>Ga0114933_10000597_pt1 | contig 43666 bp, 28 predicted proteins | sample 4SBtaG_FD_89691 | JGI IMG/M metagenome (GOLD analysis project Ga0114933, IMG submission 89691) | Deep subsurface microbial communities from Kolumbo volcano to uncover new lineages of life (NeLLi) - 4SBTROV12_W25 metaG | ecosystem: Environmental > Aquatic > Marine > Volcanic | place: Kolumbo... | reverse complement strand
GAGACCTTCCGCCCCAGCCGTCATGGCTCGGCCCGTGAAGCTTGCTCGACCGTCGAGATCACCGACGGCCGTCTCATCGGCTTCGAGATCGACAGCCCCGACACCCTTCACCCCGAGTCGGCCGCGCACCCCATGATGTGCCACGCGATCATCTCGTACCACACGCTCGTGCTCGGCACTGACGGTGGCTCCGAGCACATCGTGTCCTGGGGCACGAACTGATTCGCAGCCGGAGTCACTGACTCCGACGGGCCGCCCTGGCGGTCTCTCGAAGGGCCCGGGTTCGCTTCGGCGAGCTCGGGTTTTTCTTCTTCGAAGGCGATCGTTTCGACCCCGAGCTTTGGGTTCGAGCGCCCACGGACTACTCTCAGCCCATGTCGAGTAGAGGTCTGCTCTCCCGTCTCGCGACCGGCGCGCGACAGAATGACACGGTGTCTTCGGTGGTCGACCACCTGCGGGACATGCTGAACACGCCCCAGGGCGAGTCCATCACGGTCCCGGACTACGGACTCGTGGACTTCGCAGACGTCTGCCACAACATGCCCGAGGCGATCGGTTCGATTCAGCAATCGATCCGGGCCACGATCCTCAAGTACGAGCCGCGCCTGCGAAACGTCAGCGTGCGATTCGTGCCATCGGACGATCAGCTCTCCGTTCGCTTCGAGGTCGTGGCCAGGCTGGCCGACTCACGCCGCAGCGTGGTCCGCCTTCGCACGGCCATGAACACAGGCGGACACATGACGGTGGAATGAGAGCCGAATCGCAGGCTACCCTCCCCGGCCTGCGAGGAAATCATTGTTCAGCAAGTACTACCAGAGTGAGCTGAGCTACCTGCGTGAGCTCGGGCGTGAGTTCTCCGAAGCCAACCCTTCCCTCGCCGGGCTCTTCGCCGAGCAAGGTGGGGACCCGGATGTCGACCGCCTCTTGGAGGGCTTCGCCTTCCTCACCGCGCGGATCCGAGAGCGGGTAGAAGACGCCGTCCCCGAGGTCATCGACGCCCTCGCCGAGATGGTCGTTCCGCAGTACACGCGCACGCTGCCGGCCTGCTCCGTGGTCGAGTTTCTTCCGCAACAGACCGCTCTTCGAGGCCGTCACAAGCTGCCCGCGGGTACGGAGGTCGGCGCCCGGCCGGTGGAGGGCACGACCTGCCTGTTCCGCACGACGGTCGAGCTCGAGCTGCTGCCGCTCTCGATGCACGAGTTCACGTTCGATCATTCGATCGAAGCGCACCCGGAGATCCGGCTCGGCTTCCGAACGGCTCAGGCGGCGGACGCCTTGCTCGCCGAGACGTCTTCCCTTCGGGTCTTCCTCCACGGCCCGCTCGGGCTCACGACGACGACCTACCTCTGGATGCTGCGCCACCTCAAGGACGTCGTCTACAAGGGCTCGGACGGCTTCACGATGTCGCTCGGGCCCAAAGCGGTGCATCCCGTCGGCGTCTCTCCCGAGCAGCCCATGCTCCCGTGGCCGAGGCTCGCGCCGGACGGCCTGAGGGTCGTGCAGGAGTACTTCACGCTCGCACAGAAGCTGCTCTTCATCGACATCCGCGGGCTCGACCGCGTGCCCTCGGAGCACGCCACCGACCAGTTCACCTTGAACTTCATCTTCGACCGGCCGCCGAAGCTGCCCGAGCGGCTCGACAAAGACAATTTCCGGCTCCACTGCGTACCGGTCGTCAACCTCTTCGAGGTCGGCGCGGACCCCGTCGCGCGGGACCAGCGACAACACGAGTACCTCCTTCGAGCGAGCGGAATGAACCCGCTGCACATGGAAGTGTACGAAGTCAAAGGCGTCACCGGGCTGCTCGCCAACCGGCGCGGTCGGCGGAACTACACGCCCTTCTACAGCTACGAGCACGTCACCAAGAGCCGCGGCGAGCAGGCCTTCCACTTCAGTCGCAGGGCCCGCTCACCGATCGACAACGGTCTCGACACCTACCTCACCGTGCTGACGCCGGCGGACGTGGAGCCGGACTTCGAGGAGGAGACGCTCAGCATCGATCTCGTCTGTACCAACCGGACGCTGCCCGCGGAGCTCCGGGCCGGCGACATCTCCGTGCCGACGCCGCGATCGCCCACGATCGCGCGCTTCCGGAACCTCACCCAGGTCACCCGCCCCGTGCGGCCGCCGATCGGAGACGAGCTGCAGTGGCGGCTCGTCGCCCACCTCGCGCTCAACATCCGCACGATCGCAAACACCGAGTCTCTGCGCTCACTGCTCGGCCTCTACAACTTCCACGAGAACGCGGACCAGCAGCTCGGCCGACAAAACCGCTTGCGTGTCGAGTCCATCCGGGACGTGAGCGTGCGCGCCGCCCGCAAGCTGATCGACCGCATCCCCGTGCGGGGCCAGCACACGACCGTCGAGGTAGACCAAGCGGCCTTCGCCTCCGAGGGGGACGTGTTTGCGTTCGGCAGCTCGCTCGACTGGCTCTTCGCGACGGAGACTCCGCTCAACAGCTTCCATCAGCTCACCGTCGTTCTCCATCCATCGGGGACGCGCATGAACTGGAACCCGCGCACGGGCACCCAGCCGATCTTCTGATGGCGAACCGGGACGAGGAGCAGGCGAACACGCCGATCACGGGAGGCAGCGAGCTGCCGCCCGCGCCGCTCGCCGGGCTGATGAAGCTCGCGGCGCCCGTGCTCGAGGCCGGTCCGCGGTCGACCTTTTTCCACATCGTTGCGCTCCTCGAGCGCTTGACCATGGAAGCGGCCCGCGTAGGCGGGGACGGCCCGGCCAGCTCGGAGCGCATCCGCTTTCGTCACGACTACGAGATGGGGTTCAGCGCCGGGGACATCTCGTCCCTTCGGGTGATTCAGATGCCGCGGGGACCCGAGGCACACCTCGAGGCGCCCATCCCCATGTTCGAGGTGCACACCACCTTCATGGGCCTGACCGGGACGATCTCACCGCTCCCTCTGTACATCTCGGAAGAGGTTCTTCACGAGGACGAGAACAACCCGGTCCGCCGCGACTTCCTGGACATCTTCCACCACCGGCTCATCTCGCTCTTCTACCGGGCGGTCTCGAAGTACACGCCCGCTCGAGAGCACCGCACGCACCGCGCCGACACGTGGATGAGGCGGGCGCTCTTCCTGACCAACCTCGACCCCGAGATCAACACCCGCGCGATCGACGTGCACCCGTCGGTGTTGGTCCGCCTGGCCCCCCTCCTCGCTGGGCGCGGGCGAGGCCCCCGTGTGTTGGCGTTGGCGTTGCGGGAGGCCCTTCGAGACGCGCTCCTGCCTGACGGATCGGTGCACATCGACCAGTTCGCTGGCGGCTGGATCGAGGTCGACGAGGACCAGCGCATGGCGATCGGCGTGAGTAACTGCGCGCTCGGCAGCGAGGCCATCCTCGGCAAGCGCGCCTACGATCAGAGCGGCCGCTTCAGCGTGCGAATCGGTCCCCTCCACAGCCACAACTATGAGCGGTTTCTCCGGGACGGAGATCTGCTCCCGGCCGTAAAGAGCATGGTCGAGCTATGCTGCAAAGAGGCGCTCGACTTCGATGTGAAGCTCGAATTGGCCGCCGACGCGGTCCCGTCCTTCAAGCTCTCGGGCGCCGGCGGAGCCGAGCTCGGGCGGGATACCCGCCTCCGCGGCTCGGAGCGAGTCGCCGAGACGATGACCATCCCGGATGTGGGCAACATGCGCTTCGACGGCAGCGATCCGCCGCCGGCGCCGCCAGAAGCGCGCATGTAACCGGATCAGGGGTTCCGCCCGCTGCCCTGGTTGCGTATGCTCGCCCCCCCTGAAAACGCATTTGGGGAGGGGAGAGCCTGTGTCAGTTCAGCCGAAGTCGCTCGTCAACCGCCTGACTCCGACCGCCAAGCAGCTGCTCGAAGCAGCCATCGGGCGCGCCGCCGGATCACAACACTACGAGGTGACGATCGAGCACCTGCTCGCTCAGATGATCGCGCCGGATGACGGCGATGTCGCCGCCATCTACCTGCACTACGGGCGCAACCGCACGCCGCTGCAGAACCGCGTCGACAAACTTCTGCAGCACATGAAGTCCGGCAACGGCTCTCGTCCCGTCTTCTCGGGGAGCCTCTGGAAGTGGATTCAGGACGCGTGGGTGCACGGCTCGCTCGAGCAGGGCGCCGGCATGATCCGCACCGGTCACCTCTTCTACTGCCTCGTCCGCTACCCCGGCCGCTACATCGGCGAGACGCTCCCGGAGCTCGAGGACTTCAGTGTCGAGGAGCTCGACCGCGAGCTTGCCGACGCCCTCTCGGTCGCCCGCGAGGAGTTTGAGTCCGCGCCGCAGCAAATGGGCGGCGGCGGTGGCGGTGGCGAAGGCGCCGCGGCTGGCGGCGCGCCAGGGCCGCGCGGTGGCGACTCCGCCCTCGCGCGCTTCTGCACCGACTTCACCTCGGAGGCGCGAGCCGGGCACATCGACCCGATCTTCGGTCGACACCGCGAAATTCGGCAGATGGTCGACATCCTCAGCCGGCGTCGCAAGAACAACCCGATCGTCGTCGGTGAGCCCGGCGTCGGGAAGACGGCCCTCATCGAAGGCCTCGCCATCGCCATGGTCAAGGGCGAGGTACCGAGCCACATCGCCAAGTGTGATCTCCTCGGTCTCGACCTCGGCGCGCTCCAGGCGGGCGCCAGCGTCAAGGGTGAGTTCGAGAACCGCCTCAAGGCGGTCATCAACGAGGTCAAGTCGTCCGAGCGGCCGATCATCCTCTTCGTCGATGAGGCCCACACGCTGATCGGCGCGGGCGGGCAGAAGGGCGGCGGCGACGCAGCCAACTTGCTCAAGCCGGCGCTCGCGCGCGGCGAGCTGCGCATGTGCGCGGCGACGACGTGGAGTGAGTACAAGAAGTACTTCGAAAAGGACGCCGCCCTCGAGCGTCGTTTCCAGCCCGTCAAGGTCGACGAGCCGGACGTCGAGACGGCCGTCGTGATGCTTCGCGGCCTGCGCGGCCTTTACGAGAAAGCCCACAAGATCCGCATCAAAGACGAGGCGATCGTCGCGGCCTGCGAGCTCTCGGACCGCTACATCTCCGGTCGGCTCCTGCCCGACAAGGCCGTCGACCTTCTCGACACGACCGCCGCTCGCGTGCGGGTGGGGCGTCAGACGAAGCCGGAAGAGCTCGTCGAGATCGAGGCGACCATCGCCGGTCTCGAGCGGGCCACCAAGGCCATCTCACGAGACGTCGAGACGGGCGACGAGCAGCGGCGCGAGGAGCTCGAAGAGACCCTCGCCGAGCTCGAGGTAGCCAAGGAGTCCCAGGGCAAGCTGCACGCACGCTGGAAGGCGGAGCTGGCAGAGGTCCAGGCCATCCTCGAGGCGCGCGGCCCCGAGGTCGAGGACGAGGAAGAGGAAGCCAAGGAGGGCGAAGAAGGAGAAGAGGCAGCCGGCGAAGAGGCAGCCGATTCCCCGTCCGAGACCGCCAAGGAGGCTCCCGCCATGGTCGGCGACGACGCCGCCGAAGCGGCGCCCGAAGCAGAAGCTGCGCCGGAAGAGCCCTTCGTATCGGTCGTACCCGAGGGTGAGGAGCGACTCATTCACGTCGACGTCGACGCGGACGCAGTCGCCCGCACGGTCTCGATCTGGACGGGCATCCCCCTCGGCAAGATGCAGCGCAACACCGTCGCGACGGTGATGCAGCTCGAGGATCGCCTCCGCAAGCGCGTCAAAGGCCAGGACCCCGCGGTCGAGGCGGTCGCAGAGGCGTGCCGCATGTCCTACGCGGGCGTGCGCAACCCCGAGGCGCCGGTCGGCGTCTTCCTCTTCGTCGGACCGTCCGGCGTGGGCAAGACGGAGTGCGCTCTCGCGCTCGCCGAGGAGCTCTACGGCGGGGAGCGCTTCATCACTCAGATCAACATGAGTGAGTACCAGGAGAAGCACACCGTCTCGCGTCTGATCGGCTCACCGCCCGGCTATGTAGGCTACGGCGAGGGCGGAATCCTGACCGAGGCGGTCCGGCAGCGGCCCTACTCCGTTGTCCTGCTCGACGAGTGCGAGAAGGCCGACCCCGACGTGCTCAACCTCTTCTACCAGGTCTTCGACAAGGGGATGATGAACGACGGTGAAGGCCGCCTCATCAACTTCCGCAACACGATCTGCATCCTCACGAGCAACCTCGCGACGGACGAGATCATGAAGGCCTACGAGGGCGACGAGGTCCCGGACGTCGGTGACGTCGTGGGCGACATCCGGCCGATCCTGAGCAAGTGGTTCAAGCCGGCGCTGCTCGCTCGCATGAACATCGTGCCTTACCGCCCCATCGACCCCGAGACCATGAAGATGATCGCGGGCCTCAAGCTGAACCGCCTCGCGCGGCGCATCAAGACCTCGCACAACATCGAGACCGTCTTCGATGACGATCTGATCGTGGAGCTGGCCTCGCGATGCACCGAAGCCGAGACCGGCGCTCGTAACGTCGACCACATCCTGCGCAGCACCCTGACCCCCATGATCGCCCGAGCCTTGCTCGAGCAGATGGCCGAAGGGATGGTGCCGGCAGGCATCGAAGTGAGCATCGCCCCGAGCGGCGAATGGCGCGTCGATGTGGACGTCGTTGATCCAGCGGCTTGAATAACCCTCGTCCTCGGAAGAGAATCGCGCGCAGAAGCCAATGCTCCCTCTTCTCGTCCGCATCACCAACACCACGACCGGCGAAACCGAACACTCGGCTTTCGCCGCGTCGCCGGTGCGTATTGGGCGGAACCAGCTAAACGAGCTCGTCCTCAACGAGCCGTTCGTGTCCCAGTGGCACGCGGTCGTGCGATTCGGAGAACACAAGGTCCGCTACGTGGACCTGGGCTCGACGAACGGGACGACCATCGCTGGCCGCCGCCTCGCACGCCACGTTCAGGTGGAGGTCGACCCTCAGTCAGACTTGAGGATCGGGCCCATCCAGCTCTCGTTCGCTCGCGCTCAGGTGACCCCTGACATGTACGCGGCGCCGCGAACGACGATCTTCAACCTGAACCTCGCCACCCCCGGAGAGAACTCGGTCGTCACCAACGCGACCATGATGTTCAACCCGGGGGAGCCGCCGACGCTCGAGCAGGCGACGATGTTCCTCCAGAAGGGGCAGTCTCTGCCAGGCCCGGGCGCGGCGCCGGGTGCGCCTCAGCCCGCTCAGCCACCTGGCGTGGACATGCAGGCGCTCGTTCGCATCACCGAGCAAGCCAAGCCGGCGTATCAGCAGTATCGACAGGCCTGGAAGCAGGTCCTCGAGCAGCTCAAGCAAGAGCTCGAGCGCGTGCCCGGCCCTCAGCGCGAGGCCATGGTGCTCTGCCTCTGCCAGCAGCTCCCGCAGCTGCCCAAGGAGCCCGAGTTTCGGCTGCTCATGACGACCCTGAACGTTCAAGCGGCGGCCATGGGAGAGGTCGACGCCGCAGAATGGGTCGCCCGACTCGGCAGCTCGGAAGGCCTGCCTCCCGGGGCTCAGGTCAACACCGCCATCGCGATGGAGCGGGTCGGTATGTTGCTCGAGTCCTTCGCCCAAGCGTTCGTGGAGCTCCGTAAGGGCTACGAGCAGTTCGGCGAGGAGATGGCCCTCAAGCTCGTGCAGGACAAGAACCCGCTGCACGAAGCCGAAGACGCCAAGCAGGTCATGCGATACCTGCTGGACTGGACGACCGACGGCACCGACCGCACCCGTGAGCTCAACCGCGCGTTTGCGGACCTGGCGCTGCATCAGGTCGCCCTCTTGAGCGGCGTGATGGAAGGCGTGCGCGGTCTGCTGCAGGGCATCTCGCCGCAACAGCTGAGCGGTCAGCGCACCGCGGCGCTGGCGAAGACCGGCGGCGGCGGCTTCTTCGAAGGGATCTTCAACTCGGCGAAGGCTCGGCTCTGGAAGACGTACGTCGACCAGCACCAGGGATTGGCCGAAGAGGATCGTTTCAGCCGAGAAGTCTTCGGGCGCAATTTCGCTCGAGCGTATTTCATGGTCACCGGCGGACATCTCGAGGGTGACCCAGGGGCGAGCGACCCAGACGGGGCGGCGCCGCACTACGGAACCCACCAGAGCTCGCCCAACAATCCGGGCTATCAGTAGCTTTCTTCCGTGTTCCTCCCACCGATCGGTAGACTTCGCCCATGTCCCGTTCCATGCCTTCGTATCTGCTGGGGCCCGGCCTCGTCGTCGTCTTCGCGACCTTCGTAGGGGTCGCCTGCGGCGGCTCGGAAACGCCCGAGGATCCGCCGCCCGTCTGTTACGCGAGTCACCCCGTTCCGGACGGCGGGCTCGTTCGAAACCTCCGCACCGAGGAGTGGGCCGACCTCGTGGTTCGCAGCTACCGGGAAGGCGGAGAGGCGAGCCAGAACTGCGTTGGTGACAACCTGCAGTGGCGAGCCACCGATGACGCGTGCGACGTGCACGAGCCGGATGACGAGCCCCCGCCCGGCGCGATCCCGCTCACCGAGGAGTCCATCATCGTCGGCCGGAGCGACACGGCGGCCCGCAAGCCCGTGTGGGTCATCACGCACCACTTCGAAGATGGGGACGGCTTCGGTCCCGTCGCCCTGACCGAGCGAAGCCCCGAGGGTGTCGCGGTCCGCGCGATCGGCACGCTGCGCATGCCGCTCCAGCGGGCCCGTCTCCGTCTCCGGGAGAGCGGCGGGCAAGAGTTCGTCGTGGCGGACGCTGAGCGCTGCCCGCCCGAAGAGGACGAGGACGCCCCTGACCCGCCCGCCGACGTCGCCGACGGCGAGGAGACGGGTGAGGAGGAGGAGGAGCCCACCTGCATCCGTTACGCGCGCATCCTGCCGGTCGTCGGCGATCAGCTGATGTCGCCCGAGATCCGCAACCGCGCCGGCCACTGCCTCGGCTCGAACCAGGTCTGGCTCTCGCGGGAGCAGACGGTCGCGCTCGAGAACGGCTGGGAGCGAAGGTTCCGGCTGGCCGCATCCATGGAATTCCGTGGCGGCTCCGTCATCATCCACGAGCAGGTCACCGCCGAAGACTCCGATCCGCGTGATCCGGGGCGTCCTTCTCGCCTCTTTCGCACCACCGATTCCGACCGCGTCGTGACGCTGCGGCGGGGTGGAATGCGCTCATCTGGCCTGCCGCTCTTCGAAAGGGCTGTGCGTGCGCACGGTTCGACTCAGCTCCCCATTGCGGAATCCAACCGAGATCGGGAACAATCCGGCTCCGGCCACTAGCCGAGCGTCGCGCAGACGTTCCCGAGTGGCTTTTCAGCCCTGACTCCGTGGGGGTCAGGGCTGGTTGGTTTTGGGCCCCTTTCGGGGCGATGGGAGCAGAGCGTGGCGGGCGAAATCGAAGATCGGGGCGGGGCGCTGGTTCATTGGCTGGTCGCTGGCCAATTTGGACTGGGAGCGCGGGGCAAGACCCTCGCGATGAATCGTGCGGACTTCAACGAGGTGCTCGAGAAGGCTGGGCTGAAGGTCGAGGCGACGGTTCGCGACCCCGTCGGTACCGGGGACACCGTCTCGGTGACGCTCGAGATCGACTCGCTCAAGAAGCTCACCCTCAAACACGTCGTCTCGGCGGTGCCGACGCTCAAGGAGCTCGCCGGTAAGGCCGACGCGGTCGCGAAGCTGAAGGATCCGACGGCCGACTCCCTCAAGGAGATCGTCGGCGAAGGCAAGCTGCTCGACGCGATGGTGGCGCTGATCTCGCCCGATCCCGACGTGACCCCCACCGACGCGAGCGCGGCCAAGTCCGCCAGCGGCGACACGGACGCGATGTTCGAGAAGGCGGCCGTCCAAGAGAAGACCGCCAAGAGCGCGATCAGCGCGTTCGTGAAGGCGACGTCCTCCGCCAAGAAGAAGAAGAAGCCGGCCGCTCGTCAGCTGAGGGACCTCGTCGAGACGACGGTCTGGGGCATGGCGGCTGACCTTCTGAGCACGCCCGAGGTGCAGGCCGTAGAGACCGCCTGGCGCGGCCTGCGGTTCCTCGTGATGCAGTGCCCCAAGGACGCCAAGATGGACGTCGTCCTGCTCGAGACGGACGCGGAAAACGTGCTCACCGACCTGGCTGGCCGGGAGCGCGAAGACGACATCGACGAGCCCGAGTGCATCTTCGTGCCGCACGACTTCACGTCGACGGCACCCCTTGCCGAGCTCGCCGATTTCGCGGAGCAGGAGCTCATCCCGATCGTCGCCGGAGCCGACGCGTCGCTCTTCGGCTGCGAGTCCGCCGCGGGCGTGCCCGACGCCTTCGAGGCGCTCGAGCACGTGCGTAAGGACGACGTTCCGGAGTGGGCGTCCGCGTGGGACGAGCTGCGCATGCGCGAGTCCACCCGCTGGCTCGCCGCGGTCACCAACCGCGTCGCGCTGCACGGCGAGGGCGCCGGAGCCGCCGCGCGCACCTCGTTCGGCTCGGGCGTCTGGGCGGTCGCGGCGATGCTCGCGCGCTCCTACAAGGCGACCGGCGGCTTCGCTCAGATCTTCGGCAAGGCTGGGTCCGTGAGCGCGCCTGCCACACACACGATCAAGGAAGGTCGGTACGCCGACACAGCGACGCCCACCGAGGCGTTCTACGCGATCGCGCCGTCAGAGCTGCTCGCCAAGAACGGTGTCTTGGCCCTCGGCAGCGCCAAGAACAGCGACGCCATCGTGCTGCTCAAGTCTGTGTGTGTGCGTGGCGCCAAGGACGCCGTGCCGCTCCCCGCGCAGATCCTCACCGGCCGAATCGTGCGCTTCGCGACCTGGGTCAAGCCGCAGCTCCCCGAGGGCTGCAACAGCGCCACCGCCAATGACCTCTACACGGCCGCGGCGAGCGTGTTTCTCTTCCCCGGACAGGAAGAGGCGGCCCATGTGAGGGCCGCAGTCACGAACATCGAAGGTGAAGCGCACGTGGTCGTGCACTCCCGCGCCAACCCGCGCGTGGCCTCGATCCCGTTCGAGATCACCTTTCCCCTCCCCCTGAACTGGGCCGTGCCGGCTCCGACCGAAGACGACTCGGAGAGCGCCGCGGCTCAACCGGACGCGGGCGCCGCCGCGAAGGTCGAAGACGCGCCGCCCGCCAAGGATGGGGGCGCGCACCTCGCGGGTGGCAGCGTCGGCTTCGACGCCGGCATCTTGGACGAGAAGAAGGACTGAGCGCTCGAGCAACCGCTCTGCCCATGGAGCCCATCGCGACCTCGGACGCGGTGGGCTCTACGCAATTCAGGGCTCTGCCGACGCACGGCCGAGCTCGGATGGCTCGGAGCGGGGCCGGAGGCGAAGGCTACCGGCGGGGACGCGGGCTCAGGCCGAGCTGACGGCGACGCAGGTTGGTGAGCTCCTCTTCGAGCTCGAGGACGCGCGTCTCCTCGGTATTGAGGCGGCTCTGCAGCAGGCGGACCTGATCGCTCTCCAACACGGGCGCAGCAGCGGCTGGCTCCCCCTCGACAGAGGCAGCGGCAGGGCCGGTGACGACCTGAATGGGTCGAGCCGGCGTGTCCGAGACCAGCGTCGCGAGCAGCAGAAGCGTGACCATGGCGAGCACGACGGCTGCGGTCCGGAGCCCCGTGGGCACCGCAACCGCCCGCTTCACGACCTGCCCCCCGCGAGAAGCGCGCAGGGCAGCGATCTCCTCCGCGAGCTCGTGCGCGGTCGGGCGCTGATCGGGGTGACTCGCGAGCCACCGGGTGAACGGCTCGACCAGGAACTGATTTGCGCTCGTGCGCGGGCCGGCGGGCGACTGCTCGGCACGCTTCTTCAGAAAGTCGTCGACCTCGACTCCCTCGAGATCACCCAAGTCCGGCTCCTCGATCGCGTGCAGGAACGAGAGGGCCAGGGCAAAGACGTCCGCCTTGGGGGTGAGCGGGACCGGATGCTCCTCGTCGAAGATGCGCCCGGCGACCTCCGGCGGGAAATACATCGGCGTGCCAGCCAGGGCCATGTCGCCACTCGGCGAGGCGACTCCGAGATCGAGGAGGATCGGCAGCCGCTCGTTCTGCATCTCGACCAAGAAGATGTTCTCGGGCTTGATGTCCTGATGGCGGATGCCTGCCGCGTGCAGAGTGGAGAGGCCTCGGGCCAGGCCCTCGAAGTGCCCCAGCGCCTCGTCCAGATCCAGCGGACCCTCGTTGATTCGACTCAGCAGCAGATCCCCCTCGTAGAAGGGCATCACGAACCAGAGGCGCTCCTCGAACCAACCGTGGTCTTTGAACTGGACCAGCGAAGGGTGAAAGGCCGACGCGATCAAAGAGAGCTCGCGGATGGCGCCCTCACGGGCGGCGTGCGTACGAGCGACGCGGTGCAAGAGCTTCAGCGCAACGACGTGTCCAGGCACCCGGACGTCTCGCGCTTTGTATACGTAGGCGAACTCACCGCCTCCGAGTTTCTCTTCGAGCTCGTAGCGATCGCCGATCAGGATCCCGGGCGCGAGCGGCACGACGGCGGGTTTGGCGGCCGCCGCGATCTCCGCCGGTGTCGGCGGCATGACCCGAAAGGCGTCCTTGAGGACCTCCTCGAGCTCGGGCAGGTCGTCGTCGAACACGCCCTCGAGGAGGAGCTTCGCGAAACCCAGGGCGGCCTCCGCGACCCGACCGACCTCTCCTTTGTCGATGCCGAGCACGTACGCTGTCTCAGCGTCGTTGAGCGCCGACGCGTGCCTGAGCATCAGCAGCTCCGACTCAGCCTCGCCGAGCCCAAAGCGCATCTCGTCGAGCGCGCGGCCCCAGCCCTCGGCCCGCCCAGGCGGGGTCGGCTCCCACGGAACCGCCTGCAGGGTCGGCGGCTCCAAGTCGCCGAGCAGGCGCTCCATCTCGACGTGGTTCTTGGCCGCGAGGTAGAGCGCTGCGCGCTGGCTCGGGCCCCGCTTGAACTGCTCCGTGCTCCCGTGCTCGAGCGCGTCCTCAATCGCCAGGAGCGCGTCGGCGGCGCCATTGGAGCTGCGGAGCTGCACCGTGAGGTAGGTGCGCAGAGCCTCGCGGTTGTCATCGAGGAGCCGCTGCCCGAGCACCCCCGCCTTGGTCTTGTACAGCCCGGTCGCGAAGGCGACGCGGATCGAATCGAGCGCCACGTTGGACTTCGAGACCGACTTCGCAGCGGCCACGCCCGACTTGGCGATCGGCTGGGCGATGCCCGCGTCGCTCTGGGGCTCCGCCGAGCGAGCGCTCTGATTCTTGGCGACCTGGTTCTTGCCCAGGGTCTTGCTGATGCTCTTGCTCAGCCCGCGCTGCGTGGCGACGAGGAGACGCTGGATGCCGGACGCGGGCTTCTTCACGAAGCCCTTCTGCGTCGAACCGATCACGTTTCTCACTTCCATCGGACAGCTCTCTTCGGCCTCAACCTACGCTCACGACTCGTCCGCCGGCAAGTTCCGTCCATCACTCGGCCGTTCCCAACGAACTCGGCCCAGCCCGAACGAGGCGACTCACCACCGGGTACCGCAGGGTCGTCGTATCGGTCTGAGCCCCCGCCGGCCAGTAGACCGTCCGGGTGCGCTCGGTAATGGAGCCGTCTTCGCCCTCATCGACGACCTCCTCGCTGCCGAGAGGCAGGTTCGGATCGATCTCACGTTCGGTGGCCCTTCGCAGGCGGCGCACCGTGCGTGTGTTCCACTCGACCCGTGGGGCGCGCCGGGCCCCCATGAGCTCGATGCGCAGTGTCCCGCGGTAGGCGGTCGCGGTGACCCGCACGTGGAACGGATGGGTGTTGCGCACGACGAGGTCCTTGTTCGGCCAGCTCACCGCGGAGTCCAGGCCGGGCGGGATGTAGCGCGAATTCCGGGTGTGTGGGTGGTGCTCGTCGATGTCGAAGCCGGCGAAGAACGCGGCCGCGTGCAACGTCGCCGCGACCTGGCAGACCCCGCCGCCGATGCCCTCCGTGCGACGCCCGCCACGGGCGAGCTCGATCGCGGGAGCGAAGCCGCGCTCAAAGGTCCGCTCGCCGACGACGTCGTTGAAGGAGAGCGTGCTGCGCGGCGCGATGATCTGGCCATCCAAGAGCTGCGCCGCCAGCTCGATGTTGCGTGACCGGCCCGCCAGGTTGCCCCCCGGGGAGTAACGGGTTTCGTGGGCGCTGACGATCTCGGTGAAGCGAGCCGTCCGGGCAGTGCGCAGCCGAGCGCGTGGTGCCGCCACCTGACGCACGGGCAGACGCACCACCAGCGCGTCCGTGTTCAGGGCCTCGGTGATCGCGCGGCTGGCGCCGACCATGTTGAGACCGGTGCCGGGCCGGCCGCCGTTGCCGTCGAAGTCGCGGGCCTCTGGGTCGACGACCGTCCGGCTGCGCAGCTCCTCGACAAACGCGTCGGTCTGGCTCCGCGTGACTTCTCGCTCCCAGCCGATCTCGCGCGGCTCCTGAGCGACCCAGGCCCACAAGCGCGTCCAGATGGGGGCGTCTCCGCGGGCGGCGCGCGCTTCGCTGACCGCCTGCTCGACGTTCACGCTGCCGCCGAGCTCTCGCCGCGTCGCGCGTACGATCTGCGATCCGGCGTCGATCGAGAGCTCCGTCTCGTGCCACTGCCGGGCGAGCTGTCGCACGAAGGACTCGGGGTCACCGTCGGAGGGCAGCGGCGTGCCGTCGAGCTCGACGGGCTGTCCTTCGTATTCCGCCAGCTGCCAGATCCCCACGCCGACGACGGCGAGCCCCGCCACGACCGCGGCAGCCCCGCTGAATCGACGAAGGCCCATCGAAGACATGGGACGAGGTAGGGACAAGGAGGCCATCGTGGAGGGCTAAGAACCTACCCGGTGCCGCGAACGATGGCCAAGAACCCAACGACAAAAGGCCCCCGCGGAACCCGCGGAGGCCTTCTGATTCGAGCGAAGCGCTGGACTCAGAGTCCGGCGGTACCCTCGCGGCACACGAGAATGCTGAACTCGACGCGGCGGTTGGTCTGCCGGCTGAGCTCGGTCTGTGCGCGGGCCTGACGCGTCTCACACGCCTCGTTGGCGCGGGGCTGCGTCGAGCCATAGCCGACCGTCTCGATCAGCTCGCGCGGCACGCCCATCTCGACGAGGGTGAGGGCGACGTTCTCGGCGCGCTGCTGCGAGAGCGCCATGTTGTTGCTCTCGGCGCCACACGTGTCCGTGTGACCCTCGGCGCGCACCCGACGGATGTCGGTGCGGCTCTGTGCGGTGCGCACGACCTCCTGGAGGATCGCGCGGTTCTGCGCGTCGATCTCGGCGCCACCGGTCGGGAAACCGATGAGCATGGGCATGTGCACCCACTCCTCGGTACACGGGCCGGTCTGCGGCTGAGCGACGACGGGCGTCGGTGTGGGCGCCTGGACGGACGGACAAACTGGACAGCTGCACTCAGGGCAGTCGCCACCGCAGGCCGTCATGAACACTGCGACGAGCAGCGCCAGGGCGGCTGTAAGAATCGTTCCACGAATCTTCATCTCAAAAACTCTCCCCCAGAGGCTGCTCGCCTCCGCTGAAATTGCGGCGCCGAGTATCCCCACTCCCATCCGGGAAGGCAATAGGCGATATTCCAGGCGGGAACACGCAACGGGAGGCGAACCATGGCGAGCGAAATGCGATTTGAAGATAAAGTGGTCATCGTCACGGGGGCTGGAGGAGGGCTGGGCCGCTCACACGCGCTGCTCTTCGGAGGCCGCGGCGCCAAAGTCGTCGTCAACGACCTTGGCGGCAGCGCGCACGGCGAAGGCAAGAGCTCGGCGATGGCCGACGAGGTCGTGTCGCAGATCAAAGAGGCCGGAGGCGAGGCGGTCGCCAGCTACGACTCGGTCGAGGACGGAGACAAGATCGTCCAGGCGGCCATGGACGCGTTCGGGCGTGTCGACGTGATCATCAACAACGCGGGCATCCTCCGGGACGTCTCCTTCCACAAGATGAGCGACCAGGACTGGGACCTCGTCTACCGCGTTCACGTAAAGGGAAGCTACGCTGTCACCCGCGCGGCGTGGCCGCACATGCGCGAGCAGCGCTACGGCCGCATCGTGATGACCGCGTCCGCCGCCGGCATCTACGGCAACTTTGGGCAGGCGAACTACGCGATGGCGAAGCTCGGCCTGACCGGCTTCGCCAACACGCTCGCGGTCGAAGGGCGCAAGCGGAACGTACACGTGAACACGATCGCGCCGATCGCCGGCTCACGCCTCACCGAGACCATCCTCCCGCAGGAGATCGTCGACGCACTCGATCCCGCGGTGGTCTCACCGCTCGTCGCGTGGCTCTGTCACGAGGACTGCGAAGAGACCGGCGGCCTCTTCGAAGTCGGCGGCGGGTACTTCGGCAAGCTCCGCTGGGAGCGCGCGCTCGGCAAGCTATACCGGGTGGGACGCTCCATCACGCCAGAAGACGTGCGGCAGTCATGGTCGACGATCGTCGACTTTGGCAAGACCGAACACCCGACCTCGGTGAACGAGTCGATGCAGCCGATCATGGAGAACATCCAGCGCGGCGCGAGCAAGGGCGGCAACGCGTTCGTCGATGTGGACGAGGCGCTCGGCTACGAGTTCCCCGAGGCCCGCTCGAGCTACGATGAGCGCGACGTGGCGCTCTACGCACTCGGCGTCGGCGCCGGTGCGAACCCCCTCGACGCGGCGGAGCTCAAGCTCGTCTATGAGCTCGACAACGACTTCCAGACGTTGCCGACCTTCGGCGTCGTGCCCGCCCTCCGCGTCATGATGGACAACGCCAAAGATGGCGTTCAGGCGCCCGGATTGAACTACGGGCTCGAGCGGCTCCTGCACGGCGAGCAGTACACCGAGGTGCGGAGGCCGCTGCCGCCCACCGCGAAGCTCACCCACCGGGCACGGATCAAAGACATCTTCGACAAGGGCAAGGGCGCGCTGATCGTCACCGCCATCGAGACCCTCGACGAGGACGGCGAGGTGCTGATCTACAACGAGAGCACCGCGTACATCCGTGGAGCTGGCGGCTGGGGCGGCGAGCGCGGTCCGTCGAGCCCGGGCAACGAGGCGCCCGAGCGGACGCCGGACGCGGTCGTGGAAGAGAACATTCCCGTGCACCAGGCCCTGCTCTACCGCCTCAGCGGCGACTGGAACCCGCTGCACGCGGACCCAGCGTTCGCCAAGGCGTTTGGTTTCGACAAGCCGATCCTCCACGGGCTCTGCACGTTCGGATACGCCGGGCGCCACGTGATCTCGAAGATGGCGCCCGACGGCGACGCCCGCTTCTTCAAGTCGATCAAGGTGCGCTTCGCCAACAACGTCTATCCCGGCGACACGCTCGTCACCGAGATGTGGAAAGACGGCGAGGGTCGCGTGGTCTTCCGCTGCAGCGTGAAGGAGCGCGACGAGGTGGTCATCAGCCACGCCGCGATCGAGCTCTACGACACCATCCCGGTGAAGAAGGAGAAGCCGAAGGCGGCTCCGAAGGCGAGCGCGCCCGCGGCGGCGGCGGCCCCCACCGAGCCCAACAGCACAGACATCTTCACCGCCATCGGCTACCTCCTCGAGGAGTCACCGGGCACGGGCGACAAGGTCGGGACGGTGTTCAAGTTCTCACTCACCGATCCGGAGAGCGTCTGGACCATCGACGCATCGAGCGGCAACGGGAGCATCAGCGCGGGAGAGTCGAAGACCCCTGACTGCACCCTCGAGCTGAGCGACTCCGACTTCATGGACATGTGCACCGGCAAGGCCGATCCGCAGAAGCTCTACTTCGGTGGGCAGCTGAAGATCAGCGGCAACATCATGGCGTCACAGAAGCTCGGCTTCCTCAAGAAGGTCACCCCCGAGATGGTCGCCCGCGCCATGGGCCAGCGCGCGGGAGCGGGCGGAGCGGAAGCTGCCCCGGCCGAACCAGCGGCGCCCACCGAGCCGACCAGCGCAGACATCTTCACCGCGATCGGGTACCTGCTCGAGACCGGCGGCACCGGCGACAAGATCGGCACCGTCTTCAAGTTCTCGCTCAATTCCCCCGAGAGCGTCTGGACGATCGACGTGTCGAGCGGCAACGGCAGCATCAGCCCGGGTGAGTCGAAGGCCCCCGATTGCACCCTCGAGCTGAGCGACTCCGACTTCATGGACATGTGCACCGGCAAAGCCGATCCGCAGAAGCTCTACTTCGGCGGGCAGCTGAAGATCAGCGGCAACATCATGGCCTCGCAGAAGCTCGGCTTCCTGAAGAAGGTCACCCCCGAGATGGTCGCCCGCGCCATGGGCGAGCGATCGAGCGGCGCGTCCGAGGCGAAGCCGAAGGCGCCCCCGAAGCCCAAGAGGGAGGCGGCTGCGCCGAAGCTCTTTGGCAAGCTTCAAGAGGCCGTAGATCTCGTCAAGGAGATCGGCGGCAAGATCCAGTTCAGGGTCACCGACCCTGGCGCCAGCTGGATCGTCGACGGCGCCAACGGCACCGTGGCCGAGGGAGAAGCCGACGATGTCGCGACGACGATCACCATCGCCGACGCAGACCTCGAGGCGCTCGCCGGCGGGGACTCCCCTGGCTCGCTCTTTCAGCGAGGGAAGCTCGTGGTCGACGGGGACCTCAAGCTCGCCCACAAGCTGGAGGCGTTCTCCAAGCTCGGGGGCTGAGGCCCTTCCTCAGGGCTCGCCTCGTGCGGGCCCTTCGGGGCGTGCCTCTTACCAGGGGTTGATGATCTCGCCGCTGCCGCCGCCGGTCGACGGTGGCGGGCGGCGCGGAGCCGGGGCGGTGCTGCCCATCGTGCGAATCTGCGGCTGGACAGGCCGGGTCTGAGGCCGTGCCGGACGACGCGGCCGCCCGGCCCTCTGCCGGTTGAGGCTGATCGTGAGGGTCTCGCCGGAGAGATGAGAGACCGGCACAGTGCGGTCTCGGTAGCCTGCGAGCCTGAACGTCAGGTTGATCGGCTCAGCGTCCGCGGCGGGCTGCGGAATCTGGAGAGGCGAGTTGCCGAGCAACGCGTCGTCATCGCCGTAGACCTCAGCCCCAGCGGGCTCGGTCTGCACAGTGATCATGACCACCGCCGCGGTCTCCGTGGAGCCCGTCTCCGTCGAGCCGGTCTCGGTGGCGCCAGTCTCTGTCGCGCCGGTCTCGGTGGCGCCAGTCTCCGTCGAACCCGTCTCGGTGGCGGCCGTAGCCTCGATGGGGTTCACCGGCGTCGGATCGGCGTTTGTGCCGGCCGAGTCCGTCGCGCCGGTCCCATCGGCTACGACCTCGGCTGGCTCTTCACCGGTGAGAAAAAACGCGGCGCCAAAGGCAGCGCCCCCCAAGATCAAGATGGCGACCACCCCGAGCACGATGAGCAGCACCGGGCTCTTGCCCTTGGGCTTCTCGAACATGTCTGCCGCGGCGGGGCTTGCCGGAAAAGCGCCGATGAGGCCCGAGACCTCAGCCGAGCCCATGATCTGCGTACCAGCCACGCCCGGCCCACCGACCGCGTGCATCACCGCAGAGGGCGTCTCGCCTTCGAGCACGGAAGCGAGATCGGTGCGGAACTCCGCCATCGACTGGTAGCGGTGCTCGGGCTGCTTGGCGAGCGCGCGGAGGATCACCGCCTCGAGCCCCGGCGAGACGTGAACGGGCGGCGGGAACTCCCGGGGCGGGATCGGGTTCTCGTAGACGTGTTTGGTGAGCACGCCCATGAGATTGTCGGCGTCGAAGGGCACCACGCCGCAGGTCATCTCGTAGAGCATGACGCCGAGCGCGTAGATGTCCGTTCGATGGTCGACTTCCCGACCACCGCACTGCTCGGGCGACATGTAGTGGGGCGTGCCGAAGACCTGGCCGGCCTGGGTGAGCTTCTTGCCCGCCGCGCCACCGACCTTGGCGATGCCGAAGTCGAGCACCTTCACGAAGTCTTTTTTGCCGCCCTGCTCGACGAGGTGAACGTTGTCAGGCTTGAGGTCGCGGTGGACGATGCCCACCTCGTGCGCGGCGCCAAGGGCGTCACAGAGCTGAATGACGATGTCGAGGATGCGCGGGATCGGAATGGGCGCGTCGTTCTCGAGCACGTCGGTGAGGGGCGGGCCGTCGAGAAACTCCATGACCAGGTAGGTCGAGCCGTCCGGCAGCGTGCCGAAGTCGTTCACGTCGCAGATGTGCGCGCTGCCGATCGCGCTCGCGCTCTGCGCTTCCCGACGAAACCGAGCCATGACGCCTTCGTCGCGCGAGACCTCTTCCTTGAGCACTTTGACGGCGAGCGGCTTCTGCAGAATCACGTGACGAGCGGCGTAGACCAGCCCCATGCCGCCCTTGCCCAACATGCGCTCGATCAAGTAGCGACCGTCCAACGTCTGACCGATGTTCGGATCCGGCCCGTCGGGCTCCTCAGGCGCCTCGGGCGTAACCAAACGAAGATCCGGCTGGCTGGTGTTCATGAACTCGTCTCGATCATCGGAGGGGTAAGTTAGCCACGCTCTCCGCGCGTGCGAGCGAATAGACCACGTCGCCCCGCTCGACCTTGGCCCGCATCAATGTGACCTAGATCGACGCTCGGGGAAAGAACACCGCAACACGGGTGGTGGGTGATCAACCCGCGACCGCCGATCGGGCCAGCCGTGAGGCCCGGCGCGCGCTCACCGCGGCGGCCAAGAGTCCGCCCAGAGAACCTTCGACGAAGACGTGGTAGCCCGAGTCCACGAGGAAGACCTCGATCGGCATGCCCTCGAAGGTCGCGACCTCGATGATCCCGCCCTGCAGGGCGTCGAAGAGCACCCCCATGAGCAAACCAAAACGCAGGCCATTGGCCCAGATCGAGCGCTGCGGATGGAACGCGTGGAAGGCCGGGAAGAGGTAGCTGAGGATCAGGGCGTACGCGGCAAACGCCAGCGCCAGGTACGGAATCACGTAGTGCTCACGAGCGAAGGGGATCTGCTCATGGAACCAGGGCCCGAGCAGTAAGTCGTGGAAGACGTAGCCGAGGTTGAAGAGCACCACGAAAACGACGGCAGCGGAGATGAGCCAGGTCTTGGTTTGTTGCATGCGAATACAATGACCGCGGCCTGGCATACGATTCAATCATGATGAGTCCACTTTTCTTATCTATTCGTATCAGCTAGCCTGCTTTCGTGGATTTTCTCAGTCGACTCTTGGAGCCGGTGAGCGTGGAGGGCTCGGTCTTCTGTTTCGGGCCGGTCAGCGCGCCTTGGCGCTTCGAGGGTGGAGCGCCGGCGCGCACACTCTTTCACGTCGTGGTGGAGGGGAGCGCGTGGCTGAGCGTGCCGGGTTGTGAACCGAGGCGCCTCAACGCCGGCGACGTCGTGCTCGTCCCGCGGGGAGGAACCCACTGCATGGGGAGCGAGCCTCTGGGCCCTGCGGTTCCGCTTGGTGAAGCCGTCTCGCGAGACCAGGGGCCGTTCGCCCGCTTTGACATCGGCGGATCGGGCGCCTCCAGTTATCTGATTTGCGGCAGCTTCGTCGTCGACGGAATGAGCTGGCACCCATTGCTGCGCTCGTTGCCGGACCTGGTCATCGTCAACGCGGGATCGGGGCGATGGTTGCAGCCGACGCTCGCCAGCATGGAGCGCTACCTGGACGGCCACGAACCCGGGGCCGCCCTCATCACCGCGCGGCTGAGTGAGGTGCTCTTCGTCCAGACCCTCGCGACCTGGCTCTCGCAGGAGAACCCGACGGACGGCTGGCTGCGCTCGCTGCGTGATCCACAGATCGCCCGAGCGATCGCACTGATGCACGCCGAACCGGCTCGTGGCTGGACGGCCGAGCGACTTGGGCGCGCAGTAGGCATGTCCCGGAGCGCCTTCTTCGGCCGCTTCAAAGCGCTCGTCGACCAGACCCCCGCGAAGTACCTGACCGACTGGCGAATGACCCTAGCGGCTCGCGCCTTCGTCACCGATCGAGCCCCGGTAGGAGAAGTGTGCGAGCGCGTCGGATACGCCAGCGTCCCGTCCTTCACCAAAGCCTTCCGAAAGCACCACGGGCAGACCCCAGCCGCCTACCGACGGGCTCACGCGTGAGACACGCAAGTCAACAAGTCAACACTACGTCCCCTGGCCAGGGCCCGGGGACGTAGTGTTGACTTGTTGACTTGTTGACCATCTGATTTGTTTATCTAGCCATCGTCCGTCGGGTCTGGGTCTTGGAGCCGAGGCGCGCCTGGGCGGGCGGGGGCTTGGGGTTCGTATGTCGGTGAGCCACGCAGCTCGGAGGCGATCGGGTAGTTGACGGCGTCGAGTTGGTGAAGGGCGGTCTCGCAGCGTCGGCTGCGGTCGTCGAACCAGCGCACGCTGGTCGCGGTGGTGAGGCAGCTCTGGTACCGGGAGATCGCGACGCCCGCCGGCTCTTCGGTGACGCGGTCGAGCGCGTCTTCATAGGCGGCGACGGCTTCAGGGTAGCGGGCGATGGCGTCCGGGATCGGAGAGCGACGGACCTGCTGAACCAACGACAGGTACATGTCACCGAGCCGGGAGGCTGCGGCGATCCGCCACCTGGGGATGCCGAGGGGGGCGACGAGCGCGTACGCGGCTTCGGCTTCGGCGATCATGCGCTGCTTGCGGAGCACCCACGGCGACAGGTCCCGCTGGGCCCAGCGGTTCACGCGACTGATCGTTCCGCCACCCCGCAGCGACGGAAATCGGAGCCCTTCATATTCGATCCGGAGCCCCTCAGCGAGCTCGTAGCGCGCTTCCGCTACTGCGTTGCGGAGCACAAAGAGCTCGGCGCGCTGCTCGGCCGGTTCCAGTTCGAGCGACGCAACCGCCGCTTCGCCGCCACTCTCGTGCACGCCTACCGCGGTGCGCAGGAAACCTTCGGCTCGGGCGCGCTGGTCCTGGCGAATCCAAGCCCGGGCGATGGTCACGTTGGCCGCCGCCCGCTGGCCCGGCGTGAGCTGCCGGGCGTGCTGGCGAAGAAGCGCGCGGTAGTGATCCACGACCCGAGGCCAGGCCTGCGCCCGCTCGTGAACGCTGCCGATTTCGAAGGCCACGTTGGCGGCGACGCGTGGGTGGGCGCGCCCGTATCGGCGCTGGTAGGTCCGAGCGCCAGAGAGGGCCTCTTCGCTCTGCCCCAAACCAAGCCTGAATCGCACCGCGTGCCGGAGCCCGACCGAGGCGTCTGGGCAAGGCTCGGCGGTGGCGTCCGCGTCGCACTGGCCGCCTTCCCGCACGTAGCGCTCATACCAGCTCGCAGCCTCCTCGTAGATCGCCAGCGCATGGTAGTTGCCTCCGACCATGTAGATCGCGCGGCGAGCCAAGGCGTGCCCTGGGTACTGCTCGATCAGCACACTGCGCACGCGGATGGCCGCGCCGAGAAGGCGCGCTTGCTCGAAGTAGATCGCGGCGTTGAAAAGGTACTGCGGCGCCTGCGGACAAGTGCGCTCGCGGACCAACGCCAGGAGAATACGGGCCTGCTGAGCCGGAGGCCCCGACATGTGCTCGACCCGACGCGCGGGCAGCTGACAGTGCAGCGTGTCGACCGTCTCGCAGAGCGCGGGATGCTGCTCGGGGTTGGCGCAGTAGGCACGCTCGAACGTACCCAGGTCTTCCTCGAGTGTCGCAAAACAAGCTTCCCGGCCGCGGCGCTCGGCGAGCGCACCCACGGAGTCGAGGTAGAGATTCGCCGCATACTCCGCGACTTCGCTTCGCGCGTGATCGAGGGCGACACGGCGGAAGAGCACCGAGGCGCGCTCGAGCTGGTTGGCCTCGAAGTGGAGCCGCGCCCAGCGGTAGAGCACGACCGGCAGCTCCTCGTGCTCCGGCGCGGCGCATACGAACCGCTGGAAGGTGTGCGCCATGCGGGCCTCACTCTCGTCGAACTCCCGTGGCGTGAGGGCACGATCGTCAGCCGTCGGGGGCGGCTCGCGAGACCCGAGGTGCCGGTCATAACAGAGCACCGCCCCATAGGCGGCGTTGGCAGCGACCTGCGGCGTCGGGCTGGCGTCGAGCGAGCGCTCGAACGCCGACGCACATTCGGTCCAGGCCTGGAGTTCATAAAGCAACTCGCCTTGATACGCGGCGATCTGAGCTGCGCTGGGTCGATCCCGTCGGTCGATGCGAGGCAAGCGCATCTCAGCCAGGTCGGGGAAGCCCGAGACCACGAGGTCGTAGAGCTCGGAGGCGCGCTGCATCGTGGCGCGGTCCCTCGTCCCGGGCTGATCCTCGGTGCCGACCGCCTCGCGATGCCATGCGGTCGAGAGCAAGAGGAGCGTCGTCGCCGTCTCCTCCTCGCAGCTGGCCCTTCTGGCGGCGGGGTGCGCCGCTTCCCGGAACACGTTCCTCACGTCGAGGAGCCGGCGCGCTTCGGTGACCTGAGCTCGCTTGGGCTGGGAGGCGATGGTCGCCTCGAGTACCCGCTGCTGCCACGCGCAAAGCGAATCGGAGTCCGGCGCCGAGGCCATCAAGCGGTGGTGAACGACCACCGAGTCAGCCCACCGACCGGTATCCGTGTAGACCTGAGCCAGCGATTCCAGTGTCGAGAGGGCCTCCGCGTCGCTCGCGCTGAAGCGCCGAAAGAAGCGAAGCGCACGATCGGGGCGCCCGGTCTCTGCGTAGGGCAGAACCAGCTCACGGCGCGCCTGCCGCGCGAGCGCGGAAGACGAGCTGCGGTCTGAATAGCGGCTCGTGTACTCGAGCACGCCGACGAACGCGTTCAGCGCATCTTGGAAACGCGCCTGGTTGTAGCGGACCCACGCGAGCTTGTAGAGCGCGTACCCATAGAGGTCGTTGCGCTCGGCGTCGATGGTGAGCACGCGCTCGTAGAAGCGTCCCGCGTCATCGAGCTCCCCCTCCGCGAACCGCCACTCTGCGAACGCGAGATACGCGTGTGGCACGAAGCGGCTCTCGGGATGATCTCGGAGGATCCGGTGATACACCTGCCGAGCGCGACGCGACTCGCCCATCTCTTCGAGGAGCAAGGCGAGCGTGTTCAGGGACGCGTCGAGGTGAGGCCGGTTCGGAAACCCAGCCACCAGCTGAGCGAGGGCGCGAACCGCGGCCTCTCGACCAGCCACGACATCGGCCTGCGCCGCTTCCTGTTGCGCTCGAAGCCGACGCTCATCGGCGGCGTTGCCCGCTTGCGAAGCGCGGTGAATGGGCTCGTCCAGCCGACCGGCCGTCGCTCGATGCTGACGCACGATCTCCTCGATCGTCATGACCAAGCGAGAGAGCACCTCCGCGCGCTGAGGATCGGCCGCCTCGGTGCGGGCGAGCAGACGCTCGAGCACGGCGCGTTCCCGCATCAAGAGGCGAAGCTGTCGACCCCGGATCGCCTCCGTCCCTGGCCTCCGAAGCGGCGCCGCGAGCTCAGGCCCCGGAGGCGTGCTGGCGTCACGCGGTTGCGTGGGCGCCGCGGACGGTAAGGCCGACGGACGCGCGTGCCCTGGACCGTGGGGCGCCGGGGCTTGGGCACCGCCGCATCGGCTGAGTGGGTCGGTCTCGGGCGTCAGGCAAGCCTGCGCAGAGGCCCAGCCTGCAGCGCCGAACGTCAGCGTGGAAAAGAACAGAGCGGAGAGCGCAAGTGCGCACCCGCGTGATGCGCTCGGCATCCCGATCATCGACTCCTCCTCTGCCTGCCGCGCCGTGGGGATCGACGCGGCCGAGATGAAGCGTTGGAGGGACGAGCGGCGGCCTCCTTGGGTGCTGATTGAGAACATCGAAAATAAAGTTGGAACAAATGCGCCATCCCATATGGCGCGTCGCCAAACGGGGCATAGGTCGGAAGTCAGAGGCCCGGTCACACTCGACAAGGAGCCCCCCGATGCCCGAATCTCCCGAGCCAGAGAGAGAGACGGCGAAGGATCCGATCCGCCCGCGGAACCGGAGGCCTCCGCCGCCACCGAAGAGTCTTCCGAAGAGGGTCTGATGACCCGGCGCGAGATGGTCGCGAGCGCCTCCGTAGGCGGAGCCGTGCTCATGGCTGGAGGCGTCGGCGCGGGCTTCCTTTGGCCACGCCGGAGCCGCGAAAAGATCGCGGTCTACACCTGTCTCGTCGATGAAGTGCCGGTGGGAGACGTCAAGGAGATTCGCTCACCACGCGGCGAGCGAATCTACCTCCTGCGGACCGAGGAGACGCACGACCCCGAGCACATCCTCGCCATAGGGACGACGTGTACCCACCTGGGCTGCCGGGTGTTCTATCGGCCTGAGCGCCCAGAAGAGACCCGCTTTCACTGCCCGTGTCACCAGGGATTCTTCGATCAACTCGGCAACCCCACGGGCGGCCCTCCGGAGCGCGCGCTGCCGCGCTACGAGGTCGAGGTCCGTGGGCAACTTCTTTTCCTTAAATACAACCAGGTCTAGTCATGTCGGTCAAAGAACTATTCCCCGGAGGAGTGTTCGGCCGGCTCTCGGCGCTGGACGAGCCGCTGCCGCACAGCATCAAGCGCTGGTGGTGGTGCTGGGGGAGCCTCCCCGGGTTCTTCTTCGCGATCCAAGTCACGATCGGCGTGTTGCTCGCCTTCTACTACGAGTCTTCCCCCGATCGCGCGTTCGAGTCCGTCCGGTTCATCACCGAGGAGGCCCGCTACGGCTGGTTCGTACGGTCGCTCCACATGTGGAGCGCCAACCTGATGGTGCTCTTCGCCTTCCTGCACGCGGCGCGGGTGCTCGTGACCGGCGGGTATCGGGGCAAAGGACGTTGGGCCACCTGGATGGCCGGCATGGCGATGCTGCTCTGTACGCTCCTGCTGGCGTTCACGGGCTACACCCTGATCTACGAGCAGCTCTCGTACTGGGACATCTCTGGCACCACGAAGGTCGTCGAGCGCGGCACGGCGCCAGCATGATGGCTCCCGACTACACGCAGTGGCACGGCTTCTACGAGCTGGCGCGCAACTTCTACACTGAGTTCCTGCCGCTGGCGCGAGAGCTGGCGCACGAGCACGACGCTGAGCACGAGGTGGATCCGACCACCCCCGAGTCGGCGACGGTTCGCGTCGAGGCGCGCATCACGGAGGTGCTCGCCGAGCACCCCGAGTTCCACGGCTGGCGTGAGGGCCTGAGCCAAGAACAGCGCCAGGAGATGCTCCAGTTCGAGCGGCACAACTACGAGTCGAGGCGCGGCGAAGACGAGGAGTAAACCGTCAGGGGCCGGCCCCTGACGACCCTACCCGTGCGGCCTCCTTCCGAAACGAAGGAGGTCGTCTTGGGTTAATCGGCGGCGACCAACTCGAGCCCCTCGAGACGAAGACCCGCGCGCCCCTCGGACACCCTCAGCAGCGCCGCCGGGTTTCGAGAGTCGACCGGCGGACTCGCGTCGAGCCGCACGACCGTTCGACCGTCTTGGAAGTAGAGGAAGCTCCCGCGAGCCGACACCTGCACGCTCCGAGGCGGACCGGCCGTACGCATGATCCGCAGAATGCGCTCGCCGTCCGCCGAGCCGTATCGCACCGTGTGGTCTTCGCTCGCAGAAGCGATGTAGAGCCCATCGGGGGACCAACCGAGTCGACTGATCCAACCCGCGTGGGCGTGAAACCGAGCGTCCGTCGACCCGCTCGTCCGACGCAAGACGTGGATGAAGCCTCGGTCGTCCGCGACGGCGATGCGCTCTCCATCGGGCGCAAACGCCACGTCGGAGAAGGCCGCGTCTGCGCGCTCGATGGAGCGCTCGAGCGTGCCCGACTGAGCCGACCAGATCCGGACCGAACCATCGACACTCGCGGAAGCGACCACGGCGCCGTCCGCCGAGACGCTCAGCCCGCAGACGACGCCTTCGTGCCCTCCGACGGCCGGGTCGGCGCGCCCCCTCGAGCGCCGCCACCGCCGGACCGTTCCGTCGGCCGAGCCCACGAAAAGACGATCCCCGCGCGGACCCACACCGAGACCCAGGGCGCAGGTCACTCGCCGAGAGGGCGGGAAGAGAACTTGCGCCTCGCCATCCTCTACCAGGAGCGCGGCGCCGAGATCTGTGACCACCGCGATCGCCCCATCTCGGGCGACCACCATGCGGGTCGGATGCCCCACCTCCGGCGGAAGGCTCACCAGCGTCTCGCGCGTGCCGAGGCCTCGGCTGATCATCGGGAACGACTCGATCGTGCGCAGGGTCGCGGCGAGCACGCGCCGGCGCGGTTGATCGATGCGAACCTCATTGACGCTCGTGGGGAGCGGTCGTGAACGGCGCTGCCGATGCCGCTCGAAGCGGAAGAGGCTGGCGGAGACCACGCGAGAGGGATCACGCACGGGCAAGACAGCCAGGCGCCCACCCGCGGACTGCACGCGATGCCCCGTCGCGCTCGGCACGTGCAACATGTCGAGCGCCCGGTCCTGAATCACGTTGCGGATCACCACCCGATCGGGGCCCTCCGCGCTCGCGAGAATTCCTTCCTTCAGCCAGGCCACGCCGCTGACTTCGGCCACGCCCACGACCGGCGCCCCGACCGCGAACGGCTCGGCCGTGAGGAGGGCGATGAGGGGGTCGGCCAGTCCCAGCGCCACCGCGGCTCCGTGCTCGCTCCCGACGATGACATTCGCAGCGGCCGGCAACTCCGTGCTCGCGATGAGCGCGCCCGGTGGCCAGGGCCATACCTCGACGCGGCTGCGGCCGTGTCCTCCGACCACGAGCCGCTCGGTCCCGGACCACGTGATACCCGAGTCGCCGCGCACGGGGGTCTGAAAGCGCCCCAGCTCCTCGAAGCCATCGGGATCGGACGAGCTGGTGTCGAAGACGACCACCTCACCGGTCTCGAGCGCGACCGCCAGGCGCCCGGGCGACGCTGCCGCTGCGCGCGTGCCGTCCGGGAGGGCAAAGTCGAGTTCGCCCGTCTCGAGTGAATAGACGCCGGGCGCCTCACCGACGAGCACGACATGCTCGCCATCGACGAAGGTCAGGACCCGCTCGACCCTCAGATCGAGCGTGCGACGGCTTCCGCCATCGGTGCTCTCGATCGCCAGCTGCGAGCCCGCGGGGAAGATGAGCGTACGTCCGTCCGGAGAGAGAGCCCCCCGATCGCTCGCACCTTCGACGCGACGCACAAACACGAATCGACGAGCCCCCTCGGCATCGAGGTAAGCGCTGAATGTGCGCGCCACCCGCTCGCGTGCCTCCCGAGCCTCCTGCGGGCCGAGGGTGGAGTCGACGTAGTTGGGAGAGGCCGGGTTGGTGGGGTCGTTGAGCAGCGCGCCCGCGGCGTAGATCGCTGCCGCCGCCGGATCACCGTCGACGAGCGCCGATTCCGCGTGCTCGAGCAGCGACCGCGCAAAGGTGAAGCGCACATCTCGGAGCTCCGACTCGGCCTCGTCGCGGCGCTCGATCGCCTCGGCGCGGCGGCCCTCGGCCATCGTTCGTGCGTCGCGCTCGGACGCATACATCGAGTAGGAGACGAGCGTTGTCATCAGCACGGCGAGCGAGATCACGAGCGCCGCGACGGAGGCCGCGCGGTTGCGCGAGACAAACCGCCGGATCATCTCGAACGACGAATACTCGTAGGCGTGAACCTGGGTGCCGTCCTGGAACGCCCGGATCTCTGCGGCGAGCTCTTCGGCCCCCGGGTAGCGCGAAGACGGATCACGAAGCAGCGCGCGGTCGGCGACGGCGGCGAGCTCGGGGGGCGCTTCTGGCTCGATGTCGAGCACTCTCGGCGGTCGCTCGTCGAGCACCTTCTGCAGCACCTCGACCGCCTTGGTTCCGGTGTGCGGCGGACGCCCCGTGAGCAGCTCGAAGAGCATGGCGCCGAGCCCCCACACGTCCGATCGCTCGTCGATCTGATGCAGGTCGCCGCGCGCCTGCTCGGGGCTCATGTAGGCCGGCGTCCCGATCGCGAAGCCGTCCAGGGTGGACGCCGCTCCGTCCGCCTCGCTGAGTTGCACCTGCCGCGAGATGTCGCGGCCGCGCGGGTCGTCCTCGCCGCGCACCTTCGCCAGGCCCCAGTCGACGATCAGCGTCTCACCAAACTCGCCGACCATGATGTTGTCGGGTTTGAGGTCCCGGTGAACCACGCCCCGGGAGTGCGCGTAGGCCATCGCCTCGCACACGAGCCGAAAGTGCAGGAGGAGCTCGAGGCGCTGCTCCACGGTCTTTGCGTCGGCGAGCGCGCTGGTGAAGGCGCGCCCCCGGATGCGCTTCATCGTGTAGTAGAGCGTGCCGTCGGCCCGACGCCCCAGCTCATGGACCGGCACGATCCCCGGGTGCTCGAGCTGGCCGGTCACGCGCGCTTCGCGGAGAAAGCGCGTGACCACGCCGACGCTCACGCCGGGGTTCGATGCCTTGCCCGGCTGGGAGAGGAGCTCCTTCATGGCGACTTCACGGCCGAGGTGAGCGTCGAACGCCAGGATGACGCGACCCATGCCGCCGCGCCCGAGCTCCTCTTTTCGCTCGTAATGCCCTGGCTGCTCCTCGCTGAGCTGAGCCACCTCCACCGCGCCATCGAGGCCGGCAGATGGGCTGTTCATCGTCGCGGCGAGCGCGGGATCGGAGGACGGGTCGGAGGCCGCCGACGCAGCCGGCGCGTCGCTCGCGAGGAGCGTGGGGCCGAGCGGATCATCGGGATCGGACGAAGACACCTGCGCCCAAGTTATCAGGATTGTGAGCGGGCCGTTCCGCCGGTTGCGCTCAGAGCTTGGGGATCTTCAGGGTCGCGCTCACCATGGCCGTGCCACTCACGAAGTAGAGAAGGACCAAGGGGTGGAAGGTGAGACTGAAGAGGTCGACCGATCCGAGCCAGATCGCGTCGTGCACTGCGTCGGTGCCGAAGGCGATGGCGAGCACCACGACGAGCAACACGCTGGTCGGAATCGGAGTGCCTTCGAAGTGGCTGACCTTGCCCTTGTCGGTCATCAGGTCATCGGCAGTGACATTGAACCGTGCCAAGCGGCTGATCCCGCAGCCGACGAAGTAGATGAGCACCAGGGCGTCGAAGAATCCGTCGAGACCGGGCGCGAAGCCGATCGCGGCGGGGGCGACACCAAACGAGACGACGTCGGCCAGCGAATCGAGATCTGCGCCGTAAGGAGAGCTTCGATGACGCCAGCGAGCGACCCACCCATCGGCGATATCGAAGACGAGCGCGAGCGGGAGCAGCCCGAGGGCTCCCCACATCAGCACGCTCTCGGATGAGCCCACGTACGCCATGCAAAGCAAGACCGCGCCCATGCCGCTCGCCCCGTTGCTCAACGTGATCAGGTCCGCGAGCGAGAAGCTGCGGATGAGCGTCAGGTGCTTCTTGCGCTTGGGCTCGACCTCGTCGGGCTCGGGGGAAGGTTCGGTCATACGACGCTTGCTCGCAGCACGGCTGCTGAAGACCCTCCTACCAGTTTTCCTTGAACGGACGCAGGTCGATCTCGAACGTCCAAGTGGAGCGGGGCTGCCGCGCGAGATGGACCATCGTCTCGGCGATGTGCTCGGGCTTCATGAAATCCTCGTCGGTCTTGCCCGGCATGCGCTCGCGCGAGCTCGGCAGGTCGACCATACCGTCGACGATCACGAGCGCGACGTGGATGCCGTCCGGCCCGAACTGTCGGGCGAGCGACTGAGCGAGGCTGCGCTGGGCGGCCTTGGCGGAGGCAAACACCGTGGTAAACGGCTTGCCGCGCAGCGAGGCCGTCGCGCCCGTGACGAGAATGGCGCCAGAGCCAGCCTCTCGCATGGGGCCCACGACCTCATTGGCCACCAGAAAGAGGCCTCGGGCGTTGATCTTCCAGGAGAGCTCGAAGTCATCGACGCCCACGTCGCCGAAGGGACCAAAAACGCCCGAGCCCACGTTGTAGAGCACGACCTCGACCCGGCCCATCTGCTCACGCACCTGGGCAAACGCCTTTGCGATCGAGTCGGGATCACTCACGTCGCAGGCGAAGGCCTTGGCGTCCGGCAGCTCTGAGGCAATTTTCGTAGACAGGCCGGTGCTCCGCGAGAGGAGCGCTACCGAATACCCCTCGGCGGAGAACCGCCTCGCGAACGCCTGACCGTTGCCCGGCCCGATACCGATCACCACACATACAGATTTTCCCATGTCGAGGAGCATATACGCCCCTCGCTCACAATCGAGCCTCGAGGCTGATAGGCTGCGCCGGGGGATGAGCGAGCTCGAAGTCATCACTCGGCAGGTCGAACTGACGGCTCTGTCGATCAAGGGGCGCATGGACCGCATCTACGACGCGCTGCACGCGCTTCGGGATGTGACGCTCGCGGTGTGGAGCGCTACGCCGAAGGACGACGCCGCGGTCGACCGATGGCTGGCGTCTGAAGGCTTCGCCCTCGACGAGCACGGCTACTTCGAGCGCCTCCCCCTGCTCGAGCGCGCGCGCGCCGGGGAGTCCGATCCGCACCGGCAGATCTACTACGCCGACGCCAAGATCCGCGACGACCGGCTGGCGCTGCAGCGGATGTACGCGATGCGCGACGTGCCCAAGGCGATCGCCGGTATCAACGCGCGGGTCCCTGGGCTCGCGTGGATCTACTACCAAGACGCCACCGGGTTCGCGATGACGTACCCGATGCACGACCCCGCCACGGTCGTGCCGGCTGATTTCGACTGGCACACCTACTTCACCTACGTCTCGGTTCACCCGGACAACAACCCGGAACGTGAGATCCGCTGGACGCCGCCCAACATCGACTACGGCGGAAAAGGCCTGATGGTCTCGGCGTCCATTCCTCACTACATCGATGACGCGTTCGTGGGTGTCTACAGCGTCGACGTGCCGGTGCGCTCGCTGGTGCAGGATGGCCTCGTCGAATCGCTCGTCGCCAAGCAATCCAACTTCATCTGCGGCTACGACGGCTCGCTCGTCGCTCACGCCACCCTCGAAACGATCGTTGCGCCCGAGGAGGGCAGCGTGCACCGCGCGAGTATCGACAGCCTCGGTGGCGGGCTCGCCGAGATCGACCTGCAGAGCCTCGTCGACCGGGCGCAGGGTCACATCGAGCTGCTCGACAACGAGGGCGTCTCTCGACATGCCGTCTTCAAGGCGCTGCCCGAGCTGGGCTGGCTCTTCGTCGCCACCTTTCCGACGCGCGGGCTCATGGCGGTCGCCGAGCAGCGTTTTCACGAGGCTTTCGCGAGGGCGGCGACGGGTGATCTCTCGCAGCGCATTCCGCGCCTCGGCAGCGCGCTGGATGGAGTAGCGGACGGCTACAACCAGCTCGCGTCGACCCTCTCGGCCACCCTCGACGAGCGCGAGAGAGCCATGGCCGCGGTCGAGGCGAGCCGGGCTCGAGCGCTCGCGCTCTTCGAGGCGAGCCCCCTCGGCCTCGTTCAGGTCGACGCCAACGGCGACCTACAGCAGGTCAACCCTGCCTTCCTTCACATCATCGGTCACACCGTCGCTTCGTCGCATGGCGTGAACCTGGCCGAGCTCGCGCTCGGGGACGGCCGGCGCGATCTCGAGGCGTTCCTCGCGAGCGCGATGAGCGACGGCCAGGCGGGTCCGGTCGAGCTCGAGCTGCAGACCGCGAGCGGTGAGGGAGTGCCCGTACGGGTCAGCGCCCGACGGCTCAAGGGGGATCTGAGCGCGAGCGCGCTGCTCACGATCGAGGACATCACCGAGAGCCGCCGGCTGCAGACGCAGCTGCTGCAGACCTCCAAGATGCAAGCGATCGGTCAGCTGGCCGGCGGGGTCGCGCACGACTTCAACAACCTGCTGACCGTCATCGTCGCCGGCACCTCGTTCCTGCAACTCAGCTTGGAGGGCGGCGACGGCGAGCTCGAGCTGCTCGAGAGCATGGCCTTCGCGGCTGAGCGCGCAACGGGGCTGACCCGGCAGCTCCTCGCCTTCAGTCGGCTCGAGGTCGTACAGGCCCAGCGCCTCACCCTTCCCCCGATCCTCGAGCAGACGAAGACCCTGCTGGAGCATCTGCTCGAGGACGACATCGAGCTCACGCTCGAGCTCCGGGATGGACTGCCCGCCGTTCGGGCCGATCGAGGGCAGCTCGCCCAGGTGGTGATGAACCTGGTGATCAACGCGCGCGACGCGCTCACCGACGGTGGGAAGATCGCCGTGATCGCCGAGCCAGCCCTCGACGGCACTTTTGCGAGACTCCAGGTTCGCGACTCCGGCTCCGGCATGAGCAAAGAGACCCAGACGCAGATGTTCGAGCCCTTCTTCACGACCAAAGGCGCGGGCACGGGCATCGGGCTCTCGACCGTTCGCGACATCGTCGATTCCGCAGGCGGCAGCATCGAGGTCACGTCGGTGCTCGGAGAGGGATCGACGATCTCCATCTTGCTTCCCGCGTATGAGGGCGAGGTCGCCGTACCCGCGGAGCCAGCACCGGCGGAGGTCTCCTCGATCCCCGCACAGGTCCTCGTGGTCGATGACGAACCGATGGTCCGAGACATGGCCGCGCGCGCACTCACCCTGGCGGGATACGAGGTGGAGGTGGCGACCAGCGGCACCGAAGCGCTGGACCGGCTGGAGCAACTGCACGTGGACCTCGTGCTCACCGACGTCGTCATGCCCGGGATGAACGGGCGAGAGCTAGCCGAACGGGCCACGCGCGCTCATCCGCGCCTCGAGGTCCTCTTCATGAGCGGCTACACCGATGATCTGATTCTTCGGCACGGGATCGAGGCTTCAGAGGTGTCGATGGTGCGCAAGCCCTTCAGCCCACAGGCGCTCGCGAGCGCCGTCGGCCGCGTGCTCAGCAAACGCAGGCGCCGGGCGCCAGCTCAGGGCGTCGCTGCCGGTCCATCTTGAGCCACGAAGCAACCCGCCCAGTCACGTGAAGCAGCACGGACCGGCGTGCGCTCGACACGCGGGGAGATCGCGGGAAGAGTAGCGGGGTGAAACGCCTTTCCTACCTGGCCGCCAGTGCCGTCTTGCTCACGGCTTGCGCACGCGGTGGGGGCGCTGATGCGGGCGCCCCTCGCGCTGATGCGGGCTCCCGCGACGCCGGCCCGACCCTGCCCGGCACGGACGCCGCGGTGCCCGGGATCGACGCCGCCGTCCCCGGCGTGGACGCCGCCGTGCCCGGGGTGGATGCCGCGGTCCCGCGCGTGGATGCGGGCAGCGACGCGGGCGGCCCGAGCTGCGTCGGCGTCGACTGCAGTTCGTTCGATGGCCCCTGCCAAGTGGGCGTCTGCGACAGCGCGACCGGCGCCTGCTCGGCGATGACGCTGACCGACGGAGCGACCTGCGACGACGGCGTCGTGTGCACCACCAGCATGTGTGCCTCGGGCAGCTGCGTCGGCGCGGCGATCGACTGCTCGTCCATGGACAGCACCTGCGCGACGGGTATGTGTGACCCCGCGACCGACGCCTGCGTGGCCATGCCCATCGCCGACGGCACGAGCTGCGACACCGACGCGACCGACTGCATGAGCCTCACCTGTCAGGCCGGCACCTGCGCCACGGCCACGTCGCCCGACTGCTCGGCGTGCAGCGTCGGGGGCGGCACCTTCTGCTCGGCGGGCACCTGCGGCGCTGGCTCGACGAGCATCACTTATGACTTCGAGTCCGGATTGCCGCCCGGTTGGACAGTGGGGGGGGACGCCGGCTGGGTGGTCGACGCGACGCAGCCGCACGGAGGCACGCTCTCGGCGGGCAGTGGACCCATCTCGCACAACGACACCTCGTCGCTCTTCGCCTCGTTCAATTTCGCGACCGCGGTGACCATCTCCAACTGGGTCTACACGAGCACCGAGAGCTGCTGCGACCACCTGATCATCTTCGTCGACGGGGTCGAGCAGAACCGCTGGTCGGGCACCACCGCCTGGACCCGGGTGGGCACGACGCTCTCTGCCGGCCCGCATATGGTGGAGTGGCGTTACGACAAGGACAGCTCGGTCTCGACCGCCGCCGACCGCGTCTACATCGACGACGTGGTGATCCAAGCGGCCTCTCCGGCCGAGGACTTCGAGGCCGCCGGGCTCCCGGCCGGCTACACCACGAGCGGCGACGCCAACTGGTTCGTGAGCTCCGCGCAGGCGCACGGCGGCACGATGTCGGCGGAGTCGGGTGACATCGACCACAGCCAGGAGACGAATCTCTTCTACAGCGCCAACTATGCCGCCGCAGGCAACGTCAGCTTCTGGCGGCGCGTGAGCAGCGAGTCGACCTACGACTCCCTCGAGTTCTACATCGACGGCTCGCTGCAAGACTCGTGGGCCGGATCGCTCACCACCTGGACGCGGGAGACCTACGCCGTTTCGGCGGGTAGCCACATGCTCCACTGGCGCTACGAGAAGGACAGCTCCGTGAGCTCTGGGGCGGACACGGTCTGGATCGACGACATCGTCGCCACCGACGCGGTGCCCGCCGGCAGCATCTGCGGGCCCTAAAGCGGCTCGTCGATGACGTTTGCCGAGGGCTCTGGCACTGTCGGGGGCATGAGAGCCCTTGCACGCTTGGTCGCCGTCTCGACTTTGCTCCTCTGCGCCTGTGGTGACGGCACCGGCGCCGACGCGGGCGCCCCCACGGATGCAGGCGTCGGAGATGGCGCCGTCGGCGACGCCGCCACGGACGCCGCGACCTCGGCGGACGCCGGAGGCCCGACCGATCCCTGGTTCGACTCCCCCGCGCCGCCGGTGGCGCCGATGATCGATTGGCTCGCTGACGACGCTCCGCCGGTCGCGCCCCCCGTGATCCCTTGGCTCGCCGACGGGCAACCGCCGGTAGCCCCGCCTGTCCTGACGCCCTGCCCAGCCGGATGGACGGAGATCACGGTCGACGGGGTGGCCGCCTGTCACCCGTACTCGGTGCCCGTCGCGACGTGCGGCCCGGGGCAAGCTCACTTTCTCGGTGGTTCGGGCTGCGAGGAGGTCGGGGACGCGTGTCCCGTGGGCGGTTCGCTCTACTCCCCCACCCTGCCGACGGATGGGACGCCGATCGTCTATGTGGCGAGCGGCGGCACCGGCACGGGTGGCATCGGCGACCCGCTCGGCTCGATCCAGGCCGCGCTCGACGGCTCGGCCAGCGGGACCGTCATCGCGATCGGGCCGGGGACCTTTCGCGAGGAGATCACCCCGCGTGACGGCATGACGCTTCACGGGGCATGCGCCTCCCGCACGATCATCCGGCCGCCCCCGCCGGCAACGCTGCTTGGCATCATCGAGGTCCTCGACGGCCGGTTTCATGTCAGCAACCTGACTTTGGCGGGCACCCGCCCTGCCCTGGTCTCGTCGGGCTATATGGGCGGCTCGCCGCACGTGACCGCGCATGGGGTCTACGCCACGGGCGCCATCGTCGCGGCGGTCGTGGCGAACGCCGGTGGCGTGCTCGACGGCGATCGGGTGGTGGTGCGTGCGACGCAGCCGCTGCCCGTGGACATCCCCAGCCTGGGGTGGTTGGAAGGGCAGTTCGGCGCCGGGTTGGACGCCAACACGGGCGGGCAGGTTTCCCTGCGAGAGGTGGTGATCGAACAGACCTACGTGAGCGGGATCAGCGCCGCCGCGGCGGGCACGCTCGTTCACCTCGAAGACGCCGCCATCCGAGACACCCGGCCCCAAGACTCCGACGGACTCGTCGGCACGGGGCTCTTGCAGCTCGGGGGCACCGTGGAGCTCTTGCGCACCCACGTCTCCGGGAACGCAACCTCGGGCCTCTTCCTGGCGGCGGCCGCCGCGCGAACGACGCTGACCGACGTGGTCGTCGAAGGGCAGGTGCCGGATCGAGACGGATTTGGCGGAGCTGGCATCACCGCTGTGGGCGGGACGCTCGACGCAGATCGTCTCTTGGTTCGGGACAACCGTGAGACCGGCATCGACTTGGACTCGTCGGCACGCCTCGATCTGCGAGACGTGATCGTCGCCGACACCCAGCTCGACGGGATGGGGGGCGGCGGCTCGGGCGCCAGCAGCGCCGGCGACGCCAACCTCTCCGTCACGCGAGGCCTCTTCAGCGGCAACCGACAGTTTGGGGTGCTCGCCAACAACGGCGAGCTCGCGTTCACCGACGTGCGCGTACGAAACACGCTCGGGACCGCGACCGACGACGATGGCACCGGCATCCTTGGCAACGACAGCTCAGACATCACCCTCGAGCGCGTCGTGGTGGAAGGCAACCGCGTCTCCGGCATCGGCGCCCGAGGCGGCACGCTCTCTCTGACAGACGTCGCCGTGCTCTCGACGATCCCGGAGGTCGCCGACGGCACCGGCGGCAACGGGCTCTCACTCTTCGAGGGCGCAACGGCGACCGCCGACCGCGTGCTCGTCGACGACAACGCGACGGTCGGCATGAGCGTCGCGGGCATGGGCACTCGCCTGGACGGCCGAGATGTCGTCGTGCGCGACACCCAGCTCGACTCCTCAGGCGGTCGAGGCTACGGCCTGCTCGCCACAAGTGCGGGAACCATGACCCTCGAACGCGTGGCGCTGAGCCGCAACCACACGCAGGGCGCAGGCGTCGTCGGGGCCACAATGGAGCTGACCGACGCGGTGATCGAGGACACGCTGCCCGACGCGGAGATGCGCCTCGGTGAGGGTGGCGGCACGCAAGGCGGCGGGACCCTTCGCATGACGCGCGCCATCGTGCGTCGCAACCTCCGGAGCGGCCTCTACGCGTTCGGAGACGACTCCCGGATCGAGCTGACCGATGTGCTCGTGGCCGAGACCGACTCGGAGCTGATGACGGGCCTCACCGGGCTCGGGCTCGTGATTCAGATCGGCGCCAGCGGCGCGCTCTCCCGCGTGCTCTTCGACGCGAACCGCCACCTCGGCATGGCGGTCAGCCACTCCGGCACTGTGGTGACGGCCAGCGACATCGTGGTCCGAGACACCGCCTCGATTCGCGGCGACCAGCTGAGCGGACGCGGCGTGAACCTACAAACCGGCGCGTCGCTCACGATCGAGCGCGTGGCCATCGAGCGCTGCCGCGACACGGGCTTCAGCGTCTTCGGCGACGACACCACGCTGACCCTGAGCGACCTCTCGGTGACCGACATCGCCGCCGTCGAGGCGACGGGCATCGGCGGCTGGGGACTCACGCTCGGCGGCGTCACCGGCACGGTGCAGCGCGTGCGGATCGAGCGAGCCCACGCGACCGGCTTGCTCGTGACGGGTGGAGCAGACCTGGTCGTCGAGGACGTCGCGGTGATCGACACGGCGCCGGTGGAGGCCGACTCGAGCGGCGGTCGTGGCCTCAACGTGCAGAACGGCGCGCACGCGACCTTCACGCGCACGCTCATCTCGGGCAACCACGAACTCGGCGTCTTCGTCGACAGCCCCGAGACCGAGACGACCTTCGACGCGCTCTACGTGCGAGATACCCAGAGCCGAGCCGACAACTTGCGTTACGGTGGCGGCTTCTGGATTCAGCTCGGCGCACACGCGGAAGTGCGCAACGCGATCTTCACCGGCAACCGCTACGCGGGCGTTTCGTCGATCGGGCTGCCGAGCGTCGCAGAGCCCGACCTCACGCTCGAAGATGTCGTCGTGTACCAGACCCTCGAGTCCGAGTGCGTCGAGACCGGCGACGGCTGCCCCGCGGTCGCGGGAGGCGTTGGGATCGGGAGCTACGGAATCGGCGCCGTGCGCGCGACGCGCTTCCGCGTCCTCGGCAATGCGCTCTGTGGCGTCCAGGTCGCCGGAGACGCGAACCTCGACCTCACGGACGGCGAGGTCAGCGAGAACGCGATCGGGGCGTGCATTCAGGTCGAAGACTACGACCGCAGTCGGCTCGCCACCGACGTGATCTACCGGATGAACGACATGAACATCGTGTCGACGACGCTCCCGGTCCCCAGCGCCGCGGAGTCGCTCTCGGATCTGCCGACGCTGGACGACCGATGATCCCCTTCGGGGAGTCGCTGAGGCCGCGCTGAGGCGGTCTCATTCGCGGGGCACGACCAGGGAAGCCAGGCCTTCGGCGGCCAGCTCGGTCAACGAAGGAAAGCTCGTCGCCGCGCGCATCTCGACGATGCTCAGGGTCGAGGCGAAGGCCGCGTCGTTGGCGAGCGTCGCGCCGCTCCGGGTGACGGTGCCGTCCCAGTCGGCGGGCACCATCCCGTTCTGAGCGATGGCGCCGAGCGCGTCGCCCGATCCGTCGACGGTCACGTTCTCGATCGGGCTCGTCGCCGTGCTGCCGCCGGCGAGGTCGAGCAGGAAGCCCACCCGCTCGTTGTTCGTCAGTGTGAGGGCCGCCAACCGGGTGCCGGTGATGGAGCCGAGCAGCTGAACGCCGTCGCCGACCCGGATGGAGCCGCCGCGATCGCCAAACGGGCGGGGGACCTCCCTCGTGCCCGAGATGGTCGCGTCGGTCACGACCACGTTGGTGGAGTCTGCGATGACGAGCCCGGCGAACTGGTTGTCCGCGAGTCGGGTGGCGGCGCCGTCGATGGTCAGACCGTCCGAGTCCTGCACCCAGACCGCCGCGGTGCTGTTTCGCTCCGAGACCAGGTCGGTGTGTTGGCCCGTCGCGCTCGCGACGACGACGCCGATGCCGGACGTGTCGCTCACCGCCAGACCGTTGCTGGTCACCATCGCTGCGGCCGAGAAGACGGCGCCGTAGATCGGGTCGAGCGTCAACCCGGAGAGGGTGTTCTCAGCGGCGACACTCGTGAGGCTCGCCTGCCCGCCGCTCACCATCAGCCCGTTCGACACGTTCTCGTACACGCGGCCGCCCGTCCAAGTGGTGTCGCTCTCGACGAGCAGCACGCCGTGCCGAGCAAACCCGTGGGCGCTCACGTCCCTGAGGTTGGCCTCGGCGCCGAGCGAGACGAGCCCGATCGTCGCGGTGCTGGTGCTGTCGTAGTCGGTGCCGAGCGCGGTCACGTTGTCGACGGTCACGGGCCCCGAAAGCTCCACGTCGCGCAAGGTCGCGTCGAGCGCGCCATCGATCGCCATCGCAATGCCCGCGGTCGCGTTCACCCGCACGCGCTCGATGGAGACCGAGCCGGGACCTTCCGCGTACACGCCAAAGACGCTCGGGGACTCGACCGTCACGTCGCGCAGACCGGTCGTCAGCCCAGCGCTGGCCGTCAGATGCACGCCCGAGACCATGTTCGGCGCCACGATCATGTTCGGCGCCACGATCATGTTCGGCGCCACGATGACCGTCAGGTCGATGCCCTGGCCCTCGACGTTCACGCCCGCGGGCACGGGGAGCGAGGTCACCTCGATGCGGCAGGCGCCGAGCTCGACCGTGTCGCCGGCCTCCGCCGCGGCCAGCGCGGCCATGATGTCCTCCTGCGTGCACAGCGGCTCGGGCAAGGAACCGTCGGGCAGCATGATGCCCCCGCCGTCATCACAGCCGACGAGGGCTATGCACAGAAGGGTGACGTGGAGGGCGGCTGTGCTGTTTCTCAACATCGATGTGTCGCGCACAATAACCCCCTCGTAAGCCTGTCGGCGACACGTTAGGGTTACGAGCGTTCTGAACCATCATTCAGTGAGGGCCACCATGAGCAAAAGAGTCAATGTCATCGGCGTCGGAATGGTGAAGTTCCAGAAGCCCGGCGCGAGCGATCCGTACAACGTCATGGCGAGCAACGCCGGACGCGCCGCCCTCGAGGACGCGGGCGTCGAATACGACGCGATCGAGCAGGCCTACGCCGGCTACGTCTACGGCGACAGCACCTGTGGGCAGCGCGCGATCTATGAGCTCGGCCTGACCGGCATCCCCGTCTTCAACGTCAACAACAACTGCTCCACGGGGTCGAGCGCCCTCATGCTCGGCCGTCAGGCGATCGCCGGGGGCATCGCCGAGTGTGTGCTCGTGGTGGGCTTCGAGCAGATGGAGCGGGGCGCCCTGGGCAGCAAGTGGGAAGACCGCACCAACCCGCTCGACAAACACGCCGGCGTGATGATGGACGTGCAGGGCTTCACGCCCGCGCCCCCCGCCGCGCAGATGTTTGGCGGCGCTGGTCGCGAGCACCAGTGGAAGTACGGCACGACGCGCGAGACGTTCGCCAAGGTCAGCGTCAAGGCGCGCCGGCACGCGTCGCGGAACCCGCTCGCGCTGTTCAACCAAGAGGTCACCCTCGAAGAGGTGCTGGCGAGCAAGCCGATCTTCGACCCGCTCACCCGTTTCCAGTGCTGCCCGCCCACGTGCGGCGCGGCCGCGGCGGTGCTCTGCAGCGACGAGTTCGCCAAGAAGCACGGGCACAACGACGCGGTCTGGATCGCGGCTCAGACCATGACGACCGACTACGGATCGAGCTTCGACGAGGACTCGATGATCAAGATGGTCGGCTACGACATGGCCAAGAACGCCGCCGCCGCGATCTACGAAGAGGCTGGCATCGGCATCGAGGACGTCGACGTCGTCGAGCTGCACGACTGCTTCACCGCCAACGAGATCCTCACCTATGAGGCGCTCGGCCTCTGCCCCGAAGGCGGCGCCGAGAAGCTCATCGAGGACGGCGACAACACCTACGGCGGCAAGTGGGTCACCAACCCGAGCGGCGGGCTGCTGAGCAAGGGGCACCCGCTCGGCGCCACCGGCCTCGCGCAGTGCTCCGAGCTCGTCTGGCAATTGCGCGGCCAAGCCGCTGATCGCCAGGTCGAAGGCGCCAAGGTCGCGCTCCAGCACAACCTCGGCCTCGGCGGCGCCTGCGTCATGACGATGTACCGACGCAACTGAGCCTCGGCCCTGGTGCCTACTCGGTCTCGACGTAGATCAGGTTCGCCAGCGCCAGCTCACTCAGGATCCGAAGCGAGTCCAGCGGCTCGGGCTTGGCGATATCGACGATGTCCTCGATCGTCCTGACGCCATCGACGAGCTCGAGCACGCGGCGCGCCTGGAGCTCGAGGCCCCGGCCTCTCCGGACCCGTCGGGGCACGCAGGGCCGACCCGCGACCATGCCGAGCCGCTCGACGTAGAGCTTGCGCAGCGCGCGCGACGCCATCTCGCGACACTGCTGCGCGTCGTCGTTCGTGGGGTGTACGTCGAGCGCCGCCCGCGCCGCGATCAGGGTCCCGTCGTAGTCACCGGCCGAGAGCCGCTCGAGCATGGCGCTGACCACGTGGGGCGGCGGGAGCGCCGGTGGGACCGACGCAGGCCCCGTCACTCGGTGCGGCATGTCCTGCCCAGAGGCCGGTTGCAGGGCCACCGCCGCCGACTCGAGATCCACCCACGACTCACGCACATCCGCCCAGTCACCGCTCGACGCGGGGTCTTCGATCTCGGCGGACAGCGGCTCTCGATCCTCGACGCTCACCCCCGGAGTCTACCGAATCGGTGAACTCCCGAGGACACGAGACCTGATCAGAGCTTCACTCCGCGGAGCTTGGAATGCGCCATCTTCCAAAAGTGCGCAGGATCCGTACGTTCTCAACGCTGGCGCACAATGTGCCTGGATGAGGTGTCATGCGTGATCGTCGCCGATATCCCCGCCACGAAGCCTGGTTCCCCGTTCAGATCGACCGCTGGTTCCAGCCTGGCCTCATGGGATGTTGTGTCGACGGCAGCGCGTCCGGCCTGTTGATCCGCAGCCCCATTCAGTACGCCGAGGGGGAGAAGCTCAAGCTCACCTTCAAGATCCTGCCGACGCAGGACGAGTGGATCCGCACCGAAGCGATCGTCATCCGCGCCGATCGGGTCGAAGGCTCCGACGACCCCTGGCCCGTCTGGGTGGCGCTTCATCTCGCAGAGCCGATCCTCAAGCTCGAGATGCTCTTCCAGATCATGGACGACCGGCGAAAGAACGGAGATCCCCGTACGCGCAGCCGTCACTCGGGCGTGCGCAAAATCACCAGGGTCGTCACCGAACGCGGAGTGGAGTTCGCGTTGGGCTGAACCCGCCGGTAGGGTCTTGCGCATGATGAGGCTTGCTTGGATCGCGCTGGCTCTGACGCTGGCATTGGGCTGTGACAGCGAGACCGCCCCCGCCGACGCGGGTGGGCAGGATTCCGCAGTGGCGATGGACGCCGGCGGCGGCGGCACGGACGCCGCGACCGGAACCGACGCCGCGATCGGAACCGACGCGGGTGATGGCGTAGACGCGGGCAGCACCGCAGACGCCGGCGCCACCGACGCCGGCAATTCCGGAAGTGACGCAGGAGCGAGCGACGCCGGCACGCCCTCCCGTGACGCGGGTGGACTCGTCTGCGGAGACCTCGGCAAGTCCTG
>Ga0114933_10000596_pt1 | contig 43712 bp, 39 predicted proteins | sample 4SBtaG_FD_89691 | JGI IMG/M metagenome (GOLD analysis project Ga0114933, IMG submission 89691) | Deep subsurface microbial communities from Kolumbo volcano to uncover new lineages of life (NeLLi) - 4SBTROV12_W25 metaG | ecosystem: Environmental > Aquatic > Marine > Volcanic | place: Kolumbo... | reverse complement strand
GGGCATCCACGCCAGCTGGATGTCGACGAGGTCTTCGGTCGGCTCTCCGAGCGGGAGGAGCTGCGCGAGCCAGTCGTTCGGGCTCAAGCGTCCGTCACGGTCGATGTCGCAGATCGCCGTGAGATTCACGTCCTGGCCCGTAGGCGCGAGCAGCTCGAACTCCATCTCCCCGTCGCGCAGCTGAAGGACCGCGATCGGACTGCCCGGCTTGGTCGGCACGAGGTCGATGCGGACCGCGCCCTCGCAGGCGCTGTCCATCGACCCGGAGATGCGCACGTGATCGACCGCGGCGATCTCGGCGTGGGTCATCTGGGGAGACGGAAGCACGCCGGGCGGCACGTCCTGGACCGGGCTGGGCGGCGCCACCGGAGTGGCCGCGACCGCGTCCACCGGAGGCGGCTGAGACGGGGCCGTGGGCCGCGAGACGGGAGTCTCCGAGCCGCAGGCGAGCAGGACGACGAGGTGCACCAGTGAGAGGATACCGCCATGCGCGCCCTCGTGGTGGTCCCAACCTTCAACGAGGCCGAGAACATCGGCCTGCTGATCCGAGCCCTGCCCGCGGACTTCGACGTGCTCGTCGTCGACGACGGCTCTCCGGACGGGACGGCAGGCGTCGCGAAGCAGCTGGACCGAGGCGGCGTGCACGTCCTCGAGAGGCCCGCCAAGGCCGGCCTCGCCAGCGCCTATGTCGATGGCTTTCAGTGGGCGTTGGAGCGGGACTATGGACGAATCGTCCAGATGGATGCCGACCTCTCCCACGACCCCGCGGACGCCAAGCGCCTGCTCGACGTGGGTGCCGACCTGGTGCTTGGATCGCGCTACATCGACGGAGGGGGCACCCGGAACTGGCCTCTTCGCAGGCGGCTCCTGTCTCGCTTCGGCTCGATCTACGGGAGGATCTGTCTCGGCTTGCCGCAGCACGATCTGACCGGGGGCTTCAAGGCCTGGCGCGCGAGCCTGCTTCGGCGCGTCATCGCGCGCCCGGTCGCCAGCGAGGGCTACGCCTTCCAGGTCGAGATGACCTGGCGGGCCGCAGCGCTCGGCGCCTCGATCGTCGAGGTCCCGATCGTCTTCACCGAGCGCACCCTCGGCGCGAGCAAGATGTCGACGCAGATCGCGCTCGAGGCCGCCTGGCGCCTACCGTGGCTCCGGCTGCAGGGACAGCCAGACATGCCCCTCCCAGGTGAGGTCCCGTAGCCGGGGCGAGGGCTCGGGCGGCAGCACGATGTCGAGCGTGCGCTGGGTCGGCCCGACGGGGCGGACCTCGTACCAGCTGTGCTCGGAGAGCGTCGGGCTGAAAACGGTGACGTCCGGACGCAGGCCGAGGACCTCCTGCGCATAGAGCATGCCGAAGATCATGGAGTCTCCGTGGACCACGAGCGTGGCGCCCTCGTCCGCGCCCTCCAGAGTCGCCACGACGATGTCCTCCATCAGGGTGAACCCCCGATGGCTTCCGAACTCCCAGTGGAGCACCGCGGAGAGCAGCACAGCCGGCGCCAGGGCCAGGTGGATGCGCGGCCACCGCCGGCTCGCCGCCGATATCCCCAGGCCGGCGAGCACCGCCAGCAGCACAGCCGGCAAGACGTGGAAGCGCGCGGCGACCACGCGGCCGAGGCCCTCGGCCGGCACGTCGAAGAGCGCCAGGAAGACGGGCCCGGCCAACAACGCCGAGAGGCTCAGCGAGCGGCCGAAGGGGTGGCGAGCGTCGAGGGCACCCAGCAACGCGAAGACGGCGAAGACGAAGACCCACTCCCACGGGAGCGCGACCGCCCAGTCCAGCGGATGGGCCCATATGGCCACGTCCGCGTCATGCCCGGAGAGAGCGAAGGTTCCGTAGTCGCGCCGCAGCACGTGTCGGACGAGGCCCTCGAGGGTCTCGGTCCGTCCCCAGCGCCAGCCGCCCCCCGACTGCATCAACAGCGCGTAGGAGCCCAGGCCGGGCAGCGCCGCGAGCGCCCCCCACAGCGCGCCGGTCCGGCCCAGCGCCCAGCCCCAGATCGGGAGGAGGAAGACGATGCTGTGATGGTGCGCGAGGCCCAGCCCCATGGCCAGGCCCAGGAGCACCGCAGGCTTCCACCCGCGCCAGCCGGCGTGGACCTCGGCCGCCAGCCAGACGACCAGCGCCGCCGTCGCCGCAGCGCCCGCGAAGACCTCGGCGACCGTGGCGTAGCGCCAGAAGGTGCCGCTCACCATCAGGGCGCCGGCCGCCAGCCAGGCCGCGCGTGCGTCCAGGGTGACGAGGCGAACGCTTCGATGGACCAGGGCGACCGCGGTCGCAGCCAGGAGCGCCGAACCCAGCGAAGCGCGGAAGGCCACGGTGCCGAATGGCAGCGCGCCCAGGCCCCTCAACATCAAGGTCCACGCCGGGTAGCCCGGGGGGTGCCCGACGCCGCCGACGGCCGCCAGCGTCATCCACTCCCCGGCGTCGCCCCCCTGGACCGTGGTCGACGCGGTCGCCGTGTAGAGCGCCAGGGCGACGAAGAAGACCGGCCATGAGCGCGCGAGGGTCATCCCGTCCCGATTAGCATGCGCGAGTGCTCCTCCTCCTCGCTTGCCAAGGCCCCCTCGGCGGCCCCGACGACAGCTCGACGGGGACGGAGCCCATCGACCTCCCTACCTGGATGCCCTCCCCGACGGTCGAGGTCCTGGGCGACCACGAAGGCGGCGCGATCCTCGCCGCGCTGATCCAGACGGACGACTCGGGCGTGGCGCTGATCGAGCGCGACGGCACCATCGCCTGGGCGGTCGAGTCGACCGAGAAGACGATCCCGTCCTGGGTCCAGTTCCTCGACGACGACCACGTCATCCACAACGAGCACTACCGCAACCGGAACTCCTCGGGCGGGGCGGTCGTCCTGACCACGCTCTCGACGGGCGAGGTCGTCGAGACCCGGGCGCCGTTTTTGCACCACACCGGCTTGGTGAGCGGGGACACGGTCGCCTACGTGAAGGCCGAGTTCCGCGAGCTGGAGTGGGAGGGCGAGCTCCAGTCCGTGGCCTCCGACGCGCTCGTCCTACGCAACCTGGGCGACGAGGACGGCGAGGGCAAGCGGCTCTACTCCTTCTTCGAGGACTGGGGGGGCGACCTCTTCAAGCCCTGCCGTCACTTCGACAACTTCGTCTACTACAGCGACAAGCTCGACTGGACGCACTCGAACTCCCTGGTCGAGCTCCCGGACCACTGGGTCATGGAGGCCCGGCACTGGGACGCGCTGCTCGGCATCAACAAGGCCTCGGGCGAGGTCGACTGGATCCTGGGCGGCGACTTCGGCGACTGGTCGCGCGGACCGGACAGCGCCGTCTGGTCCCATCCCCACGTCTCGCAGATGACCGAAGAGGTCCTGGTCACCTTCGACAACGGGGACCACCGGGAGCCCCGGAAGAGCCGCGCCGTCGTCTACGACCTCGACCTCGACGCCAAGACCTATACCGAGCGCTTCCGCATCGGCGAGGAGGACGGGCAGTTCCTCCCCCTGCTCGGCGACGCCCAGCTCCTGCCTGGCGGGAACCTGTTGATCAGCTGGTCCGAGCTGGGGCGCGTCGACGAGTACACCCCCGAGGGCGAGCTGGTCTGGCGCATGGAGCTGCCGCTCGGCACGGTCGTCGGGCGGGTCGACCACCGCCCTTGATCGCGCTCCTGCTGGCCTGCAGCGTGAAGCCCGAGCCGACCCCCGCCGGCCCCTGCCCCCAGGGCATGGTCCCGGTTCCGGCTGGAGAGTTCGAGTCCGGAGCCACCGGCGAGGCGGTCGGGGCCGCCCTGGAGTGGCCCGAGAAGTGGAACCTGCCGCGGGAGCGTGCGACGCGCTCCACCGAGGCCTTCTGCATCGACGCGCTCGAGTATCCGAACGCGCCCGGCGCGGAGGTCAGGGTCTTCGTCGGCTGGCAGGACGCCGCGGACCTCTGCGCGGCCGAGGGCAAGCGGCTCTGCACCGAGGACGAGTGGACCAAGGCCTGCGCCGGGCCCGAGGGGCTCCTGTTCCCCTACGGCGACACGCACGAGCCCGGCCGCTGCAACGACGAGGTGACCGTCGGCGACGAGTCCGGCAAGGCCCCCGCGGGCTCCTTCGAGGGCTGCGCGTCGACCTACGGTGCCCTCGACATGCAGGGCAACGTCAGCGAGTGGGTCCAGGACCCTTACGACGAGCGGATGCGCGTGCTGCGTGGCGGGACGATGTGGCTGTCGATCTACGGCCAGGGCTGCATGTCACGCCACGCCCACATGCAGCGAGGCCCGACTCACGGAGACGACGGCTTCCGCTGCTGCAAGAGCTGGTAGCCGCCACCCGCGCGCACGACCTCCCACTCGGGCCCGAGGTGCTGGTGCACCGGATCCTCGGGGGTCACGACCAGCACGTCGAGGTCATCGGCCGTGATCGGCCAGGGCTCCTCCCAGTGCGGCGGCTGCTGGTCCTGCAGGTAGAGGTGGACGGTGTTCCACAGGACCTCGCGGCCGCTCAGGTTCGCGATCAGCCCGTAGTCGGTGCCCACGGCGGCATCCGTGGGGACGTGGCTCAAGAGCTGCTCCCGCGCCTGCCACTCGGGCGAGGCGAGGATCTCGTCGATGCCGGCCATCCGGTGACGAAGGCGTTCCCGCTCCGAGTGGAAGGCCGTGTAGTTGCCGACCACCATGGCCAGGCCGACGAGCCAGGGGCGACGGCGAGCAAGCCAGGCCCCGCCCAGCGTGCCGGCCCCAGCGACGAGGATCAGCGAGGCGGAGCGCAGGTGCACGTAGGGCCCCGTCATCATGTGCCACTCGCGCCAGGTGTCCAGGACGAGGAAGCCGGTCGAGGGCGCCGCGAGCAGCAGCGCCACCGGTGACAGCAGCGCCAGCCCGTAGCCGCTGAACAGGAGCGATAGGCCGAAGGAGGAGCGGGCCTGGACCAGCTCCGCCGGCACCGACTGGGAAGCCCCCGCGGCATAGGTCGCCGGGTTGAAGTGGAAGAAGAGGTTGCCCTTGATCGCGAGCAGCACGAGGAACCAGGTGACGCCAATGCCGAGCAGCACCGCGCCGTGCACACGCCGCCCTTCCCCGAGCGGCCGGGCGACCAGGACCGCCCCCGCGAAGCCGAGGAGGTAGCCGCTCTCCTCGCGGGCGAAACAGACCAGCAGCGCGCCGGCGATCAACGGCGCCCACCGGCCTCTCCAAGCCCCCAGCAGGACCAGCGCGAAGCCCGGGACGAAGAAGACCATCGGGCGAAAGTCGGCCAGCGCCGCGGACTCCACCGGTACCGAGATCAGCCAGGCGATGCCTGCCAGAGCGCCGAAGCCCGCGTGGCCCGAGGCGGCCTTGGCCAGCCGGGCGAGGGGCCAGGCGGTGAGCACCACCGCGAGCACGTTGAAGACCAGGAGCGTCTTGGCGCTCTGCACCATCCAGTAGACCGGCATCAGCGCCAGGAAGACCGGGTGGAAGTGCACCATGTCGAAGAAGCCCGTCGGCTCCAAGAGGATCGGCGAGGTCCACTCGCCGCCGTTCGCCCCCGACCAGAAGATCTGGTTGAAGAAGGCGACGTCGTGGCCCCACTGCGGCGCGTGGGCGTCGAAGGCCCGCAGCTGGTCGTGACACCACGACGCGCCGACGAGCACCGTCGCCGCGAGCAGCGCCCAGTCCGCTCGCTTCATGGCAGGTAGACCGCCTTCACGTCGTCCTCGTAGACCGCCCCGGGCAAGCGTCGATCGGTCAGGTCCTTCCAGACCACGATGGAGGTGTAGCCCCGGGCCTCGACCGAGGAGTAGTCGCCGACCTCGACCTCGCGGAAGAGCGGGCCGCTCTCGTGCGAGGGCCCCAGCCCCATCATCGACCCGGCGATCGGCCGGCCATGCAGGGTCTGGGCGAGCACGTTCTGATCCCGCCAGGCGCCTGCCGGGGGCTCGCCGAGCACGAAGGGCGGCACCTCCATGAGCGGCCCCTCGGCTTCGAGGCCTCGCACGTCCGGCATCGGAGCCGAGGTGTGCGGCCAGGGGAAGGGCGCCAGCATCAGGGTGTCGGCGAGCAGCAGTCCGCCGACCAGGAGCGCGCTCGGGCCGCGCCAGGTCGAGACGAGGGGGACCAGGAGCAAGGCGGCGACCGCCCCGGCCCGGTACCAGCGGGTGAATCGCGTGAGCTCGGGCAGCGCCTTGAGGGCGAGCCCCGTCGGCGCGACGAGCGGGTCGCCGTCGATGCGGAGGACCTCGCCACCGAGGAACAGCCAGGGGCCGAGGGCGACCACGGAGAAGGCGAGGCTCGCCACGAGCCAAGGCCAGAGCTCTCGCCGACGCCTCACGGCAGCGATGCCGAAGACCAGGGCGACCGCGCCGACGTAGGCGGTGTGGCTCCACTCCGCCTCCCCGCCGGTCAACTGCGCGGGGAACCAGGCGTCCAGAAGGTCCGCGCCGTGCCAGAGGTCGCCGCGGAAGGCCTCGGTCTCCTGGATCGCCGGCAGGTGGCCGAAGTGCGGATGGTGGCCCGTCCCAGGCAGGCCCTTGCCACGCTGGGTGAGCACGGCCCAGAAGTAGGGTGCGCCGAGCGCGGCGGCGCAGAGGCCCACCAGCGCGGCCCGGCCGGCCTTGCGGCGGTCGCGGACCAGCCACCAGGCGCCCAGGGCGGCTCCGATGAGCGACGCCCACAGCCCGTTGTAGGGCCCGGTCAGCCAGGCGAGGGTCAGCGCCGGGATCGCCCACCAGGATCCCCGCAGCAGGAGCGCGGTGAAGACCAGGACCCAGCCCACGCCGAAGTCCTCGGTGGTGCCCTCGCTGGTCGCGGCGAGGAGCGGTGGGCAGCACATCGCGGCGAGCGCGCCCAGCCACGGGACCCCGTCGACGTGGCGCGCGATCATCCAACCCCCGAGCCCGGCGACGATCACGCCGCTCAGGACCACCAGGTTGTAGCCAGCGGCCGGACCGAGCAGACCGCCGACCCCGAAGGGCACGAGGTTGCCCGGATCCACCAGCACGAGCCGGATGCCGTCCGGGTAGCGCAGCATCGGGCTCTCGATGATCAACGGGCCCCAGCGCAGCCCGGCCCACAAGCCCCAGATGTGGGCAGCGCCCTCGCGGGCGGGGTGGGTGAGCACATCGCTGGTGAAGACCCGCGGTAGCGGCCACACCAGCAACAGGAGGGCAGCGAGCAGCCCGGCGAGGCGCTTCACCGCAGCATGAGCTCGAAGCGCTTGGTGCTGTGGGCGACGGCGTCATGCACGTCGCGCGCCAGCTCCCAGTCACGCTCCGGCAACCGGACGTAGGCGGCCAGCGCGTGAACGAGCCGCACATACAGCGGCGAGCTCTTCCGCTCGAGCCGCTTCAGCTGCGCGAGGGTGCCCGCGAGCACGGTGGCCTCGTCGCCACCAGCATCCTCCAGCGCGGACTGGATTCGCCGCGAGACCTTGCGGGTGCTCTCGAGCGGCGCGGTCACCAACGCGTCGAACTCCGGCCGGGCGGCCTCGGGCAAGTTCATGGCTTCACCACGCGCAGAGTAGTCCCGGCGGGCACTCGGTCGTGCACGACGGAGGAGCCGTCCGGCCAGGTGACCAGCACCTGCGCGAGCCGTGCCTCGCCCAGGCCGAAGACCGCCGAGGTCGTCCCGTTGCTGCGGTGGTCCGGGGCGCGGGCCGAGGACCGCCGCTGAACCGACCCGGCCGCGATGACCTGGACCCGAGCTCCCAGAGAGCGCACCTGGCCATCGGGCTCGTAGACCTCGACCTCGATCCAGTGGTGCCCCTCGACGCCGGGGTTGTTCCAGACCTGGCTGTGGCCGGCCAGGGTGCCGTCGTACTCCCCGTTGACGACGATGACCTCGGGGAAGCGGTCCCCGTCGAGGTCCGCGGGCACGGCGAGGGTCCCTCGACCGAAGGCTCGGGGGTCGTCGATGGACACCCGCTGCAGCGTGCCGCCTTCGTTGACCAGCAGGGTGTCCTCGCCGTTCGCCCAGACCCCGGGCTCGGTCTCGCCGACCAGGAAGAGGTCGTCGTCCCCGTCGAGGTCCACGTCCAGGACCGCGACGTCGGCCGTCTCGGAGCCCGGAGCCTCGATGGCCGTGAAGCCTCCGAGGCCGTCGTTGACGAGGATCACGTCCTGTCGAGGTGGGATGCGCCCACCCTCGTCGACCTCGGCGGACAGGAGGCTGCCCTGCACGCCGCCATCGATGCACTCGAGCCCTACGAAGAGGCGGCCCTCGTCCGCGGTGGCGCGCAGATGAACGCGCCTTCGAACCGGGCTCACCCAGGCGACGACGGCGCCCTCGGGCTCCGCGCGGAAGCTCGGATCGAAGCGCAGGCGGACCTGGTGCCGATCGCTGTCCTCGGCGGTGACGACCCGCGCACCCTGCCCATCCAGTTCGCCCTGCACGCGCAGGCGCACGACCGAGCACTCCTGGGGGAACTGCCACGTGACCGTGTCGGTGTCTCCCTCGTCGAAGAAGAGCCGAGCCCCCTGGTCGCCGACCGTGTCCGCGACCACCCCGGAGCGCGCCAGGTAGAGGTCGAGGTCCCCGTCGTTCTCCAGGTCGAAGAGCGCCGCGTCTCGCACGCCCACCTGGCGAGGCGAGGCGGTCCGCACGAAGGCGCCGTCGGCTTGCAGCAGGATGCCCACGTCGCCGCCTTCGATGCGCACGAGGTCCTGGTCGAGGTCACCGTCCAGGTCCGCGAAGAGCCCGCCGTTGCTGACCTCGAGGCGCGTCAGGCCCCAGGCCTCGGCGCGCTCGATCCAGCCCTCGTCGAAGGCCCAGAGCTGGTCGGACTTCTTGCCCTTTGCACCGGGCACGTAGAGCTCGGCGCGCCCGTCCCCGTCGACGTCGACACAGGACAGCCCCCGCATGCGAACGCCCTCGGTGGCGCGGAAGGGCTCGGAGACGTCGACCCAGACGCCGTCTCGGTAGTCCCAGACCTCGAGCGCTGTACCGCCGGTTCCCCGGGCGCCGCCGCGTGCCACGACGAGCTCCCGGTCGCCGTCGGCGTCGAGGTCGCAAGCGGTGATGCCGTGCCGGTCGGCGCGCTCCCCTCCCCAGGGATCCGCGACGTCCTGGAAGCGCGCTTCCGCGTCCAGGGAGTACCAGAGCGGCAAGGTGCCGTGGCTGACGGCGGAGAACTCCACGGCGCCGTCGCCGTCGACGTCCTGGACCAGGACTCCCCATGCCGGGAGGCCCTTGGGCAGCCCGGCCCGATCGGGCGCGGGCTCGAGCGGAGCGGCCAGCGCTGTGGTCAGCAGGAACACCCCTGCGGACTAACCCTCCAGAAAGGCCAGGAGATCCTTGAGCTCGTCGTCGGACAGGCGATCCGAGGGGACGCGCGGCATCAGCGTGTTCGGGTACTTGTCCTCCTCGGTTCCTTCGAGGGTCTCCTTGCGGATCCGCTGGACGAGGTCGTCGCGGGAGAGGCTGTCGAGGGTGTAGAAGACGGTGCCGTCGCCGGCGTCATGGCAGGAGCCGCAGTGGCGATCCGCCAGGCCCTCGCCGACCGCCGCGTCGCCGAGGTCTTCGCCCTCGAGGCCCTCGATCTCGCTCAGGAAGGCCGCGCCGTCCCAGGAGGTGAAGCCGAAGTCCAGGGGCTGGGCCCGATCGTCGTCGTCGGAGGCGCTGTCATCGCGCTGCTTGCGCAGGAAGGCCTCCAGGTCCGCCGCGGCCTGGGCGTCCATCGAGGAGTCCGCGTAGTAGACGTCGACGCAGATCTGACCGCCGAAGGCGCCGATGACGTCGTCGCGGCCCTCGTCCCAGGTCTGGCCCGACTTCCAGGACCCGCGCCAGGCGACGTTCCAGAGGGTGTGCCCGGGCCGATTCCAGTCATCGGCGTCGACGGTCAGCGTGTCGGCGGAGTCCGCCGAGTGGCAGGAGGCGCAGGTGATGCCGTAGGTGCTGCCGTTCCAGACCTCGTCGTCGAAGATCGTCTCGCCGCGGGAGGCGTCGCCTTCCTCTTCGGCCTGGAGCGCCAGCGGGCTGTTCCAGGTGTCGGGGTCGTAGCTGTCCGGGGTCTCGGGGGCGCAAGCGGCGAGGATCAAGAGCATGGCGGGAACTATGCCACCTCGTCGGCCTCGGTTGCCTGCTTGCGCGAATCCAACCAGCGGGCCTCGAGCGACTGACCGCGCTCGACCGCCTCGATGGGCACCTCGTGGTCGAGGAGGACGCGCAGCGCGACCTTGTTGAGCTCGGTCGAGGACACCCCGACCGGCCCGATCAGCACGAGGGTGCCTGGCTCCTCGGCGATCTGCACCTCGGGCAGCGCCGCCCGGAGTGCGGCCAGCGGCGCATCGCCCTGGATCCGAATGGTGACCCTCTGGCCGATCCGCGTGACCTCGTCGATCGAGCCCGACAGGGTGCAGACGCCAGCCTCCATCATCACCACGTGATCACAGGTCGCCTGGAGCTCGTGCAGTACGTGCGAGCTGATGATCAAGGTGCGCTGGCCGCGCTGGGCCTGGAACAACTCCCGCAGCCGGATCACCTGGCTGGGATCCAGGCCCGAGGTCGGCTCGTCGAGCAGGACGAGCTCGGGGTCACCGACGAAGGCCTGGGCCACCGCCACCCGGCGGCGCATGCCGTGGGAGAGCTGCTTGATGCGCATCCGGCGTCGATCGGCCAGGTCGACCAGCTCCAGGCAACGCGAAGCGTCCTTGTGCGCCCGAGCGCGTGAGAGCCCTTGGAGCCGTCCGTAGAAGACCAGGAGGTCCTCGACCGCGGTGTGCGGGTTCAGCTCGCAGTCCTGTGGCAACAAGGTCACCCGCCCGGCATGAACAGCCGGGTCGAAGCGTCCGGCGCCGAGCAGGTCGACCTCGCCCGCGTCGGGCTTCAGCACGCCTCCGATGATGCCGAAGGCCGTGGTCTTTCCTGCACCGTTCGGTCCGACGAGCCCGCAGACGACGCCCTTGGGCACGTCGATGGCCAGGCCCCGGAGCGCCTGGACGCTTCCGTAGGCCTTGCGCAAGCCCTTGATCCGGAGCGCGCTCATGCGTCCCTCCGGACCATCACGGCGTGGCCGACGCCGAAGTAGAGGCCGCCGAGCGCCAGGAGCATCGCCAAGGAGGGCAACCGGGCCGCGAACTCCGGCTGCCAGAGCGTGAGTCGGTGGGTGGCCGGGAACAGCGGCTGAATGGCCGGCAAGGCGACCGGCGCGTACTCGATGGCCTCGTTCCACATCGTGATGCCGCCGAGGATGCCGATGGCGATGAGCGCCACGAGCCCCAGGGCCCGCGAGCCGTTCACCGAGCGCGTCATCTGGGACACGCCCAGCGCCAGGCCCAGGAAGGCGAATCCGTAGACGAAGGCCCGGGCGCCCAACCGTGCGAGCCACCAGGCGGTGCCTGCGTGATCGAAGCCCGCGAGCGAGACGGCGCCGACGATCCAGACGCCGACGGCTCCGAGCGCTGTGAGGATGGCCAGCAGGCCCGCCTGGCCGCCGAGCTTGCCCACCGCCCACGCCAGCCGCGTGGTGCGGAACAAGGCGTAGCGCGCCGAGCCCGAGGACAGCTCGCTCGAGATGGCGTCGCTCGAGGTGAAGACGATCAACGCCGGCAGGAAGAAGAGCGCGATCCATCCGTAGAAGAGCGCCAGCGGCGGGACCGTGATCAGCTCGCTCGCCAGGGCCTCGTCGTTGAGCATGCCGGAGAGCACCTCGAGGACCTCGGGCGTGGCCATCAGCTCGTCGGTCAGCGTGCCCGGCTTGTAGGTCTCGGCCACGCCGAGCTGGTCGGCGACGACGGCCTCGAACTCGCCGAGGACCTCGACAAAGAGCAGAGTTCCGACCACCGCTCCGAGCACGTGGAGGACCAACAGAGCCAGGAACTTCCTGGACCGGACGGACTCGGCGAGGTCGAAGGCGGCGACCAGGGCCGCGTCACGGAAGGCGTTCAAAAGCCGGCAGCCTCGAGGTCCTCGACCTGGGCCCGGAAGGCGTCGAGGTCGACGTGGTTCCAGACCTGAGAGGCCTCCGGATCGACCACGCCGCCGCTCTCGGTGACGAGGGCGTCGAGCTCGACCTGGGCCTCGTAGAGAACGCCGGTGACGTCGTGGGAGACGCCGAGCATGTCCTGGGCGCTGGGCTCGTCATTGGCGAGCATGAGGTCGACCACGTCGTCGCCCAGGAGCGCGAGCTCGTCGTTCATTCCGGCCACGATGTCGTCGACGCGCTCCATCTGCCCGTCGTCGAGGTCCCCCTGCTGGCGGAGCGCCTCGCGGGACTGGGCGGCGCGGACCCGCTGGGCCTCGGCGGCGAGCTCGAACTGCTCGCGGGGGTCGCCCTCGGGGCCACCGCTCTCCGGGGAGCCCTCCCCTTCGTCACCGAACTCGACGGTGAGCTCGGCGTTGCCGTCCTCGGACTTCCAGGTCTTGTCCTTGGTGCCCTCGTCGGAGGGGGCGGGCCCGGCCTCGTAGCTCTGGCTCACGCCAGGCAGGAACAGGCTGGGCGCGGAGCGGCGCATCGCCTTGCGCTCGGCCTCGTCGGCGCGCTGGGTCGCCTCGGCGAGGGCGTCTCGCAGATCAGCCATCTCCATGCGAGGACCGACACCCCCGAGGAGGAAGCCCAGCACGACGCCCACGATGACAAAGCCGACACTCTTCATGCTCTCTCCTGACCGCAACACTGTAAGACCGCAGAGGGGTCACACAAGGGGGCACCGTCGGTACATAGAAGCCATGACACTCCTCCTCCTCGCCTGCACCGCCGCCGACCCCGACAACCCCGCCGACTCCGGCCTCGTCGAGGCCGACGCCGACACGGACGCCGACACCGACACCGACACCGATACGGACGTCGAGCCCGTTGATTGCCTGCCCGACTTCGGCATGGCCTCGGGCGCGCAGTGGGTCTACTCCTGGCGGAACTCCAGCCGCACCGGGAACTACATCGTCGACGCGATCGGATTCTCGGCCGACGACCAGACGGCGACGCTGCGCGCCGAGTCCGCGTGGAGCGACGCCGGTGGCGCGGCGACCTTCACCGGCACCAAGGACACGCACTACTGGTGCGACGCCCAGGGGCTCTACGTCACCGGCTTCAGCTACAGCTACAGCGGCCAGACCTCGGGCAACGCCTACTCGGGCGACTACTCGGTCGCCTACGACGAGCCCGCCCTGCTCGTCCCGCTCGTCATCGCGGAAGGGGGCAGCTGGATCACGACCTTCGTCGGCACCAAGACCGAGGACGGCTACGACTCGGACATCGACAGCACCTCGACGAGCGAGGTCATGGCGACCGGAGTCGTCTGGAGCGGCGGCCACGCCAGCTCCGAGATCAAGATCACCGACGACGCCACCGGCAACTTCACGACCTTCTGGTGGGGCGACGGCGTCGGCCTGGTCGCCGACATCTCGGTCCAGCTCGTCAGCTACTCGGAGTAGCGGCGGAGCGCGACGAGCCCGAGCAGCGCCAGCACACTGAGCGCGCCGCGGCGGGAGGGGGTCGTCGAGCAGCCGCCCATGTCCTCGTAGGTCGCCTTCTCCAGGACCTCGATGTCGACCACGACCTCGACGGTCTCGGCGCCGGAGCTCACGTTCACGACGAACCAGTCCGTGCCGAAGTCGTTTCCGTTGGAGCTGAAGATGACGCGGCGACCGTCGACCTCGGCCTGTCCGAGCCAAGGGGGATCGGCCACGTCGAGCTCGTAGTCCTCGGCGTTGACGTGCAGCTTCACGACGGCCGTGCCGCCGCGGGCGACGTTCATCGGCTCGGCGAAGGCGTCGAGGGCGCCGCCGCTGCCGCCGTCGTCGCCGCCCCCGCCATCATCCGGGTCGTCCCCCGGCTCGTCATCGGGATCGTCGTCCGGCGGATCGTCGTCCGGCGGGTCGTCGTCAGGCGGGCTCTCGTTCGGGTCGTACCCTCCGACGTCGACGTAGCCGCGGATCCAGTCCATGTAGGCGTCGACGCGGGTCGCGCCCGATCCGCCGCCCTCGCACATGTAGTTGCCGTAGACGACCCCGAAGACGTGGGAGTTGACGCCGGCGAGCTCGTACTGGCCGTCCTCGACCGGCTCCAGCGCCGCGCCGCCGGAGTCGCCGTAGCAGATGTTCTGCATGTCGCCGGTGTCGCGGGTGTAGACGAAGCCGCTGTCGTAGCTGTTGACGGGCATCGCGGCGGTGCGCTTCACACCGCCGTCGTTGGCGTTGTCGCTGGTCACGCCGTAGCCGACGTACTGCAGCTCCTTGTTCTTCCAGCTGTTGTTGACCGTGTCCTCGTTCACGTACATCGGGTCGACGCTGGTCAAGGGCTGCGTCTGCACGATGCCGATGTCGTGGCTGAGGTTGTAGCTGTTGTACTGCGGGTACTCGGCGTAGTCGGTGATCTCGACGTAGTCGGTGAGCTCGCCCATGCGCGGACCGACGCCAAACCAGACCGTGTAGCCCTGGCTGTCGTAGCTGCGGAGCGGGCTCACGCAGTGGGCAGCGGTGATCACCCACTCCGGATCCACGAGCGTGCCGCTGCAGAAGGAGAAGCAGCTGGAACCACAGGCGATCAGGGCTCCCACGGCCTCGTAGTCCGAGGTCGTGTCGCCATTGACGACGGGGGGCGCCTCTTGCGCCATCACGAACGACGAGAACAGAGCGAACACAGGCCGGTTCCGTCGGTGCCGCCGCGAGTATACGTCGTGTTTACTGCAGGGGCACGGTAAAGCCCTTGTCATGGACGACAAGACGACCTCGATCCTCGCGAAGTACACGGACCCCTACGACATCGTCGATCGGCTCAAGTCCCACCTCGGGGCGGAGAAGGCCGGCAGCCTGCTGTGGGAGCTGGATCGCTCCGGACAGCTCGACTGCTCGACCGACAGCTGGTTCTGGTCGACCATGGACGACGCGGACATTCCCCCCTCGGGCGCGGACGTTGCGGCGCTGCTGGACCGGATCTCCAAGCAGCCCAACATGGCCGGGCTGACCGGTGGCTGGTCCGACGACCACGGCTGGAACATCTACTTCACGAAGATGGTCAAGGCGGTCACGGACAGCGCGCCCCTGGTCGCGTTGTGGCCCGAGGTAGCAGTCCCGATGAAGCACCAGCTGGGCTTTCGGCTGGTGATCCGCGGAGACCTCGACGCCTGCCAGCTCGGCGACGAGGCCAAGGCCCTCATGGCCCGCATCGAGGCCGACGGCACCAACTTCAACCTCTCCGACTTCGACTCCGTGTGGCCCGGATCCGAGGGCGGCGAGGCCCTTGCCGCAGCAGCTGGCGAGCCCGACTGCAGCATCTGGTCCGAGGCCGTGGTCGAGCGGTTGATCCCCCACGCGACGCCGGAGCAGCTCGCCCGCGTCGTCTTGAACCTCGACTACGGGCCGACCGTCGTCAAGGTCGCCGAGCTCCTCGATCCCGTGCCCGAGGGCCTCGGCGAGGCGATCCTCGGGGCCGACCGGGACCGGCACGAGCGCTTCGGCCTGCACATGGCCGCGGTCGTGCTCGCGAAGGCCGGGATCGCCGACGAGGACTTCTTCGCACACAGCCTGACCAAGGCCTGCGCCGAGGACTGCGCGGCCCTTTATGCGCGAGCCTGGCAGGTCTTCTCGCCCGAGGTCACCGAGCGTCACGTCGCCCCGAAGTTCCAGCCCGACAAGCGGGGCTACGGCGACTCGGCGATCTGGGCCTGGCTGCCGGAGCTGCCCCTGCCACGCATCGTCGAGGCCGCCTGCGACGCGGTCCGAAGCTGGCCCCGCGGCGAACCCTACCTGCGCCGCTACGCCCTGCCGGCGTTCAAGAACATGCCCCGAGCAGCGGCCCCCATCTTCGCGGAGCAGAGCATCGCCAAGTTCCCCCAGCGGGACCTCGTCGCCTGGGGCCTGGCCTCCAGCGGAGGTCCCCTCGCCTGGCCCAAGCTCATCGAGCTGTTGGCCGATACCAGCGCCGCGGTGCGCGAAGCCGCTGTCGCCGGACTCGCCGATCCCGGCGCTGTTCCGCTGCTGAAGGAGGCGACGAAGGCCCGCAAGAAGGCGGTCCGAGAGGGCGCTCAGCGCGCCCTGGACGTCATCGCGCCCCAGGCCGACGAGCCCGCCGCCCGACTGCCCCACGACATGGACATCGCGACGAGCGTGGAGACCCTGCAGCGGGCGCGCTGGGACGAGGAGGTCCAGGACGGGGTCTTCGCCCAGCTCGCGAAGCTGCCCGACGCAGCCGAGCCCGCCTTCCGCGCGGTGCTCGTGGCCGCCGACAACAAGGCCATCACGCAGCTGTGGTGGTGGTACGCGCGCTGCGAGTGGCCCGGGGTCGGGGACTTCTGCCTCGAGCAGCTGGCGTCGAGCCACAAGGTGACCGCCGCCAACGCCCAGGCCGCCTGCAAACACCTGGGTCTGCTGGCGCCGGACCTGCTCCGGGCGTCCAAGGCCGATGTGCGCATCGCCGCCGCCGAGCTCTACGCGGCCCAGGCCGGGCCGAAGCACGTGGAGGTGTTGACCCGGGCCTTCGAGGCCGAGAAGAGCAAGAAGGTCCGCGGGGTCCTGGCCGAGGTCCTCGAGGCCTGCGTCTCTGCAGGCGAGCGCCCCCTGGAGGCGCTGGGTCCGGACGACCTCGTCGAGCTGGACGCCCGCTTCGCGCGCCGCAAGGCCGAGGCCCCCGTGGAGCTCGAGGGCCTGGAGCTGGCCTGGGCGGACGGCACCCCGGTCAGCCCGGAGGCCCTGCGCGGGCTGCTGACCGCCGTGGTCGACCGCGAGGACCTGTCGGTCCTGCGCCCGCTCTTCGACGCGGGATCGGCCAGCGCTCTCCGAGCGGCCCTCGAGGAACGCACCCGGGGCACCAAGGACAACCGCTACGGCTGGGTCGTCGCGCTGACCAGCGTCTGCGCCCAGGAGCACGAGCTGGCCGACTACGGCCGGCCGCTGGACGAGCTCGCCCGAGGCGGGGGCCACCTCGAGGCCTTCGCTCGCCTCGATGCCCTGGAGAAGCACGGCTCCTCGACGGCGCTGCAATGGGTCGATCACTGGTCACGCCGGGCAAGAAGCAACGGCCTGCGCGAGCGGGCGGGCATGGCGCTCGATCGGGTGGCCAAGCGCTACGGGCTGACGCGGGACGGACTGGCCGAGCGGCTGTTGTCCGACTTCGGGCTCGACGCGCGAGGCCGCAGGGACTTCGACTACGCAGGCCGCAGCTACGAGCTCCGCCTCGGCAACGACCTGCGCTTCCACGTCTTCTTCGAGGGCGCCGAGCGCAAGGACCTGCCGGCTGCCAAGAGCGACGCCGACAAGGCCCGCCGCAAGGAGTTCTCGGCGCTCAAGAAGTCCCTGAAGACCGGCGTGAAGGCCGCCGTCGAGCGCCTCGAGGCCGCCATGGTCGAGGGCCGAGCCTGGTCGCTCGACGCCTGGCGCGAGGTCTTCGACAACCCGATCAACCGGCGGCTGGCCGAGCAGCTCGTCTGGATCGACGAAGGGTGCGCGTTCCGGGTCGCCGAGGACGGCAGCTTCGCCGACCTCGAGGACGAAGAGGTCACGCCGACCGGCCTCATCCGGGTCGCCCATCCCCTGCGGCTCGACGACCCGAAGGGCTGGGCCGAGGTGCTCGCCGACTACGAGCTGCTGCCCCCCTTCCCGCAGCTGGACCGGCCCTGCCTCGCGGTCGAGGACGCCACGGCCACGAGCCTGGACAGCTGGATCACCAAGGACGTGCACTCCGGCCGCCTGCGCGGCTTCATGAGCCGCAATCGCTGGATCCGCGGAGCGCCCCAGGACGGCGGCGCCGTGCTTTGGATGGTGAAGCCCTTCCGGGCAGCGGACGTCACGGCGGTGCTCGACTTCCAGCCCGGCCTGGGCATGGGCTACGACATCGAGGAGAACCAGGAGATCCGCGAGCTGACCTTTGTGCGCGGCGTCCACTCGGATCGGCCTGGATACCGCATCGAGGGCGTGCCGCTCTCCGAGGTCGACCCGGTCGTCTACGCCGAGGTCGTCGCCAGCATCGAGGCCCTCTACGAGGACTGACCCAAGCGCCTCCACTGGTCGGCGACGAAGGCGCGGGCTCGATCGGCGCGCTCGCCTTCTGCAGCCTCGGCGGCGCGCTGGCCGAGCCGGGCGAGGTCCGGATCGGCGAAGCCCGTGTCGGCCACGCACTGCTCGGCGGAGACGAGGCGCCGGTCGAATTCTTCGAGATCGCCGGTCGCCGCGGCGCAAGCGAGCAGCCCCGCGTGCACCGCGGCCAGGTAGGCCCGGCGTCCCTGGCGCTCCAGCTCACGCTCGGCGTCCTCGAAGACCTCGACAGCCTCGGACCAGGCGCCTCGTTCGACGCGGACGAGACCCAGGTTCAGCTGGGCGATGGCCGCCATCGACGAGCCGATCTCGGAGTAGCGCGCGTGGCCCTCGGCGTAGCGACGGTCGGCCTCGTCGAGCTCTCCCCGCAGCCGGTGGTATTCGCCGGCCTCGACGGCGACCGAGCCCAGGCCCCAGCGGTCGTTGTGCTTTCCGTAGAGCTCGGCGGCCCGATCCAGGCGCCACAGGATGCCCTCGGTCTTGCCCTTCTTCATGTCCACCCCGGCCAAGGCGAGCTGGGTGACGGCCTCGCCCAGGTCGTTGTGGTGGGCCTGGAAGCCCTCGAGCGCGCGCTGGAAGTGCTCCCGCGCCGCGGTGGTGTCCCCGCGGTCGAGCAGGACCCATCCGCGGGTCTCGACCATCCGGCACGCCAGATCGGTGTCCCCGGCGTCGAGCGCCCGCTTCTCGCCGCGGAGCAGGTGCTCCCAGGCGTTGTCGTGTCGCCCCTGCTGCCGCTCGATGCGGCCGAGGTCCAGGCGCGCATGGGCCTCGGCGAGTGGCCAGTCGTGCTCCAGGGTCCGTTCGAGCAAGGCCTCGGCGCGCCCCTTGGCGAGGTGATGACGGCCTCGACCCAGGTCTGCGCGCACCCGGTGAGCCAGGACACGGCCCAGGCGCGGATCGTCCGGCTCGCAGAGCGCCGCGACCTCCTCGGAGAGCGCCTCCAGCAGGTCGAAGTCCCCGGTGGTGACCCGGCGCGTCAAGGCCGCCAGGAAGCTGTCGAGGGCCTCGTCCCGTCGACCGGCGCCGAGCAGGTGGCGGGCCCTGCGTTCGGGCTCCTCGACGGCCACGGCGCAGGCGTTGTGCCAGCCGACCAGGCGACCGGCCTCCTGGGCCGAACGGACGAGGCTCTCCCGGACCAGGCCGTGAGCGAAGCGCCAGTGATCGCCGGCGTTGACGGCCAGGTTTTCGTCGAACAGCTCGTCGGGCAGGGCGTCGTCGAGGCTCGCGGCTGCGCACGCGGCGGCCCACTCGCCGCGATCGACGTGCTCGCCGAGGACCGCCGCGAGCTCGACGGCGGGCTCGGCGATGCGCCCGGAGAAGAGCGCGTGCAGGTCATCCGGGAGGTCGACGGAGGCCCCCTCGGCGAGCACCAGGCCCTCGTCGGAGGCCACCAGCACCCCGCGACGCACCCAGTCCGCGACCAGGCGAACGGCGAAGAGCGGGTTGCCGCGCGTCCGCTCGGCGATGCGCTCCGCCAGGGGTCCGGCGAGCCCGAGCAGGCTGTCGACGAGGCTGCGGTGGCCTGCCCCCGCGAGGGCCTCGACGTCGAGCCGCTCGAAGCCCTCGGGGGCGTCCATCAAGTCGTTCCGGGCCGTGGCGAGGACGAAGAGGTCGAGGTCCTCCAGCCCCTGCGCCCAGGCGAGCGCGTCGGGGCCCCACTGGAGGTCGTCGAGGAGCACGAGCGCGGAGCCGACCTCGCGCAGCGATGCGGTGACTCGGGCGTGGCGCTCGACCTGCTTCATCCCGGGCTCCAGGCCGAGCATCGGGACCAGGCCGTCGGCCGGACCGCCCGTCGGTCCGTGCACCGCCCGGAAGACCCGCGCGAGGCCGCGCTCGTGCACCTCGAAGGCGAGCTCCTCGGCGAGGCGGCTCTTGCCCGCGCCGGCGCCCCCGTAGAGCACCCACCGCCGCAGCCCTTCGCCCTCGGCGACCTCGCGGAGCCGCTGCCGGAGCTCCACTCGTCCCACCAGCGGGACCCGCCGCAAGCCGTACAAGCCCAGCCCGATCGCCATCGACCGAGGCCGTGGAGAGCGAGGTGGGAGCTCGCTGATCGCCCTCCGGGCGTGGGCTGCGAACGCCCAGCGATCCGCGGGCTCCTTCTCCAGGCAGCGACGCAACCAGGGCTCGACGCGCTCGGGCACCTCGACGCGGGGCGAGAAGGGGGGCAGCTCGTCGAAGACCTGGGCGCCGAGGACCTCCTCCGCGGAGCCGAAGAAGGGTGGCGCCCCGCAGCAGAGCGCCCAGCCCAGGCATCCGAGGGCGTACAGGTCCGTCCAGGGACCCTGGGCCTCGGGGTCGGCGTCCACCTGCTCGGGGGCCATGTAGGCGGGGGAGCCATAGGCCGCGCCGAGGCGCCCGGCGAGGCCGAAGTCCGCCAGCCGAGCGGCCTCGGCCATCAGGACGTTGTCCGGCTTGAGGTCCCGATGCAGCACGCCGCGGGCGTGAGCGTGGGCGAGGCCGTCGAGCAGGTCGGCGAGGACGCGCTCGACCTCTGGCCAGGGCCGCTCGCGCAGATCCAGGGCGCCGGCTTCGACCAGCTCCATCGCCAGCCAGGGCCGCCCGGTCGGGGCGCGCCCGTGATCGTGGACCTGGACGATGTTGGGATGGTCCAGCGCAGCCACGGCGCGGACCTCGTCGCGGAAGAGCGCGTCCTGCATCGGGTCCTCTCGGTCGAGGACCTTGACGGCCACCGCCGCGCCCGAGACATGCCGGGCCCGGAAGACCGATCCCATCGCGCCCCGACCGAGCACCTCGAGGAGCTCGAAGTCGCCGAGCCTCACCGGAAGTCCTTGGGCTCCAGCCCCTCCCGCGCGGCCCAGCGGTAGACCTGCTTTCGATGAACGCCGAGCTCCCGCGCGACGGCGGCGACGCTGCCGGCGTGACGTCGGAGCAAGCTCTCGAGCTCGCTCGCAGTGGGCCGATCGCTTCGCACGGGCGATGCATCCTCGCGAAGGTGGTGCACGTCCAGCACCGAGCTCGTCGACAGGGCGGCGCGCTCCAGCGTGGTCCGCAGCTGCCGCACGTTCCGTGGCCAGGGCCGAAGGCAGAGGGCTTCGACGAGGTCGGTGGAGAGCTCCCGGTCGACGAAGTGCCGGGCGAGCGCCGGCACGTCGAGCTTTCGGTCCGACAGGGCCGGCAGCCGCACGACCACCCCCGCCAGCCGGGCATGCAGATCCGCGCGGAAGGTGCCCTGGGCCACCATGCGCTCGAGGTCGGCGTTGGTCGCGGCGACGACGCGCAGGTCCACCTCCTCGGGCTTCGAGGCGCCGACCGGGAGCACCTCGCCCGACTCCAGGGCCCGGAGCAGCTTGGGCTGGAGGGGCAAGGGGAGCTCGCCCACCTCGTCGAGGAAGAGCGTGCCCCCGTGAGCTCGCCGCGCCAGGCCCTCGGCTTCCCGGTCGGCGCCGGTGAAGGCCCCTTTGCGGTGCCCGAAGAGCGTGCTCTCGGCCAGGCCCTCGGGGATGGCGCCGCAGTTGAGGGGGACGAGCGGGCCTCGACGCCCACTGGCTGCGTGAACCCGCCTCGCGGCCAGCTCCTTACCCGTCCCCGTCTCTCCCAGGACCAGCACGGGCAGGTGACTCGGAGCGACCTCGTCCAGGGAGCGCAGCGCCTCGACGACGGCCCTCGAGCGCCCGATGACATCGCCCTCGACGTGGCCCGTCTGCAGCCGCTCGAAGCCGAGCAGGGTGTCGCCGACCCGGATGAGCGCGCCCTCACGCAGGGACCGGGAGCGGACCTCGGTGCCGTCGACGCGGGTGCCGTTCTTCGAGCCCAGGTCGCGGATGCCGAAGACCGGTCCGCGACGGACGACCTCGGCGTGTCGGCGCGACATGCGCGGGTCGTCGAGGACCATCCGGCCCTCCTCGCGCCCGAGCACCAGGCCCTCGCCCAGGGCCTCCATGCGCCCGACGTCGGTCGGCCCGTGCAGCACCCGCAGGCCCCAGACCCCCCGGGCCCCGTCTTCGGGAGCGCTCGGCAGCTGGGTCAGGGTGGCCTGGGACATCGGCGGATTGTACGCCCCTGTCCCGGGACAGTGTCCCAGATCGGTCCCACTCGAGGACGCAATTCCAGGGGTTTACCGACGTGCCTGGTCCGGCACGACGCTTGCGAACAAGAGGGCAGGAGGTCCCCGATGCTTCTTCTCGTCCTCGGCTGCATGGACTACACGGTCAACCCCGACACCCCGGACGCCACCGAGCCCGATCCGGAGATGCCCGCGACGCTGTCGCCGCGCATCCAGGCCGACCCGGGTCTGCTCGACTTCGGCTCGGTGTCGACGGGCACGCTCCAGAACGGTGTGGTCACGCTCTCCAACATCGGCGACGAGACCCTCTGGCTGTCGGATCTGCGTCTGGAAGGCGACGACGTCTTCGACCTGGCCGGCTTCCACAGCGACACGCTCGAGCCGGGAGAGTCCGGCGACGTGGTGCTCACCTACGCGCCGAACGAGCGCGCGCTCTCCGGCACCAGCCTCTTCGTCGAGAGCGACGACCCCGAGACGCCCGTGCTCGAGGTCCCCCTCCTCGGCACCGGCATCGCACCCGAGCTGTGGGTCGATCCGCTCTCCCACGACTTCGGCGAGCTCGGCCTGGGCTCGCTGATCACCCAGGACATCCAGATCGTGAACCTGGGCGATGCCGACCTGGTCTTCGAGGACGTCGTCTACGAGGCCAGCTCCTCGGAGCTCTCGGCCGACCTCTCTCAGCTGCCCACGAGCCTGGCGCCCGCCGAGGCCGTCCGGGTCACCGTCGAGTACAGCCCCACCGACGCGCAGCCCGACGAGGGTGCGCTGATCCTCACGACGAATGACCCCGAGACCCCGATGGTGTCCGCGACCCAGACCGGCATCGGCGCGGGCTGCTCGACCGGCACCGACGGCGCGCCGGAGTGCACGTACACGCTCTACAACAGCGAGGACCGCTCCAGCGGGATGTGCGTCGACGACATCGTCCACGTCTACCTGGACTCGGACCTCATCTTCGAGAGCCCCGACGACAAGGCCGGCTGCGAGAGCCCCGTCACCTTCACCGCCAGCCCCGGCCAGCTGCTCACCTTCGAGGGCTACGACTACTGGGGCAACTGCCGAGGCATCGAGGAGATCTGGCTGCACAACGAGGAGCTCGACGTCATGACGAAGCTCTCCAGCGGACGGCTCGATGGCTGCAACGGCTACGCATCCGGGATGACGATGTTCTTCTGGGCGAGAGAGGCCATCCCCGCGATCTAGGGACCTAGCCTTCGACCTGGACCGTCGCTTCGCGGATGCCGTGGTCGCTCGCGAGCAGGTCCAGGGCCGCTGCGTGCAGCTCGTGCGGGTGGGTTCCCGGCTCGAGCACGAGGTGGGCGCTGAGGATGGGCTCGGTGCCGTCGAGCGTCCAGACGTGGAAGTCGTGCAGCTCGGCGACGCCGGGCAGGTCCTCGAGGTCCGCGCGGATGGCGACGACGTCGGTCTCGCGGGGGGCGAACATCAGGAGGATCCGCGTGGAGTCGGCCAACAGCCGCCAGGTCGCGAAGACCACCAGCACCGCGATGAACAAGGAGACGGCTGCGTCCGCGAAGGTGTAGCCGGCCATCAGGGCGACCGCGGCGACGATGGCGCCCACGCTTCCGAGGGCATCGGTCAGCATGTGCAGCATCGCGGCCTTGGCGTTCAGCCCCTCGTGCTTCCACAGCACCGCCGCGCTTCCCAGGTTCACGATCAAACCGGCGATGCCGACCACCAGGACCGGCAGGCCCGCGACCTCGGGGATGCCGGTGATGAGGCGCTCGAGGGCCTCGACGACGATCCAGGCCGCGGCGGCCAGCAGCAGCAAGCCGTTCACGAAGGCGCCCAGGACCTCGACCCGTCGGAGCCCGTAGGTCTGGGCCAGCCCCCCGGCCTTCTTGGCGACCACCGCGGCTCCCAGCGCCAGCGCCAGGGCCGCGACATCGCCGAGCATGTGGGCGGCGTCGCTCAACAGGGCCAGGGACTGGGTCCACCAGCCCGCGGCGGCCTCGATGATCAGGAAGACCGCGTTCAGCGCGAGGGCGACTCCGAGGGCGCGTTCAGTGGACACACCCGCAACCTATCGATTCAGAAAAACGTAGTCAAATCAATAAGTTGCAATTGACTTTCATTATCAACAAGGGACCACGAGACCACGCTTCTCGAAGCGCGGACGGATCACCTCGGCAACACAGGTGCGGGTGATCTCGCCGTAGCGGACGGGCGCCATCAGCCCCCAGGCGGGGCCCTCGGCCACGGTGGCCGTGCCGTAGGCCTGGTAAGCCTCTTCGATCTCCGCCATGTAGGTCGCGGTTCGTTCCCGAAGCCAGGCACGACCGGGCTCGCCCAGACGCTCGAGCAGCTCGTCGAGCAGCTGCCAGCCGAAGGCGCGATGGGTGGCCTCGTCCCTCACGATGCGATCGAGGGCGGCGACAGCGCTCGGCTCGGTGACCCGCTCGCGCAGAGCCAGGAAGAGCGGCACGGCCACGGTCTCACCGCAGCAGAAGATCCGGGCAGCGACCGCCAGGGCCCTCAACTCCAGGGGCTGACCTTGCTCCAGGCGAAGGCTCAGCTCGTCCCGGCTCAAAGGCAGCGCAGCGAGGTCTCCACCGGCGGCCAGGTAGCACTCGCGCGACAGGTCGGCGTGGGCCACCTCGTCGCCGACGATGCGGTGGCAGACCTCCAGGGTGTCCGGGCTCACGGCGATGACGAGCAGCCAGTGCAGCAGCTCGGCGGTGTGGCAAGCGCTGCGGTACTCGACGACGGTCCGGAGCGCCCAGGTCTTCCGAATGTGGTCCATCCGGCGGAGACTACTCGCCGGTGCCGGAGTCTGCGCAGCCGTCGGAGGCGTCGCCGGTGTCCTCGGGCTCGCTCGTGTCATCGCACTCCTCGCCGGAGTCCACCGGCGGGTTGCTGATGTCGAGGCCGGTCTCGCCCGGGGGCGGGTTGGACGTGGTGCAGCCGGTCAGCAGGCCAATGGCTACTGCGGTGACGATGAAGGGGGCGCGACGGGCCATGAGTTCTCCTCGGTTGGCCTCCTCCGTAGCAAAGCCCATGCCACCAAGTGATTTCAGCAGCTTGCGTGCCGTCCAGCCGGCCGACCGCGACTCAGCCGCCCTGGTCGATGCAGTCCAGGTAGTACTCGATGAAGTCGACGTGATCGTAGAAGGCCTCGTCGCTGAAGACGTCGCCCTCGGCCTTGAACTTGTCGCCGCCGCCGTGGGTGACACCGGTCACATCGCCGAGCGAGGAGCTGACCGTGAGCCCTTCCTGGAGCGGCTTGATCAAGAGCGTGCTGTACTCCGGCGAGGTCGGGTTGATGTACCCGGCGCCGATGATGTTGTACATCGTGCCCTTGGGCGTGGTCGTGTACCAGGGTGGGGAGTCGGGGAAGTCCGGCTGGGCCTCGCCGTCGATGTAGTGGCAGGTCCAGCAGCGTCCGTGCCAGGCCCAGACCTTCTCCTCGAACTTCGCGACCAGGGCGTCCTCGTCGCAGCCCCCGATCGGCGTCCTGATCGAGGGGTCGATCGTGTTCGTCGACGACCCGCTGCCGCAGGGGTCGTCGAGGTCGCCGCAGACGTCGTCGTAGCAGACCGCGTGGTACTCGATCCACTCGAGGAAGCCCGTGTACTCCGCGGCCTTGGTCTCGTCGTCCATCATGTCGGAGACGGCATCGCCCTGGCTGATGAAGGCCAGGATCGCGCTGGACTCCGGGTCCTCGAGGTCCACCAGGTTCTGCTCGACCAGGCAGGCCATGGACTCGCAAGGCGTGTCCCGGACGAACATCTCCAGGTCGATGCCCGGGAGATGACACTCGTTGCAGCTCGATGGGTGCGCGTCGGTCATCAGCGGCTCGATGTACCGAGCGTAGGTGTCGAGGCCTTCGTCGGTGGAGCACTCACCGAGTTCTTCTTCGGTGACGGTGTCGGTGCCGACGTCAAGGACGGAGTTGCCGTTGCAGGCCAACAGGAGGATGAACATGCGCCCAGTCTACCTGCCGGGGGCGTAGTCGCCGAAGCCTTCGCGCAACCAGGCCAACAGGTGCGCGAGCTCGCCCTGCTCGAGCTCGAAGCCCGGCATGTCGCCTGTTCCCGCGACGATCACGAAGAGGACTTGCTCGTCGGCGTGCATCGGCATCATCTCGGTCATCGAGGGTCCCGCCGAGGTCCCCTCCCCCGCGACGCCATGGCAGCTGGCGCAGTGCTCGGCATAGACGGGCTCGCCGCAGTCGGGCACCCCCTCGATCTCGAAGGCGTTGGCGTCCTCGTCGACGAGACAGGGGTCGGCCGGGACGCTGTCGCCGATGCCGGTCTCGGCCGGGTCGCCGGCGCATGCCAGCCAGAGCCAGATCATCGCTTGCCTCCTGCGCTCATGCCATAGCGCGACCGGTTAGCACGCGCGCCGGAGGCCCCGATGCTGCTCTTGCTCGCCTGTGCGAAATCCCCCGTTGCGACCCAGGACTCCGCCGATCCGCTGCCCCCGCTGCCCAGCGTCTGGGGCCACCGGATCGCCGAGGACTTCGACCCCGACCCCACCGTCGTCGAGGTCCGACTCCAGGCCGCCCAGACCGAGCACAGCTTCGGCGACGACCCGGTCGAGGTCTGGTCCTACAACGGCGAGCTGCCCGGACCCCTCATCCAGGCCCGCGTGGGCGATCGGGTTCGCGTGGTCTTCGACAACGCCCTGCCCGAGGACGAGACCACCATCCACTGGCACGGCCTGCGCGTGCCGGACGTCCAGGACGGCATCCCGGCGATCGTCGACCCGGTCGAGCCGGGCGGGACCTTCACCTACGAGTTCCTCGTCGAGGACGCCTCGAGCTTCTGGTACCACCCCCACGTCCGTGGCTACGAGCAGATCGAGCGGGGCCTCTACGGCCCCCTCATCGTGCACGAGGCCGAGACCTACGACATCGACACCGAGCGCTACTTCGTGCTCGACGACGTGTTGCTCAAGGACAACGGCAAGCTCTACGGCTTCAACCTCGACAACAACCACATGTGGCAGATGCACGGCCGCTACGGGAACACCCTGCTCGTCAACGGCTCGGCCGAGCTGCTCGAGGACACCGTCCGGCCCGGGGGCGTGGAGCGCTGGCGCGTGGTCAACACGGCCAGCGCCCGCACCATGTGGGTGGACGTGGAGGGCGCCGACTACCGCGTCATCGGCGTCGACGGGGGCCTGCTCGAGGAGCCCTTCTCCCAGAACCGCGTGCGCGTCCCGGTCGGAGCGCGCGTGGACCTGGAGGTGATCCCGCACCTGGACGCCACGGAGGTGACGCTCTCTGTCGACCTGCCTGACGGCACCGGACGCTACGACAGCTACCCGATGTTCACCGCCACGGTCGAAGGCGAAGCCGGCCCCGGCGCGCCGATCGACTGGATCCCTGCGGAGGTTCCGGCTCGGCAGGAGGCGCTGCAGGAGATCGAGATCAAGCTCAACGGGGTCGCCGGAGAGACCAACATCGAGTGGACGATCAACGGCGACACCTTCGGCGACCACGAGCCGATCTACGCCTCTGCGAACACACCGACCCTCATCCACATCACCGACAAGAGCAACGCCGAGCACCCCTTCCACCTGCACGGCAACTTCTTCCAGATCCTGGAGCGCAACGGCGAGCCCGCAGACGAACCCGGACTGAGAGACACGGTCCTGGTCGAGGGCGAGGACGAGCTCTGGCTCTACACCGAGCTGGAGAATCCGGGCCGCTGGATGACCCACTGCCACATCAACGAGCACGCCGAGCTCGGCATGATGACGGAGCTCATCGTCGAGTGATCAGGGCGTGATGCGGAGGACGCGGTCCGTGGCCGCGTCGGTCACCCAGATCTCCTCCTCGGAGACCACGACGACGCCCATCAGGCCCGTGAGGCCTGTGGGCAGCCAGTCGACGAGCTCGCCATCGAGGTCAAAGGCGAAGAGGTTGCCCGTGGCGTAGTCGCCGACGAGGAGCAGGTCGCCGTGCAGCGCAAGGCCCGAGGGCTGGCCGATCCCGAACTCCGCGCCCGCGACCAGGTCCCACATCTCGGCGCCATCCCACTTGTGATGATCCGTGCCCGGCTCCTCTGCCGGGAGCTTGTCGCCGCGCTCCCCGGTCGCGGTGTCCAGCACGAGCACGCGGTTGTTGCCCGTGTCCGCGACGTACAGGAGCCCTGTCTCGTGATCAAGCTCCATGTGGGAGGGCACGTCCTCGACCCGGAGGATTCCGGTCTCGGTCACCCGGCTGATGATGCCGTCGCTGTGATCGTCGTAGCCAGGCCCGTGGTCGTCCTGGAAGTCGTAGCGAACGATGTCCTTGTTCAAGCCGTCGAAGACCCAGTAGACATTGTCGCTGTCCCAGGCGATGCCCATGCACAGCGGGCTCTCGTGCAGCATGTCCAGGTGGGAGCCCAGGTCGTAGCCCAGATAGGCGACCGCTTGCGGGTTGGTCTGGCCGTACACGGCGAGGTCGGAGGACCAGAGGCTGGGCCCCATGAAGTCGTTCTTTCGGCTCTGCCCGTTGTAGGTGTTCCGGGACTCCTGGCAGGTCCCGAAGGTCCCTGGCTTGCCGAACTGGATCGAGCTGACCTCCTCCATGAAGTGCTCGGCGAAGGGATCGACGATGTGGGTCGAGCTCTGTTCGGTGGTGCCGGCGTCGAAGGCGATGGTGGTCGAGTCATCGGCGCGGTTGACGACCCAGAGTTCGGCCGGTCGATCGGGGTTGAAGTCCAGGTCCCTCGGCACATCCAGGCCATCGGCCGCGCTCAGCATCTCCTCGATGGTGACCGCGGCCGGATCGTGGGCGTTGAAGCCGAAAGCAGCGATCCCGATCTCCTCGGGAGCCGGTTCCGTCTGATCGGAAGTGGGGTTGCAGGCGAGCAGCGCGAAGAACATGAGCACCTCCGGCCCACCAGATGCCACGGCCCGGCGAGGACCGCAAGGTATACAAGGTGTCTACTCTCGGTTAGAGTGCCAGCGGCACCGCCGGAGTGCGCCATGGAAGCGCTCTTGATGCTGGCGTGTATGCAGACCGAGGGCGGCGCCGTCGATCGGCCGAGGCCTCGTCCGGGACTCCAGCCCGACGACTCGGCGGCCACGCTGGCCTTCGATGGCGTGCGGAGGGCCGCGTGGGACAAGGCAGACGGGATCGACGTGGAGTGGGAGCCCGCCTCAGGAGGCTCGGGGCCGCTCACGTACACGCTCCGGGTCGCTCGGGACACCGACGTGATCGCCGAGCTCGAGTCGTCGGGCACCCGAGGCTCCGTCCAGGGCCTCGCCGATGGCCTCTACGAGGTCAGCGTCGAGGCGGCGGACTCCGACGGAAACGCAGACGATGGCAGCGTGCGGCTGAGCCTGTGGGTGGGCCGCAACCGGCTGCAGGAGCGAGGCACCGTCTCGCTGTCCGGTGTCGCGGACGTGTGGGGACAAGGCACCACCGTGGTGGTCGCTGGCTACGAGACGGGCCGCAGCCTCTTCGTCGTGGACGCCCGCGACCCCGACGACCCACAGGTCATCGAGGAGATCTGGGGCGAGGGCTACGTCAAGGACGTCAAGATCGGCGACGGTCTGCTCTTCTCCAACGACGAGTCCGGCACCTATGGGGCGCGCGTCTGGGACTTCGAAGACCCCTCCTCGCCCCGCCTGCTCGCGCGAATCGGCTCGCCGTCCCGCTCCGTGCACAACCTCAGCTACGGCGATGGCCACCTCTACGCCTCGAACAACGACACCGACGGCATGGACGTCTGGAACGTTGAGGATCCGGAGAACCCGGTCCGCGTCGACCACTACGACCCGCCCTGGTCCTTCGTGCACGACCAGGCCTGGGTGGATGGCAAGGTCTACGTCGCCTGGTGGGGTGGCTTCACCATCCTGGACGCCACCGATCCCTCCGACCTGGTCGCCGAGGTCGTCCACGCCTACAGCGACTCGACCTCGGCTTGCCACAACGTCTGGCCGACCGAGGACGGTCGCCACGTGCTCACCACGGACGAGGAGACCGGCGGCCACGTCCGCGTCTTCGACGTCTCGGACCCAGAGGACGTGCGCCAGGTGGGCTCCTACCGCTCGGGGGACGGGACCGTGGTCCACAACGTCCACGTCGACGGCGACCATGCCTTCGTCGCCTACTACACGGAGGGCGTGCGCGTGCTCGATGTCTCCGACCCGACCTCACCAAAGGAGGTCGGCTCGCTCGACACCCTGGCCCGACACGGAGAGATGTACGGAGCCTGGGGCGTCTGGCCCTACGGCGAGCACATCGCGATCGGCGACACCCGGAACGGCTTGATCCTCGCGACCTTCCACCCACCGGTCGTACGGGCGCCCTAAGGCGCGTAGCGGTAGAGATCCTCGAGCCAGATCGTGCGCCCGATCAGCTTGTCTCCCTCGAAGGCCAGGTCCCAGGCGACCTCGCCCTCGGGCGTGATCTCTCGCACGCGGGGGGTCGTTCCGGTGTTGTGCAAGGTGTTTCCACCGGGCAACCGATGGGCCTCGCCGGCGAACCGGGCGGTGATCCCGTCGCCCTCGCCGTGGCTCCAGACCTGCCGGAGGGTCTGGGTGTCCTCGTCGACGAGGTACTCGCGCACGACCCCTTCGTAGCTCTCTCGATCCACCTGAGAAGACACCAACAGCGTGCCCTCGTCCGTGAAGGAGACACCGTGCTGGTAGACGAAGGCGGTCTCCGGGCTCTCGAAGTCCCAGGACTCCGGGATGTACCCGAACCAGCGCAGCTCCTCGCCCGTCTGCGCGTCGATCTCCAGGACGAAGGTCCGCCGGGTCGGGAACGAGAGCACGAAACGGTCCCGCTCCTCGTCGAGCCAGATCGAGTTCGTGTGGCACCAACCGTTGAGGTCCATCCGCTCGTAGAAGGGCGCGCAGTCCCAGAGCGTCTCCACCTCGCCCTCGGGGCTCTGCACCAACAGCTTCTCGGCCCCGTCGAGGGCACCGCCCCAGAGGATCGAGCGGTCGGGTAGCTCCAAGAAGGCGTGGTGCATCCCGGGCGCGTCGATGGTCTCGCTGACGACGCCGTCCAGCTTCATGCGGTGGATGCGTGACTCCGCCCCCTGGTCGAAGTTGGACCAGTAGGTCGAGACGTCCCACAGGATGTCGTCGTCGAGCGAGGTCTGGAGCCAGATGGTGAAGTGCTCGTCCTCCCCCGGCAGCGCCCAGACCACGCGGCCCTGGTGATCGAGGATCCACATCCAGTACTCCCCGGAGTTCCAGCCACCGTCGGCGGAGTTGACGCTCCCGAGCAGGAAGCGATCGGTGGACTCGACCAGGGCATCGTCGGCGAGCAGAAGCTCGGGCAGCGGAAGGCCAGCTGGCAAGGGACCGGTCCGCGCAGTGACCACGTCGCTCACGGCGCTCTCCGTCCGCACGCGAACTCGAACCTCCGTGTCGAAGGGCACGCCCAGCACGATCTGCTCGACGGGTCCGGCGTCGACCTGGCGCTCCGGGGAGCTCCTCCACTCGCCGTCGACCTCGTACTCCACGTGCGCGAGGCCGGGGACGGGCTGCTCCCACTCGACCCGGAGAAGGGAAGCGATCCGAGAGTCGGCATGCCAGGTCGGCGCCTCCAGGGCGGAAGCTGTGTCGGCTTGCTCCGACCGGTCGGAGCAGGCGATGGCGATCAGGAACACGACGGCAGTGTAGACGCTCAGTTCGGGTCGACCCGCACGACCTCGTCGCCCTCGCCGTCCACGAACCAGAGGTGCCCGTCGGGCCCCAGCTCCAGCCCCATGATGCCCACCGCGCCCGTGTCGATCCGATCGAGCTCGAGGCCATCGTGATCGTAGGCGACGATCTCGCCGGTCTCGTAGTCGGAGACGAAGACGCGGGCGCCGCCGACCGCGATCCCCGAGGGCTGGTCGACGCTCTTCGAGAAGACCTCGACCGTGGCTCCCGCGTATTCGGAGTACTCCGCCAACCACTCGTTCGCGCCGCTCAGGTTGCGCGACTTGGCAGCCGTGGAGGGGTCGACCACGAGCACGCGACCGTTGCCGGTGTCCGCGATGTACAGGAGCCCGTCCGAGGCCTCGATGTGGCCCGGAACGTCGGCGACGCGCTTCAGGCCGACGTCCGAGTAGCGACGGATCACGCCGTCGGAGTGATCCTCGTTGCCGGGACCATGATCGCGCTTGAAGTCGTAGTACGCGAGCTCCCCGCGACCGCCGTCGAAGACGAAGTAGGCGTTGTCTTCCCAGTGGGCGATGCCCATGCAGTTCGGGCTCTGGTGGAGCATGTCCATGTGGGTGCTCCCGCCGTAGCGGCCGAAGAGCTCCGGGTCCCACAGCGTCGGACCCATGAAGTCATCGGGGTTGTACCAGCCGTTGTAGGTGTTGCGGGACTCGTGGCACGTGGCGAAGAGCTCGCCGCCGAAAGCGAGGGAGCTGACCTCCTCCATGAAGTGCTCGGTGCTTGCCTCGGTCAGCTTCGTCGCCTTCTGTCCGCTGCCGCCTGGATCTTCGATGAGCACCACGCCGTCGAAGGCGCGGTTGACGACCCACAGGTCCCCCTGGTGGAACTCCAGGTCCCGCGGCACGTCGAGCCTGTCGCCCCGATCGGCGATGACCGTGAAGTCCGGAGCGTCCCCGAACTCCGGCACCGCGGGGTCGTCGTCGTCACCGCCACCGCCGTCATCGTCCCCACCGCCGGAGAAGTCACCGGTATCCGGCGACGCGCCAGGACGGTCCGGGCGAGGGCGCTCGGTCGGTCCGACCGAGCCGAAGTTCGAGTCGCTCAAACATCCAAGAAGGAGCAGCGTCACGCGCGTTCCCTTCGGTGCCGCCGGCAGCATGCACCCGCAGCGCCGACGACGCTATACAGTGTGTATACTTTTTACAGGATCTCCGCTCAGGGCGTGACGCGGTAGAGCTCGTCCGTAGCCGTCGAGGCGATGTAGAGACGTCCGGCGTCGTCGAAGTCGATGCCCTGCATGCCGGCCAACCCGGTCTCGGCCCAGTCGACGAACTCGCCGTCGAGCGTGAAGGCGAAGAGGTTGCCCGTGGCGTTGTCCCCGACGAAGATCATGTCGTCGAAGACCGCGAGTCCGCTCGGGGCGCCGAGGCCGTACTCGCTCCCGTCGATGAGCGGGTCCATCACCGCGTCGTCGACGCGGAACTGGTCCACGCCGTCGTAGTTGTTCTCGGTCGTCCGACCCTCGGTGCCCGTGCCGGCGTCGACTCGAACGACGCGGTTGTTGGCTGTGTCCGCCGCATAGACGAAGCCGCCGGCGTAGACCACGTGGCTGGAGATGTCAGGGGCGTAGCCGAGCTCCCCACTCACATAGCGGGCGGTCTCGCCGTCGCTGTGATCCGCACCGCCGTAGCCGTGATCGCCGGCGAAGTCGTAGCGCGTGAGCGAGGCGTGGTAGCCGTCGTAGACCCAGAAGGCGTTGTTCGGCCCCTCGGCGCCGCACCCGACCGCGTTCGGGCTGTTGTGCAGCATGTCGAGGTGGGTGGCGTGCTCTGCGTCGAAGTTGTCGCTGTCCCACAGGGTCGGCCCCATGAAGTCCGCGGGGGTGCCGCCCGCCCCCTGGGTCTTCTCGTCCTCTTCGTGGGCCGAGGCAAAGAGCCCCTCGTCGTTGAAGCAGAGCGCCGAAGGCTCAGCGAAGAAGTGCGCGCTGCCCTTGTAGCGCTGGTCCCCGACGGCGCCGTCGACGTCGTCCAGGATCACCATCGAGCGATTGCCGAAGCTGACGACCCACAGCTCGTCCTGGCGGCTCGGATGCACCGCGACGTCCCGGGGCTGCTTCAGGCCCGCGTCTCCATCCGCGATCAACTCGAGGGCGACGGTGTTGGCCCCCGCGCCGAAGAGGTCGAGGCCCGTGGGGCCGTCGCCGGTGTCGTCGATGTCGGCGGGCACAGGGCCGGTGCAGGCCAGGAGCAGGATCATGGGACCTCCGAGGTGTGTCACCAGTGGCATGAGCGCAGCTTGTTCGCAAACGGGCTGCGGTTGGATTTACAGAAAGTCGAGAAACCGCGTCTACAGCTCGGACAGCGCCTGAAGAAGCGCCGGGTCCTCCGGATCGAAGGCCTCGATGCGGTGCCAGAGCAGGGCGCCCTCGGCGTCGTAGACATAGGTCGCGGGAATCGCGTTCGTGCCGAAGCGCTCGGCGAGCTCGAAGGCATGGGCGACCGGGAAGCTGAGCCCGAGCTCCTCGACATAGGCCGCAACGGCTTCGGTGCGGTCGGGGTCGTCGACGCTGATCCCGAGGACGGGGACGCCGGCGTCGTGCAGGGCCTGAAGCTGCGGGAGTTCCTCGCGGCAGGGACCACACCAGGTGGCCCAGAGCGCGATGAGAACCCCGCCCTGGGGCACGCTCAGCGCCTCTCCTTCCAAGGTGGTGAGCTCGAGCGCAGGGAGTGTCGGAGGCGGGCCCCCGCCCGCCCCCCCGAGCTGGAGCGGCGCGACGGCGGGCGGAAAGTCGGCGACGGAGAGGCGACGCGCCTCGAGGCCCTGGCCCGGCACCGTCCAGGCCACGAGCAGATCCTCGCCATGCCTCGCCAGCGAGGGGAAGCCCGCCTTGCGGCTCGCCGCCGTGAACCCGATCTCGACCGCCGGACCGACCGCGCCGTCGAGGCTGACCCGACGGCCTGACACCGCCGCGTTGTCCTCGCCGATGGAGGCCAGCCAGATCACCACCGCCCCCTCGCCTTCAGGCTCCAGCGCGACTCGGCCCAGAGGCGCGGGCTCGTCCGGACCGGGAGCCACGTCGACGGCCTCGCCGAAGCCCCAGCCGTCCTCGGCGAAGGCCACGCGGACCCGCGCCGGCTCGTCCGCGGCAGTGAACCAGGCGGTGACGGCGCGCTGGCCGTCGACCTCGACGTCCGGCCCGTTCACGGGGCAGCCCGCGATCTGCCAACGGTCGACCGAGAGCGGAGCCGTGGCCCAGCCCTCCTCGCCGGGGCGGGCCACCGAGATGTCACGGATCTCGGTCGGCGAGCGGTCGCGGTAGACGACGAGGTCTCCGGCGGCGTCGGTGCGGCAGCAGTCGCAGACCCGGTCATCGACGACCACCTCGTCGTAGATGCGCGTGCCCACCTGCGCGGCCCGCAGGCTCATCGGCTCGCCCTCGGCCATGCCGCGGCCATCCAGCCAGGTCGCGCGGGCGCCGCTCGGCGAGGGCACCCAGCTGACGAAGCCGTGCTCGGCGGGCTCCTCATCGGAGTTCAGCGTGCCGAGCTCCGTCCACTCGAGGCCGTCCTCGCTTCGGAGCACGACGGGGTCGTAGGCGTAGGGGCCACCCTCCTCGCGCCGCAGCCAGTGGGTGTAGAGCGCGCCGTCGCCGCCGCGCACCGCAGAGGGGTAGTCCGCCCAGTTCACGAGCAGCGCCGGATCGGAGACGAGCTCGACCGGAGCGCTCCAGCCCTCGTCGTCGAAGCGGGAGAACCAGAGGGCGCCCCCTTCCTCCGCCTTGACCTGCCAGGTGAGCAGGAGCGCCTCGCCGTCCTCGACCAGCGCCGGGGTCGAGGCGCCGGGCCCGGAGGGGAGCGGCAGCAGCGCCGCGGGAGCCACGGGTTCAGGGCTCAAGCGAGCACAAGCGAAGAACCACAACATCAGTGGGCGTGGCCCCCGTGGCCGTCGTCCGCGGGAGCGGGCGACTCCCCTTCGACCTCGAGGGAGACCAGCCGGATCCGTCCCGTTCCGTCCAGCCAGAGCCCTGGCCGACCGGGGGCCTCGGCGTCGGTATGACCGTGTGTGATGACCTCTCCGTCCACGTAGCCCTTGTAGTGCGTACCAAGCGCCGAGGTCGCCAGCTCGACGGTCCGACCTGGCTCGGCAGACCCGGTGTGCAGCTCGCCCGAAGTCGCAGAGAGGACCGCGGAGCCGTCCCGCGTATCGATCACGAAGGCCCCTGGCGTGTCCGCCCAGTGGTGCACGACGCCAATCCTCCCGGCGAAGTCGTGAAGCTCCACGGTCGCGCTGACCTGGACATCGGAGAAGGCCTCACCGACCAGGAGCACCCTCTCCCCCTCCGCCTCGATCCAGGAGCCCGCCGGGACCTCCCCCGCGGCGAAGGTCTCGCAGGCCGGGCACTCCTGGACTTCCGCTGCCGGCCGGTCCACGGCGACACCATGCTGGTAGACCAGAGCGCCTCCCTGGTCCGCGGCGAGCATCAAGAGCACGGTCGCCCCCATGCCGCCCACCAGCAGAGCCGCGCGTGGCCACACCACCCCCGGCGCTTTCCAGGACGCGGCCGCACGCCCAAGCGCCACGACGCCGATCGCGATCAAGGCCAGCTGTGCAGCGTCCGCGTGACCGTGCACCGCCTCGCTCACCTCGGCCGGCAGCAGCCCTACGGAGTCCGCCGCCTCGCGCCCGGCGAGCCACGCGGCGAGGGTCCCGACAGCGCCGATGACCCAGGTCGCGGCGGCGAGCCGGTCGAAGAAGGGATGGTCTCGCTTGACCAGCGCGAAGAGGTCGAGCACGACCGCGAGGGGAACGAGCGCCAGCGGCAGGTGGATGACGGCGGGGTGGAGGTTCGGGAGGGCGGTTTCCATCAGCAGGTACAGTCCAGGCAACCGTGTCGGGCACAGAGCCGGCAGAGGTCCTCGAGCCGCGCCCGGAGCTGCTTTCGGGCCCGGTGGCGACGGACCTTGAGGTTGTTCGGGGTGATGCCCAGCTGCGCGGCCACATCGGCCGGGGACTCCTCGCCGAGGTCCAGGCGCTCGATCAGCTGGGCGTACTCGGGCTTCATCCCTGGGAGCAGCTCGCGGAAGCAGGCGCAGGCGACCTCCTCGATGACCGCGGGGGCGACGGGCTCCTCGTCGAGCGGCTCCATCGTGCGGCCGCGGTGGAGATCGACCAGGGCGTTGCGCAGGATCCGGTAGAACCACGCGACGGCGCGCTCCTCGTCGCGCAGGTCGTCGGCGCGCTCGAGGGCCTTGACCAAGGCGACCTGGACCACCTCCCGAGCGAGGTCTTCATCCCGCGTTCGCTTTCGCGCGAAGGCGGTGAAGACCTCGAGGTGGCCGACCAGCTGCACTTCGAGAGTGGGCACGGAGACTCCAGGAATGTGTCAATGGCACGCCCGACCGTGCTTGGCCAGCTTCCAATAGTTGTAAGGCAGCGGCGCGAGGAAGCCGGCCACGAGAGCGATGCCGAGGGCCACCCAGTAGAGAGGCTCCGAGGTCGCCACGGTCCCGCCGGTGATGGCGAAGTCGGTGGCGTTGGCGGCAACCTCCATCGCGATCATCGAGAGGAAGCTCATCGAGAACGCCGTCCGGAACGCCTGCTCCCAGCCGAAGCCCTCCTTCCACCGCAGGATGCTCGTCTCGAAGAGGATGCTCGTGATGAGGCCCGAGGTCATGGCGATGGCCATGGTGAGCATCACCGGCGTCTCCGGGTACCAGGTGTTGATGGCGATCAGGGCGCCGAAGTCCCCGATCATGCAGCCGATCAGGCAGTTCAACGTGTTCTGGGCCGCACGCTTCCACGTGGGTCCGTCGGTCCAGCTCCACTCGCGCGGCCCCATATAGGTGGGGCTGGAGGGGCGGCAGCAGGGGGCCGTGGCCGTCTCGAGTCCGTGCTCGGGCATGGTGCAGGTGGCGTTCATTTCGGCTCCCGTCCGGGGGGTTCATCGGCGCTGACGGCCGAGCAGACCCCGGGTTACAGCCGAACGCGAACTACTGCAGGTACTCGGACTGCCGGAGCCACTTGTCGTCGGGGTAGTAGCTGACGACCAGCGTGCCGTTCTTCACGGTGTCGATCACGTCGCCGGCGACCTTCGGGTCCATCGCCAGGCAGCCCCAGGACCGTCCGACCGACTTCGTGCGCGCGCGGTCGTCGTTCACGTAGTCCGCCTGGTGCATGACGATGTAGCGGCTGCGGGCGTTGTCGTTGAAGCCCTCCTCGAGGCCGTCGAGCTTGAGGCTGCGCCCGTGCTTTCCGACGTAGGTCTCGCCGGTCTTCATCACGCCCAGGTTCGACTGGTGGCTGCCGTCCCGGTTCGAGAAGGAGGTGCTGTTCCGCCCCCCGGAGTTCGAGCCGTGGCTGACCAGCACGTGGTGAAGCAGGCGACCACGTGTCAGGTCGATGACCCACATGCGCTTCTCGTCGCTGGGCAGCGAGTAGTCGACGACCGTCAGGATGGGCTTGTCGACGTCGCCGCGCTTCACCGCGTTGTCATAGGCGGTGAGCGCCAGCGACAGGACCTCGGCCCGCAGGCCCTGACGGACGAAGGAGCCGGAGGACACACGCGGTCGGGCGGGCTCCTGCCGCAGCTGCTCCTGCATCGCGGCGTTTCCGCGAGGCTGCAGCTGGGCCAACTGGGTGACCTGCTCGGTCTCCGGGACCGGCGGCGTGAAGGACTTGGAGGGGACCTGGTGCTGGAGGGTCATGACTTGCTCCCGCCTTCTTCAAGAGCAAGAAGCGGGCCATCGGCCACACCCCGTTCTGCGTCGGAATCGGGGTGCGGGCACCCCACATCGGGGTGCGCCTGCCCCGGCGCCCGCGTCAGGGCGGGCTCGCCTGCCCGGCGTTGTCGGCGCCCCAGCACTCGAGCTCGCCGAGGGTCGTCACGACGCAGTTGTGCCAGCCCCCGGCCGCGATGTGCCGGTAGTAGCCCCCCGCCGCCGGCACCTGCCCGAAGTTGACTCGGCCCTCGGCGCCCCAGCAAAGCGCTGCGTCTCCGGCCAGCGCGCAGCCGTGGAAGGTCCCGACGCTCAGTCGATCGAAGGGGCCCGAGGGCGCGTCGCCGCGACCGTCTGCGTCCTCGCCCCAGCAGGAGATGCCGCCGTCCTCGAGCAGACCGCAGGCGTGCGCATCGCCGGCGTCCAGGCTCGTGAAGCGCCCGCTCGGGCTGTCGAGGCCCCAGCAGGTCACCGCGCCCGCCGCATCGAGCGCGCAGCCGAAGCCTGCGCCGACATCGAGGGCTTCGAAGGCACCCGCAGGAGCGCCTTCGGCGTCCTCGCCCCAGCAGGCGAGCTCCCCTTCTTCGGTGAGCGCGCAGGCGCGCACTGCAGCGACGCGAACCTGCGTGAACCGACCGGAAGGAGGCTCGCCCATGTGGGTGTCCCCCCAGCAGACGAGCCCTCCATCGAGGTCCACCGCGCAGGAGGTCCGCGGCCCAGCGGAGATGTCCTGAGCCACGAGCCCCTCCGGCGGCGTCGCCTCGCCGAAGTTGTCGCTGCCCCAGCAGGCGACTCCGCCGTCGTGGGCCCGGGCGCAGCTCGACACGGACGCCGCCGAGACCTGGGCCCATCGGCCCTTGCTCCCCGTGTCCACGAGGGCGGACGACTCCCCCGACGACGACTCCCCCGGCGGAGCGCTGTCCGCCGATGGAGCCGTGCAGGCGAGCAAGAGGATCAGCTCGGCTCCACGAGGGCATACACGATGCCCATGGCGTCGATGGCGTGGGCCGCCGGGTTCTCGTAGACGACCTCGAGCACGTACTCGCGATCCGCCTCGACGGTCAGCGGACCCACGAAGGCTTCGGTCTTCGCCGTGCCGTCGCCGAGGGTCGGCGAGACCGAGATCAGGACCTCGCCCTCCGGTGTACGCAGCTCGAGCACGCGAGCCTCGTCGTGAAGGTGGGCGCCGGCGAAGTGCAGCGTGCCGTCGAAGGGGAAGGTCACGGTGCGCGTCGTGGTCTCGACGGTGTTCGCGGGGACCCGCCAGCCATGCTCCGAGCACTCCGCGTCGACGTCGAGCCAGACCGGGTACAGCGCCGTCAGCTCCGCGCCCTCGGGGGCGAAGCCGATCTCGGCCTCGAACACGACATCGCTGCGGTCGAGCTCCGTGGGGTTTCCGAACATGGACTGCGCCATGTACTTGCGCTCCCCTTCGACCGGGATGCCGTAGCCCTCGGGCAGGTCGAAGCCGGTGAGCTCGCCGCCGGCGGCGATGAGCGGGGCGAAGTCGTGGCCGTGGGCCTCGCAGCCCGGCGTCTCGGCGTCGATGTCACCGACGACCCAGTGGTGGAGAAAGTCGCCCGGGAGCACCTCGCCGTCTCCGTCGACGACCCGCGGGGCGAAGGAGGTGATGTACCCGCTCTCCTCGAAGACGACGGCCTCGAAGCCGTGGCGCTCCTTCTCCCGGGGCACACCGCGCCGTTCGGTGGCAGCCGGCAGCTCGTAGGCCTCGGAGGTGACGTGGATGACGCCCTCCTCTGCAGAGAAGAGGGTGACGGGAAGGAGGGCCTGGATGAGGTGAAGGACGAAGTTCATGGGGTGCTCCGGTGGGGTTCGTCCTCGCTGACGGGGAGCTTGGCCCGGGGTTACAGCCGAGCGCAACTATTGCGGGTACTCGGACTCCCGGGGCCACTTGTCGTCGGGGTAGTAGCTGACGACCAGCGTGCCGTAATTTTCGGTGTCGATCACGGCGGTCACAGACTCCTGGCATAGCGAACCCCCACGGTGATCAGGCGCTGGCTGGGCTCCCACCGGGACCGATCAGCGCAGCGACCGAACTTCGGCGCATGTGCCCATGCGCCGCCGCGGTACGCACGCTCCGTGCCCGACTCCGGACCCAGGGGATCCGTGGCGTCGCCGTCGTAGTCGCCGAACCAATCCGAAGTCCACTCCCAGACATTCCCCGTGATGTCGTAAAGCCCCAGTCCGTTGGGTTCGAGCAGGGCTACCGGCTGGGGTCCGTCGGCCGCGTTCCAGCAGAACCACGAGAAGTCTCCGCGGCGGCTGCCATCGTCCAACACGACGTCACCGGAGCAGTCTTCCTCGGTGCCCTCGAGCAGCCCCGCGCCATTCGGAAAGGGCCCGCTTCCTCCGGCCCGCGCAGCGAACTCCCACTCCGCCTCGGTCGGCAGCCGATAGCCCTCGCAGGTGTAGACCGAGCCCAAGGGCTCACAGGTCGAGCCGTCCGGACAGGCGTAGCACGGCTCGAGGCCCGCCAGCGCTGAGAGCTGGTTCGCGAGGAGCACCGCCTCGTGCCAGTTGATGCTCTCCACCGGGCAGCTGTCGCAGTCCGCGCGCTCGTGAACGTCCCGCCCGGTGAGCTCGCGGTGCTGGGCCTGGGTGAGCTCCGTCGCTGCGATGGCGAAGCCCCCCGTCAGCGTGACGCTGTGCTCGACCTCATCTTCGCTTCGGCCGACCTCGTGCTCGGGTGAGCCCATCACGAAGGTGCCTGGTTCGACCTCGACGAGCCCGAGCCACGCATCCCAGGCCTCATGTCGGCTCGGGCCAGCGCTGTCGAGGGAGCTGTCGACAGTGCTGTCAAAGGTGCGAGGAGCCTCGTCGGAGCCGACGCGGCCGATGTGTTCCGGAGCGCAGCCCAGCAGGACGGCGAGCAGGAGGATCAGGCGGCCACCGTGACATCGAAGGTCGCGCTGCCGTCCTCGGCGACGGCCACCTCGCGGGCCGGATCGTACCAGCCGTCACCCTCGTTGTAGGGGTCACCGGCGAAGTAGATCTGGCTGGTCAGCTTCTCGACGCCGCCGACGTGGACCTTGATGTGGACATGGGCCGGCCGGTAGGTGCCGCCGTTGAGATAGCGGCCCGGGATCAGCGTGCTGAAGGAGTACGCCCCGGTCGCATCCGTGGCGGTCTGCCCGTAGTAGCGCTTCTCCTCGGTGGTCGTGTCGTAGGCGCCGTCGGTGTTGGCGTGCCAGATCTCCACGACCGCGTTCTCGATCGGCTCGCAGTCGGTCCCGGTCACCGTCCCCGACAACACCAGCTTGTCGCCCTCCTCCTCGTAGAGGTCGAGCTCCGAACGCACGGGCACCCCCTCGCGGTAGTAGGGCCCCTCGATGTCCCTGGCCGTCGCGGCGCAGTCAGGCGCCTGCGTCTCCACGCGGCTCTCGGCGGGCGCCGTCGACTCCTTGGTCTCGGGCGGCTTGGGCACACACCCGGCCGCGAGCCCGGTCAGCCCCAGGCCGGTGGTGATCACGAACTCCCTGCGGTCCATCAACGCCTCCGGCGACGACCCCACAGTAGCCCGCCGAAGATCAGGACGAAGATCGAGGAGTTCCGCGCCATCGCGCAGCTGCAGCCGCCCTTGTCGGTGGACAGCCCCGTGTCGGAGATCCCCGTGTCCGAGGCCGTGTCGCCGACCTCGAGGGTGGCGTCCTCGCCGTCGCAGTCCTGGTCGATGCCGTCGTCCGGGATGTCCTCGGCGCCCGGGTGGATGTCCGAGTTGGCGTCGTCGCAGTCGCTGCCGTCGTCGCCGCCCTCGAAGCCGTCGCCGTCCTGGTCGTACTCGTCGGCGGCGTCGCAGTCGGTGATCTCGCCGTCGTAGGGCTCGTCCGGGGCGCCGGGGTAGGTGTCCGCGTCGGCGTCGTCGCAGTCCTCGCCGCCGTAGCTGGCCGAGTCGTAGCCGTCGCCGTCGGCGTCATAGTCGGACTCGGCGTCGCAGTCCTGGTCGACGTCGTCGTAGAAGATCTCCTCCGCGTCGGGATGGATCTCGGCGTCGCTGTCGTCGCAGTCCTCGCCGTCGGGGCACTCCTCGCTGTCGAAGCCGTCGCCATCGACGTCACACAGGTCCGCGCCGTCGCAGTCCTGGTCGATGCCGTCGTAGGCGACCTCGACCGCGCCCGGGTAGCTCGCGGCGTCCGAGTCATCGCAGTCCGTGTCGTCGCCGACGTAGCCCGAGGGCTGCTCGCACTCGGCGTCGGTCACCGCCGCGTCTCCGTAGCCGTCGCCGTCGGAGTCCGCGTACCAGGTCAACACGTCGAGGGCGTCGTCCTCGTCGATGTCCCCTTCGCAGTCGTTGTCGATGCCGTCGCAGTACTCGTCCGCGCCGGGGTAGGCGCTCGCCGCGCCGTCGTTGCAGTCCTCGAAGTCCACGCTCGAGGCGCCGTCCCAGCCGTCCGCGTCCTCGGTGCACTCGACGTAGCCGTCGCCGTCGTTGTCGACCTCGACCCCGGGCAGGCTGCCGTCGCAGTCGTTGTCCTGGCCATCGCACAGCTCGGTCGCGCCGTCGTAGACCGTGGCGTCGTCGTCGTCGCAGTCGTCGCTGTCGTCGGCCTCGCCCGAGTCCGTGCAGTCCAGGTCGCTCGAGTCCACCGTGTCCGAGTCGCCGTAGCCGTCGGCGTCGTCGTCGGTGTAGCAGACCTCGATGTCGTCGCAGTCGTTGTCCACGCCATCGGCGGTGACCTCGGCGACGCCGGGGTTCACGCTCGCGTCGGTGTCGTCGCAGTCCGTGCCCGCGGTCACATCGCCGGATGCTCCGTCATCGCCGTAGTCGTCGCCGTCCGCGTCGGTCATGCAGGCCGACGCCGAGTCGTTCGGTGCCGCCGCCGGGTGGGTGTCCTCGTCGGCGTCGTCGCAGTCGCTGTCGTCGTCGAGGTAGCCGCTGGGCTGATCGCAGGCCTGGGTGCTGTCGTCGGCGTCGCCGAAGCCGTCCTCGTCCGCGTCGCGGTACCAGGTGTCGGCGTCCGAGGCGTCGTCGTTGTCGACGGTCCCGTCGCAGTCGTTGTCGACCCCGTCGCAGACCTCGGTGGCCGAGGTGTTGATCGAGGCGTCCCCGTCGTCGCAGTCGTCGCCCCCGTAGGCGTCGCTGTCCTCGCCGTCGCCGTCGGCGTCGTAGTCGCTGGCGCCGTCGCAGTCGGTGTCGACCCCGTCGTACCAGGTCTCGGTCGCGCCCGGGTTGATGGCGGAGTCGTCGTCGTCGCAGTCGTTGTCGTCCTCGGTGTAGCCGTCGCCGTCGTTGTCGATGTACTCCCACTCGACCGTGATGTCGTCGAGGTAGGCCGTGCCACCGGAGTGCAGCCCCAGTCCGACCTCGCCCGTGGCGGTGAACGCGCTGCAGCCCAGGTCGCCGGACCAGATCAGCGAACCGTCCTCGTAGATGTCCACGTTGCTCGAGGCGATGTCCACCTCGGCCACGACCTCGTAGTAGGTGCTGTAGGACCAGCTGTGGCTGCCCTGGCTGGTCTCGCCGGTGCTGCTGTTGGTGAGG
>Ga0114933_10000595_pt1 | contig 43752 bp, 27 predicted proteins | sample 4SBtaG_FD_89691 | JGI IMG/M metagenome (GOLD analysis project Ga0114933, IMG submission 89691) | Deep subsurface microbial communities from Kolumbo volcano to uncover new lineages of life (NeLLi) - 4SBTROV12_W25 metaG | ecosystem: Environmental > Aquatic > Marine > Volcanic | place: Kolumbo... | reverse complement strand
TGACTCGATCCCGGACATGACGAATATCGTCACAAAAACTCCGACCACGAGTCCGTAGGCCAACGTAAAAACGGGCCTGGACGTAAGTCGGAATAGTGGTCCTCTGGAAGGAGCTTTGCGAATTGCGCGCTGCCAGGAAGGATGCTCTGGTAGGGCATCCATCACTCGGTGAACAAAGTCGGCCGGGGGCGATACCTCAACAATGTTGTCGAGAACGCGCCCCACCTTCAGAGCTCCATCGAGCTCCATCTTCACCGAAGGGTCTTCCTCACAATGGCGGCGCAGCAGTGCCTGATCTTCGGGTGTATTTTGTCCGTCGACCTCCCGTTGAATCAGATCTATGAGTTCCTGTGTCATGCTTGAACCGAAATTCCCCGCTGTTCAAAAATGCCTCTGAGTCTTTGTCGCGCGGTATACAGACGAGACTTCACTTTCTTTTCTGAGATATCCAGGATATAGGCGATATCCGGATAAGAGAAATCCTGATAGTGTCGAAGAATGATGATGGCCCTGTCTGTTGGAGAAAGATCCATCAACGCATCTCCTACTCTGTCTTCCAGTTCATTTTCTTCCGTCTGTCGATCTGCCATTCCGTCTGACACGGCTTCCACGTGATCCAGACCGCTTATCGGACGCTTCTTCTTTTTAGCGTTGATCGATTCGTTAACGGCAATTCTGTACAGCCAGCTGAAGAACCGGTAGTCATCATTGAACGAAGCAAGTTGTTCGTACGCTTTGAGGAAGGCCACCTGAGCGGCATCCTCGGCATCGGCTGCATTTCCCAGAACATTGTATGCTACTGTATACACGGCCGTTTGATAGCGTTCGACAAGTTGACCAAAAGCCCCGCGTTCGCCCGAAAGCGTCCGCTTGACCAGCTGATGATCATGTTCGTCATTCATGATTTCTTCCGTGTGAAGTACAATTCGTCTCTGGGAAAGTTGGAAATGGATTATTCCATGTCAAAAATCATGTCGAACCCGGCGTATTCGAACACCAGGCGCACATGTTGATTCAGTCCGCGCAATTTGATCGAGCCACCATCACCTGACAGTCTTTGCTGTGTATGCAACAGCACACTCAAGCCCGCACTTGAAATGTAATCCAGTTCCTCAAAGTGAACGGTACACTCCCCGGTGAGTGAGGCAAATTCCTCAAACGCCATTTCTGACTGGGTTGCGTCCAGCCTTCCCTTCAATCGGATCGAGTGAGATCCGTCCTTGATAATTTCAAGCATTTGTGTTCAGCTGTTTGACCAATCGGATACTGGTTTTCCGATCTTTGTACTCGTAACTCACCTCATCCATGAACATTTTTACCAGATGGATACCCAGTCCTCCCGGGGTCCGCTTGTGCAACGGGGCAGTTACATCAACCTCCTCCTCTTCCGGGTAATCGAACGGTTCTGAATCGAAGTCGATGAGGCGAACAACCATTTTGTCGCCATCCATGTCCACACCGACCAGAATATCGTCTGCTCCATTCCCATTGTATTTCACCATGTTGGTGAAGAGCTCCTCAACAACCATGTTGAGGGCGAACGATGATGCCTGATTCAGCGACAGAGCTGTGCTGGCTCCTTCAAGAAAGGAGAAGATCTTCTTCAACTCGTCGATATTTCGATCGAAATGTTGCTCCATTTGAGGCTGTTTTTCGACTCATACGCTATGGAATTCCGGGCAAATCCTTTCTGAATCGCCTTGATTCCCTGATATGAATAGTCCAGAGAATACCAGTTGAACACCGTTAGCACAAGATCTCTTCGCGATAAGTGCTCAATTTGCCTCGCATCGTCCCTGAGGCATCATTACCGCCCTATAAACTGTGTTCATCCAACAAAGTGTATAATGAGATAAGTCAATGGCTTGCAACAGCTCACTATCCCTGTGGTCAGCCCGTGAAAAATCTCCATTTGCTTCTGCTTTGCTTGCTGCTATCAGGCTGCAATTCAGAGCAACCTATCGATCGTCCAAATATCCTCTGGATCACGGTGGAGGACATGAGCCCTCACCTTGGGAGTTGGGGAAATACGTTGGTGTCAACACCCAGACTTGACCATCTCGCCGAACAAGGCACACGCTACACGCATCTGTTCGCGACGGCTCCGGTCTGTAGCGCTGCACGAACGGCACTGATCACAGGAATGTATCAAACGTCAATTGGAGGACATCAGCATCGCGCGAATCAAGATGCTTCAAGTTTTCCCGGCCTGGAGCATCCGAAGTACGCTGCCGTTCCACCCCCAGATGTGAAGGCGTTCACCGAATATCTGCGAGGCGCCGGATACTTCACTTCAAACAACCGGAAGACCGATTACAATTTTGGAAGACCCCGGTCGGCCTGGGATGAATCCAACAACCAGGCACATTGGCGTAACCGTGAGAGTGCAGACCAACCATTCTTCTCTGTGTTCAACTCGAATTTGACGCATGAATCGGGACTGCACGAAGACAGGGAGGCCGTCATAGATCCCTCGAAAGTCGAACTCCCTCCCTATTTCCCGGACACTCCCGTCATTCGCAAGGACTACGCGCAGATGCTCGACAACGTCGGTCGCATGGATGTCTGGGTCGGAGGCATTCTCGATGAACTTGAAGCCGATGGACTTTCTGACAACACGATTGTCTTTTTCTTTTCTGATCACGGCGATGGTATTCCACGTGCCAAACGATGGCTTCAGGACTCGGGTTTGCTTACGCCGATGATCATCCGTTTCCCGGAAGGGTGGAATGAACCGGACGTCGATTCGCGCCTGATTTCTTTTATCGATTTATCTGCCACAGTTCTGTCGCTGGCAGGTGTTGACATCCCTGAATATTTCGAAGGGCGTGCCTTTCTTGGCGAACAGGCCTCCACAGTTGAACGCGAATACATCTTTGCGGCTCGTGACCGAATGGACGAAGCTCACGACCGCTCCCGAGCAGTCAGAGACGGGCAGTACAAATACATACGGCATTATCACCCGGAGCGGCCGTTTTTTACACCGAATGCGTACCGCGACAGGATGCCCCTGATGCAGGACCTGATTCGCCTGAACGACGGTGGAGAACTGACCGGTGCAGCAGCCGCAATGTTTGCTGACTCGAAGCCGCCCGAAGAGTTGTTTGATACCCTCGATGATCCGCATGAAATCAACAACCTGGCCACGGACCCGGCTTATGCTGATGTTCTCCTTCGGCTGAGCGAGGAGCTGGATCTTTGGGAAGAGCGAACGGGCGACATGGGAGCCATTCCCGAAGAGGAGCTTTCTGAGATGATGTGGCCGGGGGGCTCTCAACCCATCACAGAAATGCCGATCGTGCGCCGGCTTGAAAACGAAGATCTGGAATTGAGCAGTCCGACCAAAGGTGCTTCAATCGAATATTCCACAGACGGTGGGGTACGCTGGCAGCTCTATTCCACTCCCGTTTCTGGCATCCATTCAGACGTGCGGGCGATTGCGGTGCGCTATGGGTTCGCTCAAAGCGACACGATGTTTGTAAATTGACTCGCTTCGTTAAGTGACTTACGTGGTGAAGTGACGTAAGTGGTGAAGTGAGTCACACCGTCTACTGAATGCAAAAGGGGGCTTCCGCTGCGCGGAAGCCCCCTTTAAAATATTTCGTCAATCGGTGTTATCTAACCGATATGCATCTGCAGCTCTTCGCGTCTGTGTTTCTGACGCAGCTTGCGGAGTGCTTTCTCCTTGATCTGACGCACACGCTCTCGAGTAAGACCAAAACGCTGACCAATTTCCTCAAGTGTAAGGGGATGCTCGCGTCCGATACCAAAGTACAGGCGAGTAATTTCCGCTTCACGTGGATGTAACAGACTCAAGGCACGCTCGATATCAAGCTTGAGCGACTCATCCATGAGCGAATCGTCTGGCTTCGTGTCCTCGTCATCAGGAAGCACATCGAGCAAACTGTTGTCATCGTCTTCGTTGAACGGAGCGTCCATCGACAAGTGACGACCCGTATGCTGAAGAGCCTCCCGCACTTTCTCGACGTCCACCTCAAGCTCAACTGCCAGCTCTTCAATATTAGGCTGACGTTCGTGAGTCTGGGCAAGCCGCGCACTGGTTTTTCGAATTTTGGAAATCGTTCCAATTCGGTTCAGTGGCAGACGCACAACGCGGCTCTGCTCGGCAAGAGCCTGCAGAATAGCCTGGCGGATCCACCAGACGGCGTACGAAATGAATTTGAATCCACGGGTTTCATCGAAGCGCTGAGCTGCCTTGATGAGTCCGTAGTTTCCTTCGTTGATCAGGTCAGCGAGCGTCAGCCCCTGTCCCTGATATTTCTTTGCAACAGAAACAACGAATCGGAGATTGGCTCGGGTCAGACGATGCAAAGCGTCCTGGTCGCCTTGCTTGATTTTCTGAGCGAGATCAACTTCCTCGTTGGGGGTCAGCAGTGGGATCTGACCAATTTCCTGCAGGTACTGATCCAGCATTCTTTGCTGGCGTGGGACGTACATACTCCCCTTCCTCTATCCTAATTCTTGGTATCTGTCTTTCAGGCTTTTTCCGGCGTGGGATTGGCCGTTAATAAACTCTTATTCGAAACCTGGTGGTAACGGGGCCGCGTTTTTAGAGCGGCACTCGTTCACGCGGAGAATGGGTGGTTGTTCCCCGCGAACCAGGATCCAAATCCGTTTATATCCTTGATTACGAAAGGTTTCCCGAAATTTTCAGGAGTGCCTCACCAATTTGTCTTTCTTCACTCATTCTGGGCACTTTCGTCTGGGCGCTGACCTTCTTTTTAGTCTTCTGAAGCCATTCGAAGAACGTTCCCTGCGCCAGGGGCGATATCAAGGGAGGCAGAAACGCTTCTGCTTCGCGACGAATAACATAGTGACGATTGACCTCCTGGAGGTGTTCATCAATGATCCGGGAGAACAAGGAGACGTCGTCGGGCGGAGTTGCAAACTCAATGAACCATTCGTGCCCTGGCAAGGAGGCGGAAGAAACCGGAATGGGAGAGATGTGATAGTTCGTGGTTCTGGCGCCTGTGTTCTCGCATGCCTTTTCGAGTGCTGCCCGTGCTTCATCGCCATAGACCGCCTCTCCGTACGAATCCAGCATTTCATTTGTGCGACCCGCAACAACAATTCTGTGGGGAGACGTTGAGGTGAACTTGACGACATCACCTACCTCATAGGCCCAGAGTCCGCTACAGGTAGAGACGAATATCCTGTACCGAATTCCTGTTTCAACCTGATCGATAGCAACTCTCGGACCGCTTCCATCCACCGGTTCAAACTCCAGAAATACACCGGTGTCCAGATGGACCAGCATGTCCGCAGCGTTCGGCTCATCCTGGAATGAGACGTACCCTTCTGAGGCGCCATAATTCTCGATGAAGTTGATGGGCCCGCCTATCTGCTGCTCAAGCAGCGTGCGGTAGGAGGAAAGAGCCACACCCCCGGAAAAGAAAACCTCGAGATTCGGCCACACTTCGTGAACAGCTGTGGCGTTGTCGCTCCAGACTTGGTTGTGATGAGCCAGCAATTTCCGAAACAGAACCGGCGCCCAGGAAGGCACCATGGCAATGGCCCGGATATCCATTTCGTGCGTGTGCTTGACCATCGCGTCAAGCTTTTGCTCCCAGTTGGGAAGGAACAGGATCTCCTCAGGGACCGCTTGATAATATTTCTTGATGGCGACGGGCGACACCAGAAATTGAAGCCCGGAAACCTCTCCGATCCATGTGCCCGGATGCCCAGGGTCTTCTTCTATCCGGCCCGGTACCGACAGGAGTCGGCCAAAAAGGAAGGATGGATCAGCGCCGGATTCGAAATAGGCCATGGCCACGCAGAGCGTAAACTTCCGATTGATCGCCAGCATTTCATGGGAGAGCGGAATGATCTTGCCCGCGGAAGCCGTTCCAGAAGAGACGGCAAAATGCTGAAATTTTCCGGGCCAAAAAACGTCTGCCTCGCCTGCGCGCACGCGCACGACGTCATCCCGGTATTCATCATAGTGATGAATGGGAACGCGTTCCTGATACATCCTGACCGGATCCGCAGCAGAGGCGATGTCCTTGAATCCGAATTTCTTGCCCCATTCCGTATCGGCAGCTTTCCGAGTCAGTTTGCGTAACAGGTTGACCTGGGTGCCCACCGGATTCTCTTTGAAGGCACGGATGACGTTGAGGGGACTCAGTGGAGGTGGCCACTGTGCATCCTCAATGTTCTTCAGAGATATGTCTTTAAGCGAAAAACGCATGTCTACCGGCGCATCTTATTCCGATCCCGCGCTCGCCGTCACAAGCGAACACCTTGTCCCCGAAGATACTTCACGGACTTTGCCCGTTCATGTGTTTCAAAAACGAGGCGCGAGCAGTGATGCGAGCGCCCCCAATCCGCACCTGAATTCGGATGGCGTTGCTGACTATCTTTCTGTCGTTCCCTGATCGTGCCCGTAAACATGATCTGATTACTGTCCTCCAGGATACCCATGCCCCACGACCCACTCATTCTTCGTTCACAGGACTTGCTTCTGGACTGCCGCGCGCCCATCCCGGGTGGAGCGCACATCATGGGCATTCTGAATGTGACGCCCGACTCGTTTTCTGATGGTGGACTGTTTCTGGAACCGGCGCGTGCTTGTGAGCGAGCCGCGGAGATGGTCAAAGAAGGAGCCCGCATCGTGGATGTGGGTGGAGCATCTTCGCGTCCGAAAGGGAATGCCTATGGAGAGGGAGCCTCCCTGATCAGCGCTCGAGAAGAAATGGACCGGATTCTGCCAGTAATTGAAGGTATTTCCGATGCTTTGCCAGAGACATGGATATCTGTGGACACGTTTCGGAGTGATGTTGCTGCGGCGGCTCTCGAGGCCGGCGCTCACATGATCAACGATATTACCGCTTTGCGATTCGACCCACGCATCGCCCAGGTGGCCGCCGCCGCAGACGCACCCATCGCCTTGATGCATTCGGTCGGACTTCCCGGAGAAATGCCCCACATTGTAGACTCAACAGACGTTGTATCCCGGGTGACGAAAGAACTTCAAGAAGCCTGCACGAACGCCCGGTCTGCCGGGTGCCATCAGATAATTGTAGATCCGGGATTCGGATTCGGCAAGACTCATCTCGGTAACCTTGCATTGATTGAAAATACGAACTCTCTGGCCACGTTAGGCTTACCTGTATTGATCGGTGTATCAAGAAAGACGACAATCGGTTGGGCATCGGGCTCCGAAGGCGACGTCCTACCACCACTTGAGCGTTTGTCGGGATCACTGGCTGTAACGGCCGTCGGGGTGATGAAAGGTGCAAGCCTTGTCAGAACACACGATGTGGCCGAAACACGAAAGTTTCTGTCCGCGCTACATGTAACGTCAACGTCAGGAACTGGCTAAAACAAGCCCAGTTTTCAAACAGGAGCCGGGCAGAACCCGTATACTCCTTCATGTTTTAATCCGCCCGGCTGCGCGTGACTTTATTTCCCTGGGTTATACCGATTCGACTCGTCGATCTGATGGAGATCGCATTGGTCGCGTACATCCTGTACAAGCTGTATCAGCTGATGCGGGGTACGATCGCGGTTCAGATCTTTGTAGGGATCATGGCCCTCTACATCATTCAGCTGCTCGTTACGGCGGCTGACATGACGATCCTGCAGGCCCTCTTTCGCTCGATTTCAGAGGTGTTCGTTCTCGCGGTCATCATTCTCTTCCAGCCGGAGATTCGTCGGCTACTTCTTCTTCTGGGACAAAATCCGTTGGTACGTCGATTCATGAGAAGTCCGGCGCAACAAGAGCGCATCGAAGAAATCGTGGCGGCCGTTAACGATCTGAGCAAACGGCGAATCGGAGCGCTGATCGTTTTTGAGCGGCAAACTGGTTTGAGGAGCTACGTCGAAACGGGAGCCCAGCTTCACGCCCAGGTCAGCCGGGATTTACTCGTCACCATTTTCTATTCGCAAAACCCGTTGCACGATGGTGCGGTGATTATCCGGGACGCGCGTATCGAAGCGGCGCGATGCATTCTGCCTATCTCCACGAACATGAAACTGGACAGCAAACTCGGACTCAGACACCGAGCGGCCGTAGGGGTTACCGAGATTACAGATGCTTTTGTCATAGTAGTCTCCGAGGAAACCGGCCAGGTGAGTACCGCCAGTAATGGAGAATTGAAAGCAAACGTGAGCGTGAGCCTCCTCGACAACTACATCGTCGAAGCCCTCGCGCCGAGCTTTCAGCCTGAGGTGGAAGCTGCACCAACCACGATTTAAGGCGATACCACCCAGCAATCATGACGGAAGACTGGAAATTTCAAAGGCGCCGTTCCCGATTGGTCGAAGAACTCCGGGAGAAAGGAATCACAGACGAAAATGTGCTTGCTGCCATCGGTCGAGTCCAACGACAGCAGTTTGTAGATCAAGCATTTCTTCCCCGCGCGTATCACGACGAAGCGCTGCCTATCGGAATGAAGCAGACGATCTCCCAGCCGTTCACCGTCGCCTATCAATCCCAGACTCTCGCACCGAAACCAGGAGAACGCATTCTCGAGATCGGGACGGGAAGTGGATACCAGGCCGCCGTATTGTCCGAGCTAGGAGCCAAAGTCTATTCGATCGAGCGGATTCGACAGCTCTACGAAAAGACCTCCCCACTCCTTCGCAAGCTTGGATACACCGTCAATTGCCGGTTTTCGGATGGAATGGTCGGATGGGAAACCATGGCTCCTTTTGACGGCATCATCGTAACGGCCGGCGCAATGGATGTGCCCGACTCTCTTCTGAATCAACTAAAGATGCCCGAAGGCATGCGTCCCGGGGGGCGTCTCGTTATTCCAGTCGGCGGTCGTGAACAGCAAATGATGAATTACATCGTTCGAATGGGAGAGACCGAATTTGACCGAATCGAGACCGAAGCTTTTCGATTTGTACCCTTGCTGGGCAACACGTCCACCTGAATGAGCCATGCCCTCAGACTGATCAGGATGGTTCTGGTACCCAGGACCCACTCTGATGGTCGACGCGATCAACAATGCCGACGATCGTCGCGTCAGTCGGAGTTAAAACAGGCTTAAAAGGAATGGTCGCTTCAGTCGAAGAGACGTAGATCACCGTATCTCCAACTCCCGAATCGACGGTATCGAGTGCCACAATCTGAGAACCGACGTCTTTACCCGAAAAGTTTTTCGGCTGAACGAAGAGAAGCCTTCGACCTTTGAGAGAATCAGATTTTTGTGTCGCCCAGACGCGACCGACGACTCTTCCCAGATTCATTCTACGTCCATCTTGTCTACGATAGCCGTAATGACTGCGTCGACAGGTTTGTTCTGCGTCAATTCTGTCTGCCGGGCGCTCGAGCCTTGGGCAAAGAGAACGATCTCTCCTACACCGGCACCAACGCTGTCAACGGCGACGACTACGCGTGACTTTTCCGTCCCATCTGATTCGATCTCACGCACCAGTTGCAATTTCATGCCTTTGAGCTGCTCGTCCTTCCTGGTTGCCCAGACCGTTCCGATAACTTTGCCAAGAATCATTCTGATGCCCGTTAAGGTGTTTTTCCTGCGAAACTCGAACCCTGACAGAGGTAAGAGACTCCAAAATAGTCTGCGATGGTCGCAGCATGATCTGCAAACGTCGATCGGGTACCCAAGTCTACCTGTGAACCCGAGCCATAATATAACAGAGGAACGTATTCCCGGCTGTGATCGGTTGAAGCGGTGCACGGATCATTCCCATGATCGGCGGTAAGTACCATTCGGGCACCTTCAGGAAGTGCATCCAGAAGGGAAGGAAGTGACCGGTCGAATTCCTCCAGAGAAGCGGCAAAACCTCCAGGGTTGTTGCGGTGGCCGTATTCCTGGTCGAAATCAATCAGATTTACCCACACGAATGTGGGAACGCCCGATTCGGCTGCAGAGACTATTTCCCGGATAGTAACGTCGATTCCCACACTGTTGGGACCGGTTTTGGTAGTCCGATCGAACCCGACACTCCCGAACAGATCTGCTACCTTGCCGACGGATATTGTTGTCACTCCTGCTTGCTGAAGGGCCTCCTGAACCGTTAACTGTTCTGGCAGACGCGAAAAGTCCTTTCGTTTGTCTGACTGCCTGTGGAACGATCCGGGGTTGCCGTTGAATGGACGGGCTATAACTCTGCCTACCCCGTGAGGCCCGACACAAATCTTTTCTCTGGCGACCCGGCACATGGAATAAAGCTCATCCAACGGGACAACATCTGTGTGTACAGCTATTTGAAAAACGCTATCGGCTGACGTGTAGACGATGGGTTTACCCGTCGCCATGTGCTCCGGTCCGAATTCCTCGATAATCACAGTGCCAGATTCGGGCTTGTTTCCCAGGATCCCGTCCACACCTGCTACCCCACAAAACGAAGAAACGACTTCATCGGGAAATCCATTCGGATATGTAGGAAACGGATCCGCAAGATGAAGACCCGCCAACTCCCAGTGTCCGGTGGTCGAGTCCTTCCCTGCCGAACGCTCAGTCATCTTCCCCCAGGATGACTCAGGAGAATGATCCGCGGAAATTCCAGCCAGGGGGCGAATGTGTCCCAATCCCAGGCGTTCAAGATTCGGAAGGTGCGGCCTCTCGGCGGCCAGCACATGGCCGAGCGTATCGCTGCCAGTATCTCCGTATTGATCAGCATCGGGTTGTTCCCCGATACCGACCCCGTCAAGGACAATAGTTACGAACAGCATTGAAAAACCGGGCTATTCAACGATGATGCATTCGCCAGACTGAAATGCTTTTTGTAGGGCTGCCGTCGCGTCCGAGCGCAACTCATCTGCAGCCTGATGGCGTTCGTTCATGACTACAACGCCCACACTTACCCCTCCAGAAAGGAGATCGTCTTCCTGGGGAAACGCATCCTGAATTCCGCTCGCCCAGCGCGCGAGGCCGTCATATGCTCCGTGATAGAAAATGCCATATGTCAATTCGCCGAAGCGCTCTACTCGTGCGTCCACGGCGACGTTCTTGAGGCGATTGGAAAATCGGTCTTCCAGCTTGGTGACGTCTGTCGATCCGTCACCGGTCAGTGCTTCGCCCTGATTCAGGAATACGAGGGCAAGCGAAAGCGGGTGCGAGTCCTCACGCGCTCGTTCCATTTCATCGGCAATGATTTCGCGACGAGGCTTCACGGAAGGCACGGCATCCAAATCGGCCAATCCTCCTTCTGCCTCCGTGTCCAGAATGGTCGATACGAGCCTGGCATATTGTTCGAGCAATACGCGAACGGATGCTGCCTCGAGTCCATCGTCATTCATCGTGTCGACGACGAGCAGAAAGAGGTTCTCATGCTTCTTCGGCAGAACGGGCACCATGGCCACCTGCCGGATATTGATCGGCTCGTGATAGTAGCCAAGCTTCGACTTCGGAAAACCATTCGGACCGACCCTGGGATATACGACCGGTACGAGCGCCCGGTGACCCGAAAGCATCGGCTCCTTGGCTGTATAGTTTCCGCCGCTGCGTGCATACGAATTCTGGCTGACCATAACCTCCACGTTGTAGCGAAGCGGGACATCCTGCTGGCGAAGTAGACAGACGGTGTACGCATCGACCGAAGCCCTCAGCGATCTCAAACATGGAATGAGTACGTCTGCATGGGATGGCGTAGACGCCTCGGATACCATGACGCGCGGCCTCGGTGTTTTCGTGCGCGCCTTTCCGACGACCGGCGTGACAACCGCCTCGGGGACTCGATCTTCCGGCTGGTTATCCCTCGGAGCTTTTGTAGTCGAAGCAGGTGGTGAAGCAGCCGGCGTCTCTTCGGTTGGTACTGTCTGGGCGGAGTCTTTTTCGGATGCACCTGATGAGGCTACTTCAACCGGTTTGATATCAAGAATACCCAGAGCGGAAAGATCTTCTTCAGGCTGCTCGGGTGCCTGCATGAATGTCTCCGGAACGTCCCGATGCCGACGTCTCATATTGAGCGTGAGCATGAATCCCGCACTGATGAGAAGCACCAGCGCCAACAGATAGAGTAACGGTCGTCCCAGCACGATTGCCAGAGCGATCGACACTACTGCGAGAATGATAAAGAGAACGCGAAGCATCCAGTCCGGAAATATGCGCCTGAGAGAAGCGGTTGTGAGCCGGAAATTAAACCAATTGAAGCAAGCTATTGGCGTTTGGAGGAAAAGTCAATTATTGGGGATAACCCGTTGACCAGGATCAGAATTGAGAGGAGCAGCCGGTAGCGATTCTGGTACTGATCTCAGTACCGGAATGAGATCTCAAAGCCGTTTTCGAGATGAAATCCACACACCGGAAATAAAAATAGAGCCTTTTTAGCCCTTTCAGGGCGATTTCGGTATCTCGTCTGTTTTTTGGCACAGCCTTTGGAATAGACCATTCCGAGCGATCAGGCAGAAACCTAGCCATCCTACCTCCTACCATTTTGGCCGGCTTTGAACCTCCTTGAACTTTCAGTCTGATCCTTTTTCATGCGATGATCCTGATGCCTCTCTGGATCAACATCACAGATTCCTTCTGGTGCCCTCGGACCAGGAGGAATTTGTGTTTTTTTATGCGCTCTATTTAATCATGTTTTTGTGTGATTATTTCTTCTTTTTCGGCTGATCAAAATGAGACTGGCACGGGATTTGACAAAGGACATACGCACGCGCGCAGCGCAAACAGCAACCAACACAACCCTCACAATGCGACACGTTCCGACTCAGCAATCTCACTCCGGCTCAACCCCGAGCAATTCCTGCTGGGAAAGGCCTGTCGAAAATCACATGCGTTCCAACTTCCCCGTTATCGGAAACATGATTCGAAAAAGCATTTTTGCCATCGCTCTCACGCTGATGGTTTCTGCGTTCGCTCTACCCGAGCAAGCCAGTGCCCAGAATGAGTGCGCCATCTGCACCGGCGGCGGCAAGCCGAAAGTCACTTCTCTGACTTTCCGTTTCAACGGTGCCAGCTCAAAGTTCATCCTCGTTCAGGACAAGGATAACAACAACACGTATTTCTCTGGAGTCGTAAACCCCGGCGAAGAGTTCACCGCCAGCGGTACGGATACGGATGGCAAGTTCCACAAGAACGACCTGGACATCGTCGTCCTCTCAAGCGATCCGGGTGCTCCTTATACAACGGACTATGATGGTGCTGATGTAGACGTTATTACTGTGCACGTGAGCTGCTCCAAACCTCTTACGTTTGGAATGGACCTCGCGAACCAGCCAGGAAAAGAAGATCCGAATGCTGAAGACATCGGCAAATTCACTCTCACGGGGGGACTGGATACCAATAATGATGAGATCTGCCAGCCAGCAGATCCGGAAGATGCTTTTTGCTACCTGGTTGCAGACAACGATGGCTTCAACAATAGCCTCGACGGTATCACTTTCGTAGACGGTGTATTTACCGAAGGATCGATCGGATTGACGGGTACCGATCACATCGAGGCGCTGACATTTGTACCAGAAACCGGAATTCTATACGGTTCAGATGCTGAAGCATTTGGCTCGATCAATCTCACGACGGGGGCCTTTACATATATAGGCGATTTCGGATCGGGCGACGGCGCACAGGGAAATATTGACTACGATGATGTTGACGGCCTTGCCTACGATCCATTTACAAAGGTCATGTACGCATCGGTTCGCCGAGACAATGGTCCGGATGACCTCCTGATTCAGGTGGACATCTCAACCGGACAAGCGATCGATGACGCCTTCGGTGCAGGTGTCGATTACGTCGTCGTACAGAAAATCAACGGTCTCGACGATATCGACGATATCGCCATCTCTACCGACAACGGAATGATGTACGCCATCCAGAATGAGGATGGCCAGGACAGTCGCCTTATCACAATCAACAAGTTTACCGGTGCCACGACCGATATCGGTGACCTCGACGTTCCCAACGTGGAAGGTCTCGGATTCCATCCCGATGGACGCCTTCTTGGCGTAAACGGCGATTCACATCGCTCATTGATGCGGATTCACATTGCTCCATTCAGCTCGACGACGACTCCAATTTCAAATCTTGGCATCAACGACTGGTTGGACTACGAAGGCATCGCATGTCTTACCGAGTCTGAAAACCGCATTGAAGGAAAAGTTTACGGCGATCCTGATCGTATCGATCTGGAGTTGGACAAAACGGCTGACGTCGTTCCTGGCCAGAATTCAGATGCCATTGAATACACCATCACTGTTACGAATGACAATTCGAACCCTGTAAACGGCCCGAATGCTGTAAGCGGAAATGTACTTGCTGGCGTCACGGTAGAACTTTACCGCGATAAAGGCACCATGGGCGTTTTTGACGTCGCAGATGAGTTCGTCGCTTCGGTACTGACTGCGCTCGATGGTTCTTACGCATTTGATATAGCAGCCACGGGTGCATTTATAGTTCGCGTCGATCTCTCGACCGTGCCCAACAATGCGTACGACCCAACGGATAATGAAGAAGCGATTTCATTTGCTGGATTCGGTGACACGTCTTCCGGTAACGATTTTTACTTCTACCAGTTTACGGACGCCACAGGCGTCAACGTTCTGGATCATTTCCCGAATGATGCAGCTTTCGTCTCAGCATCAGAAAGCCAAGGTTCATTCAACAGTGGCACGATGATCTGGAATGTCGGAACGCTCGCTCCGGGCGCTTCGGCCACACTGACTATCAACGCGACCACAACCAAGCACGGTACGGTTGAAAACTGCGCCGAGGTAATGGAGGCCGATCAGGAAGACATCGACTCCACACCGGGCAACGGAATCGGAAATGGTGAAGATGACGAAGACTGTGAGCCTACAAACCACGATCGTCCCAAGATCGATCTCGAACTCGAGAAATCAGCTCAGGGACCGGTCAACGGCGAAATCACTTACACCATCACGCTGACCAATAATGCAGCGAACGCGACAGTCGACGCTACCGGCGTTGAGGTCGAAGATGTTCTGCCTGCCGAAGTCACCTACGTTTCTTCTGCAGCTTCTCAGGGCTCATACACACCTGACACATGGACGGTAGGTACACTCGCTCCCGGCGACGTTGTTACGCTCGAAATTCTGGTGACTTTGAACCAGAACGTGAGTGTCGAGAACTGTGCTGAGGTAAGCAAAGCCAATGAAACCGATGTCGATTCCACTCCCGGAAACGGCATGGGCAATGGCGAAGATGATCAGGACTGTGTCGAAACACCTCCCGAGGACGATCCAGAAGTCGATCTCAAGCTTGAGAAGTCAGCTGATGTTCAGTCAGCCGGTCTCGGCGACACGATCATCTACACGCTGACGTTGACCAACGAAAGCCAGGTTGACGCCACAGACATTGAAGTCGAAGACAACCTGCCTTACGGCGTGACTTTTATCTCTTCCACTCCCGGCGCACCTGATGCCACCTATGTAATGGGTACGCACGAAGTACACTGGAGTGTGCCGTTCCTCGCAGCAGGCGACACCGCTGAACTTGACATCGAGGTTGAGTTCGACGGAATGGGCGGAATCATGCCGGCATCGCCGTTCCTCGGTGATGGCGAATACGTGCTCCGCAACCACCCCGACGGAAACCAGGCTCCTCCGTATTACGGTATGCGCCTCGATGATCTTTTCGGTGATCATTCACCTATTACGTTCAACTTTGAGCACTCCCAGTCGGACATGCGCATGCGCATCGAAGACAGCGGCGCCACAGTAGTCATCTACGGAACTTCATGGGGTGGCCACGATGAAGGCGGTTTCTACGATGAAGCAGGCCCGTGGAACGTCTATTTCAAATTCGACAATGTCGTGTCCGTCTACGGCGGCGATGATGATCTCGTCGTGCAGGGTGGGGACGTTGAATTGAGCAGTGGCACGATCACCGCGCTCTATGACTCACCGCACTTCAACACGAATGATGTATTCAACCTTGCTGACGAAGAGTCAGCTGGCTATTCATTCCGTCTCGGAAACCACAGCAACGATCTTGGCCACCGCGGCCATGACGGCATCAGCGGTTGGGGCTGGTTGCAGCACGACGGCGATGGCAATCTGAGTCACAAGTCTGTAAGCGACTTCCTGTTCACGGCATTCCCGATTCCTGAAGAGCTCGAGAACTGTGCACAGATCATGGAAGCCGGTGAGGACGATGTCGATTCGACTCCGGGTAATGCTCCTGATTTCGAACAGGAAGATGACGATCCATGCTTCTCCATTCCTCGCAGAGAGGAAGATCCAGAAGTGGATATCGAAGTCGAAAAAACAGCCAGCGATCTGAATCCTGAGTTCGGCGACGAGATTACGTACACGATCACGGTCACGAACAACGGTCCGGATGATGCTTCAAACCTGGAGATCACTGATGTCCTTCCGGCAGGCGTCTCCTATGTATCGCACGTCGAAAGCGTGGGCGTTTACAACCCGATTACCGGTATCTGGACGATCACAGCACTACCTGCATTTGCCTCTGAAACCCTGGAAATCACGGTTCAGATCGGGAATGGCGGAGGCGGTCTGAATGATGGCGTGTTCCAACTGCACAACCATCCGGGCAACGACCTGGCTCCTCCGGGATACGGACTGCGTCTCGATGAACTCTTTGGCGGACTCAACGGACTCACGTTCGATTTCGACCACAATGATTCTGACGTCCAGATGACCATCTCTGGTTCGACCGTTACGATCGAAGGTGAGGTGTATGGCGGTCAGGATGCAGGTGGAGCATACGATCCTGCCACCGAAGGACTTTGGGATCTGTATTTCGAGTACACTGCAGTCGTTTCCAGCGTACCGGGCGACGACGACCTGTACGTTGACGATTCTGATTCGGAGACCAGCTTCGGTACCATTTCACCCCAGTACAATTCGGCCTGGTTCACCGCCGGAGACATTTTTGATCTCGGCGACAAATCTGACGGCTCATACTCATTCCGTCTCGGTGACGAGGACAACGATCTTGGATACAACGGATATCCAGGAATCAGCGGATGGGGATGGCTCAAGCACGGACAGAACGGCAATCTGAACCACGTACCGATTTCGGACTGGATCTTTACTGCCGTCCCTCTTGTGAATGAAATCGAAAACTGTGCAGAACTCACAGCTCTCACGGAAGACGACATCGATTCCACACCTGATGATGGTACGGGCGATGATTACGACTGTGTAACTGTCACGCCGGGCGATCCCGTTATCGATCTCGAACTGGAGAAAGATGTGGATCTTTCCGAGGCAAGCGTTGGCGATATCCTGCACTACACCATCACCGTCAAAAACGCTGATGATGCTGGTGCAACAGCAACCAACGTTGTTGTTCAGGATGAAATTCCTGAGGGACTCCTCATCATCGACACGAATCCCAATGCAAACGTGGTCGTCGATGCGGTGACCAACACAGTCACCTGGACTATTCTATCGCTTGCTCCCGGTCAGTCTCTCCAGCTGGACATCGAGGTCCAGATTCTGGAAGCAGGATTCTTCTGCAACTGTGCAGAGGTAATCTCAGCTGACCAGCCGGATGTAGACGACATTTTCGGCGACGGAACGGGGGAAGACTACGATTGCGCTGTCACTACCACGGACGATGTATTCACTGACCTCTCACTCGACAAAGCGGTATTCCCAACCAATCCTGGTCTGGGCGACGTAGTCGACTACACAATCACCGTCCGCAATGATGGCGCTGCCACGCAGACCGCGTTTGGCATCCAGGTAGTGGACAACGTGCCAGCTGGTTTGAGTATCCAGTCAACGGATCCGATTGCCAACGTTTCGGTCAATAATCTGACGAACATCGTCAGCTGGTTCATCCCGAGCCTCGCTCCCGGCGACGAAGTCGAACTGCACATCTATGCGCAGGTCGACGATCCAGGCGATTGGGAAAACTGCGCCGAGATCATGGCGGCAACGGGCAACGAAATCGACTCGACCTTCGGAAACGGAACAGGCGAAGACATTGATTGTGTCTCGACCTGGACTCCAGATCCGACGATTGATCTAAGCCTGGAGAAAACTGTTGACGACGCAAATCCGACCGTCGGACAGGACATCACGTTCACGCTGAGTGTAACGAATGACCCTGCTGCAACGGAAGATGCTACCGGCGTTGTTGTTGAAGATCAACTACCAGGTGGAGTCACAATCGATCCAGGGTTCAACCACCCGGATGTAATGGTTTCACTTTCGGGTCTCGTAACCTGGAATGTGGGTACCGTTGCCATTGGCGATACGGAAACGCTTGATATTCCTGTGGAAGTCACGATTGGTTCGGTGCAGCAGAATTGCGCTGAGATCACCGCGGCCGATCAGGACGACATGGATTCCACGCCCGATAACGGCATTGGAAACGGCGAAGACGACGAAGACTGTGTCACGATTACTCCGGACCTGATTCCTTCAGATCTGATGTGCTACCTCGTTGCCGACAACGAAGACCACTTCGGTTCAGATGACGTGCTTACCTATATCACTGCTGGTGGTACAGAAGTCTCCATAGGAATCACCGGTACGCAGAACATCAATGCCATCGAGTATGTCGGCGAGTTCGGCAAACTCTATGCATCAGACGGCAACCGCTTCGGTACGCTGAATCCGGGAACGGGAGTCTTCTCCCCGATCGGCTTCTTCGGTGCAGGTATCGGTGTCCAGGGAGCGAAGAATTTCGACGATGTCGATGGTCTGGCTCTGGATCCATACACAGGTATTCTTTACGGAACGGTCCGTACGCCAGCTGAAGATCTGCTCATCCAGATCAACATGCTGACTGGTGCTGCAGTGGTAAATGCATGGGGACCTGCAATGACCTACCTGGTTATTCCACCCGTCTCCGGTCTGAACAATGTCGATGATATCGCGATTCAGCTCTCAACGGGTACCCTGTTTGGAGTTATGAATGGTGCCGGTAACTCTCGTCTCGTGACGATTGACAAAACGACTGGCGCGAGTGCGAATGAAGTACTTCTGGACGTGCCGAATGTCCGTGGGCTCACTTTCCGTGCAAACGGACAGCTCGTCGGTTCACTTGGATCGACTGACAAAGAAGCCCGCAGCATCAACATTGGCTCTGGAGCTACAGCTCTCCTGGCAACGCTGGGAATCGACGGCAACTTCGATTACGAATCGATCACGTGTAATACAAATGTCCCGAACTGGCTTTCCGGAACAGTCTTCCTCGACAACAACGAGGATGCGCTGCTCGACGCCGGTGATGTTGGACAGGAAGACGTTGATGTTCTGCTCTACAGAGACACGAACAACAATCAGATTCTTGACGGTCCTGACGTACACGTCGGAACGCTTCAGACGAATGCTGACGGATACTATCACTTCCCTGTTCTGTCTACCGGGCGATTCATCGTCACGACAGACCTCGGTACCTATCCTGCCGGCGCTGTCCTGACTACGGACAACATCGAAACGGCTCACTTCACTGGATTTGGTCAGAACGATCCGGACAACGACTTTGGCTTCAAGCTGCAGCCTGTAGTTCTGGGATCGATCGGCGACTTCGTCTTTGACGATGCAAATGCAAACGGCTTCCAGGATATCGGCGAAACCGGAATCGGTGGCGTACTCGTGCGCCTCTATTCAGGTGCCTGCCCTGCCGTTGGATTTCCGATCGCGACGCGCGTATCGAATCCTGCCGGTGGTTATGACTTCACTGGTCTGCCTGCCGGTACCTACTGCGTAGATGTCGAAGACTCTACGGTTCCTGTAGGTTATGTACACACCACGGCCAACGATCCGATGACCGTCGTGCTGGCCAATGGCGAAGATTTCAACCTCGCTGACTTCGGCTACTACTACAATCCTCAGATCGTTCAGGCTGACCTCGAAGTAACCAAAGAGGTCGATACGAGCTCTCCTGCTCTCGACGACGTGGTGACCTTCACCATTACGGTGACCAACCACGGACCAGCCGATGCAACGGGACTGATCGTTCGCGACATCATTCCAGTTGGTCTGGTGTTCGAAGGATATACGTCAACACGTGGATCCTACGAAGCCAACAAACTGGGATTCTGGACCATCGGCGATCTTGCGGTCGGTCAGACTGAAACGCTGAGAATCAGCACGAAAGTCGTGATCACCAACATGATCGAGAACATCGCTCAGGTATCACACGTCGATCAGGAAGATCCGGACTCAACACCTGGAAACGGTGTCCCAACAGAAGACGATCAGGACAACGCGCTTGTCGAAAGCCGCGGACCTGGTTCTGTTGGAGATATCATCCGCGTTGAGTGCGCCGACATGGGAACGGTCAATGCACTACAGTACAGCCTGTTTGACGACCAGATCTATGCCGGAACGGAAGTCGGAAGTCTGCACATTTCAAATGACGAGGGTCAGAACTGGCCTGTCTTCATGCAGACGGACAACGACGCTCCAATCCGTGACATCGTGGTTGACGGAAACGGATATGTCTATGCTGGATCATTCGGCGATGGTGTCTATCGCTCGACAGATGAAGGTGACAACTGGACGAACATCGGTCCTGTACTAGCCAGCATCAATGATCTGGACGTCGATGACAACACTGATCGTATCTATGCCGCTGATGATGGCAAAGTGATTGTCTTCAATGGCTTCACATGGTCAACGGTCGGCGCCGGAACCAATCCTTTCGGTGGTCAGCAGGTTCTGGCTGTCGTCTACGACGAGAATAACGGACGCCTCCTCGCCAGCTCGGCTGGAAGCGGTGTATTCAAGTTCGAAGGCGGAGTCTGGACCGACGCCAACAGCGGACTTCCAACGGGTAAGATCAATGTACTCTTTAACAGTCCGAATGGAGAAATCCTGGCCGGTACCAACAACGATGGTGTTTACGTCTTCGGTGGTGGTGGATGGTTCATGTTCGGTATGGGTCTCGACGACGAGCCAATCGAATCCATTGGATCGGGTCCGAACGGAGAACTTCTGGCCGGAGCACGCGAAAGTGGTGCATACTTCTACAACTACATCACCGGTGAGTGGATGTCGATTGGTAACCTGCCAGTCTTCACCGTCTCCTCGATGACGGCCGGTCTGTACGGCGAAGTCTATGCAGGCGCACCAGGCGAAGGTATCTACGTCATATACGACTCGGATTTTGATGGAATCCCCGATATCGCGCACCAGGTAGCCAATTTCATGACGAATGCTGTCATTCAGGACCTCGTTGTGGCACCGAATGGTGATATGTGGGCTGCGACCTACGGTTACGGTATCCTCTACTCGAGTGATGGTGGCAACTGCTGGACCCGCATGAACCGCGGTCTCGATAATCTCTGGACATTCGCCATTGAACGCCGCACGGACGGATGGCTCTACATTGGCATCTGGGCCGACGGTCTGGGTGGCATCTGGCGCTCGAAAGACGACGGACGCAACTGGGAATTCCTGGCTTACCCGACTCGTCAGATCATTTCGCTGGCCATTGATCCGACCAACGAGGACATCATCTACGCCGGAGCGAATATCGCCGGTGGTGGTGCACTCTTCAAGTCAATGGATGGTGGTGACTCGTGGGCGCAGGTTGGTAACTTCAACCAGCCGGTATGGTCTGTTACCGTAGATCCGAACGACGGAAACCATGTTCTCGTGGGTACTCTCGGAGACGGCGTGTATGAATCCTTCAATATGGGCTTCACCTTTGACCAGATCGGCTCGCCGATCAACGGACTGACGAATGCTTACGTATTCGATCTGGCGTACGCTCCGTTCGGAACTCCTTATGAGGGAATTCTCTTCGCAGCCACCGATGCCGGTGTCTACCGCTACGATGAGTTTGCTGAGACGTGGGCTCTGTTCGGTATCGGAAGTGAGAACTTCCAGTTCCGTACGCTGGCCTTTGCCGGACTCGAAATATTCGGTGGAACGTGGAACGCGGGTGTCGTGCTTTACAATGCCCTGACGAATGAATGGGGAGATTACGGTCTGGCTGATATGCCTGTCGTGGCCTTCGCCGTCCATCAGCAGTCGCACACACTTGTCATCGGTACCAGTGGATCTGGTGTCTATCTCGCGCCGAATCTGAGCCTGTCTACAAGCGTCGAGGACGAGATCGTTGGCACTGAGATTCCGACAAACTTTGCTCTCGAGCAGAACTATCCGAACCCATTCAATCCGCAGACTACCATCCCATTCGACCTGCGCGAGACCTCACATGTGACGGTCGGTGTGTATGACGTATTGGGACGTGAGATGAGCATGCTGGTTGATGGACAACTGCAGGCCGGTCAGCACCAGGTAACCTGGGACGCAGGTGACATTCCAAGTGGAACCTACCTGATCCGCATGGAAGCGGGTGGCCAGGTCTTCACACGGACGATGGTACTGCTCAAATAAATGTGTTGGTTGAGTGACTCGTGGCCCTGCACGCTTTAGAAGCGTGCAGGGCCACACCGAGTCGCCTGACCGAACAAGCCGAAAAACCCCCTGAACGGCTAAAAAAGGTGACTTTTTAAATCAAATAGCCAATTGCCGATACGTTAGGAAGACCCTCAAGTCTTTACCCCCAAAATGTTTGAGTTTACCCAAATATTGGGCCCTTCGTCTGACTACAGACCCAATGCGGATGCTGTTGAAGCTGTCCGGGGAAGGACGCGTCAATCGGCGAAATTCAGATCTGTAAATCGTCGCAGGCACGATTTCGTCCCGCGTCTTCCATTGCAACGTCATCGATTGCAACGTCATCGGTTTAAGATCGAAGAATTGATCGATCACAGAACGGCCATCTGACCGGTTTCGGTCGATATGGTCGCTACGCCCGATGGAATTTCCACCTCATTGAGTCGGGCAGCATCGACAAGCCCCGTTGGGCCACACAGTCTTTGGAGGGTGGGTTCGCCGGGGCGCGGATTGGGCTCAGCCCAAGCCACGCCCCGCGTACTGTTCATGAGCACCCTGTCCCCAGAGCGCCCGGCTACATAGTCCTTCGTCAGCGGAATTTTGCCGAACGGTGTATCCAGGACATACTTGGGAATCGCAAAACCGGTGAGATGTCCTTGAAGCTCATGCATGATGTGCATTCCTTCCTCGATCGAGGTCCGCAAATGGGCTGTTCCACCAATCAACTGTGCTTGATACAGGTAGTAAGGCCTGACGCGCATACGGACGAGACCTTCGCACAATTCCCGCATCGTATCGACATCATCGTTTATGCCCCTGAGCAGAACGGTTTGATTTCCGACCGGAACGCCGGCCTTCGACAGTCGATCTATCGACGCGGCAGCCTGGGGCGTCAGCTCTTTGGGATGATTGAAGTGTGTGTTTACCCAAACCGGATGGTAGTTGCCAAGCATGGAGCACAGTTCTGAAGTGACGCGCTGAGGAAGCTTGACGGGCATTCTCGTGCCGATGCGAATGATGTCGACATGATCGATCGATCGCAGTTCGCTGAGTAGCCACTCGATATGCTTGTCCCCGAGCGTGAGCGGATCGCCTCCCGTCAGGAGCACATCTTTGATTTCAGAATGTTCGCGGATATAGGCGATGGCTTCACTCATCTCGGCTTTTCGCATCATGAACTCCGCCTCTCCCACCATGCGCTTGCGCAGGCAGTACCTGCAATAGATCGCGCATTGGCTCGTGACGCAGAATGCGACCCGATCGGGGTAATTGTGTATCAGGTTTTTTACTGGAGAATTCGCCACCTCCTCGAGCGGATCTTCCACGCCGACAAAATCCGGTTTCAATTCATCGGTCAGTGGTACGACCTGCCTTCTGATGGGACAGGTCGCGTCGTGGGGATCCATCAAGGAAGCGTAATACGGCGTTATCGACCACTGAAATACCCCCTTTGTCGCTTCAATCGCGCATATTTCGTCTTCCGTGGGCGAGAGAAAAGCATTCAGATCTTCTTCGGACCGAATCCGGTTGCGCATGTGCCACCGCCAATCATTCCATTGTTCGGGGGTGGCCTTCATGACGTGACCCGTTCGATAGCTTCACCAAGAACTCCCGAGAGAAAATCAGCATAAGACTGATTCATCAATTCAGCCATGATGGCGAACGTCCCGTCAGGAGCGAACGTGGGGAGAGGATTTATCTCCAAAAACCACTCGCGACCTTCTTCATCTACTCGGAAATCGAGGCGGGCGAAGTCGTGACATTCAAGCTTCTCGAATATTTTCAGCGCGGCCTCCTGAAGCCTCTCTTCAAGTTCGGGAGTCAGATCGCCGGGAAGCGCGTAGTCGTGATCGATATCCGGAAGGCCCTGTCGGTCCAGCACATGTAGCCCTATTCCGGTCTCAGTTTCCACAGCTCGTTGAATAACAGGCAGAGTTCTCACCGGATTGTGCCCAACGACGGCCACGGTAAACTCGCCTCCTTTGATAAACTGCTCAACCAGAACATCCTGGCCATAGGTCCTGGAAACGTGGTCAACCTGTTTGATCAGCTCGACGGATGAATCGACCCTGCTCCGGGCGGTAATTCCCTTGGCCGATCCTTCGTAGCGAGGTTTTACGAACAGGGGGAAGTCCATCGGAGATTCCGAAATTTCGTCTGCAGATGTGAACACTTCGTACTTCGGAGTCGCGACGCCCGCCGCCGCCGCCAGATCTTTGGTCCAGGCCTTGTCCAGACTGAGAGAGAGCGTTAACGCGTCTGATCCTAGAAACGGGACCCCCATCATTTCCAACAGTGCAGGAGCTTCTCCCTCACGGTTTCGTCCGCGGGCGCCTTCGGCAATATTGATGGCCACGTCGAAGTCAGGGTCGTAAAAGCGCGAGAGCAGGTTTTTGGCAGGACCAATTCGGATGGACGCGTGCCCCAACGAATGGACAGCAGATTCCAGGGCCAGAAGGGTCTCCACGGGTTCGTTTTCGACATCTGCATCAAAGGCCTCGCCTTCTACCCACGGGTAGTGTTCAAACAAATCGTAAATGAGACCGACGCGCATGGCGCACTGTTATGAATGATTGGTCAACTGAAAGTGCGTAAAACTACGCACATTCGCTCTTTTTATGTCCCTCTTCCTATAATGAGGTACCACAATTCACCGATTTCACGACCATGCGTATTTCTTCAACCCTTCTGATCGCTACCCTGTTCTTAGCCGGATGCCAAGCCGGTGAAACATTCTCGCCTCAAACGTTTCCGTCCGGCACCCTGGTCGACATGTCGTATGCGTACAACGGCGACACAGTATACTGGCCCACCGCCGCAGGATTTGAGAAGACCACAGACTTCGAAGGCACGACAGACGCCGGATTCTACTACAGTGCCTACTCTGTGAGCACGGCCGAGCACGGTGGCACACACCTTGACGCACCGATTCACTTCTCGGAAGGAATGAACACATCCGACGAGATTCCGCTGGAGCGGCTGATGGGTGCGGCCGTTGTAATTGACGTTTCCTCTACCGCTGACGCTGACAGGGATTATTTGATTTCGACCGGTGATATCGAAACATGGGAGGCCGAGCACGGCATGATTCCCGAAGGGTCCATCGTTCTCTTTCGGACCGGATACGGACAATACTGGCCAGATCGCGAGGCATACATGGGAACGGCCGAGCGCGGTCCGGATGCTGTCGCCCTGTTGCACTTTCCCGGCATTGACCCGGCTGCTGCGACGCTTCTGGCCACTGAGCGCTCGATCAAGGCGGTCGGCATCGATACGCCCAGCATAGACTACGGGCAATCTGTGCTCTTTGAGACGCACCAGAATTTGTTTGGCGCCAATATCCCTGCATTTGAAAACGTCGCCAACCTGGACCAGCTTCCGTTGACTGGCGCATGGGTGATCGCGCTTCCCATGAAGATCGAAGGCGGTAGCGGCGGACCCGTTCGGATCGTCGGGATCGTCCCATAGGGCTTGTCTCAAACTGGACACCTGTTCACAATCAAGCGGATTTAAGCAGACTCACTTTTGACCATGATCTAATTCTGCACATCAATTTCCACTCATGATTTCCAGTTCGCTCCTGCAAGGCGTTTTAGATTCCTTTGCTTCTCCCCTTTTTATCGTGCGCGATTCTCGCATTCTCATGGTGAATGAGTCTGCCTGCAATGTCACCTCTCGATTGGCCGATGAACTGTGTGGTGCGGACTTGAATGATGTTCTGCAATTTGAACAATCACTTTCAGCACAGAATCCCACGTTGCAGAATGCGTCGTTATTGACACGCGGCGACCTATCCGAGACGGTCTCACTTCGATCCTGGCACACGCGACACGAAGGCGAGGATTTGATTTGTATAAAACTGATCCAGGAAAGCGATTCAGACAGTCTGACCGAAACGTCACTCCAGGATCAGTTGGCTTCGTTCAGACGTGAATCAGCGGTGTTGCGCAAATTCGGGGGTTTTTTCGAGTACAACGTTACCGACAATCTGTACACACCCTCTGAATTTCAAGTGGGCGTCGGGCATGGCACCGAGGAAAATCCGGGGTTCTCGCTGGAAGCCTACCTCGCCACGGTTCATGAAGATGACCGTGAACGCGTACGCGCGCTGGCCCTGGATATACTGGAGAATGACAAGCCGATGGACATTCTGGCCCGTATCAAGAATGACAGGGATGTGTATTCCTGGATCTGGGGAATGGGCGACTTCTTCGCCGATTCGGACGGTAAAAAGTGGCTCACAGGACTGTCCATAAATGTATCGGACTTGGTTGACGAGCAGGAAAGCCTCGAACAAAAAGTAGCCCAAAGGGCTGCGGAGCTGGCGGAATCGGAAGAACGATATCGCTCCATGGTCGAGGACTCGACGGACTACATCGCAATCGTGAATGAAAAGAGGGAGTTCCTCTACGTGAACCGACTCGTGATGGGTTTAAAGATGGAAGAAGTCATCGGGACGCCCATCGAGGCTTTTACGCCTCCTGAATACCATCAGACTGCCATCGATTCCATAAAACAGGTTTTTGATTCGGGAAAATCGCTCGTCTATCAGATCGCTGCGCTCGGGGACAGCGGAGCTTCCGTCTGGTACGATTGCAGAGTCAGCCCGATGTTTGAAGGAGAAGAGGTCGTCGCTGCGACGATCATATCCCGTGACGTTTCCGAGCACCATGAGCGTCAATTGGAAATCGAACGCCTCAACGAAGAACTCGAAAAACAGGTCAGTGAGCAGACGAAAGAACTTTCTTCTTTATTGGACGCAGCCACCCAGCTTTCTACCGGCCTGGATGCGCAACCGATTTATTCGTTCGTGACCTCGACTATCACGGACACCTTGCCCCACCTGAAAGAAGCTGTGATTTGGCTTCACGACCCCACGAATCATCTCCTGGCCCGGGTCGCTTCAAGTCCGTCAGATGATGGAAAACCACCGTTGCTTCCGGTTTCAGATGATCTGAAAAAGACGTTGTCCAACTTCGAAGAACGGCTGATGGATCACATTCACTACGCTGAGAAACTGGATATGAGCTGGGCTTTTTCGAGTGCTGTTGAAGCCGACGATGTAATCGCGTGCATGGGTATATCGATGACTTCGTTTGGAAACTCTCTCCTGGTTGTTCGGGGAAAGGACCCATCAGGCGGTTTCTCAGACGCCACAATCAGATATCTGAAATCGGTGGTGGCACATGCTTCGACGGCCCTGAGTAATGTGGATTTGTATGAACAGTTGAAACAACTGTCCGTCCGATCACTGCATACGCAGGAAGAGGAAAGGCGCAGAATTTCTATCGAGTTGCACGATCACCTTGGTGGCCTGATCACGTCGCTGAATATGCTGTTTGAAAACGCGAATCCTTCTGAATTCAGCTCGAGGGCGCAAGAAATTCTGCGTTTGCTGGGAGATTCGACGCGCGACTTGTCTTCCGCCCTTCGACCCTCCACCTTGGATGATTTCGGACTTGTGGCCGCCGTCAGCGAATTGATTCCCATCAGCAACGGAGAAGGATTTCTCGAAGTGTCATTTTCTCATAATCTGAACGATGATGAGCGATTCCTTCCCAGCGTGGAAACTGTGGCATATCGGGTTATTCAAGAGGCCACGACAAACGTTTTGAAACACTCCAAAGCCTCTTCGTTGTCGATTTCGTTGATGAAAACGGAAAGAGAATTGAACATCCAGGTTGAGGACGATGGAATCGGATTTGATGCTCATGAAGCCATTCGTTCCGGCAAAAAGACGCTTGGTCTAGAGGGAATGAAAGAACGGGTCGCTCTTATCGGTGGCGTCTTTGATTCAAGCTCGACGGGCGAACAGGGAACGACCATCTCGGCATCCATTCCAACGGACATGGATGCGTTGTGGTAGACAACCGTATTGACCATGCCACTCGCGACCCAAAGGGCATGGCCATTAGCACTTCACTGGCGAAATCAAGATTCTGGCCCTTCATTGCGGAGCGGACGACCTTTCCAGAGATAATAGATGGTTGGAAGAACCAACAGCCCTAAAATGGATGTGGAAATCATTCCACCTACCATCGGAGCTGCAATACGTCTCATCACTTCTGAACCAGTTCCGGTTCCCCAGAGAATGGGCAGCAAACCGGCCGTAATCGCGAGAACGGTCATCATGATGGGCCGAATGCGCAAAGCAGTGCCTTTGTAAACCGCCTTCCTCAGATCTGAAAGCGAATTCATTTCGCCTCGCTTCACTCCATCATGGTAAGCGTGATCCAGATAGGTGAACATGATGATTCCTATTTCAGCCGCCACTCCGGCCAACGCGATAAACCCGACTCCCACAGCTACGCTGAGGTTGAAGTTGAGCAAATATATCAGCCAGATGCCCCCGACCAGAGAGAATGGCAGTGACATCATGACCAATAAACTTTCAGGCACAGAGCGAAAATTGAAAAACAGGAGTAGCAGAATCACGAACAAGGTTACTGGAATCACGATCATGAGTCGCTTCTGGGCCCTTTCCATGTACTCATACTGTCCGCTCCAAATCAGGGAATACCCTTCCGAGAGCTCAATTGTGTCGCCGACCACGTCTTTTGCGTTGGCCACGTAGGTGCCGACATCAATGTCCCGAATATCCACATAAACCCAGGCAGTTCGCCTGGCGTTCTCGCTCTTGATTACGGGCGGGCCCTGATTCAGGGTCATTCGAGCAACATAATTGAGTGGAATCTGGGTACCGAGAGGAGTTGGAATCAGGACTCGCTCAAGAGAAGACAGGTTGTCTCGTGTCTCCCTGGAGTATCGCACGTTGACGGGATAGCGTTCCAGCCCTTCCACCGTGTGAGTTACGTTCATTCCTCCGATAGCAGACATGATGACATCCTGTATATCTCCGACAGTGAGCCCGTAGCGCGCAGCTTCAAGTCGATCGATCTCCCAATCCAGAAAATGACCTCCAACCGTTTTGTCGGAAAACGCGCTGACGGTACCGCGAACGTTTTGAAGACTAGCCGCAATTTCTGAGCCCAGACTGGCGAGTACCTCCAGATCCGGTCCCATAACCTTGATACCTATCGGGGTCTTGATGCCCGTCGACAGCATATCAATTCGGGTTTTGATCGGCATGGTCCATGCGTTGGTCAAACCTGGAAACTGAATCGCGGCATCCAGTTCATCGATCAGTCTATCGACCGTCATACCGTCACGCCACTCAGATTCTGGCTTTAACATGATTATTGACTCGAGCATCGACAGGGGAGCTGGATCAGTTGCGGTTTCCGCCCTTCCAACCTTTCCAAGAACGTGATGCACTTCCGGAAAGCTCATGATGATGCGATCTGTTTGTTGGACCAGTTCGCGCGCCTTGGTTACGCTCAACCCAGGATCAGTCGTGGGCATGTACAGGATGTCTCCCTCATTGAGAGGCGGCATAAACTCTGAGCCGAGTCTCGAGATGGGCCAGGCCGTCGCTGCCAAAAGAAGGGCCGCCGCAAAAACGGTCATCCATTTGAATCGCAATACACCATGGATGAACGGATGGTAGATCTTCTGAAGAATCCTGTTGATAGGATTCTTCTGTTCGGGCAAAATATTTCCTCGAATGAGGTAACCCATCAGCACCGGCACAACCGTGATTGCCAACAAAGCTGAAGCCGCCATTGCATAGGTTTTTGTGAAAGCCAGTGGCTTAAACAGCCGTCCTTCCTGCGCCTCGAGGGTGAATACCGGCAAGAAAGAGAGCGTTACGATCATCAACGAGTAGAAGAGAGCCGGGCCAACTTCCTTCGAAGCATCGATTACAATTTGCCAGTGGTCCTTTTTCCCCTGATCCATTTCGAGATGTTTATGCATGTTCTCGATCATGACAATGGCCGCGTCAACCATCGCTCCAATTGCGATGGCGATGCCTGAGAGTGACATGATGTTGGCGTTCAATCCCTGCGCCTGCATGATCAAAAAGGCGATGATGATGCCCATCGGCAGGGTGAAAATGGCGACGAAAGCGCTCCTGAAATGGAGCAGGAAAATGATCGTGATCAACGCTACGATCAAACTTTCCTCGAACAACTTGTTTTTGAGGTTGTCGATCGCTCTTTCGATCAATCCCGACCGGTCGTATCCGGTTTTTATGGTAACTCCTTCGGGGAGACCTGCCTGTAATTCCTCCAGCTTCTGTTTCACTCCTTCAATGGTGGACAGTGCATTTTCTCCGTAACGCATGACGACGATTCCAGCGACAGCTTCACCTTCACCGTTCCATTCCACAAGCCCCCGCCTCAATTCCGGACCGAGGTGAACGTTGCCCAGATTCCTGATCAGTATCGGCGTTCCATTTTCATCCACATCCACCGCAATGTTTCGGATGTCCTCGACGGATTTGATGTATCCGAGTCCACGGACCATGAATTCGGTTTCGCCCATTTCAACCAATCGACCACCGACATCGGCGTTGGACCGCTTGAGCGCGTTTTTCACCTTGGAAAGGGGAATATTGTATCCCAGCAATCGGTTTGGATCGACTTCAACCTGGTATTGCTTGACATATCCGCCGATGGATGCTACCTCCGCGACTCCCGGTACACTCATCAACTCGTATCGCAGAAACCAGTCTTGTATGGAGCGTAATTCCTGAAGATCGACCTCATCTCCCCCATCGAGGACGTACTCGTATACCCACCCGACTCCCGTAGCATCGGGACCCAGCGTCGGGGTGATGCCGGTCGGAAGTCTGCCCGCTACGTAATTGAGGTATTCCAGAACCCGACTTCGAGCCCAGTACATGTCCGTGTCATCCTCAAAAATGATGTACACGAACGAGAGGCCGAAAAACGAGTATCCTCGAACCGATTTGGCAAACGGTACGGATAGCATGGCGGAGGTCAGCGGGTAGGTTACCTGATCCTCTACTACCTGAGGCGCCTGGCCCGGGTATTCGGTGAAAATGATGACCTGCACATCGGACAGATCGGGAATAGCGTCTATCGGCGTTCTCTGAATTGCGATCAATCCCGCAATTGCGGTGATGACCGTAATGATCAGGACGAGGACCCGGTTTCGAACGGAGATCTCTATGATTCTATTCAGCATGGCCTAGTGCCCCTCCCGCGACAGTTCTTGCTTCGACGATTCACTCTCCATGGACTCCATATCCATGTCGGACATATTTCCGTCATCTGAGTCCATATCCATGCCTGGCATCTCCTCTGATTCAGATACTGATCGCATTTTCTGAATCGCTTCCTGGAGTCTGCTCTCCGAATCAATCAGAAATTGCGCCGAGACGACGATCCGTTCTCCTTCTTCGAGGCCGGAGATAACATGAACCAACTCATTGCCATCTCCTCCCTCAGCGCCAAGTAGCACTTCTCGAGGATCAAATCTGCCTTCGCCGTCGGCGACGAAAACGAGGCTTCGTTCGCCCGATCGAATAATGGCTTGAGTTGGCACAACCACGATGTCTTCCAAACGACGTCCAGCCAGTTCCACATTCGCGTACATTCCCGGCTTTATTTCAAGACTCTCGTTTTCCACGATTATCCGGACGTGAACGTCTCTAGCGCGTTCACGCAGGAACGGATAGACGTAGGAGACTTCTCCCTGGTAGGTCGTTCCTGGCAGATAGCTGAGTTCCACATCCGCTTTCTGTCCTTCGCTAATCCAGGGCAACTCGTTGTCATAAAAACTCGCGTGAACCCAGACACTTCTTAGATCCGCGATATTGTACAGATCGGTTCCTTTTTCGATGTGAGCGCCTTCGATGACGTCTTTTGCAAGCACGACACCCGTAACCGGCGAGCGAAGCAGGACGGTTCGCTGTACCTCACCCGACTGCTGAATCGCTTCGATTACGTCATCGGGAATCTCCCAATTCGCCAATCTGGTCAGTGCGGCATCCAGTAACCTTCGGGCGTTTGCGATTGCGTTCTCATCACCGTCGCTTTTCACTTGAGCCAGATGTCCACGAGCCAGCAGGTATTCCTGCTGCGTGGAGACGAGTTCCGGAGAATAGATTTCCAGCAGTGGTTGCCCTTCTTCAACTGGCGCGCCATTGAATCCGACGTACAGCTTTTCTACCCAACCGGATATTCGCGAGTTAACTTGAAAAACCCGCTCCTCATCCACCATGACTTCCCCAACGGTTCGAATGGACCTGAATAGATCCATCCGTTCAGCTTTGGCGTATCGAACACCCATGTTCTGGGAGACTGTGGGACTGATTGTGACCTGTCCAGCCGGTGCATTTTTTCCCTCCCCTTCGTATACCGGCACTAGATCCATGCCCATCCGTGATTTTCCGGGCGCATCGTAGATCTCCGTTGGGTTCATGGGAGCCTTCCAGTAGAGTATCGCGCCTTCCGAACTGGATGCATCGTTCTGTTCGCTTGTCTCGAAATTCTGATCGGCGGCAACTGAAGAATCCATTCGAATTCCGATGAGGATCCCAACTGCCAGCGCGGCGATGATCAATACAGACCCGACGATTACGTTTTTAGCATTCATGGTCTTACTCCCAGTTGTTGTTCGGATTTTATTTGGGCATCAAGTCTCCCGGAAATCCGCAAAAGTGTCCGTTGACTGGTCTTGATTCGAAAGGTCAAATCGATGTGCTCTTGCTCGATCTGGAATCTCATGCGTTCTGAATCAAGGAGATTCAGAAAATCCATCGCTCCGTTTTGATACGCGGCCAGCGAAGCTTCGAGGAGCGTGTTCACTTCGAGAAGCAAGGAGTATTTCAGATGGTGAATCCTCGCTTCGTCCTGACTGATCCTGTCCAACTGATCCCGAATCATGGCATCGATGGAGGCGCGTAGCGAAACCAATTTTTCCTCATTGTGCCGCTCCAAAAGCTCGAGCTCTTCCAGACGGGCCTTATTTGCTCGTCTGCCAATCGGAAGCCGAACCATGAGACCCACGGCAAGAGCATCGCGTCCGTCCGAATTGGCCGGTACCTTTGCGTCAGCAATGGAAATCCACGTAATGCTGGCTCCCACATCGGGTCGGTCATACGCTTTGAGAAGACTACGGCGCACGCCAAACCGCTCCTGTTCTTTTTCAAGTTTCTGTAGATCTGCGCGTGAATCAATCATCGACCGATCGGGAAGATGTGGATCCGCATGCTCTTCGATCATTTTGACAATCACCGGGTGTTCGAGAACCCTTTCGAGAAACAGCTCCTGAACCCGGATCATCCGAGCAATCTCCATCGAGCGTTGCTCGAGGCGTGAACGCTCCAATTGAACTTTCAACACGTCCTGCTGGGGGCCCGCTCCGACCTCATACTTCTGGAGCGCGATCTGCTCGTACTGACTGAGCTTATTCTTGAAGAGCAGTAACAAATCTCGATGTCTCGTTTGTCGCTGGATCTCGAGAAAGGCCAGCTGAGCTTCGAGAATCGTTGCAGCAGCCTTTATTCGGGCATCATCGTACCCCATTTCAGATTCAAGACCAGCCAACTCCTCGCTTAGCCGCCTCTTGCCTCCCATCGGGATCATTTGTTCGAGACGAACCTGTGAGACCTGCTTGCCTCTGGCTGTGTAAACCGGCATTGGCTGAGCCGCAATCATAAGAGACGGATCTGGCGTCGCACCAACGTATTCGATGCGGGTAGCCGCAGCCTGCGCTTTCGTGCCAATTGCCCTTACCGAGTTGTTATACCGAAGTACATCGACAATCAGCTGCTCGGGCGATGTTATCACGAGAGAGTCCGCAGACGGTGTGCGAACGGCACGGATGTCCACTTTGCGGGATGGCGGCGCCTGGGAATTCAATCGCTGAATATCTGGGGGATACGGTTGGCCAGCAACGGAAGGAGCAAGCAGAAGAGTCGCCAGCAGGATCACCGGCACGATAGCCGGCATGCTTAGATGTCTGAACATGGAATTGTTCGAGGTCAAAAATGAACTGAAAAGCCGATTGGCTGTGGGACCTGCGCCTGAAGAGCGCATTAGTTCATTCTATCACAGTCTCAGGACGAGTGGCTTTTCCTGCCACGTAGCCAGCCATGAGTCACGTTTGGACTGGTGCCTTACTTCCGGCCCGGGGGGGGGATCAACGCCGAATTCGGACACCGATCTCTGAACAGATAGTCGTTCAATCTGCGCGCGAAACACCGATTGAAGTGGATTCGAAGGGCCTTGCATCATGAAACAATCGGCACAGGAAATGTCCATCGATTCAGACGCAAGACATGCTGGACAATGAGAATCCTGGCAGTCCATGTTGGCCAGCCCATCCTGCGTATGCTCTGTCTGGTGACCAGAGACTAGTTCTCCCGATACGTGATGTCCTCCGGACATCGCCGATGCTGTTAGAGTCGTTGCATACGATAGCAGCGACAGCAATATTATGAGGCGAAATGGCTTCACGCTACTAATTTAAACCGTTTACTCCGGTTTAAAAACTCGTTTTCAATGAAGTGAAATGTTCTTCAGGAAACGTCGGACGGCGCTCTCTGAACCGATCCAGCCCAACAGGAATCCGGCTACGACCAGGGATCCTGAAAATGCCATCATCGCGAGAAAACTGGTGACCACCAGGCCAGGCACGTAGGCGTTCATGACGACCTGTAGAACCCAGAGTATGAACAGCGCAAGGACCGCCGAAAGCACCCCTTGAATGATGCCTTCTACAACAAAAGGCATGCGAACGAACGAATCCGTCGCGCCCACCAGTTTCATCGTACGGATCATCAAGCGCCTCGAATAGATGGCCAAACGGATCGTGTTCGCCACGAGGAAAATTGACGCGAACAGGACGAGGAGTCCGATTGATGAACCGATCATCGTCAACAGGCGAAGGTTTCCCTGCACCTTGGCAAGCAACGGGCGATTGTAAAGAACTTCCTCAACCCGATTCCAGGACGAGAACTCCGCCACCAGCCCGTTCAGGCTGTCGGTGTTGATGTAGGCAGGCTCGACGCTCACGCGAATCGAAGCAGGCAAGAATGCTTCGTCGAAAAACACTTCCGCTTCCTCGCCGAATTCAGATCGGAAAATCGCCTGAGCTTCCTCTTTCGAAACAAACGCCGCTTCCTCTACGCCTGGCATGGTCTGCGCCCTCAGATGCAGAGAGGCGGCGATCTCCGGAGTCGTGTCTTCCAGAAAAATCTCAACCTCTCCTACACGCTGCTTGAGCCACTCGGAAACGCTTTGCGCCCTCCAGGTCACGATGGTAAAAAGGCCAACCAGAACCAGAGCTACGGTCATGGCACTCGTTGCCGCAACGGACGAAAATGTCGCCCGCTTGAATCCTGCAAATCCTTCTTTGACCGGGTATGGAATCATATCTGGTGTTTCAGTTATTCCGAGCCGACCGCACTGCACCGCATTCGGTGTGCCACATTTTTCAGCGTGCCACTTTCAGCGTGCCACTTTCAGCGTGCCACTTTCAGCGTGTCGATTACATGCCTGGCATCAGCATAATTGCGTTTACGATCAGCCTGCTGGGACCGACCCAGAACATGCGATACTGCGTTTTGTCGAGAAGGAAAATAACCTTTCCTGAACCCATCGACTGCACGCCTGCAAACATCTTTCCTGCAATCTTGTCACGGTTCTCATCCGAAACGGCTCCCGAAGCAAGTACCGTTGCCGCGTTCTTGTCGTAATAGCCGACTGTCTGTACCGATGCCGACGGCATCAGCGCGTCTGAGCCAAACTTCAAGGTGTATAACTGATCCGGCATACCAGCCGCAAGAGGATGGGAATTATCGAGAACAGCCCTGAATGCCGAACCCGAGATCCGCGAGACGTTCGAGGAGTCGGAACGATCTTCATATCGGGTATAGAATCGGTCTTCGATCGGGTCCTTGTCTTCGTCCTTATTCTCATCGCCGGTCGATGCGGAGGCTCGCTCCACATTGGTGAATCCACTGCGCCCTTTGGTCAGGAAGGATGCCGATCCCTCGGATCCGATCAACGTTCCACCGCCGCGGACCCAGTCCGTCACGCGTTTGGTCTGAACACTGTCCAACATGGATGAAGCGTTGCCCGGCGGCAGAATCAATACATCGTATTTGTCCAGGTCGAGACTCGGAAACGAGCTTCCGCGAATGCGATCTACACCGTATTCGATCCAGTGATCAAACATGAACCAGAGCTGGCCTGCCGTTTCAGAAGAGAACGGTGAGTCGATCATCAGAGCCACATTAGGCTTCTCGACCACACGTGCGCTGGCCGACGCCAGGTCCATTCCGCGGTCGACGCGAGACACATCGTAACCGTAGACAGAAACGCCTGCTTCATCGGCGATTCGGTCCATATCTGATTCAATTCGCTCACTCAGATCACGGTTGCGTCCTTTGAGAACGATGATCGAGCCTACGGAAAAGTCACGATCTCCGACTCCAAACGTCTTGCGGGCTGCGCGAACGTTGTAACCGGCCTCCCAGAGCATTCCGAGTGCTTTCGGAGCGTGGCGCTGTCGCCAGTCGATCACGTATCCATATTCTGCATTCGCTCCTGTGACGCCACTGGCACGAACCGGCGAATCAGTTACAGTTTCCGTGGCTATCCGCAGGGAGGCTTCCGTCCACGCGGCACCCGTCAGGTTGTACGCGAGTGGGACGGACCATGTTGACATGTCATACATGTCCAGAGATTCAATTTCCATCTGGCGCTGCATGAGCGTGTTGACCATGACATGTCTGTCCTGATCGGTGCGAACGATGTAGGAACCGGCTGCGAAGGTCTGCCTCGACGAAGCCGCGTCCCAGTAGTCATAGGCATCCAGCGTGAACGATTCCGTCGCCCGTTCTACTTCGATATTGTGACTCAGGAGCAGCTTGATGACGTCGCCCACATATCCGTTGCCGCCGTCATCGGGAATGATGTAGGCGCTCGCCTGATTGTTGGTTGTGGAGGGATCAAAAAACGTGCGGAAATAGGTAAGGAGTTCTTGCCGATTGGCTACGGACGCCCTCGCCACGGCCATGGACGTGGAAAAATGGTCGAAAGCACGCTGGCGAAGAGTCAGAATGTATCCGTCATTCGTTTCGACGGCGCGTCCACCGCGGCTATGACCGCCCTGTTCAGACAGCATTCCAATGGATCCCATGACGCTCGGATAGGATGACCCATATCCGGGATAGAAAAACTCGAAGGACTCGCGGGTGAAATAGTTCACCTGATTGCGCGCCAGCGCTTCGCCGCTGGCGCGCCCAAAGACGTCAGCCCACTTCTCATAGTCGTCGGGCAGATTCAGATTCCGGGGTGCCTTGCCCGGCATCGTGAAATAGTTGTTGTTGAATCCCTGCTCATGGTAGTCCATGTGAACCTGGGGCAACCACTCTTGATAAAGAGCAATACGTCCGCGCGATTCCGGGTGCACCAGCCACATCCAGTCACGATTCAGATCAAACCAGTAGTGGTTCGTTCGTCCACCCGGCCAGGGCTCCACGTGTTCGGCATCAGATGAACTGGTCCGAAGCTGATTGGCCTGCATGGACTTGTACCAGTAGACATAACGATCTCGACCGTCCGGATTGATGGTTGGGTCCACGATCACGACGGATTCATCCAGCAGGTGTTCGATTTCGGCGGAAGTGCCGGATGCCAGAAGATAGAGGACCTCCATAGCCGCTTCCGTGCTGGACGGTTCGTTTCCGTGCACGTTGTAGCTGAGCCAAGTGATCACCGGGTTGTTGGCGATAATCTGCTGCGCATCCGAGTCACTCAGATCCGAATCTGAAAGTCGAAGATTCGCCTGCCTGATATCGTCCAGTCGATCATGATTCTGTGGGGAGGTGATAAAGAGCGCAAACAGCGGTCTGTTTTCATAGGTGCGCCCGTATTCCTTAATCGTCACCCGATCCGAAGCAGCCGCAACCGCCTTGATGTAGGAGACCACATCGGCATAGATGGTGTATTCGGCACCGATCTCATAACCGAGGTAAGATTCTGGAGAAGGAACGGCTGCATCACGAGAGACGTCAGGTTCGAAATCGAAATGGGCTGGAATCAGCGTTTCCTGGGCCTGGGTCGTTGCGGTCAACAGCAACATTGAGAACAGAAACGCGAACAGATTCCGGGTGGATAACGGGCGAAATGATGTCATCTGGCAATGTCGAATAAGGTGAATGGCTCAAACGCGTTCCGGGATGAGCGCCTAAAATAGGCATCACGACCTATTGACGAACTATCGAAAGAGATTTGTTCAAAACCCGATCTCCTGTCAGCACCTGAATCACATACACTCCAGGGGCGACAGCCGCCGTGTCCAGGGTCAGGGTTGACTCTCCGGATGCGGATTGGCCACCTCCAGAGAGGACGATGCGACCGGTCATATCGACCATTCTCCAATTCCATTCTCCCGATCGTACCGTTTTGAAAGACACCTGTGCGCGTTCAGTTGACGGATTTGGCCAAACCTGGATATCCAATCCTTCGGGCAATTCTGGTTCGTCTTCAACCGCTGTAGCCGTCACGGGAAAACCCCTTCCGGTGAGTGCCCGCTCCAGAGCATCCCTGTGAAGACCGTTAAATAACGAGTTTTCGGCCTCGATGAGATTCACGGTTGCTTCTGCAAACGAAGCGACTGAAGAATGTCTGCGGATGGCATCCACGATGAGAAAGTCAGCGACATCGGCACCAACTTCCTGTCGGAGATCCCACAGCATGGCGGCCCAGATCATGCCCCACACATAGCGTGGCTGAGTGTTATTGTAACTGTCCTTACACTTTTGATCCAGTTCATGATAGCGGAGACAAAATCCGTATTCGAGACCCGCGTCCGGCAATCCAAAATTCCAGTTCCAGATCGTCGCATCTACTCCAAGATGTCTGATTTCCAGGTCGTTGTCGCGATCCTCGTCATCAATGCAAAGTTGACGAGGAGGGCACGTCACCACCCAATCTCCAATACGTGGACCATCTGTATACGTGGCAGCGAAGTAATCCGCGTAACCCTCTGAGAGTGCAAGCGGTTCATCAGGCCCTCCTGAATCAACTTCAAACCCCAGTGCCCAGGTTACAAGATGGGTATACTCATGATAAATGAGATCGTTGGACAGTGCCGCGTTCTTATTGAAAATGTTGCCGACCTTAAAAATCAGACTCCTTTCATCTGGTTGAGCGGCGGCTCCATCTCCGCCGATATGAACACGGGCATTGGCTTGAAACGAGATATCCACGCCCATTCTGTCAATCCAAAAATCACGCACGATTCGGTCAATGTGGTAGTACACGTTCACGGCATCAAACTGAGGACATCTGGATAGATCCGTATTGCACAGTTTTATGTCAGTTGTATCGGCTTCAAACCTGTAGTCAGCCCCATCGATTCCCGTCGTCGCCACTTCAAAACCATCAATTCTTTCGCTGCCCGCGCGTACATATTCCCCTTCCAGAGTTGATCCATCTCCAATCAACCCTTCGAGCACGACTTCGACAGGCTGCACATCAAACGGGTTGTTCAGAAACACGTTGGCCGGCGCAGTGGCCTGGTACTGCCCGATTGATGCAGCTTTCTTGTATCGTGATCCATCGAAGACGGCAAATATCGATTCGTCGACATTATCGGGAGGTAGGAATGCAGCCTGACCATGCTCTATCACACAGATGCCCGAGGTGGTGTCCTGTGGACTCGACTGCGCCCAAGCCGTCGTTGAAATCGACAGGCCGGCCAGAATTGCGATGGGGATCTTGAGTTTGAGATGTTTCATGGCGGTTTCGAACAGGATAACTCCTGTACTAACTACAAATCTAAACACCTCAAGTAGGCGATGCGAGGTAAAAACGGGGGATCCCCCACAATTCGTGCGGGGTCAGATTTCCTCGAAGCGGTTCGCATCCCGGTTTTTCCGCACGTTCTCCGGATGAAATATTTTGCCGTTCATGGCCAGATAAATCCCATGCGGTAGCGACTGAACCGCCCCGATGGCCACGCCAATATTGAACTCCGCATCGCTCTCACGAAATCTGGCGGGTGTGAGCGAGCCCACCAGCACGACAGTCTTCGTTTCGGACACCTTCTTGAGGGCTTTGGCGGTTTGAACCATGGTGTCCGTGCCATGGGTGATCACAACTCTGTCGACATCACTCGAAGCCGCAGCATCGACGATACCGGCACGGTCTTCTTCGGTCAGTTCGAGACTGTCCTTGTGGAACAGTTCAATGACATCGTAGGACACGGTCGAACCAACACGATCCAGAATCTTCTTCACCTGAGGATCTCCAATCTGGTAATCACTCTTGGCATCGAAGTACACTTTGTCGATGGTGCCGCCGGTAGTGATGATCGTGATCTTCATTCTTCGCTTACGAGTTCTGCCGCTGGTTCTGGTCAAAAACCTGTCGCCCGTCAATCCAGGTGGCCGCACAGGTGTTGGGCCTGAAATGATACATCCAATGATCGACATCGTCGACAGAAAGTTCGGCGAAGTTGGCCCGCTTGCCTACTTCGATTGAACCATATTGCGAGTCTCTTTCAATGGCACGAGCCGCCAGGAGTGTAGCCCCTTTGAGTGCTTCGGCCGGTGTCATCCGGCTCATCGTACATGCCAGCATCATTGCCAACGGAAGATCGAAGCTCGGCGCGGATCCCGGATTAAAATCAGTTGCCACGGCAACGCTCGCACCAGCCTCTATAAAAGACCTGGCATTCATCGGTGGCTGGTTCAGATACAGAGAAGCGAACGGTAGACACACTGCAATCACACCGGCCTCAGCCATCGCTTTCATCCCCCCTGCAGAAGTGTATTCCAGATGATCTGCACTTACTGCTTTCAACTCTGAAGCCAGCGCTCCACCACCGCCGTCGCCCAACTGATCGACGTGCAGTTTGGCTCTCAATCCATGAGCCTGCCCCGCGCCAAGAACCCGTCGGGCATCATCGGCCGAGAAGGCTCCTTCCTCGACAAAAATATCGTTGAACTCAGCGAGTTTCTCAGCGGCGACGGCTGGAATCAACTCGTCACAGATCATTTGAATGTAACAATTTTTGTTACATTCCTCTGAGTCGGGGACCACATGGGCCGCCAGAAGGGTCGAAACGACGTCCAGTGCCGATTCCAGGCCTATTTCCCGGTACACCCGAAGAAGTTTGAGCTCCTCTTCGAACGAAAGACCATATCCTGTTTTGCACTCGATTGCAGTCACCCCGAGCCTCAGGTACCTCTCCAGATACGTGCGGCAATGACGAAGGAGGTCTTCTTCCGACGCCGCGCGGGTCTGCGCCATGGTCTTGCGGATTCCTCCGCCGGAAGCCGCGATATCCAGATAGCTTTTCCCCTCAATTCGCATGCGGAATTCGTCCGCGCGCCAGCCACCAAATCCAAGGTGGGTGTGGCAGTCGACCAGCCCCGGAATCACGGTGCGTCCGGAGGCAGAATGTGTTGCTCTCTCCCTCAGTTCAAATGGGAGGTCCGTCTCAGGGCCAACAAAATCGATCCGACCATTTGACCAACCGATAGCGGCGTCGCGCAACGGTTGAATGTCCGACTGTGCGCCCTCGTCACGGCACTGCGCCAGAAATCCAATATCAGACAAGACGCCAGAATCAGACAAGACGATTACCCCCCGCTTCCACGGCTTTCTGAAGTGTAGACGATTTGACCAACTTGACGCTCGGTTCGAGATCTTCCTGGAAGAGGTAGTCCTTTTCCCTGTGCGGGATGTGTTCTCGAATAAGCTTGTGCGCAATATCCACGCCGCGTCCCGGACGCAAGGGAGAACGGTAGTCAAGAGCCTGTGCCGCCGTGAGCAGTTCGATCGCGAAGACATGCTGAACGTTTTCCAGGACCTGCAGGAGCTTGACCGCCGAAATGCTCCCCATCGAAACGTGATCTTCCTGGCCGAGTGAGGTTGGAATCGAATCGACCGATGCCGGGTGACAGAGGACCTTGTTCTCTGACACCAAGGCGGCCGCCGTGTATTGCGGAATCATGAATCCGGAATTGAGTCCGGTCTCCTGCATCAACAAACGCGGAAGACCGTCGTGACCTTCGAGCAACAGATAGGTCCGCCGTTCAGAAATGGACGCCAGTTCCGCCAACGCGATCGCAGCATAATCCATCACCAGCGCGAGCGGCTGTCCGTGGAAGTTGCCTCCGCTGATCACTTCTCCATCGTCAAAAACGAGCGGGTTGTCAGTGACCGAATTCATTTCGATCTCCAATATCTCGACCGCGTGTGAAAGCGCATCCCGGCTGGCACCGTGAACCTGAGGGACACATCTCAAACAGTACGGGTCCTGCACCTTTCCACAATCACGATGTGATTCGAGTATTTCGCTGTCCTCGAGAAGGGTTCGAACGTTGCGAGCGACATTTTTCTGACCTACATGCGGCCGGATGTCGTGCACCCTTGCGTCAAATGGATGATTCGAACCTTGAAGGGCTTCAAGGCTCATCGACGCCAGAATGTCTGCGGTTCGAACCAGCTTTGTAGCACGATGTAAAATGTAGGCGCCGTACGCTGCCATGAACTGGGTTCCGTTGATCAGGCTCAGACCGTCCTTGGCGGCGAGCGTGATCGGATCCCATTTGATGGCAGCCAATACCTGTGCAGCTGGTCTCTTTGAGCCGTCCTCTCCCCAGAAGAAGCCTTGCCCCAGCAATGGGAGGGCCATGTGAGCCAGAGGCGCCAGGTCCCCTGATGCACCTACGCTTCCTCGTGATGGCACGACGGGCAACAGGTCTGCGCGAGCCATCGCCAGGAGCCTGGCGAACGTACCTTCAGAAACGCCCGAAAAACCTAGCCCAAGAGAATGGACCTTCAGCCCCAGCATGATGCGGGTGATGTCACGAGGAACGGAATCCCCGACACCGACTGCATGGCTTACCAGCAGATTTCGTTGAAGGTCGGAAAGCTTGTCGTCTGAAACCCTTTTGTTTGCGAGCTTTCCGAACCCCGTATTCACGCCGTACGTCGCTTCGCCGCCTTCAATCCTTTTCTCAAGCGTTCTTCTGGATGCAGATACCGCCGACGAATCCTGCGCCAGGGACTCCATCGACGCCTTCAAATCTGAATACAGATCCGTTATGGTCAGCCGTACGCTCATCCGTTCACCATCGGGAGGTCGACTCCGCGTTCGTTGGCCGTATCGATGGCATCCTGATATCCTGCGTCGGCGTGACGCATCACGCCCGTTCCCGGATCGCCAGTAAGCACACGCTCCAGCCGGCGATCTGCCATTTCGGTCCCATCGGCGACGCTGACCATGCCAGAGTGAATGGAATATCCGATGCCGACTCCACCGCCGTGATGCAGTGACACCCAGCTGGCTCCCGATGCGGTATTGAGTAGCGCATTCAGCAGAGGCCAGTCCGCAATTGCATCCGAGCCGTCCATCATGCCTTCCGTTTCACGGTTCGGAGAAGCAACCGATCCACTGTCGAGATGGTCGCGACCAATCACGAGAGGAGCCGAAACCTTTCCATTTTTTACAAGCCAATTGAACTTTAGGCCCATTTCGGCTCGTTCACCGTACTCCAACCAGCAAATGCGGGCAGGCAATCCCTGAAAGTGAATCTGATCCTGCGCTTTCCGGATCCACCGCGCGAGTGCGTCTTTCTGAGGAAAGGTCTCAAGCACGGCAGCGTCAGTCACGGCTATGTC
>Ga0114933_10000591_pt1 | contig 43989 bp, 40 predicted proteins | sample 4SBtaG_FD_89691 | JGI IMG/M metagenome (GOLD analysis project Ga0114933, IMG submission 89691) | Deep subsurface microbial communities from Kolumbo volcano to uncover new lineages of life (NeLLi) - 4SBTROV12_W25 metaG | ecosystem: Environmental > Aquatic > Marine > Volcanic | place: Kolumbo... | reverse complement strand
CGCGCCTTCCAGACATAGGAGCCGTCCGGCAGGGGGTGATCGCGGAGGTGCGTCTCGAAGATCGGCCAGACCTTGTCGGTCACGCTCGAGGCGTAGACGACCCAGGCTTGTCGGGCGGCCTCGACCTCGGCCTCGGTCGTGGGACCGGCAGCCAGGGCGAGGCCCAACAAGAGCGCGATCACCGGGCGAACTGCTCGAGCAGGCGCTGGACCTCGAGGTTCGCTTCGTGCTCCGCGGTGTCGGCGAGGCCGGCGTGCTCCAGGTTGCCGATGTCCTCGCAGAGCGAGTCCACCGCGGCGTCGGCGAGGCCCTTGTCGCCCACCGCGGAGAGCGCCTCGAGCTGGCTGACGGCGCCGCTGACCTCGACCAGGAGCTTGCTGGCCTCGGGGCCGAAGTCGACGGACAGGTCCGCGCCCTCGACCACGCGCTGGGTCTTGAAGCGGTCGGAGAGGTAGTCCAGCGTGTCCCCGAGCTTGTCCATGCGGTCGCGCAGCTGGTCGAGGGTCTTCTCGATGGCCTCGACCTCGGTCTGGACGGCGAGCTCGTCCTGGGGGTCGACCTCGGCCGAGAGCGGCTTGGGCGGGACCACCTCGGGCACGCGACCGCGCAGGCTGTCGAGGACCTCGACGAAGGCACGGACCTCGTTCCGGGACAGGAAGTAGTTCTCGGCGGCGGCCTCGAGCTCGCCGGGATCGACGTCCAGCGGCTGGGGCAGGTGGGCGAGGTCCGGACGCTGGCGGGCGGCCACGGCCAGGTGGACGCGCAGGTGCAGGATCGCCCGGGTCTTCCAGACCGTCGCCATCACGCGCCGGGTCGCCGCGGCCCGTCGCTCCAGTACGTCGAGGTCGCCCTCGTAGCGCTCGGCCAGGTCCTCGCGGCCCTTCCCGCGCATCTCCGAGGCCTTGCCCGCGAGGTGCTGGAGCTGCTGCTGCGCGGCGCGGTGGGAGCCCAGGAGCTGGTCCTCGAGCTCCTTGAGCCGCCGCGGGTACTGCTTGAGGTCTTCGCCCCGTCGCCAGCTGCGGTCGAGGCGCTGGTTGTGGCGCTTGCCGGCGTCGTCCGAGAGCTTCTCGGTGCCCGAGAACTGGCCGTCGTACCAGGCCCAGAGCGCGACCGCGATGCCCACGATGGCGACCGCGCCGAAGAAGGGGAGCAGAGGCATGACGTCCGAGCCTAACCGCCGTTGAGTACGTCGGTTACCGCCAGAGTGTTCATGCGGATCACGCGCCGACACGTCCTGGCACTCGGAGGGGCCCTCGCAGCCGCCGCCGCGGTGGGGGCCGGCGGGGTCGGCCTGTCCTGGTGGGATCAGCCCGCGGACGCGCCCTATTCCTTGCTCTCCGAGGAGGAAGGCCGCTTCCTGATCGCCTACGCCGAGGCGCTCTACCCGCCCGGTGGCGAGCCGGCGTTGTCCGGCGGCGAGGCCGGGCTCGATCGCTTCGTCGACGCGGTGTTGAGCCACATGCCCGACTTCCAGGCCTCGGGGACGCGCCTGCTCTGCCACGCGGTCGAGGCCTTCGGCGGCGGCTTCACGGCGCTCCCCCTCGCGGAGCGCCAGGCCCTGATCCTCGAGTGGCTGATGCACCCGATCGCCGAGGTCCGGAGCGTCAACCAGAGCCTCGTGCTGCTGCTGGGCATGGGCTACACGACCCACCCCGAGGCGGTGGGCTTCTTCGCCGACATGACCCGCTGCGGCTACGGCTCGTGAGGACGATCCTCCCGCCTCCGGTGGCCGCCGGGTTCTCGGACGAGGACCTCGATCTGCGAGCGGATGTCTGCATCGTCGGGGCCGGACCGGGTGGCTCGGCGACGGCCAAGGTCTTGGCCGAGGCCGGCCTGGACGTGCTCGTTCTGGAGGAGGGGCCGGCGCAGTCCAACTTCCACAAGAGCCAAGCCCACACGAGCCGGTACCACATGCAGGAGGCGGGCACGATGGTGGCCCGAGGGCCCACCCCCTTCCTGATCGCGGCCGGTCGGGGCGTCGGCGGCGGCTCGCTGATCAACTCGGCGCTCTGCTTCCGGACGCCGGACGCGGTGTTGGAGGGATGGGACGCCGAGCTCGACGCCGACTGGTCGCCGCAGACCCTGGCTCCTGTCTTCGACGAGATCGAAGAGCTCATCGGCGTGGGCCTGCCGACCTCGGACCACGCGGCGGGCAAACACAACGTGCGCATCGCCGAGGCCGCCGATCGGCTCGGCTACGTCGGAGGATTGGCCGCCCGCAACACGCCGGGCTGCGTGGGCTGCGGGGCCTGCAACTTCGGCTGCCCGGTCAACGGCAAGGCGACGGTGAACCTCAACCTGATGGCCCGCGCGGTGACCGCCGGCGCCCGGATCCAGGCGGAGACGAAGATCACGGGGGTGGACCTCGAGGGCACCCGGGTCGTCGGGGTCAGCGGCCGCTGCGTGCACCCGGACACCGGCGCTCCAGGAGGGGCCGTGCGGGTGCTCGCCCGCCACACGGTGATCTCCGCCGGCGCCATCGGGACCCCACGGCTGCTGCATCACTCCGGCGCGGCCCGCCACATGAACGGCGTCGGCCAGGGCCTTCACGTACACCCGGGCAGCGCGGTGCTGGCGCTCTTTGAGGACGAGATCGATGTGTTCCAGGGGGCGACCCAGGGCTGCTGGTTCGAGACCCCGGAGCTGCCCGGGGTGCTGCCGCACACCTGGACCTCGCCGCCCGAGGTCGTCTCGATGCTGCTGGCGCCGTACTACGGCGGCATCAAGGAGACCTTCCCGGTCTTGAGGCGGATCGGCGGCGTGCTCGCCCTGGTCAGCGACAAGGGCCACGGCTCGGTCAGCGCCTACGCGGACGGCCGCGCGAACATCGCCTACGCCTTCGATGCCCACGACGTGAAGATGATCCAGGAAGGCATGGTCCTCTGCGCCCGCGTCTTGCTCGAGGCGGGCGCCACGGAGCTTTACGCCGTGGCCCACGGGGTCCCGGCGACCGGGGACATCGACGTCTTCGCCGCCGCGATGCGCGCCACGACGATCCGGGACTTCATCCTCTACTCCTCGCACCCGATGTGCAGCTGCCGCATGGGCCACGCCCTGGACGGGGACGGCCGGGCTGTGGGCCTCGACGGGATCAGCGTGCACGACGCTTCGGTCTTCCCGAGCTCGCTCGGGGTCAACCCTCAGCTGTCGACGATGGCGGTCTCGACGGTCCTGTCCCGCCGGCTCGCGTCAACCCTCTGAGGGGCGCCAGGAGCTCGGGTCCGCGGGGGTCTGCGAGCCCGCGCGAACGTCCTTGACCTCGTGGGCGCCGCCGTCGCGGGCGGGCATCCAGACGTAGGGGATGCCGTTCTTGTCCGCCCAGCCGATCTGCTTTCCGTAGCCCCAGGCCTTGTGGCAGACGAGGGCGGCGATGCCGCGGGCGCGGAGGGAGCGGGCGACCGCCTCCGAGCTGCCCCGCGTGTCGTCGGAGTGGACCGCGACGAGCACCTGGGCGGTGCTTCCCGGGCGCTCGGGCAGGAGTCCGAGGTGGTCGAGGTAGCCCATGATCCGGGTGACGCCGATGCTCGCGCCGACCCCGGGGAGGCGGGCCTTGCCGCCGGCCAGGTTGTCGTAGCGGCCGCCGCTGCAGACCGTCGAGCACTCCGGGTGGTCCGGGAAGACGCCCTCCATGACCGTGCCCGTGTAGTAGTCGAGTCCTCGCGCGATGCGCAGGTCGGCGACGACGCCCTCGACGTCGTCGCAGGCGGCCAGCACCGTGTCGAGCTCGGCGCGGCCCTCGCGGTACATCGGGTGGTCGAAGCTGCGGCTCAGCGCGTCGGGCTCGGTCAGTGACAGCACCCCGTCGACCTGGGCCGCGTCGAGGCCCTGGGTAGAGAGCATCTCGGCGACCTTGTCCCGGCCAGCCTTGTCGATCTTGTCCACGGCCCGAAGCGTCGCGACGATGTCCTCGACGCCCAGTGCGCGGTAGGCGCCCTCGAGCACCTTGCGGTTGTTCACGCCGAGGCGGACGCGGGGGATCGGGAGCAGCGCGACGGTGTGGGCCAAGAGCCGCACGATCTCGCCGTCGTGGCGGACGTGCAGGTTCTCGGAGCCGATGACGTCGATGTCGGCCTGGAGGAACTCGCGGTAGCGGCCCATCTGCGGACGCTCGCCGCGCCAGGCGGGCTGGATCTGGTAGCGCCGGAAAGGGAAGGAGAGCTTGCCGCGGTTCTCGCTGACGAAGCGGGCGAAGGGCACGGTGAGGTCGAAGTGCAGGCCCAGATCGGCGGGCTTCTCAGGAGGATCCGAGAGCCGCTTGACGACGTAGATCTCCTTGTCCGTGTCGCCGCCCTTGGACAAGAGCGCCGAGAGCGGCTCGACCGAGCGCGTGGTCAGCGGTGCGTAGCCATGCAGCTCGAAGGCGCGGCGGATCGTGGCGATCAGTTCCTGCCGGACCCGCTCCTGGGCCGGCAGCCACTCGGGGAACCCGGACAGCTTCTTGGACATGGGAGGCGAGCTAATCACCCCCGGGGTGTTAGTCGCGCCGCGATGACCGAGGAAGGACCGACTCCGATCGTCACGCCGGGCGCCATCCGCGTGTTCGAGAAGATCCTGTGGCCGCTGCGGGACTACCACCGCCACAGCGTGGTCGGCATGGAGCACGTGCCCACCACCGGCGGAGCGCTCCTGGTCGTGAACCACTCGCTGGCGACCTACGACGGCTTCCTGATGGGCGGCCAGGTCTGGCTTCAGACGGGCCGGCTGCCCACGGCGCTGGGCGACGACATGATCTTCCGTACGCCGATCGTGGCGGACTGGGCCCGCGACGCGGGGATCCGGCCGGCCTCTCCCGGCGCGGGCTTGAGGCTCTTGAAGGAGGGGCACCTGGTGTTCCTGGCTCCGGGTGGCATGTGGGAGTCGCTGCGGCCCTCACGCGAGGCCCGCCGCGTGCGCTGGGACAACCGCAAGGGCTTCTGCCGCCTGGCGCTCAAGGCGGGCGCCCCGATCGTTCTCGCGGCCTGCCCGGCGGCCGACGACATCTTCCGGGTGCGGGCCTCGCGCCTCACAGACCGGATCTACAAGCGCTTCAAGGCGCCGCTGCCCATCGCCCGCGGCATCGGCCCGACCTTGTGGCCGCGCCCGGTGAAGCTGACGCACTATGTCGCGCCCGCTATCGTGCCGCCAGCGTACGACCCCGAGCGCGAGGCGGAGCAGGTCGACGCGCTCCATGCCGAGGCCTGTCGGGTCATGGCCCGTCTGTTGACTCGCCAGGCCGCTTCGGGCTAGCTCGGGGGGTGTTTGCGCTCCTGGCCGCATGTACCGCCGAGCGGCCGCCGGAGGCGCCGTCTGTGCTGATCGTGGTCGTGGATACGCTGCGCAGCGATCACCTCGGCTATGCCGGCTACGCACGCGACACCTCGCCGAACATCGACGCGTTGGCTGCAGAGGGGCAGGTCTTCGACAAGGCCTACGCCGCGAGCTCGTGGACGCTCACCAGCATGGCGTCGCTGCTCACGGCGCAGTGGCCCTGGGAACACCGCGTGGTCCGCGATCCGCTGATGGGCGAGCGCTACGGCGTGCTCCCGGGCAGGGTCCGCACCCTGGCCGAGGACTACGCCTCACAGGGCCACCGGACCGGGGCCTTCGTCAACAACACCTTCCTGGGCCCGGAGTTCGGGCTGGACCAGGGCTTCCAGCACTACTCGTACAGGAGCACGAACGATGCGCAGGTCCGCTTCGCCATGGAGACCGTCGACGAGGCCCTCGCCTGGGTCGACGAGGCCCCCGAAGCCCCCTTCTTCGCGCTGCTGCACGTCTATGAACCGCACTACAACTACCGCCCGGTCGAGCCCTGCGCGGGCCGTTGGGTCTCCGCCTACGAGCCGAGCTTTGCCCTGCCCGTGGAGCACGCCCAGGTCGACCGCTGGCTGCAGAACGTGCCCGCCAGGACCGGGCCCGATCGGGACGCCTTGATCGCGCTGTACGACGAGGAGATCTGCAGCGCGGATCGGGCCCTCGGCGTCCTCTTCGACGGGCTGCGAGAACGGGATCTCTGGGACGACACCGTGGTCGTCTTCACCTCGGACCACGGCGAGGAGTTCTGGGATCACGGCCAGTTCGGGCACGGCCAGCACCTGTTGTCCGTGCTCACCCAGGTCCCCTTGATCGTGAAGGTGCCGGGCGGAACCGTCGGAACCAACCCGACCCGCGTCGGGCACGTCGAGGTCGCCGCGGCCCTCCGAGACCGTGAGGGTGCCGTCTGGGACTGGATGAAGAGCGGAAGCCGGGTCGCCGGGAGGCCGGCCTTCTCCTCGGCGCCGAACCGGGCGATGCAGGCGACCTCGGTGATCGACGATGTGGAACGCACCGTGCTCTTCACCGAGTCCGTCGCCGGGATGGTCTACGAGGTGGACGAGCGCGACTGGGAGGGCGAGGTCACCGCCGCGCTCAGTCGCGACGACGTGACCACATCCCGCGGCTACGGCCTGCTGAAGGGGGTCCATGACGACCCCCTCGAGTCCGTTCTCCCGACCCTCTTCTCACGCGTGGACGTGACCGACGAGCAGTTCGAGCAGCTCCGGGCGATGGGCTACATTGACTGATCCGCCACGGCGTCGGCCGCGGGGAGGCGGGCGTGACCGCCGATCGGACTGGCGGCGAAGCGGGCTCGCCGGACGGCGCGGACGGCCCGGTCGTAGTCGCCGACCGGACAGGACAGCGCGCTCGCTGCGTCCACGCGGCCGTCGGCGGTGATCGAGACCAGCAGCTCGCAGTCCTCGGGCAGCTCGGGAGCGCGCTCGAGCGCGTGGGACAGGTCGGGTCCGTGGCGCTGGATCGTCTCCACCACCCGGCCGGAGCTGGCCGGCGCCACGAAGCCGGCTCGCCCCTGGAGGTCGACCGGTAGCTCCACCCGCGTCAGCGGCGGGAGGTCCAGCGGCTCGTCCTGGCCGACGGAGTTTCGGAGGGAGAGCGCGAGGTGCGGCGGACAGTCCCCGCGATCGACGAAGTCGAGGCCTCCCTGGTCGTCGACCTGGGCGTTCAAGGTGCACTCGCTTGCCAGCGCGACGCCGATGAGCCACATGGTTCCTCCGCCTCCACACTTCGCCTCGAAGCGGGCCGGACGCGAGGTCACGGCAGTTTCGCCCCGGTGTCGTCAGAAGCTGCCGATCTGGGCCAGGCCCATGATCTCGCCTTCGTAGGCCAGGTCGATGATCGCTCCGATTGAGGGCCGGTTTCCCTCCTCGTCGACCACCAGGAAGCACTCGGGGCGATCGAAGATGTCGGGGTCGCGCACCAGGCTGCGGGAGCAGACGACGCGCCCGTCGCCCAGGCGCAGGAAGGTGCCAGGGGGGTAGCAACCGAGCCGGTTCACGAAGGTCTGCAGCAGCAAGGGGTCGTAGAAATTGCCGGCCTCGCTGACCATGACCTCCAGCGCCACCGCGGGCGAGAAGCCGGTCTGCTTGCTCCGGGCCAGATTGTCGTAGTCCTCGGCGATCCGGAGGATTCGGCCGAAGAGCCCGGGCTTGCCGCCGATATCCGAGAAGTCCTTGTGGTGCTCCAGCGTCGCGCGCAGGCGGCGGATCTTGGCCTCGTGGAAGCCCCGCTGGCGCAGCAGCAGCCGCGCCCCGGCGCTCTCATGCGCTTCGTTCGGACCGCGCACCGCGTAGCCGATGTCGTGGAAGATCGCGGCGACGCCCAGGTCCTGGAGCGCGGCACCTGACATGCCCAGCTCCTGGCCGAGGAGGAGGGCCAGCCGGGCGACGCGGACGCTGTGGCGACCGGGCTGGGCGATCATGCCCTCCTGCTCCCAGAGCCCTTCGGCGTTCAGCCCCTCGGCCAGCATCTCGGTCACCGCGCGGCGCATCGGCAGGGGGTTGGGGATCCGGTGCGAGGCCACTGCATCCCAGGCCTCGGCGGCCGCCGCGGTGGCGCGCTCCATCATCTGGACGGTGGACTGATCCTCGTCTGCGTCGGCCCCGACCTTGAACAGGAAGACCCCGCTGACGTCGACGCCCTCGAGCCCGGAGATGCGCATGCGCTCGATCAGCGCGGTGCGGCGGCGACCTGCCTGGGGCTTCGCGGCGAAGCAGCGGACGAGGCGTCGGATGTCTTGCTGGTCCATCGTGGTGTGGAAGCTGATGCCGCCCACATTGTGCTCGCGCAGCAGGCGGCCCAGGTCGGTGCTGGCGTCCTCGGGAGAGGGCGGACGCATGCGGATGTCGTTGACGTAGATCTGGTCTTGGACCGCGACGACGTGGATCGCGCCCAGCTCCTGCCAGAGGCGGTCGATGCAGGAGCGGAACTCGCGAACGGGGATGTCGAAGGCCTGGTTCTGCAGGTCGTGCAGCTTGGTCAGTCGGAGCAGGCTCGTGAAGACCTGGACGAAGCGCAGGCCATGCTCACGGACGAGCTCGGCCAGCCCGAGGTCGCCACTCCGGGCCTTCTCCAGCGCCGAACCGAGCTGGATCTGTGCTTGGCGGAGTTCATCCATGGCGGCCCTCCCGTCGCTGGCGCCGACGCACGAGCGCCTTGCGGGCCCGGGCATAGAGCCCCTTGCCCGCGCGCTTGGCGAGCCACTCGAGCAGGGCGTCGTCCTTGGGATCGTCCAGCACCTCGAGGCCGGCCGCGGCGCTCCAGCACTGGGCGTCGCCGCCCTTGCCGCCGAGCAGCCCCATCAGGCCGCCGCCCGGTCGGATCCACTTCCGGAAGAGAAAGGTCGCCTCGACCGGGTCGATCAGGGCGAGCGCCACCCCGACCGCTTCGAGCTCCGCGGTCGAGGACGAGGGCTCGGAGCGTGCAGCGATGGCCCCGAAGGCGGGCTCGTAGGCGCGGTTGGCCAGGGCGGTCATCGCTCCGACGCGTACGGCTTCGTAGGGCGAGGACAGCAGCGCGAGGAGCGCTGCGTCCAGGTCCGGGCTGCTGCCGATGCGGTCGACCTGCCACAACAGCTCGGTCAAAGCGGCCTCGTCCCCGCGCGCGACGAGCTCGCCCGCGATCGGCACCAGGCCCCTCGGGGCGCAGTGTCCCGCGCTGCGGATGAGGTCGGCCGCGACCTCGGGCTTGACGCTCAGGACCTGGTCGATGAACCAGGCCTCCCGGCCCACCACGAAGGGCTCGATCAGCTGGCGAAGGATGCGCCGGCTGCCCTGGTTGCGCTCACTCGACAGCACGTCGATCAGGTGTGCCAGGTGGTCGCCCGGGAGCATGTTGAGGAGCTCGAGCAGCTCGGGCGGGGCGGCCGCGTGGTTCTTCTGGATCGAGCGGGTGATGCGCAGCAGCGCCTCGGTCTCGGTGAGGCGATGCAGCGTCTCCTCGAGCAGGTGGGGCTCGTGGCGCAGGTGCAGCTGGAGCATCTTCACCAGGCGGACGAGGCGCCCGATCTGTTCCTCGGCCATGAGGAAGTCGCGCAGCTCGTCCAGGAAGAACTGGAGGTGCAGCGGACGCATCGCGTCGTCCTCGTCGGCGACGAGCTGAAGCAACAGCTCGGCCAGGCGCAGGCTGTCCTCGGCCAGGTGGCGCGAGTCGGCTTCGGACAGCGCCGTCACCTGGGCCTCCAGGTCGATGTCGCGGTAGACGACCTCGCCGCGTGAGGCGAAGACCGGGAAGGGGCGGTCCTGGTCCGCGGGCACCTCGAGGTGGTCGTCATCGTCGTCGTCGTCGTCGTCCTCCTCGTCCTCTTCCTCGTCGGGGATGAAGCCCTCGACGGCGTGGATGTCGATGTGCTTGAACCCCGCCTTCCACAGGAGCGTGACGAGGTCGTCCTCCTGCTGGCGGATGCCCGTGAAGCGGATGGAGAGGATCTCGAGCAGGCGAAGGAGCTCGTCCCAGGTCGTGTGCTGGCCGATGGAGAGGCTGCGCACTCCGTCGCGGAACATCTTGAAGGCGAGGCTGCGTTCGCGGTCGCGCTCCAGGTACACGACCTCGTCGCCACGCACGAGCTCGAAGGGACGCACCGTGAGGTCCAGGTCTCCGTGCGCCTTGGCGTAGCGCGCCCAGCTGTCCTGGTAGTCCTCGAGGAAGGCGCGAATGGCCTCGTTGCCCGGGTCGTAGAGCAGGAAACTTCGACCTGCTCGCGCGAGGGCGAGCAGGACGTCGTTGGCGTCCTTGCCGGGGTTCTCGCTCATGAGGCCCGTAGAATGCCACGCGATGCGGGAATCCATCGGCGCGGCGCTCTTTGTGGTGGTGGCGACGATGATCGCGTTTTCGCCTGCGCTCTCGGCCGGATGGACCAACTGGGACGACCCGGCGATGGTGCTCAACGACCCCACCCGCTTCGGCCTCGACCAGCTGGCGTGGATGTGGACCGAGCAGCACATGGGGCACTACGCCCCGTTGTCTTGGATGACCTTTGCCTTCGATCGGGCGATCTGGGGGCTCGAGTCCGTGGGCTGGCACCTCACCAGCCTGCTCTTCCACACGACCTCGGGGGTCCTCCTCTTCTTCGTCCTTCGCGCCTTTGTGCCGGCGGCCCAGGCGCTCGTGGGCGCCTTGTTCTTTGCGCTGCACCCGCTGCGGGTCGAGTCGGTGCTGTGGATCTCCGACCGCATGGACGTGGTCTCGATGACCTTTGCGCTGGCCGCGTTGCTGGCCTGGCTGCGCTTCAGGGAGCGAGGCGGCGCCTGGTTCTTCGCGGCGGTGGGCCTCTATGCGGCGTCCCTCTGCGCCAAGGCCAATGCCGTGACCTTCCCGCTCGTGCTGCTGGTCCTCGACGCCTGGTTCGCGCGCCAGGACTGGAAGCAGGCGGCGCTCGAGAAGCTGCCCTTCTTCGGCCTGGCGGGGCTCTTCGCCGGGCTGGCGGTCTGGGCGAAGGCGGACTGGGGCGGGCTGGTCGGCGGCCACCTCGGCGGGGTGGATCGCCTCGAGATGGCGCTCTACGGGGCGGCCTTCTACCCCGGCAAGCTGCTCCTGCCCTTCGGCCTGTCCCCGCTCTATGAGTGGGACGGCGCAGCGCTCGGGACCTGGCGGAACCTGCTCGTCGTGGGCGGCATCACGACGTTGGTCGTGGTCCTGCGAAAGCGGGCGCGCGGACCGCTGTACGCCTGGGGTCTCTACCTGCTCCTGCTGCTGCCGGTGTCCGGGCTCTTCCAGGCGGGACCGCAGCTGGTCGCCGACCGCTACAGCTACTTCGCCTGCATCCCGCTGATCGCCCTCGCCGCGACGCTGTTCCGGTCGCACCTCGGCGGTGCGCTCGGCGGTGTCATCGCCTGCGGTCTGGCGATCTTGACCTACGAGCAGAGCAAGGTGTGGGACGGCTCGGTGGACCTCTGGACGCACGCGCTCGAGCTCGATCCGGACAACGAGATCGTGATGGCCCAGCTCGGCTGGGGCTACCTGGACGTGGGTCGACCCCAGGAGGCCGCGGCCGTCCTGGAAGAGGCCCTGACGATCGGTCCTGCGCGTCCCCAGACCATCCTGATGCTGGGTGTCGCCTACGCGCAGTCCGGCCGCGTGGAGAAGGCCCGCCACGCCTGGAGCCAGGTCCCGCCGGACGCCGCCGAGTACGCTCAGGCCCAGGCCTGGCTGGCCGAGCTCTGAGCTACTTCTGCTTCTTGTTCGGGTCCTTCTCGGGCTTCCGCAGGCTGTCCTCCAGCTTCATGTACCAAGGGTCGTCGGGGCTCTCCCGGTAGAAGTAGAGGATGATCTCCTGGTCGCGGACCTTCTCCTTCGCGAGCTCCAGGGCCTTGACCCGGCACTTCACGCGGGCCCGCAGGCCGCTCGAGTCGATGTCGATGAAGACGATCTCGTAGGCCTGGATGTCGATGCCTTCGGGGGGCACGCCGTAGAGGCGGTCCAGGAGGTAGACGATGTCGACCTCGTCCTGGAGGGCCTCCTCGTGGTAGGTCGCGGCCTGGTCGAAGTCCTTGAACTGGATGTCCTCCCAGAAGGACAGCGACATGCGGCGGAGCTGGGCCTCGTGCCCTCCGAGTCCCGGGATGCCGAGGGTCGGGTACTGACCCCCCGAGACGTGCGCGGCGCCCAGGTAGCCGAGGGCGGCGACCAGCAGCACGCCCATCCCGATCAGGTACTTCTTCACACGTCCCTCCGAGGGATCAGGGCGACGACGGCGAGGGCGCCGAGGACCAGGGTCTGCGCTCCGAGCGCGAGCAGGCCGCCTGCGACGACGCCCCAGTCGATGTCGGCCGCCGCGAGCTCGCGGATGGCCTGGAAGCCCCAGTGCGCTGGCATGAAGTTCTCCAGGAGCGACATGGTGTCGCCGTGGTAGCGCTCGGGCAGCGTGACCTCGGAGAAGAGGATCTGGGGGAGGATCAACAGCGGAATCGCACCGACGGCGCGCTCCTGGGACTTCGAGAGCGCGGAGATGAAGAGGCCCAGGCCCATGCCTGCGAGCGTGCACCCGAACATCGTCGCCGTCTGGACGAGGAAGGGGCCCTTCAGGGCCATCGCCCACTCGATCGCGGCCTGCATCAGCACGACCTGGACCAGGCCGATGCCGGCCAGAACGGCGAACTTGGAGCCGACGTAGGCGGGCAGGGAGAGGCCGAAGAAGCGCTCCCGCTCGACGATCGCGCGCTCGCGGACGACCTCGCGGCAGGCGTTGATGCAGCCGAACCAGACGCTGGAGAGGGCCATGACGAAGTAGAGGGAGTCGGTCTCGCGCCCGGCATCGGCCCAGACGAAGGTGCAGAGCCATCCGATGAAGGGCGCCTGGGCGACGAGCAGCAGGACGGTCAGCGGATCTCCGGCCGTACAAGCGGCGTAGCGTCGCGTCAGGATCCCGAGCTGGCGGCGCATCAGGGTCACTTCTTCAGCTCCGCCTTCATGCGGGCGAGCTGCTCGGCGGGAGAGAGCTGCTCGACCTCCGGCTCGGGCTCGGCCTTGGTCACTTCGGGCAGCTGCTTGCGGGTCTTGCCGCCGATCGCGGGCGCGCCTCGACCGAGGAAGGCCGGGCGCGCGGGCGAGGCGTTCCAGGCCTTGCCCCAGGCCGCCGGATCCTTCGTGTTCAGGGCCTCGAAGATGCCGGCGAAGGTGCCGACGCCGAAGAAGGCCGGGGCTTCCTCGGGTGGGCCGAAGTAGGCCACGCGGCCCTTGACCAGCACGCAGAGCGCCTGGCAGCGGAGCAGGCTCTGCATCGCGTGGGTCGCGACGAGCACGATGCGCCCGGTCTTGGCGAGGCCCTCGAAGAGCTCCATCATCGTGGCCTCGAGGCCCGGATCGAGGCCGCTGGTCGGCTCGTCGAGGATCAGGATCGGCGGCCCGGTCAAGAGCTCCAGCGCCACCGAGACCCGTTTGCGCTGGCCGCCGGAGAGCTTCTTCACCTTCACGTCCACGCGCTCGTCGAGGTGCACGTGGGCGGTGACCTCGGCGATGCGAGCTGCGCGCTCCTCGGCCGACAGCTCGGGCAGCCTCAACTCCGCCGAGAAGCCCAGGGACTCCTCGACCGTGAGGCTGCGGTGCAGCGCGTCGTCCTGGGGCACGTAGCCGATGGGCACCTGGGTCACGGGGCCGCCGCCGAGCGTGGCCTGGCCAGCCTTGGGCTCGCGTAGGCCCAACAGCACCTTGATGAGGGTGCTCTTGCCCGCGCCCGAGGGGCCGATCAGCCCGCAGAGCTCGCCCGGATGCAGCTTGAGCGTGACGCCGTCGAGGATGCGGTAGTCCCCGGCGACGACGTCGACCCCCGACAGCACGAGGGGCCCGGTAGGAGCTGGGAGATCGGGCACGTCGCGATCTTAGACGTGCCGGAGACGCCGGGTATTGCTGCTCAGAGGTCGGCGCAGGCTGGCGCCTCGCCCATGGCCCAGACGGGATGGGGGCTGGTACCGATGTGGTCCCAGCCCTCGGGGCAGATCGAGCCGGCTTCGTCGGCGTCTTCGTACCAGGTGCCGGAGGCGTCCCGGTTCAGGCGGACGACGTTGCCCTGATCCGGCGCTTCGCAGGCGACAGCGGACTCGCCGCCCCCCAGCAGGTCCCAGCCGCTCGGGCAGATCCTGTGCCACTCCGACGAATCGACATCGCTGTATTGGACACCGTCGGCGTCCTTGTTCACGTACGCGACGGTGCCGCCCCAGTGTTTCGCGCAGGCCACTGCGTCATTCCCGAAGCCGACGTGGTCCCAGCCCTCGGGGCAGATGCTGCCGTACGTGTCTTCGGGCAGGTCCCAGATGTAGGTACCGTCGATGGAGTGGCTCAGATAAGCAACAGCCGTGCGGGGTGGCGCATGGCAGGCGGCCGCTCTATAGCCCGCGCCGAGCCAGGCCCAACCCTCGGGGCAGACCATCCACTGATCTCGTAAGGGCATCGAGCCGTACCAGATCTTGTCGACGCTGTGCGCCAGGTACGCCACGGGGCCCACGTCGCCCGGCGTGTGGCAGGCCACGCGGTGGGGAGCCAGGCCGATGAAGTGCCAGCCGTCGGGGCAGACGGTGTGCCAGTCACTGGCCCGAAGGTGCTCGTACCAGGTGCCGTCTGTGCCGCTGGTGAGCAGGGCAACGATGCCGTCCTTGTTGCTCGTGCAAACCGCCCAAGCATCCCCCGCGCCAAGGTATTCCCAGTCGTCGGGGCAGAGTTCGGCGTACTCGTCCACGTCGAGGTCGTCGTAGTCGGTGCCGCGCGCCGCCGAGAGGATTGCAGTGGCGTCGGGCACGCCGGGCTGGCTCGAGCTATCGGTGGTGTCGCTGCGGCCTGGGTCGTTCCCCTCACAAGCAAGCAGCGCAAGCACCATGGCTCTTTATACAGCGTGGGCTCAGAGGTCGGCGCAGGCCACGACGTAGGGGCTTCCGCCGATGTACTCCCACCCGCCAGGGCAGATCGTGTGCCACTCCTCGGCGTCGAGGTCCCCGTAGTAGGTGCCCTCGACGTTTCGGTTCAGCTGGGCCACGTTGCCGGCGCTCGGGGCCTCGCAGGCGACCGCCGAGTAGGCGCCGCCGAGGTAGGTCCAGCCGCCGGGGCAGGTGGTGTGCCACTCGTCGGAGTCGAGGTCGCCGTAGTAGACGCCCTCGGCGCTGCGGTTCAGGCTCGCGACGGCGCCGCCGCCGTCCTTGGCGCAGGCGACGGTGGCGTAGCCGCCGCCGACGTGGTCCCAGCCATCGGGGCAGATGCCGCCTTGCTCCTCTTCGGGCAGGTCGCCGTAGTAGTCGCCCTCGATCGAGCGGTTCAGGTAGGCGACCGCGGTGCGCGCCGGGGCCTGGCAGGCGACCGTGGAGTAGCCCCCGCCGAGCCAGGTCCAGCCGCTCGGGCAGACGCTGCCCTGGTCCTCTTCGGCCAAATCCCCGTACCAGACGTTGTCGACGCCACGGTTCAGGTAGGCCACGACGCCCTCGTTGCCCGCCTTGTGGCAGCCCGCGTGGTAGGGCACGTCGCCGATGTAGTCCCAGCCGTCCGGGCAGACCGTGTGCCGCTCGTCGGGCTCGAGGTCGCCGTACCAGGTCCCGTCGGTGCCCCGGTTGAGCTGGGCGACGATGCCCTTGGCGTTGCTGGTGCAGGCCACCGAGGAGTAGCCGCCGCCGAGGTGCTCCCAGCCGTCGGGACAGATCGAGGCGTGGTCCTCGACGTCGTGGTCGCCGTAATAGGTGCCGTCGGCGCTGCGGTTCAGGTAGGCGATGGCGTCGGGCACGTCGGCCAGGCTCGGGCCGCCGTTGCCGCCGTCGCCGTTTCCTTCGGATCCGGTGTCACCCCCTCCGAAGAGGCCTCCTCCGCCTCCTCCGCCGGTTCCGATACAAGAGAGCAGTGCAAGCATCATGGCTTCGCTCTATCGCGCTGCTGGTCGGGCTGACCCTCGCGGTCTTCGTCGGCCGACTGCTGTGGCTGATGCAGTCCGCGGAGCCGCCGGGGACGGACGGCTACTACTACGTGGTCCAGATCGCGGACTGGTCGGGGGGCGAGGGGCTCCACGTGCCCGACTCGTCCTGGGTGCTCCGCGTGCTGGGCGCGTGCGGGTGGCTCTTCGAGCCGATCCTGGCGATGAAGTTCGGCGCCGCGCTCCTGGCGGCGCTGGTCGTGCCGGCGGCCTGGGTTCTGGGTCGCGAGCTCCAGCGTCCGTGGACGCTCGCGCTCTTCGCGGCGGCGTCGCCGACCTTGACCCACCTGGCCGGCGACTTTCCCAAGAACCTGGGCATGGCGGCGCCCTTGTTGCTCTTCGCGGCCGGGCTGATCGGGCGGCGGTGGTGGCTCGCGGTGCTGGGCGGGGTGCTCTGCGCGACCGCCCACCGCATCGGCGCGGCCTTCGTCGTGCTGGGCTTGATCGGCTTCTTGATGGAGCGCCTCGATCGCCGCGTCCTGCTCGGCGGATCCTTGCTGATCGGAGCCTTTGGTCTCGCGGCGCTGTGGCTGCCGGGGCTCTTGCATCCCTCCGATCTGGCGCGGTTGCGCATCGAGCCCTCGGTGCCGCTGGCCTGGCTCGAGCTTCGGCCGACGCATCCGGTGCAGATCGTCGAGCTGCTCGGAGGCTGGGTGGCGCTGATCTACGGGCTCGTCCGCAACCGGCGCTGGCTCTTCCTGGTGCCCCTCGCCGTCTGCCTGCTGGTCCCGTGGAAGCAGGACGAGCTGGATCTCGGCTACCGCCTGGCCCTGATGACGCCGCTGTTGGCGCTCGGGCTCCTGCCTCGCCTGCCGCCATGGGTCGGCCTGCCGCTGCTCGCGGCGCTCCCGCTGGGCTTCGACCCCCACGAGCACCCGCCGTACGAGCGCTACCGCGGCCTGATCGCCGCCTTGCCGGAGCAGCCTGATCTGCTGATCGCCCACGTCGGCATCAACTTCCTCTACGACCACCAGACCGGCGGCGAGGCCATGGCCTGGGCCCCCGAAGTTGAGCTGGATCGGAGCGAGATCGGCCGCATCGTGTGGGGCGTCCGACCCTCCTCCTTCGAGGGCGACGTCACCGTCCTCGACGCGGACTACCTCTACGTCGACGAGGCGACCTGGGAGACCCTCGACCAAGACCACGAGGCCCTCGACGACTGGCGAAACCCCACCGTGGTGCGGCCGGCCGCGCTCACCCGAGGGCGTTGACTACCAGTCCTCGCTGCCCGGACCGCCGTAGGCGCCGATGTCGCTGGTGCTGCCGTCCGCGTCGGAGATCGATGGATCCCCGGCGTCGATCAGGGCGGAGCTCGAGTCCAGCGTCAGGTCCCAGTCCGAGGCCGAGGTGCTGACGTCCGAGAAGGAGGGTGCCACCTCGATGTTGCCGTCGGTGCCCGTCCAATCCGTGAGCGTCACCCCGAAGTCGGAGTCGTTGTCCCACACGTTCGAGTAGCTGACGTCCCAGCTGCAGGCCCCCGGGATCGCGCTGCTGTAGGCCCATCCACCGTAGTCGCCCGCGCCGCTCACGTTGTTCCCGCTGAGCGTGACGTTGACCGCCTCGAGCGCGGAGGCGCTGCAGGTGAAGCTGCCGCCGCCGAGGAGCGCGTCCGTCGTCGTGAGCTCGTTGCCGTGCACGGTGACGTTCGTGAAGCTCGCCGCGTCCTCGCCATAGGACTCCCACACCCCGGCGCTCACTGCGGTCCGCGCGGTGCCCCGGTTCCCCGCCACGATGAGGTTTCGCACGTCGACGGGCCCCTGGGAGTTGAAGTTCCACCAGCCGAGCGCGTAGAGCATGCCCTCGCTCGCGTCGAGCTCGTTCCCGGCGATCTCGACGTGGCTGAGAGCCGTGTCGTAGCTGGTCTGCACATAGAGCGGCGCGTACATCCAGTCGCTGGTGCCCGTCAGGACGTTGTCCTCGATCCGGACGTTCGTCAGGTCCAGCTGTTGGGCGTCCCTCAGCAGCACGGCCCCGTAGTGCCAGGCCGCAGAGGCCTCGTTGTCCGTGACTCGGAGGTCGTTCAGCGCGATCGGCTCGGAGTTCGTCGCGCTGATCGTCAGCAGGGAGCCGTAGGCGCCGCTGGCGGTCTCGACGAGGTTGTCATGGATGTCGAGGCCGTCGGCATCCAGGGACGAGGAGTCGAACGCGAGCAGTCCGTAGATGGAGCCCCCGTCGGGGTCGGACATCGTGTTGTCGAAGACCTGGACGTCGGTGAACGTGATCCCAAAGCTGTAGTCGTCTGCAGCGAAGACGCCGCCGAAGGACTCGCCCTCGGCGAGGTGGCCCTGCATCACGATGTCCTCGAGGTCGAGCCCGCTGACGCCGGAGGCATAGATGGCCGCTCCGTGGTCGCCATCGCCGACGTAGCCGTTGGCGAGCGTGAGGCCGGAGATCTCGATGTTCGTCTCGCCCCGGTCCAGGGTGAGCACTCGCCCCGTGCCGGATCCGTCGAGGGTGACCGAAGAGGGCCCACCGACGCCCTCCAGGCTCACGCCCGCCACGCCGCCGAAGTCGAGCTGTTCGTAGTAGGTGCCGGCCTCGATGCAGATCTCCGGCTCGCCGGCGTCGATGGCCTCCTGAATGGTCGGATGATCGGAAGGCACCAGGACCTCGCCGATGGTGCCGTCGCAGTCGGTGTCGGCGGCGTCGCAGAGCTCCTCGGCGCCTGGATTGATCGTACCCACGTCGTCGTCACAGTCGGTGCCGTCAGACACCGAGCCCGAGGGCTGCTCACAGGCCGGAGCGGCCGTGGCCGGGTCGCCGTAGCCGTCGCCGTCCAGGTCGACGTACCAGATCGGCGCGTCGACCGCGGAGTCCTCGTTGATCTCGCCGTCGCAGTTGTTGTCCTCGTCGTCGCAGATCTCGTCCGCGGCCGGGTGGATGTCGTCGTCGTTGTCGTCGCAGTCGGTGGTGTCCGTGACGTACTCGTCGGGCTGTTCGCAGGCGGTGCGGGAGCTCTCAGCGTCTCCGAAGCCGTCTTCGTCGTCGTCGGCGTACCAGGTGCCGGCGTCGATCGCGTCGTCCTCGTCGATGTCGCCGTCGCAGTCGTTGTCGATGCCGTCGCAGAGCTCGTCCGCGTCGGGATTCACGGCCTCGTCCGAGTCGTCGCAGTCCTCGTCCACCAGGAAGCCGTCGCCGTCCACGTCGACCTCGACCGGGGCGCTGTCGAAGGTGGCGCTGTCGACGTCCTTGTCGCCGCAGCCGGCGCTCCAGAGCAGGGCAAGCAGGTTCATTCTTCCTCAGCGGGCGAGCACGTTGTCCAGGTCAGCGCCGGTCATCAGCACGATGTCCTTGGCGATGGCGTCGGCGTGGGAGAGCTCCGGCATGCAGCCCAGGCCCCAGGCCATGTCGATCTTGGCGAGCACCCAGCCCTCTTCGTCGAGGTCCGCGGCTCGGGCGATGCGCAGGGTGCCGCCGCCGATGCGGGTGGACTCGTCGGTGGTGTCGGCGCCGTAGGGCTGCCAGGTCGAGGTGATGCGGTGCTTGCGGCCGTAGAGCTTCACGCTGGTCCACGGCCCGTCGCGGCCGACCGGCACCCAGGCGCCGTCGAAGACGGTCGAGCTGTCCATGCTCTCGTCGTAGACCACGAAGCTGTGGTTCGAGCGCAGCTTCAGGTGGGTGATGCGCTCGTCGGTGCAGGCGCTCTCGAGCTGATGGTCCATCAGGGCACCCAGGGGCGTCCCCGCCTGTTCCTCGCGCAGGCTGCGGTCGCGCTCGTCGACCTGGGTGAGTCCGAGCACGCCCTGGTCGTCCAGCAGCGCCAGCTCGGAGATGACCAGGTCCTCGTACTTCGAGCCCGGCACGGCCTCGTCGATGGTCAAGCTCAGGCTCCGTGTCACGACCGGCTGGTCGAAGCGCAGGTCGCTCGGGCCCATCGTGTCCGGCACCTCGAGCACCACCCGCCCTTCGTCGAAGCGGAGCGTGACCTTCTTCAAGCGCGCGTTCTTGGCGAAGTGGTCCTCGCTACGCTGGTAGCCGTTCCAGATGCGGATGCCGTGGACCGTCGTGGCCTCGTCCAGGCTCAGGCTCAGCTCCTCGCCGACGCCCAGACCCTTGGCGCCCTCGACCCAGCCGAAGTCGGTGCGCGCATCGACCAGGTACTGGGTGTGGTACGCGTTGGCCGGGGACAGGGTGGAGCTGGCGTTCACCTGGACGCCGACCTTGCGCGGAGGGAGGACGCCGAGGTCCTTCTCTCCCTCGTCGAGGAAGCGCACGGCGCCCATGCAGGCGCCGACCTCGGCCCGGCTCATGCGCACGAAGACCGACTTCACCTCGGTCTCGACCAGCACATCGGCGACCTGGCCCGGCTCCAGTCGCTGGTCGTCGATGCGAGCCCCGTTGATGTAGATGGTGGCGGTCCAGGCCCCTCCGGTCGAGCACGCGGCGACCTCGAAGAACTCAGCCTCGAGCGGCTCGGAGAAGCGCAGGAGCAAGCCCTCGCCATCCGGATCGCCGATCGGCGCCCAGGCATCCGTGCCGCGCACCAGTCCGTCGGCGTTGCCCGTCGAGGTCAGCACGGCGGCCTCGAGGCGGGGGGCCGCCTTCTTCGGCGAGGGCTTGGCGACCTCCTCGAGCGTCGTCGTGACAGGGGTGGGCGCCGGCTTGGGGGCCGGGTCGGAGCCACAGGCGATCAAGAGCAGCACAACAGCTCCTCGGAGACGGGGTAGGCGACGCGTGCCCGGGTGGACCAGAGGGGGGCCTCTCCCTCCGGCCCGATGCGGACGAGGCGGTTTTCGCGCACGACATGGGCGCCGACGCGGCGGAAGCGGGCGTCGCGCTCCTCGACGCGGAAGGTCGGCAGAGGACGCTCGGAGCGCAGCTCGCCGACCAGGAAACCCTGCTCGATGCGGAAGCCCAGGCGCACGGGCTGGTCGTGGGGGTTTCGCAGCACCAGGTCGCGGGTCGGAAAGAAGACGGTGGCGCCGAGGCCGAAGGGCACGGTGCGCGCCTCGTCCGGGAAGAGATCCTGGCCGTGGCGGTGGCGCACCGGCAGCTCCAGGCCGCCGTGGACCGCGAGCCAGGCCGCCAGGTTCGCCACCTGGCAGAGGCCGCCCCCGCCGCCCTCGGCGAGCCGGTCGGCGTGGAGCTCCGGACCCGGAACGAAGCCGCGGGCCCGGATCGGCGGCCCGATCACGTCGTGCCAGGAGACGGTCCCGCCGGCGGGGACCACCACGCCGTCGAGCAGCTCCGCCGCGCGCCGGACGTTGTGCTCCTTGGCCTGCTGCAGCCGGTCCTCGTAGAGCGTGGACTGGCGCCGGAGCGGCGTCCGTCGAGTGGCTGCGAGGTGCTCGAAGTCCTGAGCGACCCCGCGCGAGGGCCGAGGACGAAGGGCCCAGATCAGCGAGGCCGGAACTCGCCGAAGTCCGATCCGCAGTCCGAAGGGGAGACGCCGCAGCACGGCGCCACGCTACGCCTTTCAGTAAGGCACGTCGAGGGGCTCGGTGCCATCCATCGCGTAGCTGAAGTGCCACCACTCCTTGGAGTAGTTCTTCCAGCCCCCGGCCTTCATCGCCTCGACGAGCACCTGCCGGTTCGCCGCGGCCTCTCCGGTGGCGTTCGCGGTGTGCGACTCGGCGCCGAAGTGGTCATAGGCGCTGCCGAAGTCGAGGTCCTGTCCGTCCCTCCGCAGCGTCACGTCGATCGTGTGGCCGTGGTTGTGGCCGGAGCGGCGGGCGATGTAGCCGTCGTCGAGCAGGTCGACGCGATCGACCGACTCGGCCCAGTCGCACATCGCGAGGGTGGCCCTCACGGGGCGGTAGGCGTCCCGGACGACCAACCGCAGGCCCTCGCCGTCGAGCGTGGCTGCGACCTCGAACAACGCCTCTGCGGCCGCGGCGCGCAGCCAGGCGCCCTCGTTCTCGTAGCCGGGCAAGGGGGCCCCGGTGAAGTTGTCGGACCCGGCGTAGTCGTAGGCGAACTCCAGGTGCGCGTTCGTGGTCAGGTCGGTCCAGCCCTCCGGGGGCGTCGTCTTCGCCGGCCGCTCGAGCTCGACGGCCACGGAGGCCGGCTCGGCAGCCTCGATCGTAATGGGCGTCGGAGGCGGACTCTGATCCGTCGAACAGGCAGTGATCCACAGGGTGATCAACATATCCACAGCCTACCGGGAGAAGGCCACGCCGCCGGTCAGCGTGCCTCGGTAGACCACCGTCGAGTAGCCGGCGACCGAGCTCGAGAGGTTCATCCCGTACCAGCCGCCCTGGGGCACGCTCGGGGTCCTGCCGGAGAAGGTGATCTCGGAGGTTCGGGGCAAGAACCCCATCGAGATCGACGAGGCGCAGCCCTCGCCCGGCCACAGCCCCTCGCGGCGCACGTCGGTCGTGATGCCCGAGTAGGTCCACATCTCGACGCGGTTGACCAGGAAGCTGCAGGAGCCGAGGCCGCCGGAGAACTGGACCTGGCCCTCGATCGAGGACGCGAAGAGCTGCATCGAGTTGCTGTACCGCGTGACCGTCACGGGGCCGCCCCCGGTGATCCAGACCGAGAAGTCGTCGCAGGCCGCCGTGCCCAGGCAGTCGTCGTCTTCGCAGTCGACCAGCCCGTCGTCGTCCTGATCCCAGCCGTCCGTGCAGTCTTCGGTGCACGCCGCCTCGCAGTCCCTGTCTTCGCAGTCCAGGAGCCCGTCGCAGTCTTCGTCGACGCCGCGGGCCCAGGGCTCGCAGATCTCGAAGGCGTCGGGGTTGATCAGCTCGTCGAGGTCGTTGCAGTCGCCGCCCTGGTCCACCCAGTACCACTGGGCTTCGCAGGCGGTCTCGGTCTCGCGGCCGTAGCCGTCTCCGTCGTTGTCGAGCCAGCCCTCGACCCGCTCGCAGTCGGGGCCTGTGTCGCTGGCCGTGGCGTCCGGGCCCTCGTCTCCGGCCAGGCGGGTGCAGGCCAGCAACAGCGTGAGCATGGGCTACTCCTCGGCGTCGCCTCCATCCTGCCCCATCAGCCCGGCCGCAGCCAGCTTGGAGAGCGCCTGGAGGCGATCCACCAGCGCGCCGGGGTCATCGACGTAGCCCTCGGACAGCTGCGCCTGGTCGACCAGCAGCATCGCCAGCGGGCGGGCCTCGCCTCGCCGTCCCGTGTCGTGAAGGGTCGCCAGCGACCGCACCAGCGGGTGGCCCGGGTTGATCTCCAGCACGCGCTTGGCCATGCCCATGCCGGGGTTCATCGCGGTCATGATCCGCTGCATGTTCGCGGACATGCCGTGCTCGTCGTCGACGAGGACGCTGGGGGAATCGGTCAGGCGCGAGCTGACTCGAACGTCCTTGACCGCGCCGGCCAGGGTCTCCTTGAGCCAGCCGACGAGGTCCTCGGTGAGCTCCTCTTCGGGGACCTCCTCCTCGTCGAGGTCCAGCTCGCCGCGGCTGACGGCCTTGAGCGTCTTGCCCTCGAACTCGGGCAGGTTCTGCACGACCCACTCGTCGACCGGGTCGGTCAACAGCAGGACCTCCCAGCCCTTCTTGGCGAAGCCCTCGAGGTGGGGGCTGCGGGCGGCCGTGGCGGGGTCCGGGGCCGTCAGGTACCAGATCGTGTCCTGGTCCTCGGGCATGCGCTCGACGTACTCGGTCAGCGTGGCCCAGCCCTCGGTCGTGGAGCGGAAGAGCGACAGGGCGGTGAGCTTGTCCTTCACGTCGTGGGTGTCGCCGGGGCGAGGGCTGAAGCCCTCCTTCAAGACGGCGCCGTAGTCGCCCCAGATGCGCTCGAACTCCTCGCGGTCCTTCTTCGCCATCTTCTTGAGGTGGCGCAGCACGCGGTTGACCAGCTGTTCGCGCAGGTCTCGGACGGTGCGGTCCTGCTGGATGAGCTCGCGGCTGACGTTCAGCTGGATGTCCTCGCTGTCGACGACGCCGCGGACGAAGCGCAGGTAGTCGGGCAACAGCTCGCGAGCCTCCTCGCGGATGAGCACGCGTCGGGCGTAGAGCTTCAACGGGCGCCGGCCATCGGAGTAGTTCAGGTCCTGGGGCACCATCGCGGGCACGAACAACAGGGCCTTGAACTGCACGGGCGCGTCGGCGTGCACGTGCAGGTGTGTGGCCGGATCGGCCCAGTCGCCACAGGTCTGCTTGTAGAAGTCGTTGTACTCGTCGTCGGTGATGTCCTGGGCCTTCCGGGTCCACAGCGCGGTGGGCTCGTTGACCTGCTCCTCGGCGATGCGGATGGGGTAGCTGACGAACTCGGAGTAGCGCTTGACGATGCCGGTGAGCGTGTCGGCGTCCAGGAAGTCGTAGGCGTCCTCGCGCAGCTTGAGCACCACGTCGGTTCCGCGGGTCTCGCGGGCGCCGGCGCCGAGGGTGTACTCGGTCGAGCCGTCGCAGGACCAGGTGATGGCCTCGGCCTGTGGGTCGCCCGAGAGGCTGTGCACGGTGACGTGGTCGGCGACCATCAAGGCGGCGTAGAAGCCGACGCCGAACTGTCCGATCAGGTTGTGCTCGGAGCCCTCGGACAGCGCCTTGGCGAAGGCCTTGGTGCCAGAGTGGGCGATCGTCCCGAGCGCCTTGACCGCCTGCTCCTCGGTCAGGCCGATGCCGTTGTCCGAGATCGTGAGCGTGGACTCCACCGGGTCGATGCGGATGTCGATGCCGGGTTCGCCGCTGGGGGGCCTCAGATCCGCGTTCTCCAAGCCGGCCATGCGGGCCCGGTCGAGGGCGTCGGAGGCGTTCGAGATCAGCTCGCGAAGGAAGACCTCGCGATCGCTGTACAGGCTGTGGATGACGAGGTCGAGGAGCTGGCGCACCTCGGCGTCGAAGCTGTGGACGGTGAACTCGCCGTCGTTCTCGGGAGTCTCGGCGTCGATGATGTCGGGCATGGGTCCTTCCTTCGAGGACCGCAGGTAGCGCTCAGACGCCCGTCGTCAAGGGATCGCTTCCCAGGTGCCCGCGATCTGCTCCTGTGCCACGAGGTCGGCTTCGGTGGGGCCGGTCTCGATGTCGAAGAAGTAGCCCCCGGTCATGCCCTGCCGATCGAACTTGAAGGTCGCCGAGCCGATCCAGCGCTCCCAGCCGCCTCTCGTGAGGTCCTCCCAGGTCTCGGCGTACTCGACGGTGCTGACCGTGTCGTGCTCGGCGCAGGTCCGGGTCGCGGTGAAGTTCGGGTCACCGGTGCGCGCCAGGCCGACGGGCGACCAGAAGCCGGTGATCTCGATCGTCGTCTCGTCGACGGCGACGACCTCGACCTCGACGTTGCCGTCGACGTCCCCGGAGATCGTGCCGTCGTACCAACCCACCAGCGGCTCGCAGGGGCCGCAGGCGATCAGAAGGAGGATTCGTGCCACGCGGACCACTCCCCGTCGTGCATCTGGATGAGGGCGCCGTCCGGCGTCCAGACGTCGGCCTCCCACTCGCCGTCGGCCTCGAGCGTGCTCTCGATGTAGCCGTAGAAGGTGCCGTACCAGAGCTCGGTGCCCGTGTCGCCCTCGCGCTCCCACTCGAGGGTCAGGGCCTCGACGTCCCCGGAGCCGGGGCAGCTGTAGAGCCCGCTCATGTTGTCGGCCTCGACCGTGTAGTCGGTCGGCGTGAAGGTCCCGACCAGCGACGCCCGCGACTCGTCGGCCGCGTTGGGCGTCATGACCAGCTCGAGCAGGCCCTCGAGGCTGTCGCCCCAGAACTCGCCGCTCCAGGCGCCGGAGACGGAGTTGCAAGGCTGGGAGCAGCCGACCAGGAGGAGCAGTCCGTAGAGGGGGAGAAGCCACCGCATGGCCGAAGCGTAGCCCACTGACAGTCGGCTGACAGTCCTTCGAGGGGTCCGGCCGAAGCCTCTAAGGCTCCTTGGATCAAGGAGGTCTTCGATGTTCCGCTTGTTTGAGAATTCCAATCACACCAGTCGCGAACTGGCCCTGCGCGCCGCGGTCGATGCGGTGATGGGTCATCGGTCCCGGGAGGGCTCGACCGAGCACTTCCCCGAGGCCATCGTCGTCCGCTACGAGGTCGCCGGGCCGGGTCGGGCGGCCCTGCTTCGCTGGGTCGAGCGCCCCGACTTCGCCCGCGATCTCGAGGAGCGCGTCGTCAACCGACTGGCGCGCTCGGGCTCCGACGGCCTGCCGGCCCTGGAGTTCGAGGTCGTCGAGTCCGACGCCGATCACTGCCGCGCCATCGAGGTCGCCCGCCCGGTGCCGACCCGCCTGGTGCTGGAGTCGAGCCGCTTCGGGTGGGGGCGCGACTACACCCTCCCCGCGAGCCAGCGCGTCTTCCTGGTCGGTCGAGGTCCCTGGCGAGGAGACTCGCCGACCTCGGGCAACAACGACATCGTGCTGCCCGAGTTCGCCTCCTTCGTCAGCCGTCGAGCCGTCGAGCTGGAGCGGCACGGCAGCCGCCTTCGCCTGACCCCCGGCGCGGGTCAGCGCCGCTACGTCCTGGCCTACCACGCCGACGGCGGCCGCATCGTCGCCGACAACCACGGCCGCCTCGGTCTGTCCGCCGGCGACCTCTTCCGCCTCTTCGGCGCTTCGCCGGAGCTGTCCATCACCCTCCGCTTCGAGCAGGGAGACTCCGAATGAACTCCGCAATCAAGGCCCGCGCTGACGGGCGCTACGACATCGACTTTCACGAGTTCTGGCAGAAGCGCCAGCCCTGGTACAGCCCGCGCCGATGGCTGCCCGTCTCCGGGCTTCGCCTCGATCCGCGCATGCTGGCCCAGGTCTGCGTGGGCGTGCTCGACCAGACCCACGCCCAGGACGCCGAGGGCAACCTGCTCATCGGCGACGACTGGACGCTGGAGCTCTCCCCCGAGGACCACCGGGCTTTGGAGCCCTACGCCGCCCGCAGCCTGCCGGCCATCCAGCACGGCCTCATCGAGGCCGCCAAGAAGCGCGGCGCCGAGATCGCGCACCTCGACCTCCGGCTCGAGCTGAACCCGATGCTCGCGGTCGGCGAGGGCCTCTTCATCGTGGAGTCGGAGGCCGCCGGGGGTGCGATGGCGACCGACCGTCGGGCTCGTCGTCCCGATCCCCAGGATCCGGACAGCCTGCCCACGAGCCGTGACTTCCGCTCCCTCGCCGAGCGGATGGCTCGCCCCAAGACCGTGCGTCGTCGCCCCAAGGAGTCGCGCACCGTCGCGCTGCTGCGTTGCGGCACCGACGTCATCGCCGAGCTGAACGAGGGCGTCCGCTACACCCTCGGCCGGCGCGGCGGTGCCGGCAGCAACTTCATCCAGCTGCCCACCGACTCCGCGGAGCTCTCCCGTCGCCACGTTCGCATCGAGGTCGTCCGCGGCCAGGTGCTCGTCGAGCGCCTGGAAGGCAACCCGGTCGCCGTCGGGACGACCCAGCTCGACGCCGCCGAGGAGGTCAGCATGCCGCTCCTCGGCGTCGTGGATATCAGCCTCACCAACGGCGAGCTCGAGCTCTCGGTGGTGGCCTCGTGAAGGCCGTCGGACGCAGCGACCGCGGTCGCGTGCGCAGCAACAACGAGGACGTCTTCGCCATCCGCCACGGCGTCCTGGTCGTCGTCGATGGCATGGGCGGCCCGGTCGCCGGCGAGATCGCCGCGGCCGTCGCCGTCGAGGAGCTCGCCCGCCCCGGCGAGTCGGTCGAGCGCTTCGCCGCGGCCAACGCCGCGGTCTATGCCCGCACCGTCGCCGACCCCGCGCTGGCCGGTATGGGCTGCGTGGGGGCGCGCGTCAGCCTGGTCGGGGACATCGCGACCGTGGCCCACGTCGGCGACTGTCGAGTGTTCACGGCCCGCCAGGGTGGCGTCTGCGCGTTGCTGACCCGCGACCACACCGTCCGCGCGGAACACCTCGGCCGCGTCTCCTTGAACGAGGCCGAGGCCTTCGACGCTCCGGGCGGCAACCAGGTCACCCGCGACCTGGGCGCCGGCCCCGCGCTGGACCACGCCGACGTGGACGTGGCGCACGTCGAGCTGGCGGATGGGGACCTGGTCCTCATCTGCAGCGACGGGCTCACCGACCACGTGTACAACTCGGAGGTGTACGCCCTGCTCCGGGCGGCCCGCCAGTGCGCGGCGCCGCTTCCGGAGGTGGCCGACCGGCTCGTCGACCTCGCGCTGGAGCGAGGGGGCAAGGACAACATCACGGTCGTCGTCGCGCGCGTCGGCGACCTCGAGGAGGAAGGATGATCATCTTCATCGAGATCGTGCTCGTGCTCATCGCCGCGGCCCTCGGCTTCTTCGGAGCCCAGGAGGCCGTCGAGGCGACTCTCTTGAACGCCGCCGAGCGGCCCGGAGCGCTGCTCCGCACGGAGGCGGAGGTCCTGGAGGTGGCCTCGGCCGCTGCGTGGCAGTTCCTGGGCGGCACCGCGGCGCTGCTGGCCGGTCGGCTGGTCGGTCTCCGCCGCGGCGGGCGCCACATCGGCGTCCCGCTCATGCTGCCGGCCCTGGTGCTGGCGATGGCGCTCGGCCTGATGATCCAGCTGGGCTACGGCGACCCGACCCGCGGCGCCGGGTGGCCCGGTCCGGGCTTCGCCCAGGGCGTGCTCATCGCGGGCATCCTCGGCGGCCTGGTGCTGGCCTCGCCATGGGAGCCTGACGGCGCGGCCTGGAAGCTGCGCTGGCCGCTCCTGGCTGCGGTCATCGGCATCCCCCTGCTGCTGCGCGCGGTCGGCTTCGGCCCGGCCGGTAGTGACACCTACATCAACCTCGGCACCGAGTCCCTGTCCTTCCAGCCGTTGGAGTTGGCCAAGCTCGCCTTCGCCATCGTGCTGGGCCTCCACCTCGCCGAGGTGGCGACGCGGCTGCGGCACCACCGTGTCCGCGTGGGCCCCTTCCGCATGCTCCGTCCGGACCTGCTGGTCGGCTCGATGCTGGTCCTGGCGGCGCTCATCGCCGGCCTGGTGCTCGTCCGCGACCTGGGCCCGACGCTCATCCTCGCCGCGCTGTACCTGGCGATGTTCTACGCGACCTCGCGCTCGCGCTTCTGGGCCGGCATGGCCCTGGTCGTCGTCGCTCTGGTCTCCGCCTTCGTCATCACCCACCCGGACGCGGTCGGTGAGACGGTCCGCCTCCGCCTGTTGATGTGGCTCGAGCCGTGGACGAACGGCTTGAAGTACGGCGCCCAGCTCGGGCACTCGCTGTGGGCCATCGGCTCCGGCGGCGTCTTCGGTCTCGGCGCGGGCGAGGCCCACATCGCCGGCCTGGAGGCGGGCCACACCGACCTGGTGATGGCGCACCTGGCCGAGGAGCAGGGCGCCATCGGGCTCTTCGCCTACATGGCCGTCATCGGCATCCTGGTCCTGCAGGGCCTCGTCGTGGCCGTCTACAACCGGACCCCTCGCCGCGCCCTCATGGCCGCGTCGCTGTCCATGCTGTTGTTCTTGCAGTGGCTCGTCATCTTCGGCGGCACGACAGGCGGAATCCCGCTCACGGGCGTGGTGGCGCCCTACCTCTCGGACGGCAAGTCCTCGATGATCGCCTTCGTTCTGCTGGCGACCCTGGTCCTGCGCCTGGCCGAGGACGGTCGCGCCCGAACCGGGAGCAACGAGCTCATGGAGCTTCGCGCCGGCCTGGGCGAGGTCGGCGTGGTCGCCGCCGCCGGGCTGGCCATCGCGGTCGTGACGGTGCTGGAGCTCTCGGTCTTTGACGCGAACAGCATCGCGACGCGCACCATCACCCGCACCCTCGGGGATGGCACGGTCGTCGTCGAGGCCAACCCCCGCCTGGAGCGCATCGCCGCCTCCATCCCCCGCGGGCCGTACCTGGACCCCGAGGGCGAGGTGCTCGTCGGCGCGGACAGCACGCCGGAGGCGGGCCTCGGCATCGGCACGCTGCTCGGCCCCCTGGAGGGCCGGACGCTGCTCCGCCATCCCTGGCAGCTCAACCGTCTCCACCAGGAGCGGCTGCGCGGCTACGGCTCCCTCGAGCCCGTCGTCTGGGAGGGCACGCCTTATGCCGTGCCCGACTTCCGTCCGCTGCTGCCGCTCCTGCGGCTCAGCCCCGACGAGCGTGCCGAGAAGATCGCCGAGATCGCGGCCGATGAGGCCGGGCGCAGCGTCACCCTCAGCCTCGACGCCGACCTTCAGCGCGCGGCGACCGCGGTGCTGGCGGACTACGTCGACGCGGGCGAGGCCGGCGCCATCGTGGTCATCGACGTGGACACCGGACGTGTCGTGGCGCGCGCCCAGTCTCCGGACCTGGACCTGAGTGACCCCCAGGTCATGGCCGCGGTCCGGGCCGGCGACCCGGTCGTCACGGGCGTCTACGGGGCCTGGTCCGACCAGACCCAGCTCATCGTGCAGACGGGCAGCGTCTTCAAGCTGTTCACCGCCCTGGTCGCGGTGCGCGAGGGCTACGTGGGCACCACGCAGCAGTGCGTGCGTCGCGACGCATCGGGCCCGTACTTCACCCGTCCGGGCTGGGGTCGCGGGATCCACGACTACTACCGGGACGAGGTGCACGGCACCCTGGGCCTGTCCCGGGCCATCGAGGTGTCCTGCAACGTCTTCTTCGGCCAGTTGGCCCTCGATCTGGGCCCCCAGGCCTTCCGCGACCTCGTCGCCGACGGCGTCGAGGTGGGCTGGTCCGAGGACTTCGACCCCGGCCGCTCCGGCGGTCGTGACCTGGGCAGCACCGGCTTCGGTCAGGGGGCCGCCGCCATGTCGCCGCTGCAGGTGGCGCGACTCGTCGCGGCCATCGGGGCCGGCGGTGTCTACCGGCGCTGTCCGGACGACCTCTCCGTCGACTCGGCCTGCGAGGAAACCCCGCTCACCACCAACACGCGCGGCGTCGAGGTCATCCTCAAGGGCATGCGCAAGGTGATGGAGACGGGAACCGCCTGGCGCCTCGACGAGGTGGACGGCATCCGCATCTACGGCAAGTCGGGCACGGCCGACGACCCGGGCCGCGCCGACGAGGTGCCCTACGGCTACGTCGCCGGCGAGTACGCGCGCCCGCACAGCTGGTTCGTCGCCATCGCCGAGCCCGACACCGTGAAGGCCGATCAGGCCGACACCCCCGGGCGTCTGGTGGTCGTGGTGCTGGTGCCCCGCGGAGGCGGTGGGACGAACACGGCCGGCAAGGCCGCTGTCGAGGTAATTCGTGAAGCATCGGAGGCGGGCCGCTTCGACGGCGCGTCCTAGGAGGTAGACATGGCAGAGATCTGGTTGTCCATCAACGGCAATCCCTGGGTTCACAAGGTTCAGGAAGGCCCCGCCGGCGGCGTCAGCGTCGTCACCATCGGTCGAGCGCCCAACGTCACCCACGTCATCGCGGACGACAGCGTCTCCAACCTGAACGTGGTCATCGCCTGGCGGGCGGCGCGGAAGGACCGCACGGCCCACTGGGGCGTCTGCTTCCTCGGAGAGCAGGGCGAGATTGAGGACCGGCCGGGCAAGGCCGGCTTCGAGCCGCTGTACCAGGGGTCGCGCCTGCGCATCGGCAAGGGCGTGGAGATCGACGTGCTCAAGCTCGAGGTCCCCGGCGCGACGGAGCCGACCCGGCCGCGAAAGGTCATCCAGGACATGTGGCTGAACGCCATCGACGGCACGCTGACGATCGTCCTCAAGGGGGACCGGAAGGTCTCCTTCAACCTGAAGCGGAGAAGGTCGGGCTCGGAGGAGGGGGAGCTGACGGCTCGCTTCCTCATCCTTCGCGCCTTCGCCGGGCGGTGGACGCGCAGCGGTGGCTTCCCGGAGCTCACGCGCGAGGAGCTGCTCGCCGAGACGGGGCTGAGCCGACCCAACCTCGACCAGGTCTGGGCGACGCGGCTGAACCCCTGGTGGCGTGATCGGGTGCTGGCCAAGGCGCCCGGGCTTCGGGCGCGGGTGAACAACTCCCCGTTTCTGCCGGTGGACGAGGGCTTGCGCCGCTTCGACGTGGGCACGGTCAACGTGCGCATCCACGACGACCCGGTCGCGGGGGGCCGTCCCGGCTGGTGGCGCCCGGATCCGCTGGACCCGGACTAGAGGTCTTCGCCGTCCCGAGTCAGCCAGGCAGCGCCGACGGCTGCCACGGGACCGCCCACCAGCACTCCCCAGCCGAGGGCGTTCAGGCCCGTGGCGGTGCGCCACTGGGCCAGGCTCATGCCGCTGGAATCGAGGGCCGTCGTGGTGGCCACGGCCGCGCCGCCCACGGCGATGGCGCCCGCGCCGGCCCACAGCCAGCGGTTCGTCATCGCGGGGGGCACCGGCGAGGGCTCCCACTGCTCCAGCGGCTCGAAGACGACGACCAGGGTGTGGGCACCCAGCGAGACGTTGTCGGCGTTGCGCGTCAGCTTCGTGGAGACGACCCAGGGGTCCCGCGTCGCGACGTCGATCTCGAGCAGGTAGGGGATGGGCTCCTCCGCGTCCCGCGCCAAGGCTTCGCGCACGGCGCGCTCGCTGCGGGCCTTCTCGGCGTCGGAGCCCAGCACGTAGGGATCGTCCAGCATGCGCATGCAGGGTGCGGGCGGGGAGCTGGAGGGCTTGCAGGTACCGTCCGAGGCGCTTCGGCGGGTCAACTCGGCCGCGAAGTGCTGAGGCGGGCGCCCGTCGATGAGCAGCCCATAGGTGCCGGGTCCGTCTCCTTGCCCTTCCATCCACATGGCCGTCAGCTCGGCCAGGTGGGGCCCGGCACCGCCCGCTGGGACCTCACGCGGCGTGTAGAGCGTCAACTCGATCCGGTCGGCGCCGGCGTTGGCCAAGGCCTCGCCGCGTCCGACGGTGTAGGCGTAGGCCGCGGCCCAATAGACCTGGGCCGAGCCGATGTTGGCGTGGATGCAGGCCAGGTCGGCGGGATCGGCCACGCGCTCGGGGTGTTCGGCGACCCACTCGGCCAGCTGGCTCACGGCCATGTCCATGCGATCGCGCTGGTCGAGCAGCACGGCACACGCCGAGTCCTGTCCGCGGCCGGAAGCCACAGCCAGCAGCCCGAGCCACATCAGCGCGGCCCGTAGCGGAGCTTCATGCTCAGGGAGACGACCGCCAGGGTGGTGGTCTCGTCCAGGTGCAGCCGGATCCAGCGGTCGGCGCCGGCGGCCTCGAAGTTCACGTCGATGGGCTCGCGCGTGGCGGTGCTGATCTCGACCGCCACGACGTTCGGATGGGTCTTCGAGCAGTGCGTGCGCACGCCCTTGTAGCGGCCCTGGGTGTTGCCGCCGCGGGAGCGGTCCGAGATGGTCGTGGTGCCCGCGCGGTAGACGCTGATGTTGTCGAAGTAGCCCTCGTTCGCCGTGCAGTAGTCCCAGTTCTGGTTCGCCCAGTACTCGGGGGGCGCGTAGTCGAGCTCGGGGTGGTAGGGCGAGCGCCCGTTCTTGGTGGTCAAGGCGTAGACCTCGAACACCAGGAACAGGCGCTCGTAGAAGGAGTAGATCGCGTAGGGGTCGCCGCGACCGGTGGGGTCGCGCTTGCCGTCCGAGACCTGGTCCACCGCCACCAGCCAGGGGTTGTCCTGTTCACCGGGCTCCGCGATCACGATGGTGCGCGCCCTCACGTACTCGACCGGGTCGCGCAGCTTGGCGCTCTGGCCTCGAGCGCCCAGCTCCAGCGTCTCCCGCCCGGCGGGCTCCAGGACGAACTCGCCCCAGGCCACGCAGTCGACGATCTTGGCCTGGTCGTCCTCGGCGACGTTCACGCTGCCCCTGGCGCCATCGACGTTGATGTCCAGGCTGTAGCGACGGCAAGGCCCCAGGCCCTCGAGTCCGTACTCGAGGGTCTGCACGCCCGGAGTCTGGGGCGCACCGGCGCCGGCCGTCTCGGTGTCCGAGGGCTTGGGGCAAGCCAGCAGGAGGGCCAGGATCATCAGCACTCCCCCCTGCAGACCTCGAAGCCCTTCTTGATGCAGTCGTCGTCGTTGTCGACCTCGAAGCCGGGGGGACAGCAGACCGCTTCGCCGTTGAACTCGGTCCAGGTCATGCCGTGGGGGCAGATCCCCTCGTCGATCGGCAGCTCGGTGTCCCTCCAGATCGAGTCGCACCAGCAGGCGCGGCAGACCTTCCTGAGGTCGTCCTGGATGTCCGAGCGGTTGTTCGCGGCCGCGTAGAGGTTCAGCCGCTGCGGATCGCAGAGAGCCAGGGCGTCCGCGGCGTGTGCCGCCTCGGCGCTCTCCTCCGGAGACACCACCCGCCCGTCGTCTTCGGCCTGGCGCATGTCCGCCGCGAGCCGCTGTGCGGCGCGCTTCTCCGGCGTCGAGGGGGTGGTCGTTCCCTGCTGCTCCTTGTCGGGCTCCACCGGCTTCACCTTGGAGCCTCCGGTGCTGCCTCCACTGGATCGGCCGCCGGACGAGGTGCCCGCTCCGCCGAGGTCCACCTTGGCGCTGCCGCCGGTCGCGGAGCCCCCGGTTGCGGTGCCGCCGGCCGCTTGGCCGCCCTCTCCGCTGCCTCCTTCACCCCCGGCCGCCTCGCCGCCCTGGCCGCCCTGGCCGCCTTCGCTCACGACGTTGACCTCGACGGGGGGCTCTTCCTTCGAGAACCAGGCCCCGACGGCAGCGAGGCCGACGACGCCGAGCACGAGGACGCCCACCAGGGCGACGGCGGCGAGCATGCGCCAAGGCACGGGGTCGGGCGTGGCGGCGACTGCCGCGGTGGGTGTGGCCGCTGGGGCCGGTTCCGCGCCGAGCGGCTTGGGTTGACGGGGCGTCGTGGGCGACGCCGGAGCGCCGATGTCCTTGAGCTTGAGCTCGCGCGGGAACTTCGGCTGGAGCTCCTTGATCCTCGCGGCCCAGGCGCCTGGGACGATCTCCTTGGCGAGGTCGGCGAAGGACTCGCGGTGCGGTCCGAGCTCGTCGAGGAGCTCTTCTGCGGTCGGTCGCTTGTCCTCGCTGAACTCGACCATGCGCGCGAGGGCCTGGCCCACGGGGTCGGTCGAGGTCGTGCGCAGCTCGCCGACGACCAGGCCCAACCAGTTCGCGAAGTCCTTCGACTTGCTGCCAAGGCGGTACTCGTGCTGGTGGTAGGCCTGGATGCCGACGAAGCCGAGGCTGTAGATGTCAGCGGGCGGTCCGCGGTGCGGCTCTGGAGCCCCATAGGGGAAGGTGGCCTCGCTCCGGACGCCCGTCGTCGTCACGCCCGCGTCGCCGTGATCCGCCCGGGCGTTCTCGAGGTCCAGGATGCGAACGCGCCCCTGTGCGTCGACGGGCAGGTGGTCGGGCTTCAAGTCCTTGTGCACGAAGCCCTTGGCGCCAGCGGCTACGAGGGCTTCGCAGACCTGGCAGATCAGCTCGGCGACGTGCCCGGGCTTCCAGCGTCCGTCCGCCAGGGCGGCGAAGCGCACGCAGTCGACGCCCTCGACCAGCTCGAAGGCCACAGCGTGGTGCTGCTTGTCCGGCGTCGTGAAGATCGGGGGGTAGGTGCGGACGAAGGCAGCGTGCGAGACCGTCGAGCCGATCGCCTGCTCGGCGCTGGCGTGGCGGGCTCCGACCTTGAGCGCCCGAACGGCCCCGTCCAAGGTGACCTTGAAGACGGGGCACCGACTCTTGCCGACCAACGCCAAGTATTCCACAACGTGAGTGCCGCCCGTGGGGTCCACGAGCGTGCCAGTGCGTCGGTCCGTCATGTCTCTCGTCCTTCCCGGTCGTACGATACGCCTCTTTTCTACGGAGGGGCCACCTGACGGTCTGGCTGCTGGCGTGCACTGCGCATCCCCCGGAGGCTTCGGAAGAGGCCTGCGGAGGGTCCCCTCATGGAGTCGCTCGCGACGGCTGGCTGGACCTCCGCGAAGAGTGGGCGGGCACGGACCGCTACGACTCCGGGCTGACGATCCGCGTCTGGGAGCCCGGGGGCACCTCGGAAGAGGACCCGGACGCCTACGACGTGGTGGACAGCCTTGGAGAGGACGACACCGGCCTCCACTGGTACTACTGGCGGCGCCCGCTGCTGCCGGTCGAGGGCTTCGACATGCGTCGCTTCTTCGCCGGCGGATACGTGACCGGCGCGCCGGCGCTGCCCTCCGCCTACGTCCTGCCCATCGACGAGGGCCTCGACCACGACCTGTTGATCCAGCCCGACCCGGTGCGCGCCTGCGCCTTCTGGGGCGCTGGGGACGGCACGGTCGCCGGCGGCACGCTCGAGAAGCGCTGCGTGGACGTCGAGGCGGCCGGCGACGTGTCGGTCCTCTCGCCGGAGCCCGGCCTCGACGCGCGCTGGTGCGACGGCTGGGCCTGCGAAGGCAGCGGTCTGGAGCTCGCGCTGGACCACGACGTGCTGGACGACCTCCCCGAGCTCCTCCAGGACGAGGAGGAGCAGTTCGGCGTGGTGGTCTTCTTCGAAGCCTTCGCCGTCCCCTACAGCGTCGTCTTCGGCGCGGGACTGCTGGAAGGCCGCGCGTGGATCGACGAGGTGGACGCGCGGCTCTGCTGGGACCTCCCCTTCAGCGACGAGGTGCCCGACGAGGAGGTCGACACGGACGGCGACGGCTTCTGGGTGTCGCGTACGGTGTACGCCTCGGAGTACGACCCGTGATCCTGTTCATGGCCTGCTGGAGTCCGCCGCAACCCACCGACACCGGGTGGGACGAGTGCGAACCCACCGAGGACTTCCTCGACCGACCGCTCGACTTCGAAGCGGAGCTCGCGGGGGTCGAGGACAACGACGACGCCCTGGTCATCTCCAACGGCTCGACGAGCGGCGGCGGCGGCTGGGGAGGAGGCGGGGGCGCGAGTTGGTCGCTCCTCGAGGCCATGGAGGAAGATCTCCCCGGTCCGAGCGCCTGGCAGATCCACAACCTCGTCGGCGAGGCCGAGGATCAGCGGAGCCAGCTGCTCGCGGGGGGCTTCTTCAGCTCGGACGCATTCCGGACCGTGCCCGAGCACCGCCGCGAGATCCTCGAACAGTTCCCGGAATACGACCTCGTCGATCCGGAGGAGTACCGCACCGAGCGGGTCTGCCTGTTCTGGGGCGACCAGGAGGGCTCGCTGGCCGAGGGGACCCTGCACAAGCGCTGCGCCGAGGTCGTCGATGCGGCCGGCGTCGTGTCGGTCGTCGCCGACGAGGGCCTTCGAGCCTGGTGGTGCGACGAAGCCTGGGCTTGCGGCGAGACGGGCTTGATGCTGCTCCTCGACGCCGAGGTCGTCGGCGACCTGCCGGAGCTGAAGGAGACGAGTCAGCAGCTCGGCGTGCTCGGGCACACCACCGACTGGACCGACGACGCCTACTTCCTCGGCTTCGGACTGCTGGTCGGGTACATCAACACCATCGACGCGATCGCGGAGACCCCGGAGCTCACCTGCACCCGTCACTACACCTGGTCCTCGGAGGTGGACGGCGAGGCCGTCGGCGTGGGGGAGGACGCCGACCACGACGGCTTTCACTTCCGCCACAGCTGGCTGGGCAGCTACGAGGAGTGATCAGTCGCAGCCGGCGGCGTCGCAGGAGAAGTCGCCTTCGGTCCACAGCACCTCGTCCGTGTCGCTGACCGCCGGGTCGTCCCAGGCACAGTCGGAGCTGGTGGCGTCGTAGTCGCCGAAGACACGCACCCCCGTCCCGGCATAGCCGCCGACGGTGGATCCGGAGCACCGGAGCTCACCGTCGATCAGCCAGACCGCGTCGGACTCGGAGTCGCCCATCGTGGTCCCGTCGCGCAGCTCCAGGCTCCCGCCCGCGACCAACGCGGTGCCGAGCCCGCGCTCCCGACCTCCCTCGACAGTGACCCCCGAGAGGACCATGGTGCCCGTGACCGCGGAGACGGCCCCGGCATCGCAGTTCGTTCCGTGTCCGACGCGGAGCGTCGATCCCAGGCAGCCTCCGCCGCCGGCGACGGTCACCTGGCTCAAGGTCAGGGTCCCCGGGCCTTCCTGCACCGCGACCACGTCGCGCGCGGAGCCGGTCAGCACCGCCTCCCGGCCGACAACCAGCTGGTCCCCCGCCGTTGCGCGGATCTTTCCTCGCCAGGTTCCTTCGCAGATGTGCAGCTCGAGGTCGCCATCCAGGAGCACGCCGTCCCCCTCCATCCACCCGGTCGCGTCGTACCAGGCGCCGTCCTGATGGATGGACGCGAGGCCCGCGTCCTCGTCCCAGATCACCGAGCAGTCCGTCTGTCGACCGTCGCAGAACTCGTCGGCGCCGGGAAAGACCGTCGGGTCGTTGTCGTCGCAGTCGTCGACCTCGAGGAAGCCATCCTCGTCGACGTCGATCAGGTGATCCGGTCGGCCCTGGAGGGCGAGGCAACCTGTAAGAAGGATCACGTGCCCTCGCAGTCGGCCGCGGTGATGGCAGCATCCTCGACGGTGAAGCAGAGGGCGTAGGAGAGGTCTTCGTTTTCCCAGCAGAGGGGGTCGGGCTGGGTCGGACAGTAGGTGTCCAGCCGCGCCCAGTCGGTCTCCGCTTCGCCGCGGAGCGTGACGCGGTAGCGGCCGGCCGCGTTCTCCTCGAAGTCGCGGCAGAGCCAGTCGCCATTGGCCTCGGCCGGGTGGTCGAGGGCCTCCCAGTCGGCCTGGTCGGAGGAGAAGCCGTAGCCGACGAACCACGCCCCGCCGTCCCAGTCGATCAGGTCGGCGTGCATGCACAGCTCCACACCTCGCGGCAGCACGCGGTCCACCTGGTCGTCGACCAGACCATCGCCGTCGATGTCCGGGTCGGCCGTGTCCTGGGTGTCGAGCACACGAGGTCTCTCGTCGTCGTCATCGAGCGCGGAAGCCGCGACGGGCGGTGGCGGCACCGGCTCGGTGCGACATCCCAGGCTGAGCACCCACATGGCGCAAGTCTCCCACCACTCCGTAGCCGCTGCACGGAGGAGTCGATGAACCCATATGCCGTTCTGGCCCGCGCCTGGGTCGGTCCGAAGGGACACGCCGAAGATCTGGACCCCCTGCAGGGACATCGCTGGAACCAGTTCTTGGTGCGACACCCGGACGCTGGCCCACGCTGGCGCGGCATGCAGCCCGCGCCCCTGTCCGTCGCTACCCTGCATGAGCTCGCCGCGGGCGCCTTGACCGCCTCGGAACGCGCCGCCTGTGGAGCGGCCCTGGACGCCGCGCTCGACGACCAGGGGCTGCGTTCCATGCCTGACCTCGTCCGACGCCTTGGCGCGCCCCGTCCCGACGACCTCGAGCTCGCCGGCTTCGCTTCGGTCAATCCGCCCTGCACGCTCGTCGGTCCGCTCGGCGGATGGCGTCTGGAGAAGGGCCGGCTCGAAGGGGCCGGTTGGAGCGAGGCCTGCCTCGAGTCCACCGAGCTCTTCCCGGGAGGGCATCCCGTCCCGCTGGCTCCAGGTGTGCTCTGGATCTACCGCACACGAGCGATGCGACCGGACTGGACGGACCTCGTCGGCGTCGCCAGCGCTCCAGCCGCACTGACAGTCTGCTGACACCCCGTCCCGGGCCGATCCACGACGCGTGACGCCCTCCTCGGCTCCTTGCCTACGGAGGTTGTCCCATGGAACTCGAAGCCTTCTTCGTCCCCACGCGCGTCTGGCTGACGCGGAACCCCCAGGACCTCTCGGCCATGCCGACGGGACTCTTCGGCGCCCTCGAATGGGTGGCGCGTCGCCAGTCCGCCAAGCGCTACCTGGCCTTTGCCCAGGAGCGCGGACGGCGCTTCGACGCGGTCTCCGTGTCCGCCTTCGTCGAGGAGCTCGGCATCGTCGATGCATGGACGGCCAGCTGCTTCCTGGCCGATCGAGGCCAGCGGGGCTGGCGTTGCTTCCGTTGCGGCGCCTGGCTGCGCCGCACGAACCGCTGTGACTGTGGGTGGCGCAAGCCTCCTGGCGGAGTCCAGTGGCTCGAGAAGGTCATGCACAACGCGAGCTCGGGCTCCGACTTTGCGCGGAACGTGAACCGCCGCGTCGGACAGGACCTCGATGACCTGCTGCGAAGCGGACCGATCGAGGTGGCCCTTCAGCACGTCAACGCCGCGGCGCGGGAGCTCGAGCTCGAGCGCGTCAAGACCGCTACGGGCAATCGCTTCCGAAACCCGGCCTACGCGGACCTTCCGCGCGACCTCGACGCCGCCGACGTCGACGCGGTTCGCAGCGGCGTCGACAAGCGCCGGCTCGGAGAACTGTCACGCCGGGAACGCGCCCTGGCGCTTCTGGAGCTCTTCCTCGCGCGCGGGAACGTCTTCGTTCCGCCGCGCGTGGTGGCCTCGCTGGACGTCGAGCTGTTCGTCAGCCTCGTGTCCGCGGCGGCGCGAGACGAGCGGGTCACGGCGATGCGCCCGCTCGCCCCGCGGGCGGACTGACTACTGCGGGGGCGTGTAGACCTCGAAGGCGAAGGCGCCTTCGAGCAGGCTGGCGTCACCGTAGTCGTCGAGCAGGAAGGACTCCTCGCCCGCCTCGATGACGTCGTGCTCCTCGTAGGCGCTGCCGGTGATGCAGCTGCCGGTCTTCTCCTCGTTCCAGCTCTGCCAAGCGGTGCAGGGATTCAGGTCTCCGAAGGCGGGCCCGTTGCTGTCCCAGCGGCTCCAGAAGTGGGCCAGGGCCCCCTGGGCGGGCAGGGTCAGGACCGGGCGGGACTCCTCGAGGCCGCGGAAGCTCATCGCGAACTCGGATCCACCGCTGGGGTGGCCATCCACGTAGAGGTCCACGCCTCCGTCCGAGAAGTCGATGCCCAGGCTGACGAGGCGGCCCCAGCCGTTGGTGTCGAGCTCCGACGACCAGGGATGGCCAGCGTCATCGATCGCCTCGACGAAGAAGGATTCGCCGTCTCCGCTCAGGAAGACGGTGACCTGGGCGCCCTCGCCCTCGGACTCGAAGAGGACCACGCCGTGGCTTCGACGGGTCGGAACCACCGCGATCTCGGTCCGCAGCGTGTAGCCCCCACCGAGCTTGCTCGCCTCGAGCACGTTGTCGGTGTGCTGACCTACCAGGATGAGTCCGGGGGGCTCGACCGGCAGGACCTCGATCGTGCGCGTCCAGGGGTCCGACCCCTCAGCCCAGGCGACCAGCCGGACCGACTGACCAGGCTGGACCTTGGCGATCGACGCGCTGATGTCGAACTCGGTCTTGCGGGTGAAGGCGTCGAGCTCGCCGGTCTCCGGGTGGTCCTCGAAGCTCGTGCCGTCGCGGGCGCGCCCTTCGACGACGATCTCGATCTCGTTGGTGTCGTCGTCGCCGTTGCCCTCCCAGCAGGTCACCCAGGCCGGCTGGCCGCTGGTGAAGTGATCCGGGGCCTCGCAGCCGATGACCGGCTGGGCGTCGATCTCGCCGTCGCTGCAGGCGAGGAATGAAAGCATTCTGAGCATGTCCCTGTCTCCGTTGTCGGGGGTGCCCTGGCAACTACGGAGTAGACTGTCGTTCGTGCTCCTGTTCGCCCTGGCCTGCACCCAAGACAGCCAGATCACGGCGATCGCCAAGGAACTGGCTGTGTCGCCGCCGGTCGCCGACGCGGGTCAGGTCGCGCTCGGGGACTCGGTCGAGCTGACCCTGCAGCTCGACAACCTGCAGGGCGGGGACATCTCGATCCGGAACATCACCCTCACCACGGTCGAGGGCGACGGCTTCGACGTCGACGACTGGGACGAGGTCATCCCGGCCGGAGGCGCGGGCTACGCGACCCTGTCCTACACCCCCACCGATCGCGGCTACCACCGGGCGCTGATCGAGATCACCAGCGACGCCGACAACACCCTCGGCGACCTCCAGGTCCGCGGCTTCTGCGGCGAGCCTCGGCTGCGCGGCTGGCCGGCGAGCCTGGACTTCGGCTTCGTCGAGGTCGGCGAGACCGCCGAGGCGGAGCTCACCCTGTCCGGCGCGGGCGACATGCCCACGACGGTGCGGGACTGGCTGGTCGAGGGCGACTTCGAGGTCCTCGACGATCCGCTCCAGGTCCCCCAGGGCGAGCAGAGACTGATCACCCTGCGCTTCTCCCCACAGACCGACGCGGCCCAGGACGTCGAGCTCATCGTGGCCAGCGACGCCGACGACGTCGAGTTCGTCCTGCGCGGAAACTCCTGCACCGGGCCTGGGCAGGACCTCGACGGCGACGGCTACACGATCTGCGGCGGGGACTGCGACGACGACGACGACGACGCCCACCCCGGCGCGGTCGAGACGGCCGACGGGACCGACGAGGACTGTGACGGCGTGGTCGACAACGGCACCAGCGCCTACGACGACGACGGAGACGGGGAGTCCGAGGACGACGGCGACTGCAACGACGGTGACCCCGAGGTGTTCTCCGCCCAGGAGGAGACCCGAAACGGCATCGACGACGACTGCGACGGCGTGATCGACGACGGGGTCGGCAACCTCGACACCGACGGCGACGGCTACCTGGAAGAGGCGGGCGACTGCGACAACGACGACCCCACGGTCTACCCGGGCGCCCCGGAGCTCGAGGACGGCATCGACAACGACTGCGACGGCGTCGTGGACGAGGGCACCGCGGCCTACGACGATGACGGGGACGGCGAGACCGAGAACGACGGCGACTGCGACGACACCGACGCCACCGTCTACTCGACGGCGACCGAGCTGCAGGACCACCTCGACAACAACTGCGACGGCCGGGTCGACGAGGGCACCAACCGCTACGACGACGACGGCGACGGCTTCACCGAGCAGGGCGGCGACTGCGACGACGCCGACTCGAGCGTCCACCCCGCGGCGGTCGAGGTCGAAGGCGACGGCACCGACAACGACTGCGACGGGACGGCGGAATGATCCACGCGCTGCTCGCCGTCGCCCTGGCCGACACGGAGATCTACTACAACTCCAGCTGGGTCACGACCTCGGACCTCACGGACCTGGACACTGCGCTGACGGGCATGGGGGCGACCGTGACGAGCACGGCCATGAGCTCCTCGTCGAGCTGGCCGACCTCGTACTCGGGCACCAAGCTGGTGATCATCCTGCTGCCGCCGAGCTCGATGTCCGCGGCCGAGGCCACCGCGCTCGAGAGCTTCGTCAACGGCGGCGGGCGGCTGGTCATCAGCGGCGACTGGGAGACCACCGCCTTCGGGTACTGCTTCGGGACCTGCAGCGAGAACGACAACGTCAACAGCATCCTCTCGGCGATCAACACCGGGATGTCGATCCGCACGAGCGGCACCTACGCGTCGACCGGCTGCACCTCGACGTCGACCGTCACCTCCGACCAGGTCACCTCGGGGGTCTCCTCGGTCTACATCGCGGCGGGCAACCCGATCCTCGGTGGCACGGCGCTGGTCAAGTCGGCGGGCAAGACGGTGCTGGCCTACGACCAGCCCTCGACCTCGTCGGCCTCGCGCACGCCCTACGACGTGCTCGCGACGGCCGACACGAACGTCTGGCTGAACTCCTGCACCGGGAGCACCTCGAGCGGCGCCAACTACACGCTCTGGGAGAACCTCTACATCGAGGAGTGCGACGACGACGACGGCGACGGCTACGAGGACGAGAGCTGCGGCGGCGACGACTGCGACGACACGGACTCGGCGATCAGCCCGGCGGCCAGCGAGACCTGCGACAGCGTCGACAACGACTGCGACTCCAGCATCGACGAGGGCGTCACCACGACCTTCTACGCCGACGACGACGGGGACAGCTACGGGGACTCCTCGAGCACCACCGAGGACTGCTCGGTCCCGAGCGGGTACACGACCGACTCGAGCGACTGCGACGACAGCGACTCCAGCGCCTACCCGGGCGCGACCGAGGTCTGCGACTACGACGACGAGGACTGCGACGGCTCCGTCGACGAGGGGCTGACCTCGACCTACTACGCCGACGCCGACGGCGACAGCTACGGGGACGCGTCCTCGACCACCGAGGACTGCTCGGTGCCCTCGGGCTACTCGACCGACGACTCGGACTGCGATGACAGCGACTCGAGCGCCTACCCGGGCGCGACCGAGGTCTGCGACTACGACGACGAGGACTGCGACGGCTCGGTGGACGAGGGGCTGACCTCGACCTTCTACGAGGACTACGACGGCGACAGCTACGGCGACGCGTCGAGCACGACCGAGGCCTGCTCGGCGCCCTCGGGCTACTCGACCGACTCGAGCGACTGCGACGACTCGGACTCGACGGCCTACCCGGGCGCGACCGAGGTCTGCGACGAGGACGACGAGGACTGCGACGGCTCGGTGGACGAGGGCGTCGAGAGCACCTTCTACGCGGACGCCGACGGCGACAGCTACGGCGACGCCTCGACCACCACCGACGGCTGCAGCGCACCGAGCGGCTACGTCTCGGACGACACGGACTGCGACGACAGCGACGCCGACGTGAACCCCGGCGAATCCGAGGTGCCCTACGACGGGGTCGACAACGACTGCGACGACGGGGACGAGTGCGATGTCGACAACGACGGCGTGGACTCCGATCACTGCAGCGGCGGCACCGACTGCAACGACGTGGACAGCGGGACGTACCCCGGCGCGACCGAGTACTGCGACGGCACGGACGAGGACTGCGACAGCACCGTCGACGAGGGCACGACCTGCTACGACGACGACGGCGACGGCTACACGGACAACACCGACTGCGACGACGACGACCCGGACGCCTACCCCGGCGCGACCGAGGACTGCGACGG
>Ga0114933_10000590_pt1 | contig 44035 bp, 37 predicted proteins | sample 4SBtaG_FD_89691 | JGI IMG/M metagenome (GOLD analysis project Ga0114933, IMG submission 89691) | Deep subsurface microbial communities from Kolumbo volcano to uncover new lineages of life (NeLLi) - 4SBTROV12_W25 metaG | ecosystem: Environmental > Aquatic > Marine > Volcanic | place: Kolumbo... | reverse complement strand
AGGAGGAGTTGAACCATTTACAACAAATGTTCCATCTAAATTTCCATCTTCATTAGTAGCACGGAAACCTCTTCTTTGCTGATCTACCAACATATAATTTTGGAAGTGTCCAGCAGTTCCTTCTCTTAATCTTAAAGACTCATCTTCAGAAGATCCGCTGTTATTTCCTACAATTGTTACATTAGAAAATTTAGGAAATGAATCGTCTGCAGCTTGGCTGCTGTTTCTTCCATCCATTTCATGACCTCTATTTGAGGTTGCTCCTCTAACTACAACTAGGAATTGTCCTGTTCCTTGGTATCCGGTATCTGTATCAAATCCGTCGTCGCCGACTTTGTATACCATACAGTATCTTAAATCAACAGTTCCACCAAACATTTCAAAACCGTCATCAAAGTTATAAGCTACTTCACAGTAACTAACTTCTGTTCCAGTTCCAACACCAGCTAATGTAATACCATTAATTTCATTATCTGGAGCAATTGCTCTACCACCATAACGAACTGAAACATATCTTAATGTACCAGAGTCATCAGCAGCATCTGTACCACCATAAGGTACTGAAGCAACACCCTCAACGGTTCTAGTTCCACCGCCTTGAATTGGTGCATAACCACAGATAATTAATCCACCCCATGCTCTACCACCAACAATTGGAAGTCTGTCTGGTTCGTCTCTTGCAATAATTGATGTCATGATAATTGGAGCATTAGCAGTACCTACTGCTTCAATCATTCCACCTTGCCATACTACGATTGCAGGAGCGTTTCCATTACCATCATCTGATAATGCATAAATGTTAGATCCAGCTGCAATTGTTAACGTTGCACCATCTCTAACTTGTAGTTGACCAGAAAGTACATAATCACCGCTTAAATCTAAATCTGAAGTAACATCTCCATATAAACTTCTTTCAACATTCATATCCATTGAGTATGAATTTGATAAAGTTGTTGTACCATCTAAAGCGGTTGTAGTAACTGTTAACGTAACAGTTTTTAAACCTCTGGAAGAGAATGTATGTGAACCACTTGGAGCAACAGCAGTTGCTTCACCATTAAAATCCCATGCATATGCTACTCCAGCACCAGTACCGTTAGAAGCAGCCTGATCATCTGAAATAGAAAAATTATAGGTTAATGTTCCCATCACATGCTCAGCGTTAAATGGCTGTGCAGATGGAGGAAGAGTAGTATTATCAACAGTCTCTGTATCGTTATCATCGCATGATGTAAAAAGAAATACACTTGCGAAAATAGTCAATATGATTTTTTTACTATTCATTTTCTTATCCTTTTTATACTATTAAAGTGTGTGGGAAAAACCCACCGATGCAAACTAGATTTACAAATTGAGTTTGCTATTTGAAGTTTGTTAGGATTATGTTTGAATTTTTAATTAAAATCGTAAGTCATACTTAAAGATATAGATATACCTGGTTCAAGCATCTTTGTATCTAACTTATTTCCAGTATCAGTTTTCAGGTAGTGTTCAATCTTGCTATTTAAAAGATTTTTTGCCTTAACACTAACTGATAATCCATTTTCAAATTTTTTCTTTGAAGTAAAATTTAAAGAATGAAAAGGTGCTTCAAAATAATGTCCTGTTACATCCCCTACTTTAATAATTCTTTCACTAAAACCATTATAAGAAAGTGAAATTTCGTATCCTGAACTAAGAATTGTATCCAAGGCAAGATTCCCTAAAAATTCTGAATGACCCATTAATGGCCTATTGGTCTGATCTTCAATTGGAGTGACTGCAAATGGAGAAACTACAAAATCATTTACATCTACATCTGATGATGACAGTGTAGCGTTTGCAGTTAAAATTTGGGTAGCACTTGATGAGGGAAATAAATTTATCTTCTTCCTAATATCAAACTCTAATCCATAAATCACTTCAGATTTTGCATTGTTATACATACTATATGATCTTTCTACATTTACTAATAATACCTCTTCAACAGGTTTTTGCATATCTTTAGCAAATAATGAAACTGACCATACTTCACCTCCGGAAGGATATACTTCGTATCTAAGATCAAAATTTGTGACTTCAGATTGTTCAAGTGTTGGGACTCCAATATATTGATCATCTCCATAAAATGCTTGATATTCAAGTGGTGCATATTCTCGAAATTCTGCTCTTGCAACAGTTTGAGATAACGAAAATCGTACTTTTGAATTCTCTGAAGTGTCTAAAATAAAATTGATAGAAGGAAGTACATAATTTTCATCAATATCTACAAGTGTTGGCTCTTGTGTAGGGTTGTTATAAGGGTTGACATACGTTTGACCAGTTACGGTATTGTATGGCCTAAGGTCTAATGTATACATTTCATATCTCATACCACCAATAAAAGTAATAGGTATAGCAAAAGAATCAAATTTTCTTTCAATCATTGAGAAAATTGCATTTGTCTTTTCATCTGCATCGTATGCAGCTCTTGCAAGCTGTGCTGCCTCTTCAACAATGATTAAACCACTATTTCCATCAAAAAAGTTTGCTTCATCAAACGATCTTCCAAAATCATTATCATTAACCTCCAGAAGATTGTTTGGCCATGTTCCATTAGAATGAGTATAATAAAAAATTCTCTTTTTAAAAGTCCTATCTCTCTGCTGAATTCTAAGTCCACTCTTTAATTGAAAGTTTTCAAAATTAACTTTATACGACAAATCTAAGCTATTATTTGTATCATCTCCATCAGCCCAAAATCTTAAGCCAGGCGACGTACTACTAACATCAACAGTATAAGGATTTAATGCGCTTTGCCTTGAGTAAGTATGAGTAGCAACATCTGGTTCGTACAATGAGGCAGAACCTAAATTTATTGACCAATCAAGTTCGCTTGGATTAGAAGAATAAAATATACTATTACCTTCCAAAGATAAATTTGATAATGCTTTTTCACTATAATAATGCTGAATAGTTACTGCGTCTTCTAAATTTTTAAGCACCCCAGAAGCATAAGATAATTTATCACTTGCCTTGTGACTTAATAAAAAAGATAATTTAAACTTGTGGTCTTGTAAATATTTTAAACCTGTACTCATATTTAATACATGGTTTGCATTATAAATAGATGTTTCTCTTTGGAGGTTCAAATATCTTGATAATTCTGTATTATCATAATATCTACCAATATTTTCATCCTCAAAATCATAAGAGTTACCAAAGGAATAATTTATAAAGTATCCATACTCATAATCACCATTTGAACTATTAAACTTTTGACCATTTTCAATACCAAATGAAATTTGAGGACTGGCACTTTTTGACCTAGTACGATAATTTTGTTTGAATTTATTTGTATTTGTTGATAATAATTCTCGCCATTGTGAAGAAGTATAGTTCTGTGGATTAGTTGAACCAGATGTTAATGGATATCTAAACTCTGACAACCAAAAATCTTTTGGAACGTCAGGCATTTTATTATCATTTCCATCTATACCAAAAAAATTAATGCCATTATTAGATGTTCTAAATCTACTATTATCAATTGATGAAATTGTTCCAGCGCCAAACTTTAGCTTCATTATTTTTTTGTCTGGATATGCTAAAGTTTTAATATTTACAACCCCTCCAGCAAAAGTTCCGGGTAAGTCAGGAGTGAACGTTTTTTTTGCACTTAATCCAGAAATAATTGAAATGGAAAAAAGATCTAGAGGAACAGCTCTTTTTTCGGGTTCTGGGGTAGCTAAGTCAGAATTATTTAATTGAGTATTTGTATACCTATCACCTAATCCTCTTACTGCAACAATGTTATCAACTACAGAAACACCAGTCACTCTTCTAAACGCATCTGCTGCATTAGAATCCCCCGCTTTTGACATTCTTTCTAAACTTATTGCATCTTCAACATTAGATGATTCTTTTCTGTCAATCATCATGCTTATATCGCTACCATCGACTGCTTGACCAGTCACCTCAACACCAGATAACTGCACGGCATCTATTGATAAAGCTATATCAAAATTATTTTGCCCCTCTAAAAGATTAATTGAAAATCTTTCGGATTTATAACCTATATACGAAACATTTAGTACAACTTCGCCTGGTTGAGTAAAAATCGTGTAGGAACCATTTAAATCAGAAGCTGCTCCATTATTTGAGTCTTCAATAATAATATTTACGCCGACTAGGGCTTCTCCAGAATCCTTACCGGTGACAGTACCAGTTAGAACAGATAAATCTTGACAAAAAATGAAACTTAACGATAAAAATACTACTTTAAATATTCTCAACTCTACATCTCCTTTAAAAGTTGAAAGAAATGTAAAAAGCTTATGTTAGGATTATGTTTGAATAGGTAGAAATATTTTTACAGAAGTTCCTTTGTCTATCTCACTGTCTAGGGTAATATCTCCATTGTGCAGATCCAAAATTTTTTTTACAATTGGTAATCCCAAACCTGATCCTCCATACTCTCTACTTCTTGAGGATTCTTCTCTAAAAAATCTATTAAATATATTCTTAATATTTTCTTTTTTTATCCCTTTTCCATTATCAATTATTTTAATAATGCATGAATCTTGCTGGCTGGATAGCAGAATATTAATCTTGCTATTTGGATTTGAATACATAATTGCATTTTTTAAAATGTTAGATAATGCATTTTGAATAAGGCTTATATCAACCTTTAAATTGCAACAATTAAAATCTTTCGGCTGTTCAATATCTATATTTTTTTTATCTGCAAGGTGTTTCACAGTTTCAACAGAAGATAAAATTAAATCACTTAAACTAATCTCTTCTTTTTGAAGATTAAAAACAGCATTGTTTTCTAACATAGATATCTGCAGCAAATCATCAATTATTTCATTCATTCTCAAAGATTGTCTAATAATGATGTCTCTAAAAGGAATTTCTGTAGGAATTGTTTCAGTAGCTGCTAAAATAGAAGTGATTGGCGTTCTAAGTTCATGAGATACATTTTCAACAAACTCTCTTTGAGAATTCTGTGCTTGTATGATAGATGATATATCATTAAAAACAATTAAATATTTCGACTTAACGGATGTTTCCACTTTCAAAAAATTTACTTTTGCATCAAATGATTGAGAAGCATCAATAAAAAAGTCTTCTTCAAAAGAAGTAATTTCGTTTTGATTTTCAATAGCTTTCATTGATTGCTCAATGAAGTTTAATATTTTGGGGTTTCTAACAATACCTGATATCGGTTTCCCAATGAATTCTTCAGATAAAGAAAATATTCTTTTTGCTTTATCATTATAAAAAATTAAAAATTTATCATTATTTATAGAAATAACACCCGATTGTATAGTATCAAGAACTGACTTTAAATCATTAATCGGAGTATTACTCATCTTCATCATTAAACTTATATCCTATACCCCTAATAGTTTTAATATATTTTTTTGCAGTAGATAATTTTTTTCTCAATCCTACAATTTGAAAATCAATTGTTCTATCTGTAGCAGGATAATTATCTCCTCTAATAGAGTCAATTATTTGAGATCTAGTATACACCAAACCAGGATTTTGAGAAAGCATACTTAAAATTTCAAACTCACTAAATGTTAAATCTATTATAGCATTATTTACACTGACTTGATGTTTACCAATATCTATTTTTAAGCTATCAAAGTTCAAAATTTTTGAATCTGTTTTTTTAACTCTTCTCAGAACAGCAGCAATTCTAGCAGAAAGAATTGAGCCAGAAAATGGTTTAACTATGTAATCATCTGCTCCCAATTCCAAACCTTTTACAATATCAGCTTCGCTTCCTTTAGCTGTAAGCATTATTATCAGAAGATCTTTTAATTTGGGGTCACTTTTGATAATTCTACAAATATCGTATCCACTAATACCTGGAAGCATTAAATCTAAAAGAAGCAAATTGGACTTATTATTTCTAAGATGTTTTAGTCCAGATTCGCCATTTGAAAATGATTGTACTTGATATCCTAAGCTTGAAATATTATAGGCAAGTAGCTCGCGAATATCTTTGTCATCTTCAATAATTACTAATTTTGTATTTTTTGTATCTGACATACAAGCTCCGGAGGAGGGACTCGAACCCCCGACCTGGTGATTAACAGTCACTCGCTCTACCAACTGAGCTACTCCGGAAGATGGTAGAAATTTTTAATATTATTATCGAAAAAACAAGTATTATTACTTTTATTTTTGATTATGAAGCAAAAGTTATAACTCTAGTTCAATAAATAATTTTTTTGAAGGATCAAATTGACCATGATTCTGGACATTTTTAGAGATTTCAATTTTATTACTTGGTGACATTTTTCCAATGTAAGCATGGGTAGATTTGATTCCACCTAGGTACCATCTTGTATCAGATATGTATGCAAAATCTCCTTCTTTAGCACCAAGATCTTTCATTAAGTCTGCTGGTAAATATATTTTATTTTCTGTGTCATCAATAACTTTAATCATATCGCCATCAAAGGTGATTTTACTTCCTGCATTTTCATTCACCTCTGCACCTTTAAAGAATGTTGGGCCATCTTTAATAGTCCAAAGAGTTAATCCTTTAATTTGTTCATAGTGCGATTGATTTGGTTTTGAAGTAAGTAGGGTTACAATAATTCCTATTGAAACACATGCGACAACATTATATAAGGCTCTAATGTAGGACCATGGTTTTGCTTCAACATATTCTATCCCATGAGAAAAAGGCTGAACTAATGTTTGAGGATACTCGATCCCAAGAAAAATGAATGCTGCACCTAGCACAAACGTTAACACAGCTGCTCTTGATGAATAACGTGCCCAGCAAATGCCAAGGAAAATAACCGTAACCATTGGTGGAGTTACTACACTATGAAATGCTCCATGAGCTTCATAAATAGTGCCATATTGTGCAAATAAAAATGCTGCTTGAATCCCAACAAAAGTGACAAGCAAAGAAGTAAACATTGACACTCTTAAGCGTGTTTTTTCAGAAGGATTTTTACTCAATGGCGTGTATACATCGTTTACAGCAACAGCTGCTGATGCATTAATTTGTGAATCCAAACTAGACATTAATGCTGCTACTACCGCAGCAACCAAAAATGCGAAGATTGCTTCTGAATTTGCAACTAAAGATGCAACCACTGTAAATACACCATTTGCATTTCCATTGGGAAGTAAATCTGTAATTAATCCAGGGGATATATTCTCCATAGCTCTAGCAAGCCAACCAGAATTTGAAACAGCCACAGTTCCAATTGGCAAGAAAACCAATACATTCATCATAGTTGCTCTTCTGGCATGAATAACTGATCTCGAGGCTAAGAATCTCATAATTACTGCCTGATTCATAAATGCAAATCCCACTGAACCCACAACTCCATCTTGCCAGAAAATTCCAACAAAATTAAAGTCAGGTGGTGAATTAAAATCAGCTAATGGTAATTTATTTGTTGTTGATAAATTGCTCCAGAAAAGATCAAATCCGCCTATATATGCAAGACCTAAACCAAAAATTAATAACCCGGCAAATAATAGAATAACTCCTTGTAAAAAATCTGTAAAGATGATAGCTGTTTGTCCACCTAGAGATACATAAGTACCAGAGATAATAGCAACCACAATAATAATCGTATTGATTTCCCATCCCAATATTGGCTGTAATAAAGACCCAAGAGCTAATAACCCAATACCGATATATCCGATAAGATATAAAAGCATCGTAATAGTAGATAAATTTCTAACAGTGGAATTAAATCTTCTTTCAAAATATTCAGGAATAGAGTTGACTTGCATGTAGTAAATAATTGGAATCCAACCAAATAATAATAATGGCATAAAAAACCAATCATTCATATAGGTCATTGTAGATGAAAATCCATATTCAAATCCTTTGGATGCATATTTAGCAAAACTGTGAGAACCAACTCCGGTTGCTAACATCGACATTCCAATTAACCACCAGGAAAATCTTCTACCACCAAAGAAAAAATCTTCCGTTGATTGATTGTTTCTAGCAAAGAATAATCCAGCACCTAAGACAAAGAAAACATAAGCGGTTAAAATCACCCAAAATAATTCTGATGTAGGTATCGTGTTCATGTAATCTTCTTAGTTAATAAAAACACATTAAATATATACAATGATAAAATAACTATATAAAGTTGAGGATAATCATTCAGCGCTGAGATAGTCATCAGTAAATGAATTGATGTAACATAAATGAATCCCCATATCAAAATTTGAATCCATATTTTATATTGATTCCAAAATTCTTTTCTGCCATATGCTTTAAATATCGCAAAAAGACCTCCACCAAAAATAAGTACACCGAATCCGTACTGATATATGAATGGAAGCCAGGAGTGTGAGAATAAATCCATTATAATTCTTCCTTAAATAAATTTAGTAGTTGCTCATACGTATCATCTAAAGCTTGAGGCATCACTTTGGTATTCCCTATCACAGGCATAAATGATGTATCACTTTTCCATCGAGGAACTATATGAAAATGCAAATGTGACTGAATAGATGCACCTGAACCCTCTCCAATATTAGCTCCAAAGTTAAAACCATCGCAACTAAAGTTATGTCTCAATATTTTCATAATTTTTTTAGAAATAACCATGACCTCTGATAGAACTTCATCATCAAGATCTTCAAATCTATCAACTTCTTTATAAGGAATTACCATTAAATGTCCATTATTATAAGGATAATAATTCATTATTACATAGCAATGTTTTGCACGATGCAATATAAGATTATCTTTGTCATTATCTTCATTGGCAAAATCAGAAAATATGTTTTGTGAATCATCTTTTTTATTTCTTAAATAATCCATCTTCCATGGAGCCCATAAATGTTTTTGATTGCTCATATAATATCGGTTTTTGCTTGATTAATTAAATCTCTTAGTACTGGTTTAATATAAACATTCTCAAGATTAATTTGACTAAAACACTTAGCTAAAACATATAGTCGTTGCTCAAGAGGTTTATGTTTATTAATTACAATTGTATCATTTGAAAAAAGCAAACAGTTGTCTCCATTAAAATCACCTCTATCATGAATGATTTTAATATTGCATTTTTCACCTAGATCAAGAAATTCTTCTAATAATTGTGTTTTCTTTTTATCAGGCTTTTTTTTCATTTGCCGATTCCAGTTAAATCACTACTACTTCTTATTTTTTCGCCTAAACCATCTACCATTTTAATGTCATACTTTTTCATTACAGCAGTTTCAGGAATTTCTTCTAAAGACCTATCCCCACCATTTGCAAATATATTAGGTTTTACTTCCTCTAAACTTTTACATACGCTGCTATCCATATCTATACTTAAAAAAACTTCATCAACACATTTAAGTGCTGCAACAATTTCCATTCTATCTTTTTCATGCATAAAAAACTCACCTTTTTTGAGCTCAGCTTGATGATTGTTATTCACAATGACAATTAATTTATCGCCCAACTTACTTGCTAGCTGCAAATACTCTAAATGACCAACATGCATTGGATCAAAATATCCACTAACAGCTACGACAACTTTATCGTTCATTAATTGATCTCCCAATTTTTTATTTCTAATTCCCAATTAGTTCTTAATACTAATGAATCAGGGTAAACATAAAATTTTTCTGATTCAGTTTTACTGTTTAAAAGTCCAGTATCAAGAATTTTATTATTATTTCTATCTTGAAAAGCTAACAGTTGGTATTTACCGCTCATAATATTATCTATACGAAATGTTCCATCCAAAGATAATTCTGTTTGATAGTCATAATTTTTATTTTTTAAGATAATTCTAAGAGGAAGGATATAATTACCTTTAATATTTCCAACAAGATTTGAGAATTCTTCTAATTCTTGATCTACTATCAATGAATCAAGCTCTGATTCATTATTTTCATCATTAAAATAAAAATTAATATTTGAAATATGATTTTTTTGAATGTTAACAAAATCATCCGAATGAAATGATATCTTATTTTGGTCTAATGGTAGTCTTGGATTATATAAATCAGATGCTATGATGGTATATTTATCATATGCCAAATAACTAAAACTAAATATATTGGTGGAAGAAATTATATAATCTGGCTTTCTATTAATCATTTCATTTTTTTCAATAATTCCTCTCCATAGCAATACTGAAGGTTTTTTAAAAGATCCAAATATTTCTCCTTGCAATACACCTTCATTAATTGAATTTGAAAGGCTAATTGGAATAACAATATTTTCTTTTAATTTGACATTTCGCTCGTCTGAAAAATTGGAGTTTAATGATATTACATATGTTTTATCTTGCTCTAGATTTGGAGGTAAAGTAATTATGATATCTTTACCGAAATATTCGTAAGTAATTTTTTCATCTACACCAGGAAATAATTCAATAGAATTTTTAAGGGATTCTTCTTTGATATATTCATTAAAAGATAGGGTAATTTTTTGACCTTGGTTCAAGTTGGTCAGAATTTTCGGGTTTGTTGAATCTAACTTCGGTGGAGTTGAATCAATTAATCCACCTTGAGGTGCTTTAACAGATGCACATGAAAAAAAAATTAATGAAAATATAAATAGATTTTTTTTATTTAATTGTTTCAAGTACATCTGATGCATGTGTTGCAGTTTTTACTTTACTATACGCTTGTTCAATATTGCCATCTTCATCTATCAAATAAGATATTCTAAGTATACCTTCATATTCTCGACCATACATCTTTTTAAGTCCCCATGCTTTATATTTTTTGATAGTGCTTAATTCGGCATCTGATAAAATATCAAATTTAAATTCATTTTTAGTACAAAAGTTTTTTTGAGCCTTTATTGAGTCTTTGCTTATTCCAATTATTGAAATATTAAGCTTTTGGAAGGTTTTATATAAATCATTAAATCCAATTCCCTCTCTAGTGCAACCTCCAGTGCTAGCCTTAGTAAAAAACCAGACTAATACCTTGCGACCTCTAAGGTCTTTTAAATTTATAATTGCGTCATCTTGATTGGGTAATGAAAAATCTGGAGCTTTTTGACCAACTTTTAACATAATTTAATTATCATACATTTTTAAATAATTATCAGACCATTTTACAAAAGTATTGTTATTAATTTCATTTTTTATTTCATTAATTAAATCTAAATAATATGCTATGTTGGTAAGGGTTGCAATTCTTAATCCAAACATTTCATTTACTTTAAAAAGATGTCTCAAATATGACTTAGAAAATATTTTTGCAAATTCTATTGAACTATGTTCATCTATAGGTGTAGTATCATTTGCAAAATCACTATTAGTTATATTAATAACACCTTGGTGGGTAAAAATTTGTCCATTTCTAGCATTCCTTGCTGGTAGAACACAATCAAACATATCCACTCCCCTTAAAATTGCTTTAACTAAGTCAGTTGGTTTACCAACACCCATCAAATATCTTGGTTGGTTTTTTGGCATATTTTTTCCTAAAAGTTCGACAATATCTAACATTGGTTCTTTTTTCTCTCCAACCGACAACCCTCCAATAGCTATTCCACAAGTTGCATAAGGTATCATTTGATTTAAACATTTTAATCTTTCATCTGGATCAATACCGCCTTGGATAATTGGGAACAGAGTTTGATTGTGTCCATAAATACTTTTTTTATCTTGAAGATACTCAAAAGCTTGCTTGGTCCATTTTTCTGTTAGAGTAGAAGCTCTTTTAAGTTCTTTTTTCGAACAATCTGCAGGAGGACAATAATCAAATGCCATAATAATATCTGAACCTAACTGTCTTTGAACTTCCATGGATTTCTCAGGAGTAAAAAAATGTTCACTTCCATCTAAATGGGATCTAAAGTTAACACCAGTATCAGTAATTTCATTCATCTTGCTTAAAGAAAATACTTGATAGCCTCCACTATCAGTTAAGATGCTTTTCCCCCAATTGAGAAATTTATGTAACCCTTGATTTTCATTAATTATTTCCGTACCAGGCCTTAGATATAAATGATAAGTATTTGATAGCATTATTTGAACGTTCATATCGTTTAAATCATCAGGAGAAAGAGTTTTAACGACACCATGTGTTCCCACAGGCATAAATACAGGAGTTTCAATTTTTGAATGGTCTGTTTCTATTAAACCAGTTCTAGCTAGTGAATGATTGTCTTCAGATAAAACAGAAAATTTCAAGAAATTTACCAGTCGTAACCAAAGGAAACTATATATTGAGGCTTAGAATATCCTCCGCTTGGATACTTATCCCATGCAGTATCAATTCTAATTAACGCAAATGGGGTGAATATTTTTGTTCCAATACCAAAAGTTGTTAAAATTGGAGATGCTTTAGGATCTGTAAGACCATATTTACTTCTAACTAATTCACTATTATCAAATTCATCAGATGAATCCCAGGCAGCACCAACATCTAAAAATAAGTGTCCAAATATATTCCCAAATCTTATTCTTGCTGGGAAACTAACATCAACATAATTAACAAATGGGAATCTAAATTCAAAGTTAGCTACTGCAACATTCTCCCCAACTCTTTCTCGATATCTAGCACCCCTTAATGGAAAAACATACTCACTAAAGTAAACGTCTTCTAAAATACTTGTATTATCGTAGTCGAGGACTCTTTGGGCATAAAACCCAGAATCATCTCTACCCTCTGTCTGAGTATCGGAAAAAATCATCATTTGTGAATTTCCACCTAGGAAAAATTTCTGAGGTCTATCTCCTACACTTTTACCCAACATAAGTCTTGCAGCGAGACTATAATTTCTATTTATCTTGTAATATTTTCGCATGTCAAATTTGAGTGTCTGGAAAGGAATCGAGTTTGAACCAATATCTGGACTAAATTGAAATGTTAAGTATTGTTTAAATCCATCTACTGGCCCAGTATAACCATTAGTAGAATTATCAAATACAAGACTTGTAAGAGGAACAATTGCTCTTAAGTTTTCTTTATAATTTGTTGAAGTTTGAAAGGTAAAAATATCAAATTGTTTAACTTCATAATCTACATTTCTTATAGTAGCTCCAAAATCTAATCTTGAGAATTTAGAAAAAGGGTATTGACCAAAAAAGCCTACTCCATAATCTCTTAATTGACCTATAAAATCGTAATTCATATTGTAACCAAGAGAAAAAGTGTTTGCCTGTTGGAACAATGTGGTATAATAATTTGTTCGATTTTTTAAATAAGCATACTGGACAACTAAATCACTATTATTCAAATCTAATACTAAATTAGTACCAATATTTATTCGATGATCTCCCATTACATCGCTCCAAGAGAGGTTAGCAACACCTCTGGTACCGAAAAGATTATCTATTGTTGCTGTAGTAGCAATGTAGTCAACTGAAAAATCTGTTTGATATTTCCTTGCTAAATATGAATCCTGAAAACGTAATGAGTCTACTTCAACTTCTTCATCGCTATCTTTTTTAGGATTCTTATATTGATAGTTTCTTGCAAATATATGCGTGGTATAATCTTCAGCAGTAGAAGCAATTTTAGTATTTGTAAAAGTTCTTAAATCTTCAAAATCAGTATTACGATTTTGGTTAGCATAAAATTTAGTGGGCTTAATTTCCTTTTTTGAAGCTTTATCTAAGCTATTCATTAAATATAAATCCCAACCTCTTTTTTTGAACCCAGAAAAAACTAAATTATTATTACTATCTAAATCTATTTGCTGAACACCTGTAATAACATTTGTAATTGGAAAAGCCTCATTGCTCTTTAGGTTATGCTTAAAAATATTAGTGATTCCATTGTAATCAGCTGTATAAAATAAATTTCCATCTGACCCTACAACTGGATAATTTTCATTATATTTAGTGTTTGTTAGCTGTGTTACCGTATTTGTTTTATAACTATACTGAAAAATATCAGTTTGAGAAAAATCAACTTCAAACATATTATTAGTATTTGCATTTTGACCTTTATCTGAAGTGAAATATATTATTTCACCATCCAAAGACCAACTTGGTGAAGATTCAGAAAAAATATCATTGGTAATATTTGTTACTTCATTTGACTTCAAATCAATTACATAGATATCGCTGGCATCATTTTTATGTCCCATAAATGCAATTTTGTTTTGGGTTGGGTGCCATGAAGTTGTAAAAACACCATCTAGATCTATTGGAATTTTTTTGTATTTACCAGTTTTAATATCTACAATGATAATCGAATCCTGCTCTCCACTCTTTGAAGCAAATGAAATAGATTTTCCATCTGGTGACCATGAGATTCCAGGCTGAAGCCATTTTAGCTCCTCAAAATCTGGAGTAGTATTACCTCTTATTAAACGTCTTTTTTGTTTTTCAGAATCAACTTCGTATAAAATTAAATCCATATAACCATCTTGATCAGAAAAATATGCAATAGTATTTCCGTCTGGAGAAAATGAAGGGCTAACATTGTAAAAATTTCTAGTTTCAGATCTGTCAGTAATTTTGGTTGAAAAATCATTAAAATTTTCTCTATTTACTAAATCAGGCCAATACTCTCTTTTAACGAAATCATGCCAATCCTCTGTGAGTTGCTCGTAGTCAACACCTAGTGCACTTTCAAATCCTCTTTCATCATTTTGAGATCTTTTCATTTGCTGAAAAATTTCTCCAACTTTTTCTCTACCATATTTTTGAGTTATATACTGCCATACAGACTGTCCACCTTTATATGCTAGAATGGAATAGTTTAGTTCTAGGATTGAAGGCAATCTATCTTCAATAGCTAGGTCTCTTAGCACCATATCTGAATTAGTATCCCAATCAACAGATAAAAATTCAGCTAAACCTTCATTTGCCCATAATGGAACTTGGACTCGTATTCTCCCACTGATTAATCCCTGAGCATTACCTCCATATACAAGCTCATTTATAGCTGCGTGCACCAACTCATGATGAATGACGTGCTCGAATTGTTCATAAGACCCTTCAAATGGAATAACTATTCTATTTTTATATAATTCAGTAACACCACCTACCCCTTCAGACATATATACATTTACAACATTTGTTTGTTGAAAATCGTTATGAGAAGTATAAACTATAATTTTTATTGGCTTACTACTCCTCCATCTTAAATGCTTACCAATTTGTTCAATGGATTCTTCAGCAACTTTTGAAGTAAAAATGGCTAAGTCATAATTATCACCGTAGTAATATACATTGGTATTTGGACTAACAATATATTCCCAATCAAAGGAATCGTATTGAACCTTGTTTTGCCCAAAACTTTGAGGAAATAAAAAATTAGTTAATAATAATATAGTAAGTATAGCGCGCATATGATTTTATAATTTAAAAAATTGATAAAGTTTCAAATAATTTATTTATTCAAAATATTTTTATTATCAAAGATAGTATAATTTAAGACAAAAATTTTAAATTATTAATTCATTGATGCATTTTTTATAAAAGATTAAGTTTTTTAATGCAATTACCAATCTATTTTTTTGGAGATAATCACTTTTCTCCCACTCCTTCATTATCAAATGAACAAAAAATAAAAAAAATGGAAGAGTTTATCCTTGAAATTGAAAATTCCAAGGGAAGTATATTTATAATGGGTGATTTTTTCGATTATTACTTTGAATACAATAGAAATAATCCAAATTATTTTGAAAGAATTTTTTCATTGCTGGAAAAAATAAAAACTAAGGGAATTGAAGTATATTTTATAGCAGGTAATCATGATTTTTGGATCGGTAAAAAATTTCAATCAGTTATAACAAAGTCTTTTTTAAGTGATCAAATTTTATCTGAAGGTAATAAAAGAATATATGTTACACACGGAGATGGTATCCTATCTTGGGATAAAGGGTATCGATTGTTAAAATTTATTTTAAGAAGTAAGATTTTTCGTTTTTTGTACTCTTTATTACCAAAAAATATTGCCCTGAAAGTTGCAAATAGAATTTCATATGAAAGAAAAGATTCTCATAAAATTAATAATGATAAATTAGAAAAAATACATTCAGAGTTAATACAATATTCGAGGTCAAAGTGGAATAAAGGTTGTGACATTGTAATAATGGGTCACTATCATCATTCATTCAATTTTAGTGAAAATCAAAAGCAACTTATTATTCTTGATGATTGTTGTGATCAACAATTTAATTATGCTAAATATGATGGTAATTCAATATCTATCAAAAGTTTATAATTAAACTTTATTTGCAAGAGTTACCATAATAGCATTTTGGGTATGTAATCTATTTTCAGCCTGTTCAAATACTATTGAATTTTGAGAATCAATAACTTCATCAGTAACCTCTCTACCTCTTTCTGCTGGCAAACAATGCATGAACATGTAATCATTCTTCGCATGCTTAATTAATTCTTGATTTACCTGCAAAGGAGAAAATATTTTTACTCTTTCATCAACTTCTTCTTTTTGGCCCATTGATGCCCAAACGTCTGTATAAATTACATCGGCATCTGTTACTCCTTGAACTGGATCATGAATAATATTAATTGTAGAAAGATTCTTAGAATTAGCATATGAAATTGTATCTGAATCAGGCTCATAACCTTCAGGACAAACACAAGTAAATTCAAAAGGTAAAATTGATGCTAGTCTTATCCATGAATTAACAATATTATTTCCATCGCCAACATATACAATTTTTAAGTCGCTAAAATTATCTTTTTTTTGCTCCCAAATTGTAAACATATCAGTAAGGATTTGGCATGGATGGTTATAGTCTGTTAAACCGTTAATCACAGGTACAGTTGCATGCTTTTCAAATTCCAACATATCATTATGACTATAAACTCTTGCCATAATCATATCATTATATCTACTAAAAAGTTGAGCTAAATCACCTGCACTTTCACGAGTTCCTAAACCAATATCTTGTGGTGCTAAATAAATTGCATGCCCTCCCATCCAAGCAAAACCTGTTTCAAATGAAACTCTGGTTCTTGCAGAAGGCTTTGCAAATATCATAGCCATAGAGTGATCTTTGAAAGGTTCATAATTCTCTTTATTTCTGTATTTAGATTTTAATTCAGAAGCTAGTTGAAATAAATCTAAAATATCATTTCCACTAAAGTCATCTACTTTGATACAATGTTTCACACTCATCTTTCTTTCCTTTGATTTACATTTTTAATGTTTAATAACTTTCTATATTTTGCAACTGTTCTCCTTGCAATCATAAAGTCTTTTTCCTTTAATTTTTTAACAACTTCAGAATCAGATAGTGGAGATTTTTTATCTTCATCATTAATAATAAGACTTATGACTTTTTTAAGCTCATTTGCTGAAGCAGTCTTTCCAGATTTTTTTATTAGAGTATTAGAAAATAAACTTTTTAAACTAATTAATCCTACAGGTGAATCGATATATTTATTTTTTACTATTCTACTAATACTTGAAATATCCTTATCTATCTTTTTTGCAATATCTTCTAATTTAAGTGGATTTAAAAATTCAGCTTTACTACTTAAATAGTCTCCCTGTACTAATAAAATCTGCTCAATTACATCTTTTAATACATTCGATCTATAATGCAATGTATCTAAAATATTTTGAGCATCACTTATATGACTTTTTAAGAATAATTTTTCCTCTTTTGAAGAATTTGAATTCATGGCTGCATCAAAATATTCTTGAGAAATCTGATATTTATTTAAAAATCTATCATTTATTAAAATAAGCCATTGATTATCTTTCTGCTTAATAATTGCATCTGGCATTATATTCTCATTTCCTAAGTCATTATCAAGTATTGGTGAGAAATTTTTCTCTGAAATCAACATAAAAGCATCATCTATCTCTTTGTCAGAACAACCAATCTCTTTTTTGATTCTATCCTTGTCTTGATTTAAAAATTCGTCAAAATAATTTTCTACAATTAAATTTGCTACCGAACTCAAATCACCAATTTGAAAAATTAAATATTCCTGTAAATCTTTACATCCGACTCCCTTAGGATTTAGGTCCATTATTGCTTTTCTTATATTATCAATATTTTGAATATCTATATTATGATTATCTGCAATTAAATCTAGCTCAATATCTAAGAATCCATTTTTATCTAAGTTAAAAATAATCTCTCTTCCGATAGATTTAGCTTTTTCATCAAAATCAGATGTATCAATTTGTGTAATTAAGTCATCAGTTACATCTCTACTTTCTGGAATATTTGCTAAAAATAGTTCATAGCTACTTTGATCTAAAAATGGATCTGAGTGATTGCTAGTTTTTGACTCTTCAATACTTTTTTCTTCTAATACTGGATTCACTTGAATTTCATTCTCTAAATCTTTTTCAAGCTCATCTATAGATAGTTCCAATAGTCGGGATTTTATAATTTGCTGAGGGACTATAGATTGTTTTTGTCTTAGCTTGGTAGAAAACTTACTCATTGATCCAATTTAAAGTTTTTTCCTAAGTATATTCTTCTAACTTCTTCATCATTTGCAAGAGTCTGTGCGTCTCCAGATTTTAATATTTTACCTCCATATAAGAGATATGATCTATCTGTTATTGAAAGCGTTTCTCTAACATTATGATCTGTGATTAGTACACCTATATTCTGCTTCTTTAAAGAAATAATCATTTGTTGAATATCTTCAACTGCAATAGGGTCTACACCAGCAAATGGTTCATCAAGTAAAACAAAATCAGGCTTTAATGCTAAAGTGCGGCATATTTCAACTCTTCGTCTTTCACCTCCTGAAAGACCTGCGCCCATGTTGTATCTAATATGAGATATATTAAATTCGCTTAATAACTTATCAATTAGTTGATTTTGTTCTTCTTTATCAGGAATTATTGTTTCAAGAACAATCTTTAAATTATCTTCAACATTTAATTTCCCAAAAATTGATGGTTCCTGAGCTAAATATCCTATGCCCATTCTAGCTCTTTTATACATTGGAGATTTTGTAATATCTTTATCTTCAAAAATAATTTTACCTGATGAAGGTCTTATCATTCCAGTGATCATATAAAATGTGGTTGTTTTTCCTGCACCATTTGGGCCCAGAAGTCCAACAACCTCTCCTTTATTTAAATTCAAATCAATGTCATTAACGGCATAAAAGTCTCCATATTTTTTAATAAGGTTTTCTGCTTTCAATACTTTAGTCATTATTAATACTTCCTCTTGGTTTTAATATATTCCAATCAGTCAAATCTATATTTGATTCGAATCCAGTACCATACAATGTATCAGTATCTGATGTAATAAACTCTAGATTTGAGTTCGTATAAATCTTATCAGAATTATTATCCCATGATAAAGAATCAGTCATAAGTATTTTGCCGTCATTAGAAGTAACAATCACATTTCCATATGCTTTCATTCTGTTTTCTTTTTCATTTACTATAGCTGATTGAGATTTTATCAAAGACTTATGTTCAAAATTTTCATCAAATAGATTAACATTAACATTATCATATAATTCTAACTGTAATGACTGATTGTTTTTTTTTAAAATTTCAGAATTTATTGTTGCAGTTATATTACCTTTTTTTGTTAGTGTAATTTCTACGCTTGTTGATAATTGGTCATGAACATCTTTTGAAATTTCATCTAAAGTATCATTCTTTGAACAAGAAGCTAAAAAAAGAATAGAAAAAATAGTTAATTTTTTGAAAAGTTTTGATATCATCTTAGTTTGCTAAGTAATTTATCTAATTGTTGAGTAAAGTCTCCTCTTGATTCAATCAACAGGTCAATTACTTCTCTTACTGCCCCTCTACCTCCATCAAGTAAAGTGGTATAGTGTGAATAATTAGATATATACTTTGGAGCATTAGGTACTGTAACAGCAAATCCAACTTTTTCTAAAATAGGTATATCAATAATATCATCTCCAATGAAACAGATTTCATTGTCTGAAATTCCATATTTTTCTTTTAATTCATCATATGCGTCAATTTTTCTGATAACTCCATTATATATGTCATCAATTTGAAGCTCTTCTGCTCTTTGAGTAGTTGTTAAAGATTCCCTTCCAGTTATCCATGCTGTTTTAATATTAAGGTCTAGCAATCTCAACATTACAAAACCAACACCGTCCAGCGCATTAAAAGATCTAAGTTCTTCTCCTGAGGTACTTTTAATGAATGAACCATCTGTAAGAACCCCATCAATATCACAGATTAATAATTTAATTTTAGAAAGTTGGTCTTTTAATTTTTTATCCATGCTTTAAATAAGTTTCCCTAAAAGAAATAATAGATTTCAATATATCTTCTAATTTATCAATAGGCCACTGTGTACTTGCATCGCTTAATGCATTGTCTACATCATCATGCACCTCCATAAATACTCCATCTACGCCAGATGCTACAGCAGCAAATGTTTGAGATGGAATAAATTGCCTATTGCCACCTGTTTTTGATTCGTGATTTCCAGGAATTTGAGCACTATGGGTTGCATCAAAAATAACAGGATAGCCAAATGCTTGCATTATAGGTATAGATTTTAAATCAGTGATTAAACTATCAAAACCAAAAGTGTTTCCTCTCTCTGTAATCAAAATATTTTTATTACCACTATCTTCTATTTTTTTTATGATATTTTCAACCTTGTAAGGCGATAAAAATTGACCTTTTTTAACATTTACCACTTTACCAGTTTGAGCTGCAGCAATCAATAAGTCAGTTTGTCTACAAAGGAATGCTGGGATTTGAATAATATCTACAACATCACTTACTGTATTGGCATGTTCAGGCAAATGAATATCAGTCGTTATTGGAACATTAAAGTTATTTTTAATTTCTTCTAAAATCTTTAATCCTTTTTCTAAGCCATCACCTCTAAAAGATTTAATGGAAGTTCTATTTGCCTTATCAAATGAGCTTTTAAAAATAAATGGGACATTTAAATTTGATGTAATTTCTGCTATTTTTTCAGCCATTCTAAAACAATGGTCTCTACTTTCTATAACACAAGGACCTCCAATGAAAGGTAGAGCATTGTCTCCAAAAATAATCTGATCTAATTCAACTTTATTCATAACTAATTTTTGCTGTTCTTTAATGAAGCCTTAACAAACTCCCTAAAAAGAGGATGAGCTTTATCTACTCTACTTTTCAATTCCGGATGAAATTGACAACCAACAAACCATGGATGGTTTTTTAGTTCAATTATTTCTACTACTCCTAATTTTTTATTCATACCTGAGAAAATTAACCCATTTTTTTTCATTTTGGAGACATATTTATTATTTACTTCAAATCTATGTCTATGTCTTTCGTTAATAGTTTTTCTTCGGTAAATAGAGTATGCTTTTGTACCAGTTTGAATTTCACATTCATAAGAACCTAATCTCATCGTGCCACCCTTTAGCTTAATAGCTCTTTGAGATTCCATTAAATCGATCACTTTATTTTTGGATTTTGGTTTAAATTCCGCACTGTTGGCATCATCTATATTGCAAACATTTCTCGCATAATCAATAACTGCACATTGTAACCCTAAACATATTCCAAGAAATGGAATATTATTTTCTCTAGCAAATTTTGAAGCTAAAATTTTTCCTTCAGCCCCTCTTGAGCCAAAGCCACCAGGTAATAAAATACCATCAATATCCTTGAATGCTTTGGAAGCATTCTTATCATTTTTAATTTTCTCTGTATTCACCCATAATACTTTGACTTTTGTATTATTTTCAACTCCTGCATGAATAAAAGATTCAGTAATACTCTTATATGCATCGTGTAGCTCTGTATACTTTCCGCACATTGCGATTTTTATTTCACTTTCTGGATTCTTATAAGTCTTAACAAAATTTTGGAGCTTCTTAATTGATGGCTTATTTTTAAGGCCAAGACGATCACAAATCATTTTTGTAATGTTTTGATTTTCTAATAGTAATGGAACTTCATAAATACTAGAAACATCTTTATTTTCGATAACATGCTCTGGTCTAACATTGCAAAATAAAGCTAATTTTTCTTTTATCTCTTGGCTTATTTCATTTTTAGTTCTGCAAAAAATAAAATCAGGTGATAATCCAATCTCTCTTAGTTTCATGACAGAGTGTTGGGTCGGTTTTGTCTTTAGCTCGCCACTTGCATCAATAAATGGTAATAGAGTTAAGTGAATGATTAGAGAATTATGATATCCAACCTCCAAAGAGAGTTGACGAATTGCTTCCAGAAAAGGTAAGCTTTCAATATCACCAACAGTTCCACCCACCTCACAAATAACAATATCATATTTTTTAGAATCGGCTAAAGCATTCATTCTATTTTTGATTTCATCAGTAACATGAGGAATAACTTGTACAGTATCTCCTAAATAACTACCTGAACGCTCTTTATCTAGAACTGTACTGTAAATTTGTCCAGCTGTAGCATTATTGCTACTAGACATATTTTCACCAATGAATCTTTCATAGTGACCTAAATCTAAATCTGTTTCTGAACCATCATCTAAAACAAAAACTTCACCATGTTGGTATGGATTCATAGTTCCAGGATCAACATTTAAATAAGGGTCAAGTTTTAGAATGTTAACTTTTAATCCTGCACTCTTTAAAAGATAACCAATTGAAGAGGCAGAAATCCCTTTTCCTAAACCGGACATTACACCCCCTAGAACAAATATGAACTTAGTTTTCATAGTTTTTTAAGTCTTCTTTTGTGTCGATACTTCTATGATTAAAATCACTAATTAATAGTTTAATTGCAATATTATTATCTAATGCTCTTAATTGTTCTAAACTATGTTTTTTTTCGTTTTCAGATTGATCAAGAGAAGTAAAGAAATTTAATGTTTTTTTTCTATAAGCATATATACCAATATGTCTATAATAGATTTGTTCAGGATCGATATTATTTCTAACAAATGAAATTGCATTATTTTCATTATCTAAATTAACTTTGACAACATTATCATTTGTAAAATCATGTTTATGTAAATCAGTTGAGGCGACTGAAGCCATTTCTACTTTTGGATCATCAAAAAGTGTGATTAGCTTATCAATCAAATCTGGATCTATACCCGGTTCATCTCCTTGAATATTAATTACAATATCACAATCATAGTTTTCAGAAACCTCTGCTACACGATCAGTTCCTGACTGATGTTTATCCGAAGTCATTACAATATTTAAACAATTAATTGATTCTTTTGTTGTTTCAGAATCAATAGCTACAACTACTTTACTAAGAAGTTTTGATTGAATTGCTTTTTCATAAACGTGCTCAATAATTGGTTTACCATTTAGAGGGAAAATTATTTTGTTAGGGAAACGTGTGGAATTTAATCTTGCAGGAATAACGCCAAGAATCACTGGCTTTCCTTTTTAACAGTTAATGGAACTTCAATATAATCTTTATTTGAACTAGGACTATTTTTCAAAACATCTTTCTTATCTAAAGATTCTTCAAAACTATCATCTCTCAAGGTATTATTCATATCATTAACATTATATAATTCTTCCACATCATCAGTATTAATTTCATTCAATATATCCATATAATTAATAATATTGTTCATATCTTGAGTGCGTTTTTTTAATTCATCACTTGAGAGTGATAATCTAGATAATTCAGCAATTTTTTTTACTTCTTGTTCTGATATTTTATTTTTTTTAGACATAAATTTTATTTTGATAATTTAGAGGATAAGAAAGATTACAGCAAGTAAAAGGCCACTTAATTTAGTCGTATCTCATTGAATCGATTGGATTCAACTTTGATGCTTTAATTGCTGGATAAAGGCCAAATATTATACCCATAGAAGCACAAATTTGTAAACTGTAGAAAACCCATTGATATGGAATGACTGGATCTTGTTCAAGAAATGCAGCTACTACATTACCAAAAGATAAGCCTAAAATAATCCCAACAATACCACCAAGGATAGAAATTAAAATTGCTTCAATTAAGAATTGTAAAAAAATATCTACTCTTCTAGCACCTAAGGCTTTTCTAATGCCAATCTCTTTAATTCTTTCTGTTAAAGACACTAACATAATATTAGCAATTCCGATTCCAGCAACTATTAAAGAAATTCCAGCAACCAGCCCAACAAAAATTTTTATAGATGATGTAAAGCTGCCAAAAGTATCCATTAACTGATCGTTGGTTGCAATGTAAAAATTATTTGGTTCGCCTGGAGGAATTTTTCTTATAGCTCTAAATACTCCAATAGCTTCATCAGTCGCATCTTCTAAAGTATCCATTGATTCAGCTTCTAAAATAAGTTGAAGATCAGGTCTTCCTCGCCATCCTTTTCCTCCGAAGTATTTGATATATGTGCTGATAGGAATACCTATCATACTATCCATATTTTGCCCTAACAATTCACCTTTAGGTTCTGTTAATGCAATTATTTCAAAAGGAATATTATCGATTTCTATATTTTGTCCCACTGGATTTGAATATGGAAAAAGTTGCTCTTTGATATAGTATCCTACAATAGCAACTCTACTAGCATTTTCTACATCAACATCTTGAATATTTCTGCCATCAAGAATGTCATATTTTGAAACGGATAATACATCACCATCAGAACCCCAAAAACTTGAAAGTCTGCTTTTCAATTCTTCTTTACCGACAGATATTGTTCTATCACTTGGTTCTTCAGTAGTGGTAGCGGCCATATTTGTTGTTAAAGTAAGATTTCTTTTTAGTTGCTCATATTCGTCCCATGTGATTCTTGGTATTTTTTGTCTACCCCATCCTGCATCATTTCCAAATTGAACTTGAACAGGATTATCTTTTGTAATGTAAAATATGTTGGTTTTCATATCTGCAACTAACGATTCAGTTGATTGTTCAAAAGTTTCTAAAACAGTCATGATTGCAATAATAGAAGAAACTCCTACAGTGATACCCATAAGAGTTAATGCAGTTCTTAATTTTGTTTGCCCAAAATAAAAAAGGACTCCACCGATGGCATCAATTAAATAATTTATTATTCTATTCATCTCTTAAAGCATCAATAGGATTTAGATTTGCTGCTGTTCTGGCTGGTATCAAGCCTGCTAATACACCAATGAAAACACAAACAGTAAAGGTGTAAAATACTAGCAATAAATCAAAACTTATTGGTAATGTTGCGCCATTAAAGTTTGGTATAGGAAAAGAAGCGAGCCCAAAAACGGTTAGTCGAATCAGTGCAATTCCAACTGATCCACCGATAATTGCTATAGCTACTGCTTCACTTAAAAATTGGGTCAATATATTGAAATTGGTTGCTCCCATTGCTTTTCTAAGTCCAATTTCTCTTGTTCGTTCTCTAACTGATACAAACATTACATTCATAATACCAATTGCAGATACTACTAAAGAAATTCCTGTTACTAAAAATCCCATTCCAGCAATTGCATTCTTCATTGTATTAAATTGTTCCATATATGCATCAGCTGAATTAACAGCAAAATTATCGTCATCACCTGGAGGAATTTTTCTAGCAACACGCATAATCATTCCAACTTCTTCTTTTGCTAAAGGAATATCTTCGGGATTAGTTTGTAAAACCAGTTCATCAAAACCCCATCTAGTAAGAATTCTTTCAAATGTAGTTGAGGGCATAATTACTAAGTTATCTAATGTTCCACCTGGAACCATTCCTATTCCCTGTTTTTTCAATTCACCAATAATTTCAAAAGTAACATTATTCAATCTTATTTTTTTCCCAATAGGGTCTTTACCTTGAAAAAATCCATCTCTTATGGTGCCTCCAACAATGATAACTCTTCTTTGAAGATCCCACTCATTTTGAGAGAAAAATCTTCCATTTTCAATTTTAGTGCCACTTAACATATCTTGATAACTTGGATATACTCCATTCAATTGCACCCATGAAGCTTTATTACCATATGACGCTCTAGTCCAAGTATTTTTTTTAATACTTATGTCTGTAATATATTCACTGTATTGGGCAATGTACTCTAACGAAGATTCTTCAATTTTTGGACGATTTCTATATTTCCACCAATCAAAGTCAAAAGACCATGGCCAAGTACCAACATACACTTTATCATTTCCATAATAATCCATTGATTTAGCAAACTCTTTATCAATGCTTGATACTGCAGCAGAAACTATACTTACAGTAAAAATACCAATTGTTAGCCCTGAAGCTGTTAAAATAACTCGAGTTAGATTTGATCTAACAGAAAATAAACCAATGATAATATTTTTAAAAAAATTATTCATCCCTAGCAATTTTCCCATCAAAAATATCAATACGCCTTTTAGAAAGCTTTGCTACAGACTCTTCATGAGTAACCATAATAATTGTATTTCCATCCTTATGTAGCTTTGAAAAAAACTTTAAGATTTCATTACCACTTTTTGAATCTAAATTACCAGTGGGCTCATCAGCTAAAATGATTGAAGGCTTATTTACTAATGCTCGGGCAATCGCAACTCTTTGTCTTTGTCCCCCAGATAATTCATTTGGCTTGTGAGTCATTCTATCTTGTAATCCTACAATATGTAATGCTTCTTCTGCGCGCTCTATTCTTTTTTTTCTTCCAAGCGAAGAATATATCAACGGAACTTCAACATTTTGCATAGCATTAAGCTTTGGAAGGAGATTAAAAGTTTGAAAAACAAAACCAATTTTTTCGTTTCTAATATTGGCAAGCTGGTTGTCATCCATATCTGAAATCAGCTCATTTTTAAATTTATACTTTCCTTTTGTAGGAACATCAAGACACCCAATGATATTCATTAATGTTGATTTTCCAGAACCTGAAGGACCCATGATAGAAATGTAATCATTATCATATATACTTAATGATACATTGTCTAAAGCCTTAACAACCGTTTCACCTAAGTTATAAATCTTAGAAACTGACTGAATAGATATAATTTCTTTTTTGGACTTAGTCACGTTTTCGACTTGGTCTAGAATTCTCTTTTACTTTAACAACTGCTCCATCATATAACTCCCTACTAATAGCAATAAAACTTCCCGTAACAATTGTTTCATCTATCTCTAAGCCTGAAATAATTTCATAATCTCTATCTCCAACAATACCTGCTTCAACAATACGTTGCTCAACAGTATTATCACCCTTCAAAACAAAAACGACAGTTGATTTGCTTTTCTTGTCTCCAAATTGCTGTCTATTAGACCACTGTGACTCTCCATTAACATTTACCTCAGCAGAAAATCCTGATTTCTTCTGAGCGCTTTTGCTTGGCCTAGGAGTAGTCAATGCCTGAATTGGAATAGCTATTGCCCCTAATCTTTCCTCCGTAATAATATCAACAGTAGCACTCATCCCTGGCCTCATCCCGTCAACTACTTCCAACATTTGAACTTTAACTTGAAAGTTAGTTACTTGTTGAGATGAACCTCCACTGGATGTAGTTGCAGCATATGCAACTTCTTTTACAATACCTTTAAATTTCTTTTTTTGATATGCATCTACTTGAATTAATGCTGCATCATTCAAAGTGATGTCAGCAATATCATTTTCATTTACGTTAACATATACTTCCATTTTTGATAAGTCAGATAATTTCATTAAAACAGTTGGACTAAACATACCACCTTGAGCTAAATCTCCTACCTCACCATCAATAAAAGTAATGGTTCCATCTTGAGGAGCTATTAATCTAAGTTTGGATAATGCATCTTCATCTTGGATTAGCCTGGATTGAGCACCATTGTAAGCACTTAGTGCTGATGCATATGAGGAATTAGTAGATTCCATTTCTTGATCGGATATAAGTCCTTGAGCATAAAGTTTTGATTGTCTTTCTTGCTGAGCTTTTCTTTGTTCAAGTTGAACTTTTGCTGCTTCAAGACTTGCTCTAGAAGCCTCAGTAGCAGCTTTTTGCTGACGATCATCTAACGACATCAAGAAATCACCCTTTTTAACAAAATCTCCTTCTTTTACTGCAATCTCAGTAATATAAGTTGTACTATTTGCGCTAAGCTTGACTTCTGTTTCAGGAGTTAAAACTCCGTCTGCTACCACTTTACTAGAAAGATCTTTTGTTGATACTTTCTTAACAGAAACTTCAAGTGTTGAATCATTATCATTTCCACCAAAAATTGAAAATGCTAAAACAATGATTAGAAGGCCAATAATCTTCATTTTATGTTTCATAATTTTTTCTAATAAATTTTTCACTAATACTCCTTATTTATATTTTTTATCTAATGTTCCGATAAGATTATCAAGAGTGGCAAGCTGAATTGCTGCATCATATTTTGTTGTAACTAATGATGAGCTAGCTTGAATAACAGCTAATTGAGCATCTAATAGCTCAAGTATAGCTGCAGAACCAAGTTCATATTTTTGCTGAGCCAACTTTAAATCTTCTTCTGCTGATAATAATACTTCCTCCTGAATTGGAATTAATTCTTCATAATTATTTAAACGATTTAACAATGAATAAAGGTCTACTTCAGCATCCTTAGTAGCAGTTCTATAAGATGCCTGCTGGTTGGATAATTGTAATTTAGAAATTTTAATATCGTTTCTTTTTCTAAAACCATTAAAAAGCGGAATACTTAAAGTTAAATTTGCACTCTTAATATAATTGTCCTCAAAATATTGTTTTGTGATTTGATCACTTGAAGTAGCATTATATCCTAGATTCATACTTAAGCTTGGTAAGCTTGAAGCCCATGATTGCTTTACACCAATTTTTGCAGAAGTAACTCTCTTATCTAAAATATTTAAACTGGGACTGTTAGAAAGCATTAGCTGGTATGCTTCATCAAAGGAAGGTATAATTAAATTTATCTCAACCTTCTTTGGCAGACTAATTGATATATCTGATCCAATAAGTCCCATGCTATTTCTAAGATTTTTAAAAGAATTGTTAAAACTTAACTCTCTATTGAGCAGTGTAGATCTAGCTGTACCATATCGAACTGTTGCTTTTAAATAATCAGTTTTACTTACAGCTCCAAGATCAAACTGCTGTTTTACTAAGTCCAACTGTCTCTTAGATAATTCTAAATCTTCTTTAGCAATTTCATAAAGTTCTGAATCTTTTAAATATTGATAATAGTATGTGTATACATTCAATATTACTCTTGAAGTTGTTTCTCGTTTTTGAATTCTAGAAATCTGATAAGAATTATCACTTTGGCGTACTGAATTTACCTTACCTCCAAAATTAAATAGGCTTTGAGATAAATTAACACCTCCTGAATATGATTCTCCTCCTGTTAAAATAGAATTTCCATAAGTCGTTTCTCTATAGGAATTACTTGCGCTTATTGATGGTAATAATAATGCAGCTGATGAATTTCTATTCAACTGAGAAATTTTAACGTCTCTTTCAGCATTAGTTATAGCTGCTTTATTTTCTAAAGCAATCCTAACTGCCTCGTCGACACTCAATGTCTGGGCAGTTACAACACTTAAAAGCATTATAAATAGTATCTTACTCTTCATTTTTCTCCTACACACTTTATAGACGTAATTTACATCTAAAAGTTTCCTTTTTTAATTGCAATAAATAATATTATTTAAGGACATGTAAAGTAAAGTTTACATTTTTGAAAGCAAAGTTATTTTTTTTTATACTTCATTTGGTCTAAAAATGACATTGCAGATGAATAATCATTCTTGATTTCACCATTTATAATAGCATCTTCAACCATAGTTTTTATTTTTCCAACCTCTTTACCAGGAGGTAGATCAAACATTTTCATTATCTCATCTCCTCTAACTGGAGATTGGAATGCTTTAAGTTCATCAATCTCAATTACCTCATTCATTCTCTTTTCCACTCTATCAAAATTACCGAGGTACTTTGTAATATTTTTTGGATTCTTTGTAGTAATATCAGCTCTACATAATTTCATCAGATCATCAATTTCTTCACCAGCATCAACTATCAACCTTCTAATGGCAGAGTCAGTAACATCTTTCTTTGCTAAGCTTATAGGTCTCAAATGTAAAGAAGTTAATTTTGTAATATAATCTCTAGTTGAATTTGAAAATTTCATATTTGTAGATATACCTTTTAGCATCCTTGCTCCCACATCATCATGCCCATAAAATGTGTACCCTTTTGACTTACTTAACCTGCGAGTTTTAGGCTTTGCAATATCGTGGACCAATGCAGCTAATCTTAAATCAAGCTTATCTGATAATTGAGCGGCATTATCTACCACTTCCAAAGTATGATAAAAAATATCCTTATGATGATACTCATTTGATTGATCAAGACCATACATCACTGAAATCTCAGGAAAGATAAAAGTCATTAAACCTGATTGTTGTAAAATATCTAATCCGATAGAAGGTTTCTTTGTTCCTAAAATTTTAAATAATTCATTTGTTATTCTTTCTTGAGAAACAATGCTAATTCTCTCGGCGTTGTCTTTAATAGATTCCAAACAATTCTTTTCAATACTTAAAGAAAGTTTCGATGCAAAATATGCAGCTCTCATCATTCTTAAAGGGTCATCTGAAAATGTTGTATCGGGATCAAGGGGTGTTTTCAAAATCTTGTTGTTTAAATCTTCCATTCCATTGAACGGATCAAAAAATTCTCCAAAGTTTTGTTCATTTAAGGATACAGCCATTGCATTAACAGTAAAATCCCTTCTCAATAAATCATCCTGAATATTAGATAATGTTACCTCTGATGGACTTCTGGATGACTTAACATATTTTTCAAGTCTAGCAGAAGCAACCTCAATTTCAAACTCTTTATATGGAATTTTTGCTGTTGCAAACTTTTTAAATGGAACAATTTTTGGAACATTAATTTTTTGCGCTAATATTTTAGCAAAAGCAATACCATCACCTTCAACCATGATGTCTACATCTATCGCATCTTTAGATGGGTTTAGCATTAGATCGCGAACGCATCCTCCAACTAAATAAGCGTCTATCTGAATTTCTCTACTTAGATCAGATATAATTTTAGAAATATTAGACAATCTCTTATTTTGGTTAATTATGTCTTTAATTAATGTCATTTTGTAAATTAAAAAATATATAGGTCTATTATGCTAAGAAAACTAATTAAATTTGCTTTACCAATAAAAATCTTTAAATGTGCTATTATCTTTTTACTCTTTACTGGATTAAATGCTCAGTTTAAAGAAGTTACTGTTACTTTTGATGATAGATTACTAAGAGATGATGAAAAGTCTTCGCTATTTAATCTAAAAAACTCCATGCAAAAATTTTACGTTGATACTGTATGGAATGATGAATATCGAGATCTAGAGCTAAAGCTAAATATTCAAATTATTTTTGAAGGTAATGCCAATACAGGGAGCTCAGAGTCATTTTTAATTCAATCTCTTTTTAGTAATAATATAGATTTACATTTTTTTGATAAAGGATCACAATTTTCACTGAGCCAAAATTCATCGTTATATTATGATAGTGTATATTATGATCCATTATCCAGCCTTTTAGGATTTTATGGAAATATTATTCTAGGTGCTGAATTGGATACATGGAGTTCTTTAGGTGGATCTCAACATTATGAAAAAGCCAGAAGTATTGCTGTACGTGCAACTGCATCAAATTTTTCTAGAGGATGGGAGCAAAGGTTATTATTAATAAATCTTTTAACAGATAATATAGGTCTAAGAAAACTTCGTTTTTCAACTTACTTATCTTATGAACTTTTTGATAATGGAGATATTGATGAATGTCTTTTAGCTTTAGAAGAATTGATTAAAAATCTTGATGAAGTATTTAATAATTATTCACAAGAAAATTATACCAATATGTTCATGAAATATCATGGACCAAAAATTGGCGAGATTATGGAAAAATTAGGTCAAAAAGAAATGTTGTTGGAACTTCAAGATCTAGACCCACAAAGAACAAATATTTATAAAGATTTCTATTCAAATATTTGATTAAAATATTTTTTACGTTTAAAAAAATAATCCATTGCTATACTACCATTATAAATCAAATCTAAACTTTGGTGTCTTAGCTTATTTTTTTTTCTAAGAGATAGTAAAACTCTAGTATTATAAATCAACCAGAAATGAGAACAAAGAATTGCAAGAAACCTATTAAAATCTAATGTCAGAATAGAGTAAAAAGCTGCCATTTGATCTAAAATAAATCTCTTAATAATTAAAATACCTTTTTCAAAAGATGTAGAATTTTTTAAAAATAATATCCATGAATTTCTATGATTTAAATAATGTGACTTAAATGAATTTTCTGCAATAGTTTGTTTTCCGTAATGAAAAACTACCGAAGACGGAACATTCCAAATACCCCAACCTAAAGCTTGAAGCCTCCAACATAAATCAATTTCTTCCATGTAGGCAAAATAAATATTATCAAAGTATTCAAGCTCTTGTAATAATTCATTTCTTATAATAAATGCTGCTCCTGAAGCCCAAAAAATTTTCTTTGCATTATCATACTGTTTTAAATCTTTTTCTAGAGTATTAAATAATCTACCTCTAACAAAGGGAAAACAATATTTATCGATATAGCCACCAGCCCCTCCAGCGTAATCAAAAGTATCTTTATTAATTGCATTCAAGATTTTAGGCTGAGCAGCACCAGCATGGGGATTCTTATCAAGAAAATTAATCAACTCTTCAATCCAATTTTTTGTATGAATAGTATCATTATTTAAAAATATGACATATTTACCTACCGCATTCTTTGCACCTAAATTGCACCCCCCGCTATAGCCCAAATTTTTTTCTGATTTTAATAATACAATTGATGGGAAATTTCTCTTTGCTTCTTCTGCTGAGTCATCAGTTGATAAATTATCAACTACTATTATTTCAAAACTATCGATTGAAATATTATGATAGATAGATTGCAAACAATCATGAAGAAGTTTTTTACCATTATGATGAGGAATGATAATAGATAATTTCATTATGGAGACTCAAGTTGCAAAATTTCATCTAACAATTCTTGAGCATTATCATCTGTAGGATTCTTTTTAATCCAATCTGTTAATAGAATTTTTGCCTCATCATACATTTCAAGATTCTTATAGCTCAAAAAAAGTAAGTATACAATTTCTGGAAGTGAGGTTTGCCAATCTTGCCACTCCTTTTCAGAAATCTTTGTTGCTGTAAATCCTCTTTTAATAATTGATCGTTCTATAATCGTATAATTTTGATATATAGTTTCAAAAATTAATTTTGATTCATCATAATCTTCTAATAATTGAATGAAAGTCTTACCATAAAGTATATAATCCTCAAGCTCTAAATCTTTTCTTTGTACTAGCTCTTTCATATGATATTTCATTTGATCTTGATTACCTACTCCATTATAAACTTGAGCAATTTGATATTGAAGTTGTTTTGATGGTATAGGAATTATGCTGCTTGGCATAATTTCTTCCATTTTTAATAATGCTGATTCTGCTTTTTGAAAATCTTTATCTAGATAATGTGATATTGACAACCTAACAAATCCTGTACGATAATTTTGGACTAATCTTCCTAATTGTGGATCAACATAAACATCTTTATTTGCAAGGTTTCTATAGATATATCCTCTCTGATAATTTTTAGAAACATATGTTGTTACTTCATTATCTTTATTGGAATCATAATCATTAAACCAAGATTTTTCTCCAATAAATGATAATAAATTATCAGATATTTTATTTTGATTTATCACATTGTTGGAATTGTTCACTAACCTGTATGCTAAGCCTTCCATCTGCAAATAATTATCTAGATTTAACATACTAGTTGGCGCAACAGTTACTCCAAAATAAATCGGTCTATTCCAATTATTATCATTTATTATTCTCAGTACCATTAGGTCTTGAGTTCTTAAAGCAACACCTAGATAAGTTGGATTTAATTCCCATTCAATTTTTCCAATTTCATTATTTTCATCTTTAGGAACATTTATGGATATTTTTTTAGATTCCCATCTTCTAAAATCAAGGTTTCTAATCTCTTTATCATTCATTTTAATAAAAGGGTTTTCCTTATATCTTTCTCTTAACTGTTCGATATACCAGGGAGTATTTAATAAGCTAAGATTAGCGACTACCACATCAGTTCTTATTTTTTCCACTTCTTGCAAATACCATAATGGAAACGTATCGTTATCTCCGTTTGTAAAAAGAATTGAGTTTGGTTCACACGTTTGGAGCATATTATATGCCATATCCCATGCAATATAATTTCCTGTCCTATCATGTTCATGATAATTTGCTATTAACATTCTAGTAGGCATAAATAGAATGAACAAACCAATCATAAAGTAAGATGATTTCAACTTAATTGACTTTTCAAGTAACGATTCTGTAATAAAGTTAATAAAGGCATATATACCTAAACCTATCCAAATTGAAAAAGTCATAAAACTGGCAACATATGCATAGTCACGTTCTCGTGGCTGTGGAGCATCTTGATTTAAATAAAAAATAATCGCAACCCCAGTCATTAGAAATAATACTAATAGAGAAAATGCATCCTGCTTATTTTTTCTAAAATGATAACCAAATCCAATCAAACCCATAATTAATGCAATTGGTAATCCAAACTGTCTCCAATCTACACCGTCTTCATTAGAGGATGCTCCTATACTTGCTACAAAAGGGTCTCCACTATCACCTTTCCCAGCAAATTGCCATAGAAAATATCTTATATACATTTTTTTAATTTGGTAATTCCATAAAAAATTTGCTTGAGAAGGAATATCATGAAACATATAATCTATTTCTTGATCAAATGAGAATTCCTGGCTTTCAGTTTCTGGAGCTCCTACTATAGAAATTTTTGAAGGAAGACTATTAAATTTTCTAGGCAAAATGGTCATCTGACCGTACTGATCTCTATTCAAATAAGAAATTGCCTCTGCGATAGTTTCGGGGTTGTTTTCATCTATATTTGGATCTTGACCAGATCTGATAAAAATGGAAAAGTAAGTAGAATAACCAATTATAATTAATAGAGTGGACGATAAAAAAATTGATGAAAAAGCTTTTCTTGATTTAATAGAATATATAGTGAAAGCAATCAATGATATTATCAATAGCATTAAACCTATCAGGCCTATTGATGCTGTGATTTGAGGCAAACCTTGGATGATAAAACTTTGAATACCAAAAAAAGAAATTAGAGATAATGTGATTGTTAGAATTAAATTTTTGGTACTTATTTTTCCAATTGAAAAATATATAATCAACCCAATAAATGGAATGGTTAATAAGTTAAGTAAATGAAGGCCTGTTGCTAATCCGATTAAGTAGCTGATAAATATTAAGTAGATAACATGATCTGAATTATGCATTTTCTCTGACCAGCGCATAATTAAATAAATTACCAATGCAGTCATAAATCCACTGAAAGAATATACTTCCGTTTCTACAGCATTGAACCAATGGCTATGAGTAAATGCAAAAGTCAAAGAAGCAGTCAACGAAGACCACATCTTAAAAAATTTATTACTATCCTTAGGTTCTACTCTATCAATAAACTGATTACAAATTAGGAAAAGAAGGCTGATAGTTAATGCACTTATAATTGGTGAAAAGATATTAACTCTATATGCTATATCACTACTAATTGGAATAAGACTAAAAAATTTACCAACTAGTAAAAATAATGGGCTACCAGGTGGATGTGGCACACCTAAAATATGTGAAGTAGCAATAAATTCTCCTGTGTCCCAAAAAGAAACTGTAGGAGCCATAGTTGAAAAATAAACTGCAAAAGTTATAAGAAAAATAACTACAGCAATTAAATTTTCTAGTTTCCTGCTATAAATAGTAAAAAAACTCAATGCTATGCTTCAGTTTCTTCTTTGTTTTCTTCTTCTATACTATCTTGATTATCTTCATTTTTTTCGACTTCAAGATAATTCATTTTTGCTTCAGCTAAAACTTTATCAATATACTCTCTTTCCTCGTCAGTAAGGCTAGCATGCATTTTATTATTAATCATATCTAACATATCTATTTGAATAGATGCTTGAGAAAGATCAATAGAAGTTTTTCCGCTTACAGGGTTCTGTAGTTTACCTAATGATACCCAAATTCCATATGCAGTTTGAGAAATTAAAGCATCAAATAATTGTTTTTCTGTTGGTTTTTCTTTCATTTTTCCCTCAGTTTACTGTTGTTTTTAAAAATAGTTGTAAATATTCATCATCAAACTTTTGTTTTATCATTGAATGATTATTTTGAGTCAAATTTGCATCATTCTTTATAATTTCGAAAGCATTCATTCGAGCATCTCTAATAATTGGTCCATCGGTAATTAAATCTGCAATCTTAAATTTTACGAATCCACTTTGTTTTTCACCAAAAAATTCTCCTGGACCTCTTAATTTTAAATCTTCATCAGCAATATCAAATCCATTTCTTGAATTCACAATGATATTTAGTCTTTCTTTTGTTTTAGGTGATTCACTATCACTGCATAGTAGACAGTAACTTTCTAATATTCCTCTACCAACTCTTCCGCGTAACTGATGTAACTGACTTAAACCGAATCTCTCGGAATTATTTATTAAGATAACATTTACATTTGGATTATCTATTCCGACTTCTACTACAGTTGTTGAAACTAATACGTCTATATTGCCATTCATAAATTTCTTCATTTCATTATTCTTGTTTTCTTCTTCTAATTTTCCATGCATTAATCCAACCTTGAGATCTGGAAAAATATTGTCACGTAAATACTCAAAAGACTCAACCGCTGCAGATAGGTCTTGTTTTTCACTTTCATTAATTAATGGATAAACAATAATTGTTTGCCCTCCTACTTCTACCTTTTCCCTAATAAAATTAAATGCAGTTGATAAGTTATCATTTTCAATGAATGAAGTGTGAATGTCAGGTCTATTTTTTGGCAACTCATCGATAATTGACAAATCCATATCACCATTATATGTTATTGCTAATGTTCTAGGTATTGGAGTAGCTGTCATGGCCATAAGATTTGGATTGGTAGATTTTGACAAAAGCTTTTGTCTTTGATTGACACCAAATCTATGCTGCTCATCTATTACTACAAATCCTAAATTATTAAACTTAACATCTTTTTGAAATAATGCATGAGTTCCAATAATTATATTTGATGATCCAGACTTGATATCATCTAAAACTTTTATTTTTTCTTTTTGCTTTAAACTTCCAACCAATAAGGTGCATTTTATACCAATTGACTTAAAGTGTGAATTAAAGTTTCTATATAATTGCTTTGACAATAAATCTGTTGGAGCCATAATTCCAACCTGATAATTATTATCAACTACGATTGACGATGCAAGAATTGATACAATTGTTTTTCCACATCCAACATCTCCTTGAATCATTCTATTCATTGGATTTTCAGATAAAAAATCATCAACAATTTCTCTCAATGATAACTGCTGACTTCCAGTTAGTTCAAAATCAAGATTTTTTAAAATCTTGTTGTAAGTATTAGTCTTGAATTTGATTGAATCATACTTATTCTCTTTAATGCTACTTTTCCTCTTAGCTAATAATAATTGTAAGAAAAAATGTTCGTCATATTTTAAACGATGAATTGATTTATCTAAGGATTTAAAATTTTTTGGATAATGAATATTTCTTAATGAATTATTTAAATCATCAACTTCAAATTTGTCTCTTAAATCTTGATTTAAATGATCATCAATATTTTCAATAGACTCTAATGCTAAATAAATTATTTTTCGCAAATTCCTATTATCTAGCCCTGATTTCTTTAAATCTTCAGTTAATGGATAAACCGGAATAATAAATCCTGTTGTTAATGAAATTTCATTAGCATTTAATTTATCATACTCAGGATGAACAATCTGTGGACTGCCTTTATATGCTGCAACCTTTCCATTCATTGCTAGCAAGTCACCAACTTTAAGAGACTGGTGAATATAATCTGCTGCATTGAACCACATTAATCTAATTGAGCCAGTATGATCTGCTACGTTTGCAGTAACGAAATTTCCTTTTTTCATTCTTCTTAGATTGACAGACTTTACTCTACCAACAAGATTTACCTCTTCCCCTTCATTGATTGAGCCTATTGTTGAAAGTGAAGTTCTATCTAAATATTTTCTAGGGAAATAGTATAATAAATCTTTGATTGTAAAGATATTTAAGGATTCAAGTACTTTAGCTCTCTTAGGACCCACGCCCTTAATAAATTGTATTGGGGTATCTAACGAATTAGAATTTTGTAATGCTTCGCTCAAAAGACATTACTTCCATTCTTTTTTGTAAGTGTAGGTAATAAGTTCTGATTGTCTAGGTTCAATTTCTAAAGGAAAATATATTGTTGATGCATCTTCCTTAATATACATAGAAGAAGATTCTTTAATTACCCAGTCTCCAAAAATCTTTTCAACTGCTTTAACTTTAATTGATTTATCACTTGTATTTAGTATTTGAAGAGATATTGTAGATTCTTCACTCTTAGATTGTCTGTCAAAGTTTAAAATTCTTCTTTTACCAATAATATCAAATGCCTTACCTCCATCTAAAATTGCAACGCTACCTTTATAAAGCTGTGTAAGAGAATTTCTTCCTATAAATCTCATTGAATTGAATTCATCTTTTTCATACAAAAATAAGACACCAGAAGGCAAAGGTAATTCTAAGTTATTTGAAGCTGAATTTTCAAATGAAACTTCAATACTTAAAGGCTCATCTCCTTGATCTCTTTCAGAATTTTCAAATATGTACTTTTTATCATAAGTAATTTCTCTTTCTTCCATGAGTGGCAATTGTACCGATTGCATTGAATCAAGTTTAAAGTTGGAGCCAATATCAAAAATATAAAAATCTCCTAAAAGACTTCTATTATCCATTGGATTTCTGGATTCCATCATTTGGTATGAAGCACTTTTTGAAGAAGCATTTAGAGGTACATTCCCTTCAACAACGCTTATATTAGTAGCAAAAAGACTTACATTTGAATTATTAGATACTTCGGCATTTACTGCTAACAAAGCAGTTGAATCACTACCATTAATAGTAAGTGTATAAATTGGTTTCCATGAAAATCCAGAAGTGATATATGTCAATTCGGCATTGACAGATTTTTCTTCATCAGAACTTAACTCCCATACTATTTCAGGTGTAAACTTATCCTGAATATTATTTGATTTTAATGTAAAGGAAAGCAATTGCGATCTTTGAAAGATGACAAGACCTTTTCCAGTTTTTAAAGATATACTTGAACTATTGATGTCCATAAGTAAACCTTCAGTTCTGCTGCCACTGATAGGAATGACTTCAACTGGAGCTCCTAAACTATTTTTTAAAAAAGTATCGGTTGATGAAAAATTTTTATTAAGAGTTTGAGATAAAACTTTTACATCTTGAACATTTAAAGTTGGTGAGTCAAAAAGTAAATTTTTTGAAATATTTGAAAATGATGTATAGTTATTACCAGATTTTAAGTTCCAGATAATTGGTTCATTAACAACGGCAAAATTATCTTTATAAATTGTTAGAGACCTACTAGAAGATTCTGCCTGAGCAAACGCTAGACTAATTGATAAAAGTGTAAAAATTATTGTTTTCATTTTAATACCTCAATATTAGAAAGAATTTTTGTTCTTTCAACAAGAAAATCATTTAGTTTATTTTTTTCACCGTCAACTATATTTTCAGGAGCTTTCTTAATAAACTCGTCATTAGATAATTTCTTTTCAACAGATGAGATGAGAGAATCTAATTCACTTAACCTTTTATTAAGCTTAACGATTTCTTCATCTTTGTTTACAAGGTCACCAAGTGGGATATAGAGCTCAACTGATTTACAAACAGCTACTGCAGAATTTTTGGGTTTTATTTGTTTTGAGCTTAAATCAAAATTTTCTGTATTTGATAATGATTTTATTAAGTCGATTAATGATTTTATTTTGTTTTCAATCGATTTATTTTTGGCATTAGCTACAACATCAATTTTTTTAGATGGTGGAACATTTAATTCAGATCGAATAGTTCTTATTGCAGTAACAATTTCTTTAAAGTCTGATATTTGAGCTTTATCATAACTTATATCATCATCAGATTTTTTAGGCCAATTGGATATAATAATATCATTTTCGTTATTATCTTTAAAATGATTCCAAATTTCTTCAGATACAAATGGTGCAATTGGATGCAATAATAGCACAACTTTTTTTATGATATGTTTAGATATGTTAAAGGCATTACTCTTTGAAGTGAGATTATTATCTCTAAATCTATGTTTTACAATTTCAATATACCAATTACAAAACTCATTCCATGTAAAATCATAAATTTTCTTTATTGCTTCATTAAATTGATATTTATCAAACGACTTATTTACTTCTTTAATTGTATCATCTAATGAATTAAGAATCCATTTATCAAAATTATCTAATTGTTCATAATCAATATTATCTGAGTATGATTCGTCATGATTTAAAATAATAAATCTGCTAGCATTCCAAATCTTAGTCATAAAATTTCTTCCAACTTCGATACCTGACTCAGAAAAATAAACATCTGAACCTTGAGGTGACATAAGCATAATTGAAAATCTTGTAGCATCAGTTCCATATTTTTCAAAAAGAGTTATAGGATCTGGGGAATTGCCCAAAGACTTACTCAATTTTCTACCCTTATCGTCTCTTAAAATGCTTGTGAAATAAACATCGCTGAATGGTAAGTCGCCCATAAATTCATATCCAGACATAATCATTCTAGCTACCCAAAAGAAAATGATATCAGGACCGGTAACTAAGGCATTCGTAGGAAAATATTTTGTTGTTTTAACATCAGGCCATCCATGTACTGCAAAAGGCCATAGCCATGAACTAAACCATGTATCAAGCACATCATTATCTTGCTCCCAATTTTCTATATCTTTTGGTGGTGAAGTAGAAACAAACCAGTTGTCTGGATTTGATCGATCAGAATCTTTTTTATACCAAACAGGGATTTGGTGCCCCCAATAAAGTTGTCTACTTATACACCAATCTTGAATATTATCCATCCAGTGATTATAAGTTTTGACCCAATGATTTGGATAAAAATTAATTTCATTATTTTTAACTGCTTGAATAGCTGGATTAGCTATATCTTCCATCTTTAAAAACCATTGTTCAGATAAATAGTATTCAATTGGTACATTTCCTCTTTCTGAATATCCCACTTTATGAATATAATCTTCTTCTTTTATAAGATGGTTAATGTCTCTTAAATCTGAGACTATTTTTTTTCTCGCAATTTCTCTCGACATACCTATATACTTATCTGGAGCTTTGTCGCTAATTGAACCATCAGAATTCATAATATTAATCATTTCAAGATTATGCTTGATTCCTACTTCATAATCATTTAAATCGTGTGCGGGAGTAATTTTTACACATCCTGTTCCAAATTCAGGATCAACCATATCATCCGCAATAATTGGAATATTTCTACCAACTAAAGGTAATATGGCAGTTTGACCGATTAATTTCTTATATCTTTTGTCTTTTGGATTAACTGCTATAGCTGTATCACCTAACATAGTTTCAGGTCTTGTTGTGGCAATTTCTATAAATGAGTCTGAATTATTAATTGCGTACTTTATATACCAAAGATTTCCATTCACCTCTTTAAAAATAACCTCTTCATCGCTTAATGCTGTTTGTGATTTTGGACACCAATTCACTAGCTTACTACCTTTGTAAATCAATCCTTTATTGTATAATTGAACAAAAGACTCTAAAACTGCTTTAGAATAATTTTTATCCATTGTAAAACTAGTTTTATCCCAATCACATGAACATCCTAGTTTTTGCAATTGGTTAATAATAGTACCACCATATTTTTCTTTCCACTCCCAAGCATATTTTAAAAACTCTTCCCTAGATAAGTCTTTTTTATCTATTCCTTTATCTTCAAGCATCTTGGTTACTTTTGATTCAGTAGCAATTGATGCATGATCTGTGCCTGGAATCCAGCAAGCATTTTTACCTTCCATTCTTGCTTTTCTAATTAAGATATCTTGGATAGTATTATTAAGAACGTGGCCCATATGGAGTTTCCCAGTAACATTTGGTGGAGGAATTACAATAGTATAGTGATTATCGGACTCTTTACTAGAAAAATATTTTTTTTCCAGCCAATGATTATACCACTTGCTCTCAATATCTGAAGGATTATGTTTTTTTTCTAATAACTTCATTTTAAATAATTCTTTAATGTATTAATTAATTCATCAACTTCTAGTTGAGTTGACGCTTCAGCAAAAATTCTTATAATTGGCTCAGTATTAGATTTTCTTATATGAATCCATTTATCAGGCCAACTAAATTTTATGCCATCCAGCTTATTAATTTCGTCACAATCAAATATAGTTTCAAGGCTATCAAAATCAATATTTTTATTAATACGAATTTTATCCTTAATCATTAAATATTTTGGTATTTCTGCAATTTCTTCAGTTATAGATTTTCCAGATGTAGATAATAAGCTCAGGATCATAGAAATTGCTACTAATGAATCTCTTCCTAGATGAGCTTCTTTAAGTATCACTCCTCCGTTCCCTTCACCACCAATTGAAATATTTAATTCATTCATTTTTTGAACAACATGCGCTTCACCAATCTTAGTTCTTATGGTTTTATTAGCGATGCTATCTAGCATCATTGAAGTTGATAGATTTGTTACAACCATACTACTTTGAAAATTCATGAAATTTTTCACTGCTAAAACCAAGGAATACTCTTCTCCAATTGCTGTACCATTATTGGAGACTATTGATAATCTATCTCCGTCCGGGTCTGTTGCAAAACCTATGTCTGCACCGACTTCTATTAATTTTTTCTCTAATGATTGTAAATTTTCAGCTAATGGCTCTGGTATTCTAGTGAAATTACCATCACCGTTACAATTAATTGTTATTACTTTGCAGCCTAATTGTTCACATAGTGTTGGTAATATATAAGACCCTGCTCCATTTACAGCATCTATGACCACTGTAAACTTTTTTTGAATAACACTTTCAACATCTATACACTTTGCAGATAAAACCTTATGAATATGTTCTTTATTAGCTGTTGAATAATCCGAAACTACTCCTAATGACTCTGAATTTTCTACCGAAATATTTTGATCAACTACTTTAAATAATTCTTCACATTGTTCAGGGCTTAAAAATGTTCCATCATTCTGTAAAAACTTTAATCCATTATATTCTGATGGATTATGACTTGCAGTAATTACAATTCCTCCATCATAATTCTCTTTTTCGGTCATAATTTGCATAGTTGGAGTTGTGGCAAGACCACAATTATCTACATTTACTCCTTTTTTATATAATGAATCGATAACCCATAGAGCAATTTGCTTTCCTGAAGGCCTACCATCTCTACCAATAACACATGACTTTATATTTTGAGTGTTAATAAATGCAGAAATATACTTATCTATCAATTCAGGGGTAAAATGATCTTTTGCTATACCTCTAAGACCGGATGCACTTCTAATTAACATAGTTGTAGATTAGAAATTTTTTATTAGAATTGAAAGAGGAGTTATAGACTATTATTTATTAAACTTAGCGAGTCTAACTGCTCTTCTAATGGTTTGTTTTTTGGCAATTCTTTTAGTAACGCTTGGCTTTTCATAAAAAGCTTTTCTCTTTACGTCTTTAAGTACTCCAGAGCGTTCCCACTTCTTTTTAAAACGTCTAAGAGCTCTCTCTAAAGATTCATTGTCTTTTATGTTTACTTCAATCATTGTGCGGAAACTTAGTGATAAAATTCAAAAATGCCAATTAGGATATAATATTATTAGAAATGTCCAAAAATTCATCAATTGTAAGTTGTTCGGGTCTTCTCTTAAAATCAACATGGCATTTATCTCTATTAATTTCCAATGTAGAGAGTGAATTTCTTAGCATCTTTCTTCTTTGATTAAAAGCCATACGCACTACCTGACTATATCTCTTTGTATCAATTTTGCTTATATCATATTTATCATTCTTTGTGATAGAAATAAAAGCTGATTCAACTTTTGGTCTAGGATTAAAAACATTTGGAGAAATGTAAAAACATATTTTAATATTAAAATACAATCGAGTCATTACTGTTATTCGACTATAATCTTTAGTTCCAATATCTGCAATTAATCTTTGAGCTACCTCTTTTTGAACCATCAAATATGATTCGCTCCAGTAAGGCAAATGATTAATAAGCCAAAATATAATTGGAGAGGTAATATTATAAGGAATATT
>Ga0114933_10000589_pt1 | contig 44042 bp, 36 predicted proteins | sample 4SBtaG_FD_89691 | JGI IMG/M metagenome (GOLD analysis project Ga0114933, IMG submission 89691) | Deep subsurface microbial communities from Kolumbo volcano to uncover new lineages of life (NeLLi) - 4SBTROV12_W25 metaG | ecosystem: Environmental > Aquatic > Marine > Volcanic | place: Kolumbo... | reverse complement strand
ATTAGCTAAATGGTTGCGTACAGGCCAAATAAGGGTAGATGGGCATCGTGCCAAACTAGGGCAACGCCTAATCCAGGGTCAGTCGGTGCGGTTACCGCCTATTAGGCTACAATCATCAGATTTCGATTCCTCAAACAATAATAATATTTATAAAACAAGTGCTGTCGATGCAAAAAGCTTGCGAGATATGATATTGTTTCGTGATAATTCGATAATAGCAATTAACAAGCCCAGTGGACTGGCCGTACAGGGCGGAAGTAAAACTTTAAGGCACCTAGATGGTATGCTTGATGTCCTTCAATTTAGCGCCTTGGAACGCCCCCGCCTCGTTCATCGCCTAGATAAGGACACTAGTGGTGTATTATTGTTGGCTAGAAGCAGTAAAGTAGCGAGCAATCTAATTAAACAATTTAGACAACAATCAATAACTAAAAATTATTGGGCATTAGTGGCTGGAGTGCCGTTTCCTAGTTCTGGAATTATAGAAATTCCATTACTAAAATTACCAGGGCAGGGAGGTGAAAAAATGCGCCTCTCTCCTGAATTAGGAAAAAATGCTACCACTCATTATTCTACACTCGCAAATGCAGGCCAAAGAATTTCTTGGCTTAAGTTAACTCCAAGGACAGGTAGAACACATCAGCTTCGCGCTCATTGTAATGCACTTGGCACACCAATTGTAGGAGATGGAAAATACGGAGGTAAAGCATCATATGTAGAAGGGTTGCCCAAAAAACTTCACCTTCACGCAAGGTCTATTACCTTTTTTCATCCAATTACTGGTAAACGAGTAGAAATTATTGCTCCGCTTATAAATCAGTGTTCTGAGAGTTGGAAAATACTTGATTTCGATGAAACTATAGACTGATTTAAAAAATAATTATGAAAAAGTTTTATAAAAATGCAACCATACTGAAATCTGAATTGGAACCCAGGTATTATATTTTATTAGATAGAAATCGTCTAAAAACCCCTAAAGGCAGATTGGTAGAGGTCCCAAATATATATATGGCAGAAGCTATATTAAAAGAATGGCTTGATCAGACTGATAAGATTGTTTTGAATGATATGCCTTTAACCCAATTAGCAGTTAGGGCTATAGACTTAGTGCAGCCGGATATTAATGTTTATGTTAATGAAATAGCTGCGTACGGGAACACAGATCTAGTTTGTTATAGATCTTCCGGTCCTAATTCTTTGGTTTCAAAGCAATCAATGCTCTGGCAACCATTGATTGACTGGCTTGCAGAAGAGTATTCTTTACCTTTATCTGTGACGGTCAGCATATCGCCTGTGTTGCAACCTTTAGAAACTCTTGAGGGACTTCATAACTTATTAATTAAATATAGTGCATTTGAATTAGCAAGTTTGGGCTCGGCCACTATGGCTAGTGGGTCATTAGTTATTGCGCTAGCTCTATGTAGGGGAAAAATAAATGTAAAGTCAGCTTTTGAGGCAAGTTTTCTTGATGAGATATGGCAAAATGAAAAATGGGGTTATGATGAAGAGACAGAAAGGCGTCAGCAGAATGTATATAAGGATTTAGAAGCAGCTTATATATTTATAGAGTTATATCAAAAAACTTAAATTACTAGCATGAATCTATTACTTACTGTTATTTCTTATTTAGTAAAATTCCATATTTGGACAAATTATTATGCAAAACATTCTTGATGAACTAGAGGCCAGACGAGCTAGGGCGCGCCTTGGTGGTGGTGAAAAACGTATTGAAGCCCAGCATTCAAAAGGTAAATTAACAGCTCGTGAACGTATTGAATTATTAGTTGATAATGGATCTTTTGAAGAATGGGATATGTTTGTTGAGCAAGAACCTAATGAGTTGACTAGAGATATTAAACCTATACCTGCTGATGGTGTGGTTACAGGTTGGGGAACAATTAACGGCCGTACTGTATTTATTTTTTCACAAGATTTTACAGTCTTTGGTGGTTCACTCTCAGAGTCACATGCTGGTAAAATATGCAAAATTATGGACAAAGCAATGATCGTAGGGGCGCCAGTAATAGGGCTCAATGATTCAGGTGGTGCCAGAATTCAAGAAGGCGTCGGATCACTTGCTGGTTACGCAGAAGTTTTTCAACGTAATGTAAATGCGTCTGGTGTGATTCCACAAATATCAGCTATCATGGGGCCGTGTGCTGGAGGGGCAGTATATTCTCCTGCCATGACTGATTTTATTTTTATGGTGCGTGACACTTCATATATGTTTGTTACTGGACCAGATGTTGTAAAAACAGTTACTCATGAAGAAGTAACTCACGAGGAACTCGGGGGTGCTGCAACCCATAATACTAGATCTGGAGTTGCTGATGGTTCTTTTGAAAACGATATTGATACTTTGAAACAATTGCGTCGACTTTTTGACTTTTTACCATCCAATAATAGAGAAAGCCCACCTACTTGGCCTACAAACGACCCCTTTGATAGAGCTGAGCCCTCACTTGATTCATTAGTGCCTTTAGATTCAGCTAAACCCTATGATATTAAAGAACTAATAAACAAAATCGTAGATGACTCAGATTTCTTTGAAATACAGGCAGATTATGCTGCAAATATAGTTATTGGATTGGCTCGTTTAGAGGGGCAAACAGTAGGTGTAGTCGCTAACCAGCCATTAGTTTTAGCAGGTTGTTTGGATATTGATTCATCAAAAAAAGCAGCTAGATTTGTTCGTTTCTGTGATTGTTTTAACATACCTATAATAACTTTTGTGGATGTACCAGGTTTTTTACCTGGGACTGCACAAGAATATGGGGGCATCATTAAACATGGTGCAAAACTATTATTTGCTTATGCTGAGGCAACCGTACCAAAAATAACGGTTATAACCCGAAAAGCATATGGTGGGGCCTATGATGTTATGTCATCTAAACATATTCGTGGAGATTTAAACTATGCTTGGCCCACTGCTGAGATAGCAGTTATGGGGCCTAAGGGTGCAGTAGAAATCATTTACCGGGAAGATAGAGATGACCCTGCAAAAATAGAATCAAGAACTGAAGAATATCGGGATAAGTTTGCTAATCCTTTTGTGGCAGCCCAGAAAGGGTTTATTGATGATGTTATATTCCCTCGAAATACGCGTAGAAGGCTTTGTCGATCACTTCGTCTACTTAAGAATAAAAAGCTAGAAAACCCATGGAAGAAGCATGACAATATTCCTCTGTAGGTGCTTTATTGAACTATAATATATTTAATTTGTACTTTTTTGCTTATATTATCAATATAATTACATAATGTCGTTCGATCGTTCTATTAATAGTATTTAGCAGGACAGTATATATTACCTTTAATTCAGTTTAACTTTATTATTTTTATGAATAAATGTTTTAACGTTAATGTTTTTGTAAGTTTTTGGATTATTTATTAGTTTATTGATATATGTTTAAAAAAATACTAATCGCTAACCGGGGTGAAATTGCCTGTCGGGTAATAAAAACTGCCAAACGGATGGGAATCGCAACAGTTGTGGTCTATTCGGATGCTGACCAAAATTCTCTCTCTGTAGAAGAAGCTGATGAAGCAGTACATATAGGTTCATCGCCGGCGATTGAAAGTTATCTAGATACTAAAAAAATTCTAAAGGCTGCAAAAGAAACAGGGGCAGAAGCAGTTCACCCCGGCTATGGTTTTTTATCTGAGAATGCTTCATTCCCGACTTTGCTTAACGAAAATGGCATTACTTTTATTGGACCGCCACCTGAAGCTATCTCGGTAATGGGTGATAAAATTGCATCTAAAAAATTAGCAAATAAGGCCGGGGTAAATACTGTACCAGGACATGTTGGTGTTATTGAAAATCATACAATAGCTACAGAGATTGCAGCCTCTATTGGTTATCCTGTTATGATTAAGGCTTCTTCTGGAGGCGGTGGGAAGGGAATGCGTATCGCTTATGAAGAGAGTCAAATCGTCGATGGTTTTAGATTAGCTCAAAGTGAAGCAAAATCTAGTTTTGGAGATGATAGAATATTTATAGAAAAATATATTGAGGGCCCGAGACATATAGAAATACAAATACTAGCCGATAAACATGGTAATGTTATACATCTAGGCGAACGGGAATGCTCAATTCAAAGACGTCATCAAAAGGTAATTGAAGAGGCTCCTTCTCTAGCTCTAGATCCAGAAACAAGAGAAAAAATGGGAACGCAAGCATGTGATTTAGCTCGGGCAGTGGGTTATCATTCTGCGGGAACTGTCGAATTTATCTTAGACAGTAACAATAATTTTTACTTTCTTGAAATGAATACTCGTTTACAGGTTGAGCATGCAGTAACAGAAATGGTCACAGGGTTGGATTTAGTACAACTTATGATTGAAATATCTTCTGGTAAACCGTTACCTTTATGCCAGAAGGACGTAAAAACTGATGGTTGGGCTATTGAGTCCCGTGTATACGCGGAAGATCCTGAAAGAAACTTCTTACCTGTTACAGGAAGGCTTTCTATCTATAGACCTCCAAAAACTAAATTAAATGAAGTGCGTGTTGATGCTGGGGTAGCGGAGGGCTCAGATATATCAATATATTATGACCCAATGATAGCTAAGCTTATTACACACAGCGACACCCGAACTAAAGCTATCCATTTAATGCAAAATGCTTTGGATTCATATTACATCAGAGGCGTTGGTCAAAATACAACATTTTTATCTTCAATATTATCAAACCCACGCTTTATTGAGGGCCGAATAAACACTGACTTTATTACTGATGAATATCCTAATGGCTATTTACCTAATAATCCTATGGCAGAAGATAAAATTAAGTTTCTTGCAGCTGTCGCTTGGATTAACCGTAAACTTAAAGAAAGAGATAAACAATTTATCAACAATAAATATCTAATTCAAACTGAAGATACTGATAGAATTGTAGTCCTTTTAGATAAAGATATTAATGAATTGGATATTACAAATAACCTTAAAACAGTCTCTATAAGGTTTAATAAAGAGGAGTATTGCTTTTCTGCTGAATGGGAAATAGGCCAACCACTTCTAGTTTTAAATCTAAATGAAGAGTCATTTGTTTTTCAGGTAGATACGGAATTGTGCGGTTATACATTAACTCATTCAGGTATTAGATTAGATATAAGAATATTATCTTTGCTTGAGGCAAATTTATATAAATTTATGCCAGAAAAAGTTTTACCTGATCAAAGTAAATACTTACTCTCGCCCATGCCTGGATTACTTGTTTCAGTAGCAGTTAATGTTGGTGATGAAGTTAGTGTTGGTGAGGAGCTAGCTGTTGTTGAGGCTATGAAGATGGAAAATATTTTGTACGCACAAACAAATGCTAGAGTTAAAAACATATCAGCCAAATCTGGTGATAGCTTAGCTGTAGACGAGATAATTCTTGAGTTTGAATAGTAAATTTGATCATTTTTATAGACGGATTTATTTGGATGTTTCAGAATTTAAATTTATATAACAAAGGATGCTTTAAATGTTTTATGAAGGATGTCCTCCATATCTTTTTTTGAAACGTTTAAACCTAGGTCCTCAAGACTAGTTATACCCAGGGATGGGTCTGAAATTCCGCATGGTATAATGCCATCGTAGTGACTTAAATCAGGAGAAATATTTATAGAAAAACCGTGATAGGTCACCCAGCGTCTAACACGAACGCCTATCGCAGCGATTTTGTCTTTTCGACCGTTTTCACGATTGACCCAGATTCCTACTTTGTCTTTAATCTGTTCTCCCACAACCCCAAATTCCGAAAGAGCGGATATTATCCAAAGCTCTAAATTAGATACATAAGAACGTAAATCTCGACCATATTTATTTAAATCAAGCATGACATAGACCACTAATTGACCTGGGCCATGATAGGTATACTGCCCTCCACGACCTGTGTGGTATACGGGCAAGTGACTGGTGTTTATTAAATCTACATCTTTAGCACTAGTTCCTGCTGTATATACAGCAGGGTGTTCTAATAGCCATATCAGCTCAGGAGCTCTGTCCATTCTTATTGCTGAAACTCGTTTTTCCATTTCTTTAACTGAATAAACATATGATGATAGGTTTTGTTCACTTTTCCATTCAGGTTCTTCTCTGCTATTAACTATTACAGGTAATGATGGTGCTATAACCATTTACTAGACTCTTCCTAAACTGAACCGGTTATACTTATTTAAACGAAAAATTAGATTACTAAATATCAAATCTATAACTTACTTCGTTAGAACTATTAATAAATTATTTTCTAAAGGACAATTAGTAAGTTAGTTAGTATTTATTATGTGTAGTTAAATAAAGTAAATCTACTTTTTAAGTAATAATTATCTAAGAATTAAATATAAGTACTTATAAAATGATAAAACAAAAACATATAAGTCAACCATACGGTACATGGGAATCACCTATTACAGCGAATTTAATTGCTGGTAAAACCGTATCCCTTAATCCCCTAAAAATTGAAAATAACAGCTTTTATTGGCTAGAAAGTCGTCCGACTGAATCTGGAAGACTGGTTGTTATGCGTCGATCAGAAGGCAAGACCGAAATTATGACTCCGGTAGGCTTTAATGTTAGAAGTCGAGTACATGAATATGGAGGAGGTGCAGTTCTTATAACTAACGGAGTGATTTATTTTGTGGACTATGATTCACAGCAAATTTTTTGTCAAAAACCAGATAAACATCCTTATGCTATAACTAAAAGTATTAATTCCCGTTTTGCTGATATGCAGTTTGACTCCATTCGTAATCGTATTATTTGCGTACAGGAAGAACACAATAACGATAGTGAACCACTCAACAAGTTAATTGCTATAAACCTTGAGAGTGGATTTATAGATATTTTAGATGATGAACATGATTTTGTTTCTAGTCCTCGTATAGACAATAACTGTAATAATTTAGCATGGCTTACGTGGGATCATCCAAATATGCCTTGGGATAATAATACCTTATGGATATCTGAATTTTCAAATGGAGGTTTTTTAAAAAAGAAAAAAATAGTTGCTGGTAGTTCAGAAGAATCTATTTTTCAGCCAGAGTGGTTTGATGCCAGAAAACTTATATATATTTCAGATCGCAGTAATTGGTGGAATTTATATATGTACACTGATCAAAAAACATTTCCTATTTATTTAGATGATGCAGAATACGGTTTGCCACAATGGGCATTTGGCATGTCAACCTATGGTATCACTGAAGATAATTATATAATTGCAACCCGCAATCAAGGAGGCTTATGTCAGCTAGGTATTATACGTAATTCTAATTTTGAATTATTTGATTTGCCATTTACAGAATTTACTAATATTTGCGTTGAAAAAAATAAGGTCATGTTTTTAGGTTCGTCTTCTATTGCGGTTTCACAACTTGTTAGTTTAGATATTAATTCAGGGAAATATGAGGTTATAAGACTTTCTAGCACAGTTGTTATTGATCCGGGTTATATTTCAGAAGCAGAACAATTAGAGTTTTGCACTAGTGAGGCGATGGTTGCTTTTGGTTTTTATTATAGGCCTAAAAATCTAAAATATGTCTCACCTAATAATGAATTACCTCCTTTAATTGTTCGGGGTCATGGGGGTCCAACAGGGTTTTCATCAAATTCATTAAATCTTCCTATCCAGTTTTGGACTAGTCGAGGATTTGCGGTGCTTGATGTTAATTATCGGGGTAGTAGTGGATTTGGTCGTAAATACCGTAAATTACTTGAAGGAAAATGGGGGGTTAGTGACGTAGATGATATGGTTAATGGAGCATTAAATCTAGTTGAGAAAAAGGAGGTTGATCGAAAAAGATTAATTATTCGTGGTGGAAGTGCAGGAGGGTATACGGCTTTAGCTGCCTTAACATTTCGTAATATATTTTCTGCAGGTGCTAGCCATTATGGTATAGGAGATTTAATTTCCCTATCTCAAGACACTCATAAATTTGAGAGCTATTATTTAGAAACAATTATTGGGAAATTATCGAAAAACAAAAACCGATATTTTGAACGGTCTCCAATAAACCATGCCAATCAGTTAAAGTGTCCAGTTATATTTTTACAAGGAACTGAAGATAAAGTTGTTCCTCCTAACCAAGCAGAGACTATGGTTGATGCTCTTAAGTCAAATGGCGTACCAGTCTCATATTTGTCTTTTGAAGGTGAAGGGCATGGGTTTCGTAAGGATATAAATATAGAAAAAGCACTGATAGCCGAGCTTACATTTTACGGACGAATTTTTAATTTTGAACCTGATAACATTCTAGAAGATCTTAAAATATATAATTATTAGTATTTTATTAAAGAAGACTGCTTACAAAGGTATTAAAGGAGTAAATAACCTATGAAACTATATGATTATTATCGATCATCGGCAGCTTTTCGAGTTCGTATAGCTCTGAATATTAAAGGCTTAATGCCAGTTCGAGAGTTTATTAGTTTGATTGATTTAGAGCAAAGGTCAAAAGATTATTTATTATTAAATCCACAAGGGCTGGTTCCCACTTTAGTTGATGATGACGGAACAGTAGTTACCCAATCAATGGCAATTATTGAATATCTCGATGAAACACGTCCGGATAGACCTAGACTAATTCCTGATACGGTAAAAGATCGTGCTTGGGTGAGGGCTTTATCAGAAATAATCGCCTGCGATATACATCCTTTAAATAATTTACGGGTTTTAAGACATATTGGAAAGGAATTTGATGTTGATAATGATACTAGAAATGATATCTGGTACAAACATTGGATAGCTGAGGGTATGAAAAGCTTAGAATCTACGCTTAACTCTAGTTCGTTGACAGGGGAGTTCTGTTTTGGAGATAATTTGACAATGGCCGATTGCTGTTTGGTTCCACAAGTATATAATGCCAAGCGTTTTAGTTGTGACTTGACCAGTTACAAAACAGTAATGAGAATAAATGACGTTTGTATGAATTTATCATATTTTGAGCAGGCACTGCCAGAAAACCAACCAGACGCTTCATAATAGTTAGTCCTTAAATATGTTCTTTAGTATTATTTTAACTTAAGAAACTTTAGTGATTCGGCTTTTATGTCTTGCGATCTTAGCCATTGAGGAGAACCAACATTTAGTTTTTTAGTAGCACGGTCTGATAAAACTTTGGCACTTTGGTAGTTGCCAGATAATAATTGAAATTCAGCTTGAGAAAGCACCATTTCTCCCATCATACCTAGTCGTCCATAAACTATACTAAGAAGTCTCCATATTTCTAATATTGCCGGTTCTTGAGTTGCTGCTAAATTAAGATGTGATTTAGCCTTTTGCATAAGTATATCTGTATTCAACTCAATTTGTGCTTTTGCTAAGTTTATACGAAGTAATGGTTCGTTTGGTGCCAGTTTCACGGATGTTTTATAAGGTAATAGAGACTCTTTTATTTTACCGTTTTCGAACAGCATCTGACCTTTTAGTTCGTAAAGGAATGGGTTTTTAGGTTGTCTTTTTATGAGTTTTTCAATTATTGGTAAAGCTTTTATCAAATCCCCTCGTAAATAGTTAGAAATGGAACGAGCGTAAATAGCTGGCTGTGAATTATCAGTTTCTACTGGATAAATTTTATGCACTTTTTTGTAGGGTAATGTGAATCCTATAATTTTAGCTCGCATCATTTCAAAGTCTGTAATCTCAGAATTTTTACTTTTCACATCAGTATAGCGAGACAAATGAAGATGATTTTCAACTAAGATTATGCGGTCAGTTGTAACTGGATGGCTTGATAAGTAGGGGTTTTTTTGCCCTACCATCAATAGTTGATTATTATTAATTTTTTCAAAAAATGTTTTCATACCTTTTGCTGATTGACCTGTTATATCAAGATATTTAAGTGCCGCACTGTCTGCTGATGCTTCTTGCATGCGGCTATATTTAAGCCTTTCTGCGATTGCTAACCCTTTTCCCGCTTTGCTAACAGCAAAACCAGCGGAAACATCGCGAGTTGCATATCCAAGTGCTGCACCTAAAAACATGGATAAAACATCTATATTGTTGGTTCTGTCCAGATCCTGATGAATGCGCGCGTGATGCCCACCTGATATATGTCCGGTTTCATGTGCTAGCACCCCAATTACTTCATTCGGATTTGAAGCTTTTATTATTAATCCTGTATTAATAAATATACGTTGTCCTCCAAGGACAAAGGCATTTACTTGTAAGTTATTAAGCATCCGGATTTGAATATTATCCGCAGTTAGCCCAGCAGAATTGAAAATGGGTCTTGCATAGCCTTCAATAATATTCTCAATTTCTGCATCACGGACAATATTAAACTGATTGCTATGGCATTGTTGTGTTTTAGCAAAAACAAAAATTATCATAACAATTAATGATAATGTTTTTACGGGCCCATGCATATTTAACTCCACATATATGTCAATAACTTAATTCCGTGATATTACTTGGTCAATTAGACTATTATATGCTTTTGATTATACTTATATTTTATTTGTTATATGTTAATTAATATTTATGTAGGCTTCACTAGTGGTTAAACCCTTTAATATTTGTAGATAAATACATGTCATTAAAAGTATCAAATCGCGGTATGATAAATCCGTTCATAGTTATGGATGTAATGAGATCTGCTAATAAACTAGAAGAACTAGGGGAAGATGTAATACACCTAGAAGTCGGACAACCAAGTACGCCTGCACCATTAAGAGTTATTGAGGCAGCGCAAGAGGCTTTAAATAAAGAGGTTCTGGGTTATACCGATTCACTTGGCCTGCCTTTTCTACGAGAACGTATTGCTGAGTACTATTCAACTTTCTATGGGGTTTCATTGAATCCATCACGTGTGGTGGTAACTACGGGATCATCAGGGGGGTTTTTATTAGCATTTCTTTCTGCATTTGAACCAGGTGATAGAGTTGCTTTAGTAGCCCCAGGTTATCCTGCTTATAGGAATATATTAACTGCTTTAGGTGTGGAACCGGTGATTATAGAAACTACCGCTGCAGATAAATTTCAACCAACTATAGAGTTATTAAAAAATAGTGGTAAACTTGATGGATTAATACTAGCTAGTCCATCAAATCCAACAGGGACTATGATTTCCAGAGAGGAAATGAAGCAGTTAGTAAATTGGTGCAGCATTGCGGGCGTAAGACTAATTTCCGATGAGATATACCATGGTATTACTTATGGAACTAAATCTGAGACTGTGGCTGATCTAGATGAAAACGCTATTATTATTAATAGTTTTTCCAAATACTTTTCGATGACAGGTTGGCGATTAGGATGGATTATAGTTCCGGATGAATTGATGAGGTCGATAGAATGCCTTTGTCAAAATATATTTATATCGCCCCCAACACTTTCTCAGCATGCTGGAGTAGAAGCTTTCAATAGTTCCGAAGAACTTCTAGCTAATATAAAAAGATATACAAAAAATCGTGAAATATTGTTAAAGTATTTACCTTCTGCTGGATTTAGTGACATAGCCCCTGCTGATGGAGCTTTCTATCTGTACGCTAATATAGAAAGTATTTCTGATAACAGCGAAGAATTTTGTCGTAGGATGCTATCTGAAGCTTTAGTTGCCACTACGCCCGGAGTAGACTTTGATCCGTTCAATGGTAAGAGATATATAAGGTTTTCTTTTTCTGGTTCTGAATCAGATATGATAACAGCCTGTGAACGTTTAACTAACTGGAAACAATAGAAGATATTACCTACTCATTAGTAATTTTATTTTTACTATGTTGTACGGCTCCACCAACCTGAACGACGTGGTCGTGTCACCTCTTCTTCTGTGGAAACCTTTTTATCAGCTTGGCTTTCTTTATTAGCTGTATCATTACTATCATTTGCAATTTGATCTTTTATATTAGCTGTATCATTACTATCATTTGCAATTTGATCTTTTATATTAGCTGTTTCAGAATTTTTTACTTTTTTTACAGTTTTACTTAAATCATTATCAGAACTTTTAGTTCGACGACGGCGAGTTCGACGTTTTTTAGGCTTAGAATCACTATCACCATCACCTAATTTATTCTTAGAAGTAACTTTAGCTTTTGTAGATTGGGTGTTGCTAATATTATCTTTTGTACTTTCTGTATCGCTATCAACAATATTTTCTGCAGTTTCATTTGAAGTATTTATTTCATCATTTGTCGCGGAATCAATATTATTAATTGACGGAATATCATCTGGTTTTCTTCTTCTTCTCCCGCCTCTTCTTCCGCGTCGTCTGGTTGTTGGTCGGGGGGTATCTTTGTTTTCTTGTTCTAGGGTTTCGGGACTCTCACCAGTACTTTTTGAGCTTTCATTTGTTTCATGTGCATCTTTTTGCTCATCATCATTTTTTATGCGTCGTGGAGTTTTGCGTCTACGTGTACGATCCTCTTCTTCTTTAGATGTTATTTCAACGTTTCTGCTGTCTATAGTTTCAGATATTATTTCATCTTTGGCTGCATTAGAATTTAACCGATCCATAATATAATCTGGAGGTATAAGCTCACTGTCTACTGTTATAAGTACTTTTAAATTATGTCGTTGTTCAATAGAAACTATCATGTCTCTTTTGTTGTTTAATATATACAAAGCAACATCAGCTGGAACTTTTACATTAACTGATTTTGAGCGGTTTTTAGCTCCTTCTTCTTCGATTGCGCGTATAACTCTTAGTGCAGTCGATTCAGTTGATCTTACATAACCACTACCTCCGCACCTAACACAGATTTGTGCACTTGCTTCGTGGATGCTTGGCCTTAAACGCTGTCGAGATAGTTCAAGTAAACCTAATGTTGAAATGCGACCTATCTGTATGCGCGCCCTATCTATTTTCATAGCCTCTTTCATTCGTCTTTCGACTGCTGTTATATTTCGACTCTCTTCCATGTCAATGAAATCAATAACAACTAAGCCTGCAAGGTCTCGTAAACGTAGTTGACGGGCAACTTCATCAGCAGCTTCAAGATTTGTTCTTCGGGCTGTTTGCTCCACATTTCTTTCTCGTGTAGCGCGCCCTGAGTTAACATCTATTGCTACTAAAGCTTCAGTTGGATTTATAACAATGTATCCACCAGATCTTAGTCTTACAATTGGATCATATATTTCATCGAGCTGAGATTCGATCTTATGCAGATTGAAAAGCGGTGTATTAATATCTGTATGTTTTTTTACTCGTTTAGCATGAGAAGGCATCATAGTACGCATAAGTGACCGCGCTGTTTTATAAGCAGGTTCTCCATCAACAATTACTTCTTCAATTTCGCGATTGTATACGTCTCTTAAGGAGCGTTTTATAAGGTCACCTTCTTCATAGATTATTGCTGGTGCAGAAGACTGCAATGTTTGTTCACGAATTTCATCCCATGAACGTCGAAGATATTCATAGTCTCTGCGAACTTCAGCCTTATTTCTTTCTACCCCGGCGGTACGCATTATAACTGCCATACCCTCTGGAATTACTAGGTCGGCCATTATAGTTTTCATGCGTTTTCTATGCGCAGGATTAGATATTTTTCTACTAATTCCGCCACCACGGGAAGTGTTTGGCATTAATACGCAGTAACGGCCTGGTAATGATAGATAGGTAGTTAAGGCTGCACCTTTATTTCCGCGCTCTTCTTTAACTACTTGTACTAGCAGAATTTGGCGTCTTTTAATAACTTCTTGTATTTTATACATTCTTGTTAGTTGTCTTAGCCTTTTTCGATGAGCATCGCCGAGTTCAGCAATATCGTCTTCTGCATTATCTCCTATCACCTCTACCGGATTATCATCACTTTCATCATTATCATTGATATCTTCATTTTTGAATTCATCTATATCTATTTCATCTATTTCATCAGAAACGTCCGATTTAGCTATTAACGCCTCCTTATCTTCAACGGGTATGCGATAGTAATCTGGATGGATCTCGCTGAAAGCTAAAAAACCGTGGCGATTTCCTCCAAAATCTACAAATGCTGCCTGGAGTGAAGGCTCTACTCTTGTTACTTTAGCTAGGTATATATTACCCTTAAGCTGACTTTTGGTAGTAGTTTCGAAGTCAAACTCGAGAAGTTCAGTATCATCTGCAACTACAACTCTCGTTTCTTCGGCATGGGTACCATCAATAAGCATTCTTTTCGTCATTTTACTCGCTCCACGGAATTGATACCTATGTTCATGCCATTTCTGAACAAAGTATTTACCGTTCTATGCGAAGTTTGGTGGATTCTCTCCAGCCGTAGAACGGTGTAAAATTTACACCAGTACGGCGAGAATTATTTCTACCACCTAGCCAGAAGAGTGTGATTTTCTTCGGCAAACTTCGATGTTACAACAATATTAAATTACTATTGTGCAGAATTACAAGGCGACTTTCCGGTTTTACTCAGCTAGAGCCATAACAGTTATAGCATTTTAGCATATATAGGTCGCTTAAAGTAGGTTCTACACAAAACGTTTTTAAGCTATTTTTCATTAATAAGATAGCGATGTCCGTTGGCTACGACAATGCTATTAATGTAATCTAATATAATTAAGCTTATTGCGATACACATGTATGCTGGGATATACCTAAAAAATGATGATCGCATCTTGTTGCACTCGGCTTAGAATCCTACCGGGAATTATCTTTTCTAAACTTGCTATCTTAATAGTTATCACATTTTTATTATTGAGTGTTGGAACTAGTACTTCAGATGCTATGTCAGCTAAAGTTGAAGATTTACGTATAGGTCTAAAAAACTCTACAACAAGACTAGTGATAGAAGTGGATCAGAAAATTAGTCCGTACGTATTTGGTTTAGCGAATCCTTATAGGATAGTTATAGATTTACCTAAAGTAAATTTTATTCTTCCAAATCAAAGGTTTAGTATTAGAGGAGGGGTTATAGATCGTTTACGTTATGGAGCTTTTAGACCTGAATCAAGTAGGCTAGTACTTGATTTAAAGACACCGGCGAAGGTATCAAGAAAATTTATATTATCGCCTAATTTAAATAATAATTGGAGATTAGTAATAGATTTATCACCTACTGATCATGAAGAATTTGTATCAACAATGAGACCAAAACCAACTATTAAAGAATCCCAATTAGTACCAAAGAAGCCTTTACCTACAGTGCCAAAACCCTTTGATCTACCAACTATAGTTATTGATGCTGGTCATGGAGGTGTAGATCCTGGAGCAATTGGGATATCTGGAGTGCATGAAAAAGATATTGTTTTATCATACGCGAAAGAAATAAAACGACAGTTGGAAAATAAAGGTGGTATAAAGGTGTATCTCACTCGTGATAAAGATGTATTTATACCCTTACGAGATAGAGTTAAATTCGCCCGAAGCGTTGATGCTGATTTGTTTATATCCTTGCACGCTAATAGTCATAAGAATTCTAAAACAAATGGTTTTTCAGTCTATACATTGTCAGAGAATGCATCTGATGCTGAGGCTCAGGCATTAGCCGCTAAAGAAAATAAGTCAGATGTTATAGGTGGCTTAGACCTAGGTGCATATAGCAATGATGTACAAAATATTTTGATTGATTTTACGCAGGCTAAAACAAATGAGCTTTCGGTTATTTTAGCACGAGATAATTTGATTTCTGAAGCATCATTTTCAGTAAAATTACTAAATAGACCTTGGCGTTCAGCAGGCTTTGCTGTTTTAAAAGCGCCGGATATACCATCGGCCTTAATTGAATTAGGATACCTTACTAATAAAAAAGAGGAAGGGCAGTTGCAAAACCAGAATTATCGAAAAAACCTTAGTAGTGCCATTGCCCGATCTTTGTTGAAGTACTTAAAAAATAATTAATGTAAATAATTATCACTGGTTTTATTAAAATCCATAAATTTGCCATAATTTTAATATTTTAAGGGTATTACTAGATAAGAGCTATCATAGAAAATTGAAAATAATAACATATCAATGTTTAAAATCTCTCATAATAAATTATTGCCTTGGTTAGCCTATTTAGTTGGTATAATTTTTATAGGTGGACTTATCCTTGCAGTAACGACAATTTGGATATTCTGGCAATACGGTCGCGATTTACCTGATTATCGACAGCTCTCTAATTATAGCCCACCTGTTACGACAAGAGTTCATGCAGGAGATGGTAGTTTATTAGCCGAGTATGCTATAGAAAAAAGGTCATTTGTTCCAGTTTCTAGTATACCAAAGCAGCTAATACATGCTTTTTTATCAGCTGAGGATAAAAACTACTATCAGCATCCTGGGATTGATGCTTTTGGAGTACTGCGTGCCTTATTAACTAATGTACGTAATTATGGCAAAGGTAGGAGGCCGGTTGGGGCATCCACTATTACGCAGCAGGTAGCCCAAAACTTTTTGTTAACAAAGGAAGTTTCTCTAAAACGTAAAATTCGCGAGGCAATTATTTCTTTTCGTATGGAAAGGGTATTTTCTAAAGATGAAATTCTTGAGCTTTATTTAAATCAAATATATCTGGGATTTGGATCTTATGGAGTTGCGGAAGCAGCTAATAATTATTTTGCAAAATCACTTGATCAATTGATATTAGAGGAAGTCGCTTTTTTAGCAGCTTTACCTAAAGCTCCCAATAATTATAACCCTCGGTATTTTTATAAAGCTGCTGTTGGAAGGCGTAATTATGTTATAGGCCGGATGATCGAAGATGGTTATGTTAACAAAGAATCTGGTCTTATTGCTAAAGAGACGCCTCTAAAAATAGTGCAACCTAATAAGTCTCCGATAATTGATGCTCCCTATTTTGCTGAAACAGTTAGAAGGGACCTGGCCAATCGCTACGGAGATAAAACACTATATCAGGGAGGGTTATCTGTTAGAACAACACTTGACCCTCGTTTACAAAGAATTGCTAAAAATGCGTTATGGGATGGGCTAGTCGCTTATGATAAGCGACATGGTTGGAGAGGGCCTTATAGCAAACTAACGACTATGGATGGATGGGCTATGAATCTTGGTAAAGTTAATTTACCGAGAAGTTTTATAGACTGGTCCCCTGCTGTAATATTAAATATTGATGATGAGAATGGCATGGCAACAATTGGTTTTTCTAGTGGCAAAAAGGGGTCTTTGCCATTATCAGAAATAAAATGGGCTAGAGCTTGGAAAAAAGGACAAAAACTTGGTCCAAAAGTAAGAAAAATCTCACAAGTTCTAGAACTATTAGATATTGTTTTAGTAAAAAAAATAAAAAATGATATTAGGGGGCAAGCTTATTCCAATATGTGGAGTTTATGCCAAATACCAGATGTAAATGGTGCTATTATTGCTATTGATCCACATACGGGACGCGTCTTGGCAATGTCAGGAGGCCTAGTATACGAGACCAGTGAATTTAACCGGGCAACTCAAGCATGGCGTCAACCTGGTTCTGCTTTTAAGCCATTTGTTTATTTGGCGGCTTTAGATAGTGGATTCACTCCATCCACCTTAGTTCTTGACGCCCCATTTGTGATTGACCAAGGACCAGGTATGCGCAAATGGAAGCCGGCTAACTATTCGAAGAAATTTTATGGCCCTAGCCCAATGCGATTGGGAATAGAAAAATCACGCAATTTAATGACTGTAAGGTTAGCTCAAACAGTGGGTATAGAAAAAGTTATTAGATATGCTGAAGACTTAGGAGTTATGGATAAAACACCTAGGCAGCTAAGTATATCGATTGGAGCTGGAGAGACTACTTTGTTGCGTTTGGTTACTGCTTATTCGATAATTGTAAACGGTGGAAAAAAAATAACACCTTCACTTATTGATCGTATTCAAGACAGGCATGGAAAAACTATATTTCGACATGATGGAAGATTATGTGATAAATGTCAGAATATAATTTGGTCAGAAAATAAACAACCTCCAAATTTACCGGACACGCGTGCTAAAATATTAAATCCCTCAACAGCATACCAAATGGTATCTATGCTTCAAGGAGTGGTCGAACGTGGAACAGGAGTTCGTGTTAAAGCTGTTGGAAAACCGCTAGCTGGGAAAACTGGCACGACTAATGATTCTATGGACACTTGGTTTATAGGGTTTTCTCCTGATCTTGCTGTAGGTGTGTTTGTTGGCTTTGATAACCCAAAGCCAATGGGCTATGGTGAAACAGGTTCATCAGTCTCTGCACCTATATTCCACGACTTCATGAAAAATGCTTTAGAACGTAGCTCAGCCATTCCATTTAGAGTTCCTCCAGGAATACGTTTGGTAAGAGTAAATGCAGCTACTGGTGTAGTAGCAAAACGAGGTGACAAAAGTTCTATTTTGGAAGCTTTTAAGCCTGGTACTGAACCTCTAGAACTCGGTCCAGTACTCGATGGTGGTTATAATCCAATGGATCAAAGGTCCAACTCTATCCGGGGAATATATTAAATATATCATTAATTATAGGTTTATAATTATTAAATGGTTCATAAATGTTTTTATAATCTTAAAGTTTAGTAAGATATGGGTTTAAATAATGCGCGCAGAGATTAATCAAGTAATAGAAAGTATAAGACAGTCTATAGATTTGATGCGGAGGCATCTTTGACTGGGACCAATCAATTGAACGTTTAGATGAATTAAACCATTTAGCTGAAGATCCTAAATTATGGGAGAACCAGGAGCGTGCTCAAAAACTACTTCGTGAGCGCACACAATTGGAAAAGTCATTAAATCAGGTTTTCGAAATTGAAAATGAATTAGCAGAATCAATAGAGCTTATTGAGCTAGGTGAATCTGAACACGATTCAGTTATAGTAAACGATGCTGAAAAAGTTATACTAGCATTGGGATCAGTGGCCAACAAAATGGGTTTGGAAAGTTTGTTGTCTGGAGAGGCTGATAGGAATGATTGTTATATAGAAATTAATGCAGGTGCTGGGGGAACTGAATCTCAAGATTGGGCGCAAATGTTAGTGCGCATGTATGTGCGCTGGGCTGATAGTCATGATTGTAAAGTTGAGTGGATAGAAGAGAGTTCAGGTGAAGAAACAGGAATAAAGTCATCAACTTTTAAGGTTGAAGGTATTAATTCCTATGGATGGCTTAAAACTGAGGCTGGGGTGCATAGACTAGTGCGCATTTCGCCATTTGATAGTCAGTCACGTCGTCATACAAGTTTTGCTTCGGTATGGGTTTATCCAGTAATTGATGATTCAATAGAAGTGGAAATTGCTGATAAAGACCTAAGAGTTGATACATACCGTGCATCAGGTGCTGGAGGTCAGCATGTTAACAAAACTGATAGTGCAGTTAGACTAACACATTTGCCGACAGGTATTGTAGTTCAGTGTCAAAACGATCGTTCACAGCACCGTAACCGAGCTACAGCTATGGATATGATGCGAGCTCGTTTGTACGAGCATGAATTACAGAAAAGAGAAGCCGAAGCCCAGGTGGAACAAGATGCAAAAACAGAAATTGGTTGGGGGCATCAAATTCGTTCTTATGTATTACATCCATATCAAATGGTTAAAGATCTACGAACAGAACTCGAAACCGGAAATACGCAAGCAGTATTGGATGGTGATCTTGACAGTTTTCTGGAAGCTTCTTTGGCTAGCCACGTATCAAAAAAATAATACCTTATATTATAGTTTAGCATTAATCTTTACTATGAATTTATTTTACTATTATACCATGAAACAGGTATGCCAGCGGAATCTCTAGCAATTTTATTAAATGGTGGTTTGAGGTTTCCTTTAAAGAATTCTGATACATAGTTTTGCCATGTTTTTTCAGGTAAAACTCCCCGCGAGGCACAGATAAAATCAAACCATACCTTACCAGTTTTAACATGCTGTATTTCATCGTTGTATATAATTTCTAAAATATCTGCAGACTCTATGTCTCCAGCATTCCTTAGTTTGGTTATCATCTTAGGAGTTACGTCTAAACCTCGAGCTTCTAAAACTAAAGGCACTATTGCTAGTCTGGCTGCTAAATCATGTCGAGTGGCCCAGGCAGAATCCCATAAGCCATCATGGGCCTCAAGGTCACCATATTTTTTATCAAATTCATAGAGACGGTTTGAAAGAATTGAAAAATGTTTAGCTTCATCTGCTGCAACCTTAATCCAATCTGTGAAGAATTGTATAGGAAGTTCTTGGGATGAGAAACGAGCTATGATATCCCAGGCTAGATCAATAGCATTCAATTCTATATGAGCCAATGCATGTAAAAGGGCTACTCTACCTGGAACTGCAGTATTAATTCTTCGCCGCGCAACTTTCTTAGGGTCTATTAGTTGAGGGTATGATGGGCGGGCTGGGTAAGCAGGGGGAATAACATTATCTATCTTTAAGAGACTACCATTATCCCAATTTTGGGATATTAAAAATGATAACTTTACCTTCTCATCTGGATCTGGTGTGTTTAAAACTTCGATAGCTGCTGATGTAAGAGAGCATTTAAATATATTTTTATTATTATAAATCAAAGTGTTTCTACGACTTTTAGAACATCTTCAACATGTCCCGAAACTTTTACCTTACGCCAAATCTTACGAATTACTCCTTGTGAATCAATTAAGAAAGTCGATCGCTCTATACCCATATATTTTTTACCATACATTGATTTTTCCACCCATGTACCATAAGTCTCACAAACTTTATCATTTGTATCGCTGGCTAATGTGAATGGTAACTCGTATTTGGCCTTGAAGTTATCGTGTCGCTTAACACTATCTTTAGAAATACCGATAATTGTAATATTTTTTTCTGAAAAACTCTGAATATGATCACGAAAATCGCATGCTTGTTTAGTACATCCAGGCGTTGAGTCTTTGGGGTAAAAGTAAAGTACCACCGGTTTACCCCTAAGGTCTTTTAAATCAACAATACATTCACCGTCTCCCTTTAATGTAAATGCAGGTGCTTTTTTACCTTCACTAACACTCATAAATTATTCTCCTTTTCTATATTTAAAAGAAAGCTATTTCATATTATAAATAACTTATCTAGTAAAATATTAGCTGATCTAGATAATGATAAACTTATTTATTTTATCCAGAGATTATTTATTGGTTATCAACGGGTTGTTTAAATAAATAAGTTTATTGAATTTCGATTACTATATTTACCTAGTTATAGTTTTTATTAAAGATGTACAGTCAGTTGGTGGCTTAACATTGCAGAGTTTATTGCACAGGGCTTGGTGTAATGATTAGGCAGGTAAATTAAACATTACACAGGATTATTCTGGGTGATTATCAGAAGTTCTAAAATTTTATTGGTATTCATAGCTGCCATATTGCTTGGAATAACTATGTTAACAATTGTTGCTGCTTGGCAATTGAATAGGGGACCAATAAAACTAAGTTTTCTCTCTCCTTATATAGAAGATTCTCTTAGTACTAAGGAAAATGGCTTTAGTGTTAATTTAGAAGAGACTTATGTTTTCTGGAATAGTCAGAAAAGAACACTTGATTTACGTATAATAGGATTAGTTATTCTGGATGGTGAAAATAAAGCCACTGCTAATTTTCCAGAATTATCGGTCAAGTTAAGTTTAAGGGCTATGCTAAGTGGTGTATTTGCTCCAACGGAATTGGAACTTATTTCTCCAAGTTTTAAGGTAGTTAGAACTTCATTAGGAAAAATATTTTTCGGCATGGATGAAGTGACTACGAATAATATTTCTAGTCTTAATAATATCGAGGTGATCTCAGAATTATTTAAAAATATAGAAAGCTATCCATTAGCTGCATCCATAAAACGGATTATAATCTCGGATGGAGAAATTAAAGTTTTAGATAATAAGAATATGCGAGCTTTTCAGTTTGAAAAAACTGATGTTAAACTTGAACGTGATGAAAAAAATATTCGAACCAAGGGGTCTTTTGTCCTTAAAACCAAAAATAAACCAAGTAGATTCGATTTTACAGGGTTTCAGAGTTATTTAGATCATCAAATTCAATTGGGTATCGTTTTTGAAAAGTTGTCACCAACCACTCTAATTAATATTGATCAGAGGTTAGACTTTCTTAAAAGATATAACCTTCCATTATCTGGTTTAATAGGATTTACATTTTCACCTAAATTCATAATAGAGGAAATAGCTTTTAATATTGAGGGTGATGAAGGCACTATTATTATTCCTGAATTATATAAAAAGCCTTTGCCCGTAAATAGCTTGAGTGTTGAGGGCAGATCTGACTCAACTTTTAATGAGATAAAACTGAATGAAGTATTTATAGATGCTGGAATTGTTAGCATAAAACTTTTGGGTGATATTATAAAAAGAGATGATAAAATTAGTTTTAAAATTCAAACTGATTTCTCAAAATTTTCAGTAAATAATATTTCAAAAATATGGCCTTCTAATATCTTAACTAATGCTCGTAATTGGATCACTAATAATATTAAAGGTGGATATTTAGAAAGTACGTACATGTTGATAAGTGGTGTTACTGATGTAGGTGATCTTTCTGAGATTTATTTTAAAGATGTATTTGGTACCTTTGATATACATAACACTAGTGTTCGTTACTTAAAGCCTATGGTGCCTTTATCAAATGTTTATGGTGAAGGTGAGTTTAATAATACTGGAATAGTAATCGATGTTGAAAAAGGGTCGATAGGAAAACTTAATCTGACTAAAGGCAAACTCTCTATAAAGAAGTCTTCTATTAGTAAGGTAAATGATTTAGCTCATATAGAGGCAACTATCAATGGACCTACCAGAGATGCCTTACTTCTTCTAGATAGGAACCCTTTAAATTTTATTTCACCATTAGGAATCGACCCATATAGGTCAAGTGGAGAACAGGATGTTAGGGTAGTTTTCGATTTTCCTCTAATACAAGACCTTAAAATCGATATGGTTGATGTTTCTGCTAAAGCCAAACTTAAAAACTTTAATACATACATAGCTAGTCTTAATTCAAATTTTACAAATGCAGACCTTCATTTAGATCTCGATAATGACAGTTTGGTCGTAGCTGGTAAGGGTTCTTTGCTGGGCGTGCCTATGAAGCTTAGATGGACTGAAAATATAACTGATCACTCTGCATTAAGGTCTCGTTATCAAGCAGAAGTTGTGCTTGATGAAATAGCTCAGCAGAGGATTGGTTTGAATCATCTATCGTTTATTTCTGGTCCTATATCAACGTTAGTAAATTATGAAGTTTCAAAGTCCGGTCATGTTAGCGGATTGATAAATTTTGACCTAAACCCATCAAACCTCTCTTTAGAAAGTTTTGGTTGGTATAAGTCAGCTGGAAGACCGGGTCATGCAAAGGTACAAATTTTTGGCAAAGAAGGATTGGATAAAAAAAGTATTAAATTTAAAATAAATGCACCAGGCTTATTAGCTCAGGGACAGGCGCTAGCTGCTATCAGCCCTAAAAACATTCAGATATATAATGTTGATATTAATAATTTTAACATTAATAAATCTAATTTTTCGTTACAAGGGGTTTACGATAAGTCGGGAGTACCAAGTATATTTATTAGTGGCGAAACTTTGGACCTAAGATCGTTTATAAAAGATGTTTTGAAGGATAATAATAAAAAACAAACACCTTTTCAATTAAACATAAGTAAGAAAAAAGATTTAAAAAAAATTATATTAGGTAAAGAAACTATTCTTCTAAAACCAGAGGGATACTTAGTGCATGATGGCAAAAAATGGACGAATATTAATATGACTGGAGTTCTATCAAATGGAGGTCCAATTGAGCTTAAGATGCAAACACTAAAGGGGACTAGGAGTTTACAGGTAAACACTATTGATGCTGGCGGTTTGTTAAGTGCTCTTGACTGGATTAACACCATTGAAGGGGGAAGTTTATATTTGAACGGGAAGTATATTGATGAAAAAATTGATAATATATTCTCTGGTGAAGTATCTATAGAAGATTTCAAATTATTGGAAAGCTCAATAGGTGTGAGAGTCTTATCGCTTGCTTCATTTAGTGGTATTTCTGACGCTATTACGGGAAAGGGAATATCAATGCGTAAAGCTGTTATGCCATTTGAAATGACTGACGATTCAATAAAAATATTGACATCAAAGGCACAAGGAGCCGGTGTAGGAGTGATAGCTGATGGTGTAATTAACCGTAAGTCAAACCAGTTAGAGCTTAAAGGAGAAATTGCTCCCGCCTATTTAATAAACTCTATTTTAGGTAATATACCTGTTCTAGGTCAGATTATAGGTGATGGCATAATAGCTCTAGCTTTTTCGGTGAAAGGGCCAATTAATAGTCCCAATATATCAGTTAACCCTCTAACAGTATTTGCTCCTGGTGTGTTTAGGAAAGCTTTTACCGGTTTTAATAATAAAAACATAATAAAACTAAATCCGTCTCCGGATTAAGTGCAAGGATCACTCTTTACTTAACTGATTTAGTTTACACTGGTCTGATAAGTATATGTCTTTTTTTTCCGGCAGATATTTTAATAAAACCATTTTTATCAAGTTTTTCAGTTCCAATTATAGTCATTTCATCTTTTATGGAACTATCATTTATGCGGCAGCCACCTCCTTTAATTAGTCGCCTTGATTCGCTATTAGATTGGGTTAATCCAGATGTCGTTAATAGAGAGAAGACGGGTATCCCACTTGAAAGGTCCTTTAAAGAAATGTCGATTGTAGGCAGACTAACTGCGCTATTATCCAATTCAAATGTTTCGTGAGCTGTTTGAGCGGCTGTGTTGGCGGCCTCTACTCCGTGAATCAATTGGGTGGCCTGAGTTGCTAATATTTTCTTGGCTTCATTTATTTCGGCACCCTCCAAAACCTCTAATTTTTTTATCTCATTCATAGGTAATGTAGTAAATAGCTTTAGAAAACGTGCGACATCTCCGTCTTCGGTATTTCGCCAAAATTGCCAATAATCATATGGGCTAAAACGCTCAGAGTTAAGCCAAACAGCTCCAGAGGCTGTTTTACCCATTTTTGCTCCTGAAGAAGTTGTTATAAGCGGAGATGTCAGGCCATACAAAGAGCGATTAGAGAATCGTCTACCGAGTTCAACACCATTTATAATATTTCCCCATTGATCAGAACCGCCCATTTGTAAAGAACAATTGTAACGTTTCGCCAGTTCAAGAAAATCATACGCTTGTAAAATCATATAATTAAATTCTAGAAATGTTAATGGCTGTTCTCGGCCCAGACGTAATTTTACTGAATCGAAAGAAAGCATTCGGTTGATTGTAAAATGTTGTCCAACATCTCGAAGAAATTGAATATATTTTAGCTCATCAAGCCAATCAGAGTTATTAACTAATAGAGCTTTATTATTTAAAGAGCCAAAATCAAGAAAATTATCAAATGTTTTTTTAATCTGGGTGATATTTTCATTTATCTGAATATCACTAAGTAAGCGGCGGGTCTCATCCCGACCAGAAGGATCTCCAACCTTAGTAGTTCCTCCACCCATTAAAACAATTGGTTGGTGACCGGTTTTTTGCATCCAATATAGCATCATTATTGATACTAAATTACCTATATGTAAGCTATCAGCAGTAGCATCATAACCAACATAGGCTGTTAGCATCTGAGTATTAGCATTACTGTCGAGTACATCCATATCAGTACATTGATGAATGAAACCACGTTCACTTATAGTTTTTAGGAATTCTGATTTTATATTAGGCATGATATAAATCGTATATGTAATTAAATTTAGAGCTATTAATATGCTATCTAGGCTCATATCACATCTGAACACAATACATGTAAAGCGTCTGTTTCTTTTTTAATTAATTTATGGGATTGATTAATGCCCTTTGAACAACCAATTCTAGCTATCGGACTAATGAGCGGTACATCTATGGATGGCGTGGATTGTGCAATAATTAATACTGATGGTCTCAGTTTTGTAGAACCAATCTCGAGTTTAACTATTCCATACCCTTCAAAATTTCGACTTGAACTATCTAGTATACAAGCTGGTTATGGAGCAGTTGATAGAATAGAACAGAAACTCACAAATTATCACGCTAAGGCTGTTGAAATTTTATTAGAAAAAACAAACTTAGAAGCAAAAAATATCAGTTTAATCGGTTTTCATGGACATACTATATTACATCTCCCAAAAGAAAGAAGAACTTGGCAGATAGGTGATGCTAAATTATTGGCATCTCTTAGTAAAATAAACGTTGTTGCTGATTTTCGTTCTAATGATGTTTCTGCCGGTGGCCAGGGGGCTCCTTTAGCTCCAATATTTCACGCTGCTATTGCACCCGCTAAAGAAAGGCCTTTATGTTTAGTTAATATAGGAGGGGTAGCTAATATTACTTGGATTGGTAAAAAAAACTCTAATGAGATGCTAAATGAATTTAGTAATTTACTAGCTTTTGATACTGGTCCAGGGAATGCACTAATTGATGATTGGATTTTATCTCATTATGGAAAGCCCTTTGATTGCGATGGAAGTATTGCAGCCAGTGGTTTTGTTAATAGGGAATGTCTAGACATTTTAATGTCTAATATGTATTTCAAAAAAAATCCTCCTAAGTCATTAGGTCGCGATGATTTTGACGTTAGTTGTATTAGTGCTTTATCGCCTGCAGATGGAGCTGCAACTCTTACAGAATTTTCAGCTAATGCTATTAAAAAAGCTGAGTATTTTCTTCCAGATAATCCAATAAAGTGGATTGTTACGGGAGGAGGACGCCATAATAAATTTCTTATGAAGTTATTGAAGAGTAAGTTAAATGCTAACGTCTTTAGGGCTGAGAAGGTTGGCTTGAATGGCGATTCCATGGAGGCCCAAGCTTTTGCTTATTTAGGTGTACGTAGTTTACGTAAACTTCCTCTAAGTGGGCCTACCACCACAGGCGTAGTAAGCCCAATTACCGGTGGAAAATTTTATAATGCCTACTAATCATCATCAGGATTAGATAGTTTTTTTGCTATTTCTGGCATGCGTCGATCTAGATATGCGGTTACATGAGTTTCTACTTTTTCTAGCTCATTTCCAAAAAAATGATTTGCACCTTCAATTAGCTCACTTTCTATAACGACGTCACGCTGTTTAGCCACTTTTGCTATCATTTCATCAATAGAATCTGGTGGAACAATATCGTCTTGATCTCCGTGTATAACGAGGCCTGAAGCCGGACAGGGGGCTAAAAATGAAAAATCGTACATATTTGCTGGGGGGGCTATAGAAATAAATCCATTTATCTCTGGTCGTCTCATAAGCAATTGCATACCAATCCATGCACCAAAAGAAAAACCAGCAACCCAGCACTGTGGAGCATCAGTATGAATTGTTTGAAGCCAGTCAAGTGCCGATGCGGCATCCGATAGTTCACCTTCACCACGATCATAAACTCCCTGACTGCGTCCAACACCACGAAAGTTAAAGCGCAGCGTGGCAAACCCACGATTAACAAATGTTTGGTATAGCTGATAAACAACTTTATTATTCATTGAGCCTCCGCGCTCAGGATGCGGATGTAGTATCATGGCTAACGGAGAATTTGGCTTTTGAGCAGGATAAAACTGTCCCTCTAAGCGCCCTTCAGGTCCCTTCATTATAACTTCAGACATATTTTCCTCTTCATCAACACTAGTTTTATAGTTTTATAAATAAACAAACCTAACTTTTACATTTCCTGTCCTTTAGTCTTTGCAGCTAATACTTGACCACAGTAGTAAGGTAACCTATATGCCCTTTAGGGATAACAGCTCTAAATGTATTTATTATAAAAATTTTCAATAGCTGTATATCATAAAGGTAGCCATGCTCTACAAGGACTTAATTAAAGAAATTGATGCTTATATGGAACGTGATCCAGCGGCCCATTCGCGCTTGATGGTATTTGTTAGCTATCCCGGTCTGCATGCAATAATTTGGCATAGAATGTCACATTGGTTATGGAGTTTGCGTTTATTTATTTTAGCTCGTTTAGTCGGTAATTTTAGCCGATTTCTTACAGGTATAGAAATTCATCCTGCAGTTGTTATTGGTGAGAGGTTAGTCATAGATCATGGTATGGGCGTTGTTATAGGAGAAACTGCAGAAATTGGTAATGATGTAACTTTGTATCACGGAGTTACTCTGGGAGGTATCACACCTTCAATAGAAAGTGAAAGACAAAAATTTGTTAAGCGGCACCCCACAATACGAGACGGAGCTATAATTGGTTCAGGAGCTCAGATATTAGGCCCACTTATCGTTGGTCGTAACTCAAGGGTTGGAGCAAATGCTGTTGTTGTGAGTGATGTTCCTGATGGAATGACTGTTGTTGGGATTCCGGCAAAACCTGTTCAAGAAGAGTTAGCTGATGCAGATCACTTTGCTGCCTATGGTACTCCCACAATAGATATGCCGGATAAGGAAGAAATCTTAGTGGCGCAATTACTTAGTGAAGTAAGTTTACTGCGACGCAGGATAGATGAGTTAGAAAACAATGATTCTGGAGAAAATTATGAGGCTCCAAAAAATATAGAAAATGAAAACAATATTGCTGATGTCTAACATGGAGTTGAAAGGACTTCTCCATGACAAGAGAATGTGGAGATAATTTTGAAGTTAGGAACTAAAGGAAGATATGCAGTTATGGCAATGGTTGATTTAACCATGTATGACAGCAATAAGCCGATTACATTGAGAAAAATATCAGAGCGACAAGAAATTTCTCTAAGATACTTAGAACAATTATTTCTAAAATTACGTCGTTCCGGTCTTGTTATTAGTGTACGGGGTCCTGGTGGAGGTTATAAATTAGCCTTGGATCCGCGAGCTATTTATATTTCTGATATTATTAGTGCTGTTGATGAACCAGTGAAAGTAACCAGGTGCGAAACAAGAGGCCTGATAAGCTGTATGAGTAAGAGTAGTCGCTGCCTTACCCATGATTTATGGGACCAATTAGGTCGTCAAATTATGATTTACCTAAGTTCTGTAACTTTAGCTGACGTTTGTAACGGTGGTATTTTGGCTTATGAGAAAATAGATAAAATAACAACTACAGAAATAGCCGCGGAGTAGGCTTATATGGACGTTTACCTAGACTATAATGCTACAGCCATACTTCGACCAGAAGTTATAACTGCAATGCAAAATACATTCCAGCTTTTTGGAAATTCCTCTTCAGTCCATCGTGCAGGGCGTAAGGCTAAGAGTGCTATCGAAGAAGCTCGTGAGAGGATTGCCTCTGTTGTGGAAGTTTCTCCGGCTGAAATTATATTTACAAGTGGTGGAACTGAATCTAACAACCTTGCACTTAGTAATAGAGAAATACCTGTTTTTATTTCTGCAACTGAACACGATTCAATTAACGCAGTTCGGGAAGATTCTAAAATAATTAATGTAGATGTAAATGGAATAATTAATCTTGAGCACTTGGAAGAATTGTTGAGTTCCGCTGACAGACTTTCGATGGTGTCTGTTATGTTAGCTAATAATGAAACCGGAGTGTTACAACCAATACAACAAGTAGTTAATATAGCACGACGTTTCGGAGCTATAATACATTGTGATGCTGTCCAGGGACTTGGCAAGATACCGTTTACATTTTCTGAACTTGGTGTAGATATGTTGTCTATTTCAGCTCATAAGATAGGTGGTCCCAAAGGTGTTGGAGCTTTGATAGTCAAAGAGGGTATTGATTTGCCCCCATTGCTTTTAGGAGGAGGGCAAGAAAGAAATCGTCGAGCAGGAACCGAGAACGTAACTGGTATATGTGGTTTTGGAGTTGCTGCTTCTCTAGTGCAATCAGCTCTAAAACAGGCCTCTAATTTGGAGAGCATGCGTAATAAAATTGAATTTGAGGTTAAGGAAAAAATTCCTGAAGTAACCGTTTATGGACATGGAGTGGCGCGTTTACCTAACACAAGCTGCATCGGCCTTCCAGATATGAGTAATGAGAGCCAAATAATGGCATTAGATTTGGCTGGCGTTTATGTTAGCGCTGGTTCAGCATGTTCCAGTGGTAAAATTACACCAAGCCATGTTTTGAAGGCGATGGGATTTAATGATAATGCCGCATCTAGTGCAATAAGGGTATCTCTTGGTTGGCAGACTACTGAAAATGACTGTAATACATTCATCTCGGTTTGGACTGATATGGTAAAACGGATATTTAATTCTAATGACTTATGTAGATCGGTAGCCTAGGCGCGAGATTTATGAGCCAAACTAAACTTAAAACACCTGCTAGTTCGGATAGTGCAATGAAGGTATATTTAGATTATCAGGCGACTACACCTGTAGACCCAAGAGTTATGGATTATATGTTGCCATGGTTTACTGAACATTTTGGAAATGCCCATTCTTCTCAACATGCCTTTGGGTTAGAGGCTGCCGAAGCTGTAGAAGTTGCTCGTAATAAAATTGCTAAAAGTCTTGGTGCAGAAAGTCGTGAAATTATTTTTACATCAGGAGCTACAGAATCAAATAATCTAGCTATTAAGGGTGCCTCACGGTTTGCAAGTCGATATAAAAAAGGTAAACATATTGTAGTTCTTGAAACAGAACACAAATGTGTTTTGGAGTCATGTGCTGCCTTGTCAGAAGAGGGCTTCCATACAACAATACTCAAGGTTGGGGGAGACGGTTTAGTTGATCTAGATAACTTAGCCAATGCCATACAACAAGATACCGTATTAGTATCAATTATGGCCGTTAATAATGAAATTGGTGTTATCCAACCATTGAAAAAAATAGGTCAATTATGTCGAGAAAATGGAGTATTATTTCATACTGATGCTGCCCAGGCTGTTGGTAAAATAGAAGTTAATGTGAATAATATGCTCGTCGATTTGATGAGCGTTTCCGGCCATAAACTTTATGCACCCAAAGGCATTGGTGCACTTTATGTTCGACGTCGTCCGAGGGTTCGTTTGCTTCCAGAGATCACTGGTGGAGGACAAGAACGAGGATTGCGTTCTGGTACGTTACCAGTACCGCTTATTGTTGCAATGGGAGAAGCTTGTAGTATAGGCGATAAAGAAATAAAAAATGAGTCATTACGTCTTTTTGAATTGAGAACCTCTTTATTAGAACAACTTAAAATTTTAATACCTGACTTAGTTGTGAATGGGAGTATGAAGGAGAGAATACCAGGAAACCTTAATATTAGTTTTCCAAATACTGATGCTATGGAACTAGTTAAATCCCTAAATGATGTTGCAATTTCTACTGGTTCGGCATGCTCATCAACTTCTAAAGAATCTTCTTATGTATTAAATGCGCTAGGTCTATCGCCTTCGATATCCAGAGGGTCTATAAGGGTCGGTTTAGGCAGATTCACTACTCAATCTGAAGTAGATTACGCGGCAAGAAGCATAGCAAATCAGGCCTTAAAGTTAAAAACTAACCAATACGTGGCAGCAGAATGATTACGAGGAATAAGAATGTCTAAAGATACAGAAGCTATTGAGCGGACAAAATCAATTAGTGAGCCCTATAAATACGGTTTTGTTACCGATATTGAAGTTGACTTAGCACCTAAAGGACTATCTGAGGATGTAGTTAAGCTAATTTCAGAAAAAAAATCTGAACCTAAATGGATGCTTGACTGGCGTCTAAAAGCATATAAAAAATGGCTGGAAATGACCCCTCCAGAATGGCAGAAGGCTAGCTTCAAACCAATAGATTATCAAGATGCATATTATTACGCTGCGCCTAAATCCGGTGATAAACCAAAATCACTAGATGAAGTTGATCCTAAACTGCTAGAAGTTTATGAAAAGCTTGGTATACCATTAAAAGAGCAAGAAGTATTAGCTGGAGTTGAGGGTGCACCCAAAGTGGCTGTTGATGCTGTGTTTGATAGTGTTTCTGTTGCAACAACCTATAGAGCTAAGCTTGAAGAAATTGGGGTTATTTTTTGTTCAATATCAGAAGCTATACAAAACTATCCGGAATTAGTCAGAAAATACTTGGGATCAGTAGTTCCTTATACTGATAACTATTATGCAACCCTAAATTCAGCGGTATTTACTGACGGTTCATTTGTGTATATTCCAAAAGGGGTTAGTTGCCCTATGGAATTGTCAACATATTTCCGCATTAACCAGGAGAATACTGGTCAGTTTGAACGCACACTCATAATAGCTGATGAAGACGCAAAGGTTAGCTATTTGGAGGGATGTACTGCACCTATGCGTGACGAACACCAGTTACATGCCGCGGTAGTTGAACTGATAACTTTAGATGATGCTGAAATAAAATATTCAACAGTACAGAATTGGTATCCTGGCGATGAGGAAGGCGTCGGCGGTATTTATAATTTTGTTACTAAACGTGGCGCTTGCAGAGGAAATAACTCAAAAATCTCATGGACTCAGGTAGAAACTGGTTCTGCTATTACTTGGAAATATCCAAGCTGTATTTTACAGGGAGATAACTCGGTTGGAGAATTTTATTCGGTAGCAATAACAAATAATGCTCAACAAGCCGATACGGGCACTAAGATGATACACATAGGTAAGAATACTAGCTCTAGAATAATTTCTAAAGGTATTTCTGCTGGTCGAGCCGATCAAACATACAGAGGCTTAGTTCGTATGCAGAGAGGTGCAAATGGTGCCCGTAACTACACCCAATGTGATAGTTTATTAATTGGTGATAATTGTGGTGCCCATACGATACCATATATTGAAAGTCAGAACCCTAGTGCCCAAGTAGAGCATGAAGCGACGACGAGTAAAATAAGTGATGATCAAATGTTTTACTGCCGACAGCGTGGTTTAACTGAAGAAGAATCAGTTTCGTTAATTGTAAATGGATTTTGTAGAGAAGTTTTACAAACGTTACCGATGGAATTTGCTGTTGAAGCCCAAAAGTTAGTTGGAATTAGTCTAGAAGGAAGTGTCGGCTAGGAGTCGTCAACACAGGGACAATAAAATGGCTTTATTAGAAATACGAAACCTGCATGCGAAAGTTAATAAAAAACCCATACTTAATGGTGTTGATTTAACAATTGATGTTGGTGAAGTACATGCCATTATGGGGCCTAATGGCTCCGGGAAAAGTACTCTATCTTATATTCTTTCCGGTCGGGAAGGCTACGAAATTACAGAAGGAGAAATTATTTATAATGGATTAGATATACTTGATATGGCAGCTGATGAGAGAGCACGACAAGGAATATTTTTAGCATTTCAATATCCGGTTGAAATACCAGGTGTAGCAGGTCTAACTTTCCTTAAAACAGCTGCTAATGCGATAAGAGTTCACCGAGGGATTGATGAACTGGATGCTATGGACTTTCTTAAATTTGTTAGAAGCAAAGCTAGTTCGCTTGATATTAGTGATAGCATGCTAAAACGGGCAGTAAATGAAGGTTTTTCGGGCGGCGAGAAAAAGCGTATGGAAATTCTTCAAATGGCAGTACTTGAACCTTACCTTGCAATTCTTGATGAAACTGATTCTGGACTAGACATCGACGCTCTGAAAGTTGTTTCTGACGGTGTTAATAATCTCCGTAATGATGAGCGCAGCATACTATTGATTACTCATTATCAGAGGCTCTTAGATTACATAATACCAGATAAAGTTCACGTGCTAGCCAATGGACGAATAGTTCAAAGCGGAGATAAAAACCTAGCGCTTGAGTTAGAAGAATATGGTTATAGCAAATTTTCTGAAGTAGTGGAGTAAGAGGATTGCCGGACGGTACTGGATATATGCAACCCTTTCTTGAACAAGCAATCAATGGTGACAATATCATCCCCGGTGAAAATGTTGCATGGTTGGGAGATCTGCGTGCAATGGGGGCCAGTGTGTATGCAGATCACGGCTTACCTAGTCGTAAAGATGAGTATTGGCGCTACACTAACTTAAATAGCCTTAATAAATACGATTATAAACTTCAAAATCCTGGTCATTTAATTGATGTGCCGAGTTTACCGCATAGGGCTGTGGCCGAATTAGCTAGTTATCGTATAGTTTTTGTTAATGGGTGTCTGCGACCTGACCTGTGTGTTTTAGATGATATGCCGGATGGAGTATTAATCTCTGGTCTGGGTGACATGATTGCTGCGGCCCCTGAAAGATTAGAACCATATTTAGGCAAAAACATTGATTTTATAGATATGCCTATGGCGGCGTTAAACACAGCATTTATTCGCGATGGTCTATTTTTATCTGTTGCTTCAAATGTGGTGTTAGATAAGCCAGTTCACTTACTATCTATAATTGCACCTGATGATTCACCTATGATGATTCAACCACGTAATTTGGTTGTTCTTGGATCTGGATCCAAGGCAACGCTAATCGAAAGTCATATAGGAAATCCTGGGGTTGGTTACTTTAATAATATTGTTAGTGAACACACATTAGGAGATGGAGCACAACTTAACCATTATACATTCCAAGAGGAGAACGCTTCAGCAGTTCATATAGCTGGCTCAGCATTAAAATTGGGGGCTAAATCAAGTTACGATGGTTTTCTACTTCAAAGTGGGGGGCTAGTTGGTCGGGTTGAAACACGTGCTGTATTAAATGGTATAGATGCAGAGTGTCGTCTCGATGGAATATATTTAGGAACTAACAGTCAATTATTAGATACAACTACTTATGTTGAACACGCTGCTCCAGACTGTCGCTCCCGCCAAGTATATAAGGGCGTCCTGGATAAAAATTCTAGAGGTGTCTTCCAAGGTAAAATTCATGTATGTCCTGGAGCACAGAAAACTGATGGGCATCAACTTAGTAGGGCTTTACTGCTCTCAAATAGAGCTGAACTTGACGCTAAGCCAGAATTAGAAATTTATGCAGATAATGTTAAGTGCAGTCATGGAGCTTCGGCCGGTGAACTAGATTCAGAGTCATTATTTTATTTAATGAGCCGTGGTATTTCTTTTGAAGAGGCTCGTCGTATTTTGATAGAAGCTTTTGTAAGTGAAGCATTATCTGAAATACGTCTCGAACAAGTAGCAGAAGACTTCTCTGCTCATGTTCGCAATTGGCTTCAGTCTAATATTAATTTTACAGAATTAGAATAAAGGCTTCGGATATGCAATCAGTCTCTGATATTAAAGAGAACACTGAACCTTTAGACTTTAATAAAATTAGAGAAGATTTCCCTATTTTTAGGCAGTCTATGAACGGGTCTCCATTAGTATTTCTTGATAGTGCCGCTTCTGCTCAGAAACCTCAGCAGGTGATTGATACGATTCGAGAAGTCTATGAAAACGAATATGCCAATGTGCATAGAGGCTTATACAAAATAAGTGAATTACTAACGCACCGATATGAGGGTGTTAGGGATATAATTTGTAATTATATTAATGCAGCAAATAGTCATGAAATAATTTTTACGAGAAATGCAACAGAATCAATTAATTTAATTGCTAATAGTTTTGGTCGTTCTTTTTTAAATAAAGGTGATGAAATTGTCATCACCGAGTTAGAACATCATGCTAATATTGTTCCTTGGCAATTGCTTCGAGAAGAAAAAGGAATAGTTATTAAAGTTGCTCCGATCAATGATATTGGAGACATTATTATGTCTGAATTTGAAAAAATTCTTGGACCACGCACTAAACTAGTCGCAGTATCTCATATGTCTAACGTTTTGGGGACTGTATTACCGGTTGTTGAAATCACAAAAATGGCCCATTCGGTTGGAGCAAAAGTACTAATTGACGGCTGTCAGTCGGTAACCCATATTCCTGTAGATGTAAAAGAAATTGGCTGTGATTTTTTTGTTTTTTCTGGTCATAAGTTATATGGTCCTAGTGGGGTAGGTGTTTTGTATGGGCGTGAGGATCTACTAGAAAAAATGCCGCCATACATGGGTGGCGGAGATATGATCTCATCAGTAACATTTGAAAAATCGACCTGGGCTAATTTACCTCATAAATTTGAAGCTGGTACGCCAGCCATAGTTCAAGTTATAGGTCTTGGGGCCGCTATTGAATATATAAATTCGATTGGTCTTAAACAGATTAGTATCCACGAAAATAATCTATTAGAATATGCGACGCCGAAACTACTTAATATTGATGGACTGCGTTTAATTGGAAAATCGATTAATAAGGCCAGTGTTTTATCATTCACACTGGATTTTGCTCACCCCCATGATATAGCTACCATTATCGATCGCTCCGGAGTGGCTGTAAGAGCAGGACATCACTGCGCGCAACCGCTCATGGAACGTATGGATATTCCAGCAACGGTTCGGGCTTCGATTGGTATGTATAATGACTATAATGATATAGACTCACTAATAGAGGCAATAAACGTAGTACATGAGATTTTTAACTAATGGATGAACTTAGAGAACTATATCAAGAAGTAATTCTTGATCATGGAAAGCATCCCCGAAATTTTAAGTCTATAGAAGATGCAACCTCTAAAGCACATGGGAATAATCCTCTATGCGGAGACCAACTGACCATTTATATAAAACTGAGTGATGATGGGTTGATACAGGATATAGCATTTACAGGCCGGGGTTGCGCTATTTCAATGGCTTCTGCTTCTATGTTGACGGAGTTAGCTATAGGAAAAACAGAATCTAGGATGAATGAAATATTCACTGCATTTCATGAAATGTGTATAGGTTCTGGTAATTCTATCGAATTAGATGAAGAACTAGAGAAATTGCAGGTGCTGTCAGGAGTGAGGGAGTTCCCAACTCGGGTTAAATGTGCAACCCTTTCGTGGCATACGCTTATAGCAGCACTATCCGGAGATATTGAAGTAACAACAGAGTAGGTAATGGTAATGAATGAATTTAGAGGACCTAGCCTTGCTGACTTTATGCCAAATGCCCCAGAACCTGGAGAACCGGTTGTAGCGAGAAGAGGTTCGCCTTTGGATCCCGGAGTGAAAGTTGCTGATAGATCAGAGGTTATTCAAGCTTTGCGAACGGTTCATGATCCCGAAATTCCAGTTAATATATATGATCTTGGTCTTATATACGATATAGAAATAAAAACTAATGGATCTGTAAATATTAATATGACTCTTACAGCTCCAGCCTGTCCAGTAGCTGGTGAATTACCAATTTGGGTGGCGCAAGCAGTGGGTGATCTTAAAGGCTGTGGAGAAGTTGAGGTCTATTTGGTCTGGGAACCAAAATGGACCATGGATCTCATGACCGATGAAGCAAAACTTGTACTTGACATGTTTTGAAATATCTAAGACTAAGTAGGAACAAGGATTATAGATATATGACTAACCCTATAATAACTATGACTGAAGCGGCGACTGCACGAGCGAGATTATTAATGTCGGCTGCAGATTCTGAAATAATAGGATTAAGGGTTGGAATCAATTCTCGCGGTTGTTCCGGTTTATCATATGTAGTTGAGTATGCAAGTGATCGCCGTCAATTTGAAGAAGTAATAGAATACGAGGGTTTTTCTGTTTTTATTGATCCTGCAGCAAGCATGTTTCTAATTGGATCTGAGATGGATTACCAGGAAGGACAGTTCCAAACAGGATTTACCTTCAATAACCCCAATGCAAAAGGCACTTGCGGCTGTGGTGAATCATTCCACGTATAGTGTTAATTACGGTAATATTCAAAAATAATTTTAAGGCTATATTTTTATGGCGACAATGACTTTTGTTCTACCTAATGGAGAGAGTCATGAATTCGAGGCTCCTTTAGGGCATTCAGTTCTACAAATAGCTTGGGATAATAATATTGATGTAGAAGGCGCATGCGAAGGAGCTATGGCTTGCTCAACATGTCATGTGGTGGTTGAGCGTAAGTGGTTTGATTTACTTGAAGTGCCTACTGAAGACGAAGAAGATATGCTAGACCTCGTCTTTGGACTTAAAGTAACATCGCGTCTAGGATGTCAAATTATTATTACTGAAAAGCTAGATGGTTTGACTGTGATGATACCATCTGACACACGAAATATTTTGTTAGAGTAGGGCATGACTAAAGAAACTAAATCTAATTATAAGCTACATACTAAACTGCGGGAGGCAAACAAAGACCTTTGGAAAGAATATGTCACTCACCCGTTTGTTGGAGAATTAGCAGCTGGTACGTTATCTATCTCCTGCTTTAAATATTATTTAGCCCAGGATTATTTATTTCTTATTCAGTTGGCGCGTGCCTATGCTTTGGCAGCTTATAAAAGTGACAACTTAGACGAGATAAGGTCTTGTGCTTCAGGTATGTCTGCAATTATTGATTCCGAAATACAGTTGCACATAGATTACTGTGCTAACTGGGGTCTGGATGAAAAGGATATATTAGCGACCAAAGAAGCTTTAGCAACTATAGCTTACAGTCGCTATGTGCTGGATAAAGGGATGCAGGGTGATTTATTGGATCTATATGTAGCTCTATCTCCTTGTATAATTGGATATAGTGAAATAGGTGCCCGTATAGCTAATGATCCCTTAACAACACTAAGGGGTAATCCATACCTTTCATGGATCGAACTATATTCAAGTGCTGATTATCAGTCAGTTGCGCAGACCCATTCAGTAATGATGGATATGTTATGGAACCAACGTGCAGGTGAAAAAAGACTAAACCAGATAAATAATAATTTTAGTCAGGCAGTGCAGCTCGAAGTTGATTTCTGGCAGATGGGTTTAGATGCAGATAGTTAAATATATATTTATTAAATTTATCTTTAAGTTACTGTCTTTAACTCTAATTAAGTATTTCAAAAATTATATGTTCATTGATACTGCGGATACGCCCATCATCCCATAATATTGGCATGGCTTCTGGCCCTTGTTTCAAGCTATACCGTTCAGGAGGAAATTTAGAAAGTTTTAAACCAGTTTTTGTCTGATCAAATAATTCCTTTCCTGTATATGGATTACCCCTGCTTAGAGCTGTTTTGGCTCCGTGAACAGTTATCTTCAATTTCCAATTACTGCTTCCATTCAGTGCTCTACTTATTCTTAATATTAACTTTTCTACTTCACGGGACGCCATTGTAGAACGGCTAATTTTCAAATCACCACTTACATTTAGGCGAAAAGTTAGGGGTCTTATTAATAAATCTGAATCAAATCTAAACTCTCTTTTTATAGCGTTATGTTGCTTTAAGCTAATATTTTGAAGTTTTCTACTTTCTGATTTTGCTAATTTGTCATAGCAAGTAAGCCGTTCAATCTTGTTATTGACCAATTTGCATAAGATAATTTTCTGACTAATATTTGCGAAGCATGGTATTGAAGTAAAAGAAATCACAACGGCTACAGATGCTATAACTATGTAGATACGCATTAATATTCCCCGTAATTAACTAAGTTATTATACATTTATTAAATGAGTTCTCAATTTATAGACGTTAAGAGTTAATTTTTTTTAAAATAAAATTCTACTATTTGATATCCACAATATAAAGCCTATATTGCTCTATATGGTCCAAACAATAAATAGTCTCGGTTTAGCTAAAAAACCAAAAGAAACAAGAGTGGTTGTTGCTATGTCCGGGGGAGTAGATAGTTCTGTCACGGCAGCGCTTCTTCATGAACAAGGATATGATGTAGTTGGTATATCGCTGCAACTGTATGATCATGGTGCTGCCATTAGTAAATCTAAAGCTTGTTGTGCAGGGCAAGATATTTATGATGCAGGCAGAGTAGCTGACCGTCTTAATATTCCTCATTATGTACTTGATTATGAAGATAAATTTAAAAGCGACGTAATTGAAAAATTTGCTAGTTCATATGTGGAGGGTGAAACTCCAATACCTTGTGTATTATGTAACCAGACAGTTAAATTCCGTGACTTAGTTAAAACCGCCCGTGAAATAGATTCTGATCTCCTCGCTACAGGACATTACATTCGTAGAGTGGATAATGATGGAGTGCAGCAGTTGCACAGAGCAGTTGATCACTCTCGTGACCAAAGTTATTTTTTGTTTTCGACTACACCTGAACAAATTGATTTTCTTCGATTTCCACTTGGAAGTTATACTAAATCTGAGGTGCGTGATTTGGCGCGTCGTTATGATTTATTAACTTCTGAGAAACCTGATAGTCAGGATATATGCTTTGTACCTAATGGTAATTATGGTGATATTGTCCAGAAATTGCGGCCAGAATCTGGTGAACCTGGAGACATAGTGGATAAATATGGAAACATTTTGGGCCGCCATAAGGGTATAATTCACTATACAATTGGTCAGCGCCGAGGTTTGGGTATTGGTGGGCGTTCAGGTATATCGGATAAGGATTCTATATTATATGTAACAAGCATAGAAGCAGATACCTGCCGAATAGTAGTTGGAAATAAATCTGATTTATCTTTAAACACGGTGTTCGTAAAAGAAATTAATTGGCTTGGTTTTGGGGAGACGCCTCCTACTAATGGAATAGACATTTTAGTTAAAGTACGGTCCACACAAGAGCCGGTTCCAGCAACACTTTACGGAGGTTTGAATGGTCATGGAAAAATTGAGTTAGTAGAACCAGAATTTGGAATTGCTCCAGGACAAGCGGCAGTTTTCTATGATAATACTAGGCTTCTTGGTGGAGGATGGATAATAAAAAGAGAGTGTCTTTCAAAGGAAAGAGTATGAGCACTTTCATTCTAGTGCATGGTGCTTATCATGGAGCATGGTGCTATTCAAAATTAGTGCCTTTTTTGAAGGATGCGGGACATGCAGTTATAGCACTGGATTTACCAGGTCATGGCAATAACCCTAGGCCTATTCATCAGATTACATTGTCTAATTACGTTAAACACGTTTGCGAGATAATTGACTTGCAATCTGACCCCGTTATCTTAGTTGGCCATAGTTTAGGTGGAGTTACAATCAGCCAGACTGCGGAAAACAGATCAAATAAGATAAAATATTTAGTCTACTTAACTGCTATGATGCCAAAAAATGGTGAATCACGTATGGATATTTCTGCGCGTGTAAATGAAATTCCAAAGGTTGCAGAAGCAAGGGTTTCCATTATGGGAGGGGAGGCTTCAATCATTAGAGATGATAGCATAAAACCTCTGTTCTATGGAGACTGCCTAGAAGAAGATATTTCTTTTGCTAAAAAAAACTTAGTTCCTCAGGCTACGCAAATTCTACACACTAAAGTTAATTTATCAAATAAGAGCTATGGAACTGTTCCTAGGGTATTTATCGAATGTCATATGGATGAAGCTATCCCGTTGCAAATGCAACGTCGTATGATTGCTGATATGCCTTGTGAGAGAGTATTATCTCTGAATACTTCGCATTCACCTTTTTTTTCTGCACCTAATGAACTTGCTGTTCACTTGCTGTCATTAAGTTAATTAATTTTTTTATAAAAAGGAGATTAAGCATGTTGAAGACACGTAATCCATCGAATGTAGCCCCTCCAGGAGGGTTGTATAGCCATTCTGTTGAGGTTCCTGCTAACGCTCGTTGGCTATTAACAGCAGGCCAGGTTGGTGTAGCACCGGATGGCACTATTCCTGAAGGTTTTGAAGCTCAGCATGATCAGATTTGGCAAAATACTATAGCAATCTTAAATGATGCAGGGTTTGGTGTAGAAGATATCGTGAGGATAAATGTTTTTTCTACTGAGCCAGCAGGTCTACCACATGTTATGGAACACCGTAAAAAATACCTTAAACCTGATCATACACCTGGTTCTACATGGTTGGTAATAAGTCAGTTAGCTAACCCTAAATTAGTTGTCGAAATGGAGACTATTGCGGCTAAAGTAGATTAGGCTAGTTTAAAACAGATTTAGTTTATATATTAATAAAGAATGTATGACACTACAGAGAGCCGCTTTAAATCGGGCGCTTGGCCTTACGTGCTGCTTATTGCGGCATCTTTTATTTTAGCAACAAACCATATTGTTGGTCGGACAGTACAAGGTTCTCTCCCACCTATGGGGCTTGGTTTTTGGCGTATAATAGTAGCCTCAACTGTTTTACTACCTTTTTATTGGAAACCATTTATTAAATCTTGGCCTATTATTCGCAGCCATTGGAAACTCTTCCTAATAATGGGTGCTGCGTTAGCTCCATTTGGTAATGCTGCAGTTTATCTAGCTTATAATTTTACTAGTGCCATAAATGGTGGAATTGTGGCTACTGTCCAACCAATGGCAACAGTAGTTCTATCATATTTTCTGCTTTCTGAGTTAGTTAATAAGGTTCAGGCAATAGGTATTGTAATAGCTGCTACGGGTGTTCTTGTAATTTTGTCGGCTGGTAGTATTGATGTTTTGTTGTCTTTTAAACCAAATATAGGCGACGTTATTATGCTTGCCGCTATGTTTGGCTTTGCAGTGCATAATGTTCTTTTAAGACGTTTGCCAAAGGGTTTAAGCGGACCAGTTATTTTACTTGGCGTACAACTGTTTGGAGCCTTAGTAATATTTCCAATATATGTAGTAGAAATGATTGTCTATAAACCGATACCATATACTGTCGAAGCTCTAGGCACTATTATATGGATAGGTGTAGTTGTAGGAGTGTTTGCTGTGGGTTTTACAAACTCAGCAGTACTTTCATTGGGTCCAAATAAGGCAAGTATGTCTAATTATTTTCGTGCAGTATTTACCACTGTATTAGCAATTTTAGTTCTGGGTGAAAACCTGCAGCCATTTCATGCAGTGGCTTTTTTACTTGTGTTTACAGGAATTTTTCTTATGGGCCGCCAAAAACGACATAAAACTTATTTATAAAACTATTAATGGTTTTAATTCACTTTAGAAAAGTATAATTAAGTATAAAAATATGCTATAGTTTGTTCTATTGCAGTGAGTCACTGCTTGACACTTTTAGGGGGGCTAACTATATCCGGTTTTCGTAAATTTATGGCGGAGTAGCTCAGGTGGTTAGAGCAGGGGAATCATAATCCTCGTGTCGGGGGTTCAAGTCCCTCCTCCGCTACCAAATCACTGCTAAACTAAAAGAAACTTCACTAATATAATTGTTCATATAATGAATTGATGATCTAATTTTAATATCATCTAAAATTATTAGAATACAGTTCTAAAAATATTCCTTTAATTATTAATCAGCGTATATTTAGCTGTTTATATATTAGTGTTGGTTTAATATTCTTAATAAGTTTATGCACTAAAACCAAAGAAGAATACTTAGGTTGCTATATTTTTAAATGTTTAAGAAGTAATTTATAAGTTTACTTAGTAATTTTAATTCCATTGGGAGAGTTCTATATGAACAAGCAGAATTCGTTTGGGAATTATAAAAAGATCCGTGATTCTTATAATCTTGAAATTCCAGAGTTTTATAATTTTGGTTTTGATGTAATTGAAAAAAGAGCCCTAGAGGATGATAAAACTGCTTTTATATATGTTTCTAGAGATGGCAGTAAAATTGAGAATCATAAATTTTCTGATTTGAATAATGACTCTAACAGATTTGCTAATGTTTTATGTCAACTTGGAATAAAAAAAGGTGACTTTGCTTTTGTAATGATACCCCGAATACCAGCCTGGTATCAGGTTATGATTGGTTGCATAAAAACCGGGGTAATAGCAATGCCTGGGACTAATCTGCTTACATCTAAAGATATAGAATACCGTATCAATAAATCTCGCGCTAAGTTAGCTATTGTTACTTCAGAATCTGCTGAAAAAATTGATGATATTGTATCTAATTGTCCCAGCATAGAGTGTTTGATAGTTATTGGAGGGGATCGTAAAGGCTGGATTAATTATGACAAAGTATGCGCAGAATCTTCAACACAATTACTACGAGAAGATGTTTCAAAAACTCGTGCTGATGATACTATGCTTGCTTATTTTACTTCAGGCACTACTGCCTTTCCTAAGATGGTCCCAAGAGACTATGGTTATGCAATGGCACATTCCATAACTGGTGATTATTGGATGGATTTGAAAAAAGACGATATCCACTGGACTCTTTCAGATACTGGTTGGGCCAAGGCTGCTTGGGGGATGCTATTTCCACCATGGTTAATTGGAGCTACTATAGTTCTTTATGATGGAGACCTTCGTTTTGATGCAGAAAAACATTTACAATTAATAAAAAAATTGTCCGTTACTACATTTTGTGCTCCGCCAACGGTTTATAGAGTCTTTGCACAGACTGATCTATCTAATTATGACTTAAGCTCTATCCGTCACTCTATTAGTGCAGGTGAACCTCTAAATCCTGAGGTTATGCGTGTATGGAAAGATATGACTGGCACTGATGTTTATGATGGATACGGGCAAACTGAAACTATAAATATTGTAGCTAATATTCCAGGTGTGGAGGTGCGTCCTGGTTCAATGGGGCGTCCTGT
>Ga0114933_10000588_pt1 | contig 44063 bp, 51 predicted proteins | sample 4SBtaG_FD_89691 | JGI IMG/M metagenome (GOLD analysis project Ga0114933, IMG submission 89691) | Deep subsurface microbial communities from Kolumbo volcano to uncover new lineages of life (NeLLi) - 4SBTROV12_W25 metaG | ecosystem: Environmental > Aquatic > Marine > Volcanic | place: Kolumbo... | reverse complement strand
TTAATCTGTCTTTGTCCGCCGATAGTAATGTAATAAGGAACGGTGGTCCTCGCGCTGCAGTTTTGTTTGTTGATTTCCCAAATGCAAACGCAGTTAATTCAACTGAAAGTGTTTTCTCTGAAGGCATGCAGGAAGGAATTGATTTAGCAGATCCTGATTTCGACCTTCAGTTTGAACCTCTTCATAAATGGTTAAGAATGAGTGGGGAACATGAATCATATGATTGGTTGTTGTCCGATGATTACCTTCGGTTCATGCAGGAAGCAGTTGATTTAGCAGATCCTGATTTCGATTTTAGTGAGATTGACTCAGTAGTAGTAATAGCCGATGAGAAAGCACTTTCTTTTCCTTCGATTGTAGGTTTTTCACCCGATGCCGTTACCGTTATTTCGGGTTTACTTCCCGTCGATGGTAATGTAATAAGGAACGGTGTTCTACGTGGTGCCGATTACGGCGATTACTCAGCCGAAGCTATTTCACATGAGATGGGCCACATTATGGGTCTGCCGGATACTTACGAAGTTGTAGACATATCGACGGCATATCATACACATGTAGGAAATTTCGGAATTATGGGTCAAATAGTTCCAATGGACTTCAATAGGTCCCTTTCCGATCGATTTAAAGGAAATGAGATGCTTGCTTGGCATCGCTGGCAGCTGGGTTGGATTGAAGACAGTGAAGTATTTTGTGCCACCAGTTCTACAACTTCTATCAAATTGGGGCCCCTTACAAAGAATCTAGGTAGCAGAATGTTGGCGATGCCTGTTGATAGCAGTCGGGTTCTCGTTGCTGAGAATAGGACAATTGACGGCTATGACCAGAATCTCTCAACAGGAGGAATTTTGGTTTATTCAGTAGATGAAAGAATTGCAACTGGAAAGGGACCTATTAAAGTCCAGGGTGATTATTCAGCTGACTGGCCTGACTCATCTGTTCTTCTTCAACCTGGAGAGAAAATCACTGTTACGGGGTATGAAATTTCTGTTACTTCGAAAGTTGGCAACAATTATTTCATAGAAATTTCAACCCCATAAAAGCCTTTTTGGAGAAACTGGTGTAGTAAGGAGGATATATACCTACCCTACCAAAGGGATATGGGCTTATTTACTCCTAAAATAATGGAGCCACCGAACGGATTTGAACCGTTGACCTGCTGTTTACGAAACAGCTGCTCTGCCCCTGAGCTACGGTGGCTAAACCTGAATCATATTTTACTTTGAATTTTTCAATTAGCGACTAAATCCGAATTTTTGGTGGACGAGCAATCAATATCATGATCGCAGAAAGCAAGAATGTCCCTCCAAAAATCGTGAAGGCTATATGGTAGTCCCCTGAATAGTCTTTGATAGCTCCTGCAAGCAAAGGTCCAATAGGGTTAATAAACGCTGTAATCAATCCCATTTGCGCTCGTATTCCACCAACTGATTTGCGGCCAAAATAATTTGGCACCACAATACGTTGACTTACAGTCCAGCCTCCTTGCGCAATGCCAAAAACTAAGCCAAATAAGATAGATCCAGCGAATGTATCAGCGTTAACTATAATCACCATGGAAAGAAAATAGATACAAGAGACTATTGCTATCACGTAGCGTACGTGCAACTTGTCCATGACCCAACCCCAAGGAACAGTCATGAGCGCAGAGGTCATAGCGAAGGTGAATACAACCAGCACAGAAGCCTCAAAATCTATCCCTTTAGCTTGGAAATGAGGAACTGCATGGAGGTTCGTAGCTGTCTGTGCCAAGAAGATTGTAGAAGTAGTAAGTAAAATCAGCCAAAATGCTAAGGTCTTACGTGCCTCTGCCACGGACCATACGGAATCAGTAGAATCGTCCGTTTTTTTATTATCTTTTGTATTAACCGGTATTTCGCCATCCGGTAATAATCCGTAATCCTCAGGGCGTCGACGAAGGTATATCAAGGCTGGAGCTGTAATTAGCAAGATCGCAGAAACAGCGAGAAGGCCATATGCCCAGCGCCAACTTAACAAAATAATGATGGGAGTAGCTATTAACGGCACCAAGGCCTGTCCAAATCTAAGCCCAAATCCCGCAAAAGATGTTGCACTACCTCTTCTTCGTATAAACCAATTTGCAATGGCAACAGTAGTACCTAGCTGGACACCAGCGATAGCAAAACCTCTACCAATCCCGAAGAAAATCCACATTTGCCATGGAGCCTGCATGAAGGCAAGTCCAACCATGCAGCCTGCAAGTACCATCCCTGAAATTGCTGTTACAGTTCTTGTACCGTAACGATCCATGATTCGACCAACAAACGCAGTGAAAATAGAACCAGCAAAGCTACCTATGGTGAATGAAGCTGCTACTTCCCAGGCATGCCATCCTGTTTCTTCTCTTATGGGTTCAAACCAAACGCTTAGTACAGGTCCGTAAAAAACGACCGAAGCGAAAGAGACAATAAGGGAGGTGCTAGCAATTGCCCAGCCATAATAAATATTAAATGGCCAGAAGAATCCTGCCGGACTACGTGAATTCGAATCCTGTTTTGCCATTAATTCTTAGAAGGTAAATGGAAGAAATCAACTGCGTTCTGTACTATCATTTTATATACTTCTTCTTCCGGAACTCCTTTGAAATTATGCTCCATGACCATGTCAGAGTTGGGCCAATCCGACTCCTGATGAGGGAAATCTGCCGCCCAGATCAGGCGATCGACATTCATATGATGACGGAGATCAACACCAGATCTATCTTGCTGAAAACCCCAGTAGAAATATTCATTAAGTAGCTCACTTGGCATTGCTTTTAATGGCTTAAATCCACTCATTTTTTCCGCCCAGTAAATGTGACGGTTGTAGCGAACATCAGCTATTTCAAGGAAGTAAGGAACCCAACCGATAGAAGTCTCTGCAAGGCAAACTCTGAGTTCTGGGTAACGATCAAATAAGCCAGAAAGTAGGAGTTGTACTGCATTAGTACCAGCCCCGCGAGCAGCAAATCTTTGAACTTGAAACGCAAGTTCCGTTGTTAATTTTTGGTCTTCTTTTGGATAGTCGAGTAATTTGCCTTCATGCCCAGTTTTTGCTAGCTCTACATGAATCGAAACAGGCATCTGCATATCTAGTGAAGCAGCCCAAAAGCGATCATCTTCGGGTAACGGTTTGCCGCTCCCGTTGGGAAATGCCATTAATTGGACTCCTGTCAGCCCTGCCTTTTTGCAAAATTCCATCTCTGCAATTGCATCTTCAGTATTTGTAGCGGGAATTGCACCAATCCCAAATAGCCGGTCAGGAGCTTCAGCGCAATATTCCTCCCCCATCCAACTATTCCATCCTCGGAAAATCGCTTTTTGCAAAGATTCATCTTCTACCTTCATCCATAATCTAGGTCCAACCACAACTGCAGGATAAAGAATTTCACCATCCAAGCCATCTTGGATCTGCTCTTGCACACGCTGCTCAGGTAAGCCTGTTCCAGGGGTATCTTCATACGTCTGCCCGCCTGGGTACCATATATCCCGACCTTTGCCGCCATATAGATCCATAGGATTCTGAGCTGCAGGGAGTGCTTCTAATTGAGTAGCATCTGCGCCCGTCTCAAGTTTAATCGTACGAGGAGCCTTGTCTCTAAATTTAGGATCTATCCTGTGAGTCCATCGCTCGTTAGGGACTTCAAGATGAGAGTCTCCTGAAATTCTCACGTATGGTGCCATCAACGCCTCCCCGATAACAATACTTTCATCCATGACCGTAGTACTGCAAAGTTATGTTGTCAACGAGTAGAGTTGTTTGTAATCTTCGTCCCTCCTATCATAAGTAGTAGAAAAATTTAAGGATTCAATACAGATGGAATTTAACTACACCTATAAAGTAAAAGCCTCGACCAGTGAACTTTGGTCTTTCATAACAGACATTCCAACAGTAGGTCTATGTATTCCTGGAGCCACTGATGTTTCAGAAAATGAAGATGGTACTTATTCCGGAACAGTTAAGGTAAGAGTTGGCCCTGTTGCCTTGGGGCTTGCAGGAAAACTTTCCGTAGATAGTAGAGACGATAACAACCTGACGATAACTATGACTGGTGAAGGCGCAGATAGAAAAGTCCCAGGAAATGTACGTGTGAAAATTTCAATGTCAGTACAAAGCCCTGGCGACGGCTCTAGCGAGCTTGTAGTCAATTCGGAGGCCAATATCATGGGTAAGCTGGGTGAATTTGGCCAAGGGATAATCAAACGGAAAGCTGACGGCATAATGAAAGACTTCGGTCAAAACTTGGCAAAACGTGTAGAAGGTTAGTTTCTCTTAAATTTACGAGCCATGCCGCTATACAAATCGCCGACTACAGCTGCTGATTTGTATGTACCTAAGCCGCCTTTCATATGAATGAAAGCTTTGTCCGTAAGCTGCCTAGGGTACGCAAATGGGATATTCTGTCCTTTGGTTTTCAGGAGTAATCTGGCAATCGCATAGACGCTGCTGACAACAATTCCAGTAGCTAAAAAACTCCTTGCAAAGGGCTTGTTCGGTAAAGGCAATGTTTTTCCCCTATTGTTAAATTCACTTAACTCTTCGGAATCAGATGTTTGCTTTTTCTTATTAAGTAATCCCATTTCCTATCCTTACAAGAATCAACCTAAGTCTTTAAATATATTTTTACGGTAATATCTCAATTCTTCAATACTTTCATATATGTCATCAAGTGCAAGATGGGTACCTTTTTTCGGGAGTTTTTGTAACTCGGGATACCATTTTTCTGCTAATCCCTTTATGGTGCTTACGTCGACAATACGATAATGGAGATAAGATTCCAGTTTCTTCATTTCTTTTCGTAAGAATAGTCTGTCTTGATGAATTGAGTTCCCACAAAGCGGAGATTCATGAATGCCAACCCATTGCTTCACGAAATCCAAGGTAATTTGCTCAGCCTCTTCAATTCCAATACTCGAATCCTCTACGCGTTTTAATAACCCAGAGTTTGAGTGATGCTCTAAGCTCCAAGCGTCAATTCGACTCAATTCCTTAGTGGTTCGAGCGATTGCTATAACTGGACCCTCAGCCAAGGTATTTAGCTCGCTGTCAGTGATAATCGTCGCTATTTCAAGCACTACGTGAGTGTCAGGATCTAGTCCTGTCATCTCAAGATCAATCCAAACCATCCTGTTTAAATTAGGCACAAGTCCATCCCATCATTATCGTTTTTTGAACAGTTTTACTTCTTCTTCAGAGAGCCGTTGAACCGAGCCAGTAGCCAATGCGCCCAATTCAAAATTGCCTATACGCGTACGCTCCAGCCGTCGCACATTTTTACCCAAAGCTGACATCAACAACCTGATTTCTCGTTTTTTCCCTTCGATCAAAATTAGATTGTACTGAGGGCTTGAGGAGCTCTTTCCTCTAATTGACTGGACTTTAGCTATTCCACTTTCAATCATTATGCCCTTAACTAATTTTTTCTTATCCGCCTCTGAAAGAGTTGTGTCCAATAATACTTCGTATTCTTTTTCCACCTCATAACGAGGATGGGTAATTCGATTCACAAATTCTCCATCATTAGATAAGACCATTAGGCCTGAGCTATAGAGATCAAGTCGCCCGGCTGGTACTAATCCTGGGACTCTTAAATTCATTGGAACAAGATCAAGAATAGTATGCCGACCTCTCGGGTCACTTACTGCAGATAAATATCCTCTTGGTTTATTAATCAAGATATAAATTTTCTTATTCTCAGGAGGGCTTAATTTCAATCCGTTTACTCTTACAGTATCTCCTAAATTAATTGGATGCGTTAAGCTCAATATTTTAGAGTCATTAACAAAAACTTGACCTTCCATGATCAATGATGCAGATTTTCTGCGAGAACCGACCCCTGCAGAAACCAGATATTTTACAAGCGAATTATTGATAGCCATGCAACACCATATATGAAGAGTAGCATAGAGGATCCTACGACTGTTAGAATTAGTTGTCGGCGGTTTTTACCTCCTACGGTGCCATATATCTAGATTTAGGAATACTCATGAGTCAATTACTCGACAAGCTTGATCGAGCAGGAGATCGATTCGTCCAGCCACTAGGTTTTGGCGGTTCATCCAAAAGGGAAGATGTGTCGCCTATTTTGGTCTTAGGTGCAATCGAAGCTGATCAAACCGATGAAACTAAAAAAGCAAATATTGCAAAACTTGATGGTGTTGTAATAAAGGCGACCGATAAAACAACCAAAGCAGCACTAGATAAATCAGCAAAGCTACTTAACCCTTTGATGTTCGGGGTATGGAGCACCACTCCTCAATCAAAGGAAATAAAAGGTATCGATTTTGAAATTTTCGATGATTCTTCTACTACTGTAGGCTCTTTAACTGCAAATGAACGAACGTTCCTCATGACTGTAGACTTAGGGATAGATGAAGGCTTAACTAGGGCTATTGACCTACTACCTGTAAATGCCTTTATTATCCAGATCCTTGGCGGCAATGAACTCACCATAGATCATTTACTGCAGATCGGACGTATTAGTACAGCAACGTCCAAACCTGTATTCTTACACTTAAGCTCTATCCCATTAGATGATGAATTGAGAGGGCTCCGAGACGTAGGCATTGCGGCATTAATTATTGATTTGCAAGATAATTCCATTGAAGAATTTGCAAAGCTTCATACGTCATTACTAGCACTTCCTCAAAAAACACTTGACCGCGATCAAAGGAAAGTTAACTCATCGTTATCTAATAGGATTAGTACTGACCCTGATGACGAATATGAAGAGGACTAGCAAATCTATAAATTGGTCAAAAAAGAATGCTACTAGCTCAAACTGATTTACTCCTTGATGACCCCTTCGCTTTCTTTGTTCTAATTACATGCATAAGCCTTTCATTGATTATCGGAATAACGTTCCATGAAGCTTCACACGCCTTTATAGCAAGAAAACTTGGTGACCCGACCTCAATGAGACTAGGCAGAATCACACTTAATCCCAAAGCACATTTGGATCCTGCTGGAACAATTATGTTACTTATCCTTGGCTTCGGATGGGGTAAACCGGTACCTGTGGATCCACGCAATTTACGATTCGGGCGACAAGGGTTGGCAATTGTATCGCTAGCGGGACCGGCAGCAAATGTTCTCATCGCGTTAGGGCTAGCGCTGTTATTCCAAGTAGGTCTACTTGAAGCAGGAGATTTCAGTAGGTCAGAGCTAAGGACCCTAAATATACCTGCCTGGTTTAATATTGTTGCAACCTACAGTATTTTACTGAATCTAATTCTCGCTGCTTTCAACCTACTGCCTTTAGGGCCATTAGATGGGGCAGGGATTCTTAGTGGGATAGTTCCAAGAAATTGGCTTCACTTAGTCGATAACTTTGAACGACTGGGGCTGATTTTATTGATCCTTATTATAGGGCTCTCAGTTCTAACAGACTTAAATCCGTTAGGGTTCGTTTTCCAGCCAGTCCTTCAATTTGGTGCATTTTTAATGAGGTAAATCATCGTGAATGTTTCGCGGAATGGATTTCATCCAATAACAATCGCTTCGTTGATTCAGCAATTCGGTTAATTTGCGCAATAGTTAATTTCTGGCCCATTATCTCGCGCTCATACGCTGAAATTACATTTATTAAAGATCGGTCAGTTGGAGTAATTAACGCCATAGGTACCTCAGTAAATATATGAATAGTAAACCGCAAAAGATTCTACATGTAACAACGTCCAAAATTTGGAATCAATTTCAAAGTCTTCCTTTTTATGAAACTGAATCCTTGAAAAATGAAGGCTTCATACATAATTGCACTAAAGGGCAATTACCTAATGTTATAGGGCGGCATTTTTCAAGTCACCAAGCTCTAATTCTGCTTGAAATCGAAACTGCGAAGCTTGAAAGCCCCCTATTGATGGAAGAATCGTATCCCAATGACTGGTATCCTCACATATACGGGCGATTAAACAAAGATGCAATAACTAGGGTTATACCAATAGAAGCAGATAGTTTCGGTTCTTTTATATTGCCTGATAACCTTTAGAGAGATCTTTATCCGCAATTTTTGATTTGGAGATCCATGGATACAGTTATTCAACAACCTCATAAACTTCGGGGGACGATCACACCTCCTGGTGACAAGTCAATCTCGCATAGGTCTGCAATATTTAACGCACTTGCCCGAGGAACTTCGCACATCAGTAATTACGGAACTGGAGCTGATGTTCAATCTACTTTAAAAGTACTCCGAGCACTCGGATCAAGGATTAAAAAAACTGATGGATTAATCAATATTGTAGGCGGAGAATTTAAAGAGCCTTCAAATTTGCTATATACAGGAAATAGTGGAACCACTACACGGTTAATGGCTGGAGTGCTATCAGGTCAAAAATTCCTGTCCATAATGAGCGGAGATAAATCAATTCGCATGCGACCAATGGCAAGAATAGTCGACCCACTACGTGAAATGGGCGCTAGTATTGAAGGCAGGCAAGGCGGCAGACTTTGCCCCCTTGTTTTCAAGCAATCTAATCTACATGGGATTGAATACGATATGCCAATTCCATCCGCTCAAGTAAAAAGCGCACTACTGTTGGCAGCACTTTATGCAGACGGACCCACTATAATTCACCAACCTGCGCTTTCCAGAGACCACACTGAACTGATGTTCCGAGCAATGGGTATTAACGTTTCCGAGCACGGACTAAGCCTAAACATTGAACCTGGTCAACTTAATGCAATCGATGTCAATGTGCCTGCAGACATAAGTTCTGCAGCTTATTGGGTAGTGGCAGCAATTTGTCATTCTAATGCGAAAATAACTATTCAGAACGTGGGCATTAATCCTACTCGAACAGGAATACTTGACGCCCTAGAAATGATGGGAGCTTCAATCAACATAGAAAACAAAAGATTAGAAGGCGGAGAATTAGTGGGGGACATTATTGCCGAATCAAGTGAATTGAACTCGGCAGTTATTGAAGGAGATTTGATTCCAAGATTAATCGACGAAATTCCAATACTCTCTCTTGCAGCATGCTTCGCCAAAGGAACTACAATTATTCGTGATGCAGAAGAACTTAGAATTAAGGAATCTGATCGAATTTTTGCAATGCAGAGTGAGCTTTCCCGCCTTGGTGCATTGGTACAAGAAACCAAAGATGGCTTAATTATTACCGGAGGCAAACTACTCAAAGGCTCCAATCATCAAACCTATTCTGATCACAGGATCGCAATGACAATGGGTATCGCTGGCCTCCTTGCTTCTGGTCAAACCTATGTTCAAGATGCAGATGCTGCATCGATTTCATACCCTACTTTTTGGGAAGACTTAGAGTCTCTTAAGGTGGCGTAGGTTGATTAATCCTTTACTAGTCGTTATTTCAGGCCCATCTGGTGTAGGCAAAGACGCCATCCTTGAGCAATTGCGTATTCATCGTCCTGATTTTTTCTACGCAGTAACAGCTACAACGCGGCCAATGAGAGCTAATGAGAAAGACGGGTATGATTATATATTTCTGAGCAAAAATCAATTTTTTGATCTGCTGGCGAAAGATGAATTTTTAGAGCATGCCGAAGTCTATGGAAACCATTATGGTGTTCCTAAAAAACAAATCCGTGAGGCTTTGAATAACGCTACCAATGCCTTTGTAAAAATAGATGTTCAAGGAGCAAGAACCATCAAGTCTCTAGCACGAAATGCGCTGCTCATATTTATTGCTCCTCCATCGTTAATGGAATTAGAGCGTAGATTGAGGGAGCGAAAAGCCGATTCAGCTGCTCAAATGGACATTCGTATCGCCACCGCTAAGCACGAAATGGATCAGTCTAGTTGGTTTGATTCTGTCGTGATTAACGATACTGACAAGCTAGAGGATACGGTCGAACAAATATTAGAAATTGTAGCTTCAGAGCAAAATCGACCGGAATCTCAATCGATACGCCTTTAAAAATTACGAAACTTCTTTTCCACCATTTACTGCAAATAACTGACCAGTAATAAAGTCAGCGTCGTCTGAAAGCAAAAAAACCACAGTCCCAGTCAAGTCACTAGGGACTCCTCTACGACCGAAAGCACGTGAATCTTCGGGCGTAGCATTGGAACCCAATCGATCTATTTCCTGATCGGTACCGCCTGGAGCAAGTGTATTCACGCATATATTAAATTGGCCTAGCTCCCGACAAATTGAACGTGTGAACGCCATGATTGCACCTTTCGATGCAACATAGTGTGGATTACTATCATTAACCCTATTTGAGGTTCTCAACATTGTGGTAGAACCCACATTAATAATTTTCCCATACATCTGCTCACGCATGTACGGAAACACAGCGCGTGTACACAGGTACGTCCCTCGTGCATTAACATTGAACACACGATCCCACCATTCAGGGTCAACATCCATTAGTGACGGACCCGTAATGTTCTGCATTAATCCTGCATTGTTCAATAATCCGTCTATTTTCCCAAATTTCTCATACGCCCTAAGCGCTAAGTTTTCGGTTTGTTGCACATCAGTAACGTCAGTAGCTAAAGATATAACTTCTGCCCCTTCAGCCTTGCAAAGTTCTTCAGTCTCTTTGCAATCTCTCACATCAGTTACAACTAATTTAGCTCCCTCTTGGGCTAACCTAATTGCATAAGCCTGACCAAGGTGCCTTGCCGCCCCAGTAATGATTATTACTTTATCCTTTAATTTCATAGTTACCCCACAATTACCATATGAACTTCTCCCGGACCGTGAACCCCAACAGTTAAGGTTTGCTCTATGTCTGCAGTACGTGAGGGACCTGATATGAAATTATAATAGTTCGGTCCATGGCTCCTAGATTCCATTCTTTTGAGTCTGGTAATCGCAAAAAAATCGTCCAAATTTTCTAATATTTGCTCTGTCTCAACCAGCAATATCAAAACAGAAGGAGCCAGTGAGGTCAGTCGAGCTACTCCTTTACGCGGAATAACAGCACAGCTTGCTGTTTCTGCTATAGCATATCCAACACCCGTTACGCCCATTTCAGACTTGAACGCAATGCTTTTTAATTGGCCTCTGCGGCGGGTACGGCTTGAAGCTAAAATTGTTGGAGGTGCTCCAACCGATCTCAAGCTTTTATCTACGTCTATCTTCTTAAAAATTTCTTCAGATGACCGAATAACGTTCTTTACTTTATGAGAACGTGCTACACGGGCAATAGTTGCTGCAGCATCCTCATAACTTTCAACCCTATGCACGTTCCAAGAGGCAAATGAAGCATTCTCCATTAAGCGGTTAATATTTGTAAGCATACGAGCATCATTTCTGGCAACGATGGTCCGCACTTTTTCTCTTTGCCGCGCAATATTAGATTTTAGCGGAGGGTGATCAGGAGCATGCAGGATAGGATGAGTTCTACCCAAGGCTTCTCTCACCTTTTTTAGAAACGCTGATTTATTAGGATGTTCTGGTGGAATATATGGCACAGCTACTGATTCCTATTACCGTTATTTCCAGATAAACCGCTTTTCCATATATCCCCAAAAGATTTGGGAGCCAATGCAGGGAAATCTCGAGAATTTGTCCATCCACTGACCATTGGAGCCCTTAATTTCTTGATTTTGCCGTTACGGCTAATTGGCTTAAGAAAAATTCTTGCTAATTTCACTCTGCGTTCAAGAGACTTCCGGTTACGTACGGTCTTATGCCATTGCCCAATAAACAGCCTTTCCATCCATGCAGAGCCTCTTTCAGACGATGAGCCTTCTGCAACTTTATGCCTCAAATGTAGTAATAACTTGGGGATATCGATTTTCACAGGGCATACATCTCTGCATGTCCCACATAAAGTGGAAGCATAGGGCAGATCACTCGCCACTTTCATATTAGTCATTGGGGGTGTGACAATTGCACCAATTGGACCGGAATATACCCAGCCATATGCATGTCCACCAATTTTTTTGTAAACCGGGCAATGATTTAAGCAAGCTCCGCACCTTATACACCGGAGTGCTTCCCTCATCTCTTCGTCTTTTAGCAGGTTCATTCTGCCGTTATCAACTATGACCAGGTGAAATTCCTCGGGTCCGTCTTCGTCACTTTGATTACGAGGTCCGCTTGCAAAGGTGTTATAACTAGTAATCCTTTGGCCTGTGGCTGAGCGTGGCAGAAGCCTAAGAAAAAGGGCCAAGTCTTCAATTGCAGGAACAATTTTCTCCATCCCAGCTAAAACCACATGTACTCGTGGGGCAGAGGTAGTCATCCTTCCGTTACCTTCATTTGTAACCAAACAAACAGTTCCTGTTTCGGCAACAACAAAATTAGCCCCACTAATGCCCATCTCAGCTGTTGCGAATTTCTCTCGTAGCGCGTCACGAGCATATATGCATAATCGTTTTATATCTTGAGTTGGTGCAGTCTTCAGCCAGTCCTGAAAAAGATCAGATACTTCCTCTTTTGTCTTGTGCATAGCTGGAGCAATGATATGAAAAGGAGTTTCTCCTGCTAGCTGAATAATATATTCCCCAAGATCGGTTTCTACAGGTTCAATCCCGGCTTTTTCAAGCACTTCATTAATACCCATCTCTTCAGAAACCATGGATTTACTTTTTATTACTGTTTTGACTTCGTTACGTTTAGCAATATCTAAGACAATTTGGTTAGCTTCGTTCGCATCGTTAGCAAAATGTACATAGCCACCATTTCTACGAACGTTTTTATCAACCAAGTCAAGATAGTAATCCAAGTTTTCAATGGTAGATTGCTTGATACTGGCAGCGCGTGTTCTTAATAGTTCCCAATTCTCTGCACCAATATCTTGGTCAATAATTGAAGAGCGAGCGCTCACAAAATGCTCCATCACATGGTCTAGGGAATGTTGGAGTTTCTCATTTTTAATAGCTTGTTTCGATATTTTCTTAAACTCAGCCGTTTTTACTTGAGCCACACTATTCACCTTCCGCCAATAATTCAGCAATGTGAACTGCTCGAACGTTTAGGTTTTTCCGTTGCATTGCCCCTCGAATCTGCATCAAACATCCACAGTCATTCGCAACTAAGGTACCTGCTCCAGAATCAATTATATTTTTAATTTTTTCTTCCAATATTGCTGCAGATATATCAGGAAATTTTACAGAAAAGAGGCCTCCGAATCCACAACAGGAATCAGAGTCGTGCATTTCTTGAATCTCTACACCATCCACATTTCCTATAAGTTCACGGGGTTCTTTTGAAATCCCCAATTCCCTTAACAGGTGGCATGCGTCATGGTACGTAATTAATCCATATGAAGAAGCCCCAACGTCTGATTGGCCAACTACATTTACAAGAAAATCAGAAAACTCATATGTCTTTTCCGCAATGGCTTTAGCTCGCTCGAGTTGCTCAGGGTCATCTTTAAATAACTCTTGATAATAAATTTTAATCATGCTCGTACAAGAGCCCGATGGAACTACGACGTGTTCTTCGTTTTCAAATAAATCCATGAAATGTTGAGCTACATCCGCAGCATCATTCCTGAACCCACCATTGAACGCAATTTGCCCGCAGCATGTTTGATCCTCGGGGAAGGAAACATCAACACCCTGTCCACGCAAAACTTTTACAACAGCCTCTCCAACTTCAGGGTAAAACTGATCAATAAGGCATGTTACACATAATGCAGCCTTTAATTTTGCTTTGGGCCTATTAGAAAAGCGGCTCCAGCCGCGACGTCGCACCACACGACGAAGGTAACAGATATTCGATAATAATGAAACTATTTGGGCGATATTTTTGTGAAAGGAATTTTGAAATTTGCTTCGAAGCATTTATCGCAAACTGCTGGGGGTACGATGCCCCAACGCATCAACCACCCAAAAGCGAAGCATCCAGCGCAAAATCCGACGAATGCCTCAAGTCCAGCAAATAAAACTAAGACTCCTATAAGAATTTGGCCCACTGAAAACATATCAAAACCATAAGTGAAAATTAAAGCGGCAAGTGAAAACGCCAAGCCAATCAGCTGAGCAAACTGCTTTGGGGGGCCCGCTACGTTCCGTGTTTTTTTTATAATTTTGGGAATAATAATTTTTGTGGCAATCAGGCCCATAGGACTTAATGTGGGACCCGTCAAAACTCGGGCAACAAACCCATAGGTCAAAATAAATAAAAGCCAATGTAGATCGGTAGCAATAATCGTGACACCTAGTATGAAGACCATAGAGGCAACGCTTCTTGCGGCGTACTCATTCACGGGATGCGGGAATGAAAATATAGTCCGTAAAGCAGAATCCGCTTTTATAGGATCTTGGTTCAAAGTGTACCTCTTTTAAAAACTGAGAGGGCCTGACCGGCCCTCTCAGTAAATTATTTTGCTATGCCGCTATCCAAAAAGCGGTGTCCAGATTTCTCGCCCGATCCACTCAAACAAAGCAGCCTCAGGCCAAATCATATATAGAATATTGTCAGCCATTATAAATTGAAACATCGAAACAAATGAAACAGTAATTAGAGCCGCCAAAATTCTCCATGAAAACAGCCAAGTCAGCGTAGCAGGAGGCTGGTAATTTCTAACTTGAGGAAAATATATAAGGCCAAGAACCAATAGCCCTGCAAGCATGGGTGCAGCATCGGTAAAGGTATCCAAATATGGCATATCCTCAATCAAGCCCCAGTTATATGCAATTGTCTCGCCTGTACCAATCAGTGCGATTGCAACGAATGTACCTGATACTGCAGCCACTACTCCTGGCTTTTCGGGGGTTCCGCTCATGAGAAATATTGGCAATAAAGCCGCAAGTAATAGAGCTCCCCAGCGCAAGCCAACGATTCCCGTTGCCAATAGGAAAAGAAGCATCGTCAGACCGACTAGGAGAATAGCTCCTCTTGCACCCGGTAATGTCAAGCTGTGCATACCTAAATCCATAATGTCAGCTTGCCCAGAGTTGCCTCCCCGGATTTTTTCGCGCAAATTGAAGAACAATTGAATGCTCGCCAACAGTATTACTGTTGAGGACATTACAACAGGTAACATTCTTGAAGTTGAACTAAAGCCTGGCCATCCAAACGCCGGAATAGGAACCGAACTGAGAATGAAAGCAGTCCCACCACCAATAGCAAGAAATACAGGGAAATTACGAATATCATTTGTTCCCAAGGTAAGCACTAATTTCAATCCCTTGAAGAAAGAATTCGCTGGGATTAGAGGGGGGGTCCCTGTGCTGCTGTGATCATCCGCAGGCGAGTCGTCATTTTCTCTAATTAACTTCTGTGCTTTAGCCTGATTCTGTCCAGATCGATAGAACATGTATGCCGTAGTTACAGCTATAAATATCAGCCCTACGGTAAGTGGCCTACCCAAAACACCCGTAAACCCGTGGACGTTGACCGCAGACTGGAAATTCAACTCAATTATAGGACCAAGTATCACTCCCAAAAGTAAGGGAGGTCGCGGCCACTGGAATAATTTCATGATGATTCCAATTCCCATAAATACAAACATGATAGGAATTGCCAACCAGTTCGTCATATTGATGACACCGGTTAATATCGAAATAGGAATAACAATACCACCAATAACGGGGTATGGAACTTTGGTTAATTTCGCAAGATGACCAGTAGCTAAAATACCTAAGATGGTAACCATAAAGTTACCGATAGCCAAAGTTATAATTAACAGGATAGTTACATCTGCAAAGCGCCCTAACATCTGGGGACCAGGGGTAACGTCCATTGCAAGCATTGCTATAAGTACAAAGGCCCATGCCAGTCCCCCAGGGACACCTAGAGCAAGTGTAGGTATTGCCTGCCCAGCTTCTTTAGAGTTCTGTGCAGATTCAGCAAATAAAACCCCATCAAGAGAACCTTTACCAAATTGGCTCTTATCTTTTGACCAGAAAATACCAAAAGCATAGGAAAGCCAGTCAATTACTGCGGCACCTACTCCGGGTATGGCACCTAGCAGCACCCCAAAAATTGATTGTCGAATCATTATCGGCCAGCGACTAAGTCCTGCACGAGCACCACGCCATACTTCACCAGTGTTAATCACAGCATCACGTGGAGCAACCGGACGTCGGGCTATAGAAAGGTCAATCATTTCAGGTAGAGCAAAAAGACCTAGTGTGGTAGCAATCAACGGTAACCCAGACCACAAGCTAGGTTGCTGGAAAACAAATCGAACATCCCCAGTAATTGGGTTTATTCCGACCGTTCCGAAAAGCACTCCTAATGCACCTGCGGCCAGCCCTTTAACCATTGCTCCAGAACTAAGGGCGGAGACCATAGCTATTCCGAAAAATGCCATCGCCGCAATTTCGGGAAATCCAAAGGAAAGAACGAAAGGCTTAATGATAGGTACGAGAATAGCAAGTACCACTGCTCCGATTATTCCGCCTAATGCAGAAACTGCATATATTGCACCAAGAGTATGTGCCGCCTTACCTTGCCTAGCTAACTGATGCCCCTCTAAGAAGGTCACCTGAGTAGCTGCTCCAGGTTGTCCTAATAACACAGCAGGGATTGAGTCCAAAGTATTGTTCACGCCTGTCATAGAGGCAAGCATCACTAATCCAATAGCAGCTCTTTCACCGCGGAAAAAATCCACAATGAAAGGAATAGAGAGTGCCATAATTAGTACGCCTGAAGCGCCAGGGATAATACCGGTAACTGCCGCAACCAGCACAGCTCCCGTAACTGCAATCCAATAAACTGGATCCGTCAGGCTTCCAAATGCCTGGCCTACCTCATGAGCCCATTCGCCTTCCAAGAGACATCACCTCTCGCGCAGCAGCGCCACACTTACTATGTGCCAAGATACTCATAATAAATTTATTAATCAACATTATTATGTGCCGAAGGGGCATCAATTTTGATGCCCCTTCGCTAATTCGTACTTATTCCTCTCTTATTAGAGGTCTATTTCACGTATTTCGCATGAACAGCTTCGATGATTTTATCTACATCATCTTTCTTGTCCAAAAATGCTTGAGTAGTTTCAATAAGCTGCTGTTGAGCGGCTTCACCACCCGAGAAGTTATTCTTAATTCCTGTAAATCCTTGCATGTCTGAAGCAAATTTTTCGTCATTCATCGCATCAGCAAGAGCATTCCTTAATGCATTCGCAACGCCCTTTTCCATACCCGGAGGTCCAACTACGTTCTTTGCTGCGTAAATCTGAGGTCCACGGAATGCGTTGTAGATAGCAGTTTGAGCTTCGTCCAAATGCGCATCAGCAACGTTCGGGCAATGGAAATCCATCTGTCCATTGTTACCTAAATCAAATCCGGGAACTGACATGTCAGCGAATGGTCGAATAAATCCATTTGGAAGCCAATCTGGCCTCGTGCGAGGGAACTGGTCCCATAAGGTACCTGATAACCAGGAATTAACATCACCACGTTCCATCATCAAGTACTGTTCAGCAGAACCTGCTGCTGCAACGTTTCTAATCTCTAATGGAACATTGAATTCATCAGCAAGCCACCCCAAAACACCGTAAGAACCGAGGTCAGCTGGTGTTGGTGCGCTCTGGCCAATAGTTAAAGTCTCTGAGCCGCCCCATGCCGATTCAAAACAATCATATCCCATCTCGCCGTTAATAACCCAAAGCCCTTCTCTACCGGAAGTAACACCAATCATGGTTACTTCACGCATATCAAATTGGGCACCAGGTGCGGTCATGTCAAAAATACCGGGTGTTGCTTCTACAGCCAGAGTAAGACCATCAGGCTTGGAATTCCAAACGAAGTTTCGTTCGGTCAAAACTGGAGTCATATTCGTAACTACGATTCGTGGTTTCCCTGGAATGAATTCCGGCCAAGCTTTAGACATGTATCTTGCTTGAGCGTCAGTTCCACCGCCTGGGTTAAATCCAACCATTATGCGAATCGTCTTACCTTTGAAATAAGCTTCTGCATCAAACTCTGGCTCTTTAGGAGCAGGAGTAGGAGTGGCAGTAGGATCTGGAGTAACCCCAGGTTTTGGGGTTGCCGTAGGTGCAGGCACAGGGGTTGCTGTAGCTGCAGGCTTAGGTGTTGGGGTTGGATCATCCCCTCCACATGCAATTAACACGAGAGCAAGCACGAGGCTCATCACGCCAACGGCTGCTAACTTTTTACCTATCCTTAACATCGTTTCCTCCCAACCTCATTTGGACAAGGCAGTATTAGACGTAGCTAATGCGCTATGTCGAGGCGTTACCCTATCGGGCGCGGCTCCTAGTGTCAATTTTTTTTAAGCCTAATTTAAAAATTACTCCGAAATTGGCAATGAACACAAAACGAGCCGCTAACAATAGCGGCTCGTTTTATTAAAACTACTTAAGTCTACTTAACGTATTTATCAAAAGCGGCTTTAGATATGTCATCAATCTTACTAGCATTATCTATAAATGCTTGTGTAGTTTCCCTCAATTCTTTTTGAGCCTGTGCTCCAGGCGTAAAGTTATTTGGAATACCTGTAAATCGTGTTTGATCAGCAGCATATTCCTCGTCAGCCATAGCTGCACTCAAAGCGTCTCGCAGGGCTTTCAGCGGGCCTTCAGCCATGTTTGGTGGGCCAATGATGTTCTTAGATGCATAAGTCCGTGGACCTGTAATTGCCAACCAAGTTGGTAATTGATCATCCTTATCAAAGAAGCTCTCTACTTTGGCACAATCATATGGACCTTCAGCATTCGATCCAAGTTCAAAACCAGGGAAGGACATGTCTGCGAATGGTTTTAAGAATCCACTCTCGATCCAACCTGGTCGTGTAATAGGTAGCTGATTCCAAACTGTTGACGAAGTCCAGCTATTAACATCGCCTCTCTCTAGCATTAGGTATTGCTCAGCGGATCCTGCGGCGGCAACATTCTTAATTTCCAAAGGAATATTAAATTGGTCTGCCATCCATGGGATTGCGACAACGGAACCAAGATCAGCAGGGGTAGGAGCAGACGTTCCAACAGTCAATGTAGGTCCTGTCGAATTGAACGCTGTCTCTAAACAGCCATAGCCTGTACTTCCAAGGGTCATCCAGAATTGGTCTTTACCTGAGGTAACACCAATCATTGAAACCTCTCGCATATCAAACTCAGCACTAGGTATGTTCATATCGTAGATACCTGCGGTTGCCTCTACTGAAAGGGTCAAGCCATCAGGCTTTGAATTCCAAACGAAATTACGCTGAGTTACGTCAGGAGTCATATTCGTAACAACGATGCGGGGCTTACCAGGTATGTATTTCGGCCAAGCTCGGGACATAAATCTTGCTTGTGCGTCAGTGCCACCACCAGGGTTGTAGCCAACCATCATACGAATAGTTTTGCCTTTAAAATACCCTTCTGCATCAAATGTAGGTGCAGGTTTTGGCGTAGCTGTAGGAGCTGGGGTAACACCTGGTTTTGGCGTTGCCGTAGGAGCCGGAACTGGTGTTGCAGTAGGTGCAGCAGCAGCAGACGCAGCCGGTTTCGGCGTAGGTGTGGGATCATCCCCACAAGCTACGACTACTATCCCTAGAGTCAATGCCATAACTGCAAATAGCAATATACTTCGAACATTCTTCATGGACGTACGACCTCCCTAACATAATTATCCGTGTGATCCATACTAGCTGATTAAGTGCAATCAAACTTATTGAGCTACCCTAACGCGTGTGTAGGCTCACGTCAATTTAATATTCCCATAATCATTTATGAACATATTATTCCATCTTGTTATACCCTCTACAATACCTATAAGGAGGGATTATGGGAAAGAGGCAAACAATTCACATTCCAGGGGTCGAACACAACGCTCCGATACCCTACGGTGCCCGAGTGGGAAATATAATTTACAGCTCTGCTATACAGGGCATTAACGCAGACACCGGTGAACTCTCGGACGACGTATATGAACAAGCACGGCAATGTTTTCGAAATATGCTGACTTTTTTACAATATGCCGGGGCAACTTCAAATGACATAGTGAGGCTAACTTGCTTTTTGTCTGATTTAAAAGATAGGCCGGCATTGAATGAGCCTTGGTTATCACTCTTCCCAGATCCTGACGATAGACCTGCTAGGCATACTTCAAAGTATGATCCTCCTCCAGGAGGGATGAAAGTTCAAATAGAAGTAATAGCAGTCGTTGACAATTAGTAAATATCAAGCGTGAAACGAGGATTCGGGACACCTTCTGTTTTATAATCTAGAATTGAATTTGCTAAGGAATGCGCAACTATTTCTTCAATAATTAAAACCGTATTACCTTCAAATGCGTAGGCAATATCTGCGGCGCCCCTTTGGTCTATTACTATTCCCCAGTCACCTTGGCCTGTCCACACTGGAGGTACAGCCAAGCGTAAAATTTGCCCTGGCTCAAGTTTTTGCGCTTGCGAAACGACTTTGAGCTGCAATTTAGCTTCGGAAGTTACTTCTAACATTTATTCTTTTACCACCAGTACACCATCTTCATAATCGAGCAATTTCCCTGACATCTCCATGCTAGCTTCAGCGCACAATACAAATCTGGGGCCAACATAGTCAGGTCCAGGCATACGATTACGTGCCTCTTCAGGCGCATCCTCAGTAGCAATGGCTGCACCTGGTGAAATGATCACCACACATATGTTGGAATCGCGTACCTCTTCAGCATGGAACTTCGTGAATGTAATTAGAGAGTCTTTGGCTGTTGCATAGGCTAGAGCACCCGGAGGAGTCACGCCTCCCCCGCCATGCAAATTTATTATGTGCCCGCTTCTTTTTTCCCGCATATAGGGGACAGTATGCTTAGAAACTAAAAATGTCCCTCGAAGAGCAACTCCTAGGACAGTATCCCAGAAAAATGAAGTATCCATGTCTTCGACTTTAGGCCAGCGCTCCTTATCTTTCCACATAAAATGTGGTACTACTGCAGCGTCGTTTACAAGAATATCGATCGACCCAAAAGTTTCATACACATACTCGGTCATTGCTTGAACCGAACTTTCATTAGTTACATCTGTGGGAATAGCCAATGACTTGACTCCTTTTTCCCCTAGTTCGCCAGACGTTCGTAAAAGGCGCTGCTCATCAATGTCAGCTATCGCGACATTGGCTCCCTGGTCAGCAAATGAGTGAGCAATAAAACGCCCTATCCCTTTTGCTCCCCCTGTCACAATTACGGATTTTCCTGCAACCATAATATTCACCATGCATTGGTATTAAAAAATGGACTCGTTTGACAAGCCTACAACGGCACCATAACTTGGTGCGTACCTGAAATCATAGTAGACAGGAGCATAGGAGGCAAAATGCTAGAAGGTAAGGTTGCGATCGTATCAGGAGCCGGTCCGAATATAGGAAGGGAAATTGCAGCAACGCTAGCTTCAGAGGGAGCAAGTGTAGTCTGTATGGACCTCAATGCAGAATCTGCAGCTAATTCAGCGCAAGAGCTAGAGAAAAAAGGATTTAATGCCATTGCTATTCAGGCTGACATTACAAAGCCCGATGACATGGCAAACATGATTACAAAAACTTTAGATGCATTTGGGCGAATCGATATTTTAATCAACAATGCCGCTATCACCAGTTCTCCAGGTTTATTGACAGAAAATATTGAGACCTTTCGTAAGGTGGTAGACGTAATCCTTGCAGGGACTTTCAACTGTACGCAGCACGTAGCACAGCAAATGGTCAGTCAAGGGACTGGTGGAGCAATAGTCAATATTGCCTCAACTTCTGGGCATAGGGGCAAATCTGGTGCAATCGCTTATCAATCAGCAAAAGCAGGCATCCTTAACTTTACACGCGCGTGCGCAGTGGAGCTCGCACCTCATAACATTCGAGTAAATTCGGTTACACCAACGCAAACAGGAATGCCAGTAGGGGGAAAACCCATACGAAGCACAAATGAAAAACCGAAAAGCGTACCACGAGGAAGGTGGGGTGAACCAAGTGATCAGGCACAGGCAATTTTGTTCTTGGCCTCTGATAAAGCTGATTTCATAACTGGCGCAGACTTGCCAGTGGACGGTGGGAATTTAGCGGTAAGAATTTCAGGGTAGGAGAATTACATCATTAATAAAAATTCTAATGTGGTTATCATCGGTGGAGGAATTACCGGAGTCGGAATTGCATATTTTCTAGCCCAAAATGGGGTGAAAAGTACTGTCATAGAACGCGATTCTATTGCCAGTCATGCATCAGGTTTCGCCTATGGAGGACTTTCCGGCGGTATCCCAAATGGCCCAAATATAAATACACCGATCATTGACTATAGTATGAGCCTATTCCCCTCTCTAGTGGATGAATTGCAAACCCAAACAGGCATAGACCTTCAATTTCGCAAAAGAGATTTACTACGATTGGCCCTGTCACAAAATGACATAGATGACTTAACTAAACATTCGAATTGGCAAAAAGAGCAAGAAAATTACAAAGTATCTTGGCTCAATGAATACGAAGCTAAGGCGCTGGAGCCTCGCATAACTGATGAAACTATTGGAGCTCTGCATGTTGAAGGTTCCTTTGACGTAGAGCCTTATCGCCTAACCCTAGCTCTTGCCCAAGCAAGCGAAAAGCTTGGGGCCACTATAAAATCTGGAAACGTCACGGCCATCCTTCAGGAGAACCATAAAATATTAGGAGTTAGAACCGACAAGGATTTTATAGCGTGTGAAAACGTTATTGTTGCCATGGGCCCGTGGAGTATTAACGCTCAATCATGGCTTAATGTAAATATCCCGATCAAGCCTTTAAAAGGACAAATTATCCGCCTTCGATCAGATGATAAGCCTTTCGAATTTAGTATTGGTCATGGTAAAAATTATGCGATGACAAAACCATCAGATCAATTGGTTTGGTGTGGCACAACAGAAGAAGATGCTGAATTTGAGGAAGGCACTACTATAGCCGCTCGCGATCAAATTATTGACTCAAGTCTACGAATGCTACCTTGCCTAGAAAATGCAGAATTAATATTACAAACGGCGTGCCTCAGGCCCATAACCCCTGATAATGGCATCATCTTAGGTCAATTCCAAGAAATTCAAGGCGCTTACATTGCTACTGGTGGGGGGAGGCAAGGAATCATGATGGGACCTGGAATATCAAAATTACTTGCTGATCTAATTGCGTTTGGTACTCACGAAATAGGGATTGATCAGTTTAGCCCTAATCGTTTTACCCAATGAGTTTAAAGGCAATGATCGCAAACTTTTTGACAGAGAACCTTAGCGGTGCTAGGTTCATCTTATAAGCTGTAACGTATCGGAGGTTATATGCCAGTAATCGATTCTGATGCACATGTTGTGGAAACTGAACAGACATGGGATTACATGGATCCCGGAGATGAGAAATACCGTCCTACGATCGTAGATTCTCCGAATGGAGACGGTGTTAAGTATTGGAAAATTGATGGCGAAATTAGGGCGCGAGCAAGAGGCCCTGTAGCTGCCGCGGGCATTTCAGAAAAAGTAAAGCGTAATATGGTAACTGACGATGCTAAGCGATATATGGAAGACATCCCTGGCAGAATTGCCCATATGGACGAGCTCGGAATCGATGTGCAAGTCCTTTACCCTACTCTTTATATTGGCAGAATGTGCGATAGCCCCGAGGCTCAGTTGGCATTGGCTAAGAGCTACAATAGGTGGCTCGCAGACATCTGGAAAGAATCTAACGGACGTTTACGATGGACTTGCATACTCCCCCTAGACTCGATGGATGAAGCCATTGACCAGCTCCGCTGGTCAGCTAACCACGGGGCATGTGGTGTGACTATGCGCTCTATTGAAGACGAAAGGCTTCTGATTGATGAGTATTTCTACCCAATATACGAAGAGGCTTCAAATCTAAATATACCAATCACTGTACATATTGGTAATTCCAATTCTTACATACGGGGACTTATGGCTAAGGATGGTATTGGAGGCACTTTCAGCGGTTTACGACTAATGTCAGTAGCGAGCTTCCATCAATTAATAACCACGAGTACACCTAAGAAATTCCCTAATCTACGATGGGGGTTCATTGAAGCAAGTTCTCAATGGTTACCTTATGCAGTTCATGATCTCAGGAGACGCCTTGAAACTAGAGGGCGTGATCTGGAAGAGGACGTTCTTGGAGCTTATAACATTTGGGTCACAGCACAGACTGATGACAATTTGCCTGATGTACTTAACTATGTAAGCGATCGGCACATTCTGATTGGGACTGACTATGGACATCAGGATCAATCAAGTGAAATAGAAGCAATCAGGATCATGAAAGAAGACGGGGGGCTGAAGCCCAGTACTGTAGATAACATACTCGGTTCCAATGCAACTAAATTTTATGCGATAAACCTATAACCTTAAAATAACGGAGGGCTAAATGTTAACCTCAGAAGAAAATCAACTACTTACGCAGGTTGGCCCGGGAACACCCTGCGGGGAGTTGCTGCGCAGGTATTGGCACCCTATATCCGTTGCTACTGAAATTAATGAAGAAAACCCTACCAAGTTTGTGAGAGTCCTTGGTGAAGATCTTGTAATTTTCAAAGACAAATCTGGGAATTGGGGCCTACTGGCAGATAAATGCTCCCATAGAAACGCTTCGCTAGTTTACGGTCGTGTAGAAGAACGAGGCATTTCATGCGCCTATCACGGGTGGCTCTACGACTGTGCAGGAAAAATTCTAGAGACCCCGCCTGAGAAAAACGATGCTATTTTAAATACCGTGAAACAGACTGCGTACCCGGTTCAAGTCTATTTGAATCTTGTATGGGCATATTTAGGCCCGCAACCGGTACCACCTATGACACGCTTTGATACATTGTTCCGACCAGATGGGAATAGGTTAATAAGAGTCCATCCCCAACTAGACTGCAATTGGTTTCAGGCTATGGAAAACTCAATGGATCCAGCGCATCTTCAAATACTCCATCAAGAATATATTGGCAGGGGTCGCAACCCTGTAAACACAACTCGGGGGTTTACTGACGATGTAGAAACATTTGATTTTTATTCAACTGATTATGGGTTAATGAAGAAACGAACTTACAAAAATGGAGTCGTTGACGAACATCCAGTGCTTTTCCCGACAATTTTACGCCAAGGTCCGAGCACTCAATTTCGCACTCCTATAGACGATACGCATACCATGCATATACACGTCAATTTCACTTTGACGGAAGATGGCTCAGAACCCGCCGAGGCATTCGATCCTCCTATTCAATATATGGAAGCATATAAGGAGCCTGCAGAAGCCCTTTACCCTTTTGCCAAATTCACTCTCCAGCATGTTATCCCGCAAGATCACATGGCATGGGAGACTCAAGGCCAAATTGCAGACAGGACCAATGAGCATCTCAGTTACTCTGATCGAGGTGTAGTATTACTGCGCCGCATCCTTAAAGAGCAGATCGAAAAAGTTCAAAATGGAAATGATCCAATGGGCGTATTTCGCGATTCAAATCACGCAATTATTGATACGAAAATTGATGAGGATTTTTGGAAAGGCCGAACCAGTAGTACTGTTGCCGTTACCGAAACTAAGAAATAATTTTATTTTATTTCAGGCTTATATGGTTCAGGGATTTCAAGTTCAAAAGAATTGATGAAAAGCGAATTGGTAATGTACTGGCCAGTAAGCGCCATCAAGTCAATCAGATTTTGAATACCTAACAATTTCATCGCCGCATCAAACAGTTCATCCTTAGCAGCATGTTCCAATACAATTGCACGTGTAAATTCAATAACTGTTCGATAATCATCTGGAGTCTCTGCAGGAAGTGCTTTTTGATCATAAATCGCGTCAACAAGGGATTGGCTTGCGCCTCCACCTAGCGCTAATTGAACATGTGCACTCCAGACATACTCGCAGTCCATAGATCTAGCAGTCACCAGTATGGCAAGCTCCTGGAGTACCTGCGGAAACCTCAATTCCCACCTGACATAATTACTTAGAGGTCTGCGCCTAAGCGCCATTTCAGGGCTTATTGCAGCTACAGAACCAGGGCCAATAGGAACATTCCCTCCGCTATCAGCGATAAGTTCATCAAAAGCTGAGCGTAGTTTCTCTGGGATCATTCCTCTATTAATTTCAGGTAACCTACTCATAATCCGCTTTGTTCGCCACGTTTTTCTTTCTCATGCAGTTCCTCATGAGCCCTGAGGGTAGTTGGTCTGATATCACGCCCTCGTTCAGCGCTCATCTCTATGCTTTTAAGCCATTTAACATTGGCACACTGGTCCACTACGTCAGTACCACACGCTGCCGGATCAGGTATTAAAAATCGTATGGGCCCGCCTTTTTCTACAGGTAAGGGACCTCCATCAAGGCCATACCAGACAATTGCCTGATCAAGGACTGCATCAAGAGGAATACTTGCAGCAAAGTCTCCTTCTGCTTCTAAAGTAATGTACTGCACATCTTTTTTTGGCTCCACGACGGCCATAATTGCAGACAATTTCACGCCTACCCCTTCCCTACCAGCTGCAAGCGTTGAAACATCTTTTATCTGGTCCGGCAGCAAAGCTAAATCAGAATAGCCAAATTCTTTAGGCTTATTTACTAACCCTGTAATAATTATCTTTCCCGACATTTCATTCCTTTGAATCGGCATAGTACCAATCATTAGATACTCGTACTGCAACCATTTCACCAGTAGCTGTTTCAATACCTCCTGAAACTAACGAGCAATGAATCAAGGCTTTTCTTTCCCCCAACTCCGTAACGTTCGCTGTCATCGTAAGAGGCTGGTCAATAGGTGTAGGCTTTTTGTAAGTGATTTTTAGTGACGCAGTAACGTACCAAATTATGTCACCCTCACCAACCTCTCGACCTTCTTTTTTGTAAGTTTCAGCAATTGCAGTAAATATACTATGGCAATCAATCACGCTAGCTATAGTCCCGCCGTAAACTATATGCTTTGGACCTGCAGCAAATTCAAGCCTAGGGGTCCAAGTGCATGTAGCTTTATCCCCATCCCAAAAACTTCTAATTTTCAAGCCATCTTCAACCTCTGGGCCGCAACCCCAGCAGTGATTACCTGGCAATAAATCTTGAAACGCATAACTCAATTTAGGTACCTCAATGGACGAATAATAGAAATATAAGGGTAAAATCAGCCGTTAGCGTAAACGCTATCTGCGTGACGTCCATCCTGTTGTCGGTCACGTAAGGCCTCAAAATTAATTCGCTGGTTTTTCATATTAGGATCTGTAGAAAAATTCCGCATTATTTCTAAAGGCTCTTCGCTAATAGACTCAAACCAATAGCCCACGCCTTTAGGTATGAATAAAGCATCCTTAGGGCCTAGGTCAACTGACTTTCCGTCCTTGCCGTAAAATCGAGCTTTGCCTGAAAGGACAAACCAAACTGCATCTTGGCCAGAATGTGCATGTAAGTTGGTCTCACCCCCGTCCTTACTGACCACTTGGATAGCAACTCCCAAGATTTCGCTGTTAACTAATTGTGTATTCGATTTAGGCAAGCTTCCCAAATCAGGTGTTTCGTAACGTATTACTTCCATTTCCCCAATATTTTCTCGCTCTACAGACATATTTCACCCCTTAATGCCGGTTATGGCATACCATACTCCCAAATTCAAATTTTGGATAAGGTTTATAGCTATGCCAATATCGACAGATCTCAAAATAGGATTCTTAAAGCCAGGCACCGGTAGATCTCATTATGACGAATTTGCAGCAATGATCCCAGAAGGGATCAATTTAGACATGCAAGAACTAGGAGTAATGCAATCTTCATTAACTGATTTTGCAGCAAGAGCTGACGCCATAATTAATAGAGCGGTGACGTTAACTGCGCAAAGCAATTGGCAGGGAATTATCATTCCTGGTGCACCCGTTGAAGTTCAAAATCAAGGATTACGAGATCGTTTATCTAGCGTATTGGAAATTCCTTTTGTGACAGCATTGGAGGCAGGGTGCTCCGCTCTTAATGCCTATAATGCCAGAAAAGTTTTACTTCTAACGCCTTTTGATTCACATATGAACTCTCTAATAACGAAGCATTTATCTGAAGCAGAAACAGGAATAGAATTCGAATTAGCAGATCTTGGGTTCTCAAGCGAACAAGACGCAATAGATTTGAACCATGAAATTGTATATGAAATAACCAAAAAAGCAGTGGCTAAATCTAGTAGGATTGACGCCTTATATTTCCAAGGAGCTGTTCTAAGTCCATTACAAGTAATAGATGAAATGGAAGCCGAATTTTCAATACCAGTTATCTCTAGTAATCCAGCCATGCTTTGGGCAATCGTATCAAAACTTGGGCATGAATTTAGAATTGAAGGTAAAGGGAAATTAGTGCGAGAATGGCCAGTGTTTGGTCGGAGATAATATGCGATTGGGAATAGCACTTCCGTTAAATTTTGATACCGAACCTACCAATGATGTTTTTTCCAAAGGTGCTTCACTTGCTGAAACCCATGGATTCGACAGTGTTTGGTTTTTTGATTCTTTAGGTCGAAAAAGACTCTCTTTTGATCCTTTGATAGGAGCTTCTGTCGCAGCTGCCGCCACACGCCATATCGAAGTTGGAATTGGTATTCTCCAGATACCGATACGTAATCCATATGAATTAGCGAATCGTGTTCTCACCGCGCATTTAATTTGCGAGGGCAGGCTTACTCTTGGAGTTGGTTCAGGCTCTACCCGCATAGACTTTGAGGCAGTTGGTAAAAATTTTAATGAACGGATGAGCTTGCTTAGAGATGGACTTGAAATTATGAAAAAGCTTTGGCGTGGTGAAGAGGTCAACGGCATCGATCTTTGTCCAGCATCTGTAACCTTGGGGGGACCTTCAATTGTGATAGGTAGTTGGGCTGGACCTAAATGGATTACCTCAGCAGCAGGCAATTACGATGGTTGGATAGCATCAGCCTATTTTTCAGGATTTGATACGTTAAAAAATGGCATCAAACAATATAAAGAGGCGGGAGGAAAACGAGCTATAGTTACTAACATTTCGTTAGCTTTTGATAGTCGGTCAGAGCCTCTCCAAGATTCAGATAATTCATTCCACTTAATGTGTGAGCCTGAAATTGCGTCTGAGCGACTCGAAAAATTAAAAAATATAGGATTTGATGATGCTATTGTGGTATACCGAGGTAGTGATCCCATTGACCTAAAAAAAATCAGGTCCTTAGTAGGAAAGTGAGAGAATGAATATGTCAGAACATCATCATGAACACACTGAGCCACCTTCTTCCACCGAGCTACGTGTCAAATCAATCGAATCTTTGCTTGTCGAAAAAGGTTTGGCCAAGTCAGAGACTATTGACATGATCATTGATACCTATGAAACCAAAATTGGCCCATCTGTGGGTAAGGCAATTGTTGCCAAGGCATGGGTTGATCCTCAATTCAAGGCAGATCTTATTAATGACCCTCACTCTGCTCTCTCTGGATTTGCAGAAATTGGAGCACAAGGTGAGCAGATTCGAATCTTGGAAAACACGGATCAAGTACATAATTTAGTTGTGTGTACTCTGTGTTCATGTTACCCATGGCCAATTCTTGGTTTACCTCCAGTATGGTATAAATCGGCGCCTTATCGGTCACGTGCTGTAGCAGACCCTCGAGGGGTGCTAGCGCAATTCGGCACTAATATTCCTGAAAACGTAGAAATTCGTGTTTGGGATTCCACCTCTGAAATGAGATTCCTGGTTTTGCCCCAGAGACCGGAAGGAACAGAGGATTGGCCTGAAGAAAAATTAATTAGTCTTGTCTCAAGGAATTCAATGATAGGGGTTGAGAAGGTAAATTTGCAGACTGAAGAGTTGATCCATGAATAGCGTACATGATTTAGGGGGAAGCGAAGGGTTTGGGTCCATTCATCCTGAACCAGAAGATATTGAGCCAATTTTCCACAATTGGTGGGAGGGAAGAGTTTACGCATTAGTCCGAATGTTAGGTTTATTTGGTCTATGGAATATAGATATGTCACGGCATGCTAGAGAAAGGCTTCACCCAGTAGACTACCTACGTAATTCTTATTATGAAAATTGGCTCGCAGGTTTAGAGACTCAGTTGTTCGAATCTGGCTTGGTGACTATGGAGGAATTATTAGAAGGTATTGCCAAGGGACCTGCACCAAAAGAATTACGCGAACGTGTCCTGCTACCGTCTGATGTAAAAAATACGCCATTGGTAAGAATGAGCTACTTCCGGGATACAGACGCGATTCCAAAATTCAAAGTAGGTGATGCCGTGAGAGCAATAAACCAGCATCCTACATCGCATACCCGTGAACCAAGGTATGTGAGAGGGCATTCAGGGGTAGTCCATGAACACTACGGAGCGCAGGTTTTCCCTGATTTAAGCGTTAAGGGCGTTGACGAAGGCCATCATCTTTATAGCGTACGTTTTGAAGCATCCGAACTATGGGGGGCAGATGGTGCATCTAATACAGCCGTCTACGTAGATTTATGGGAAGATTACCTTGAAAAATCTACCTAATAAGCAAGTAGCGATGGCAGACATAGATGAGTTAGCACTGATACCTAGAGATGATTCAGGTCCTGTCTTTTCTGAGCCTTGGGAAGCTTCGGCTTTTGCACTTGCTGTTCAACTTTCCTCTGAAAAGCATTTCACTTGGCAGGAATGGGCAACAACGCTAGCTGAAGAAATAAAGCATGCCAATTTATCAGCAGATCCAAACATAAGAGAAAATTATTACGTGCACTGGCTACGGGCACTAGAACGCCTATGTATTACTAAAGGGCTAATAAGTGAAAGTGAAATAGATCTTCGCCAAGAAGACTGGCGGAGGGCCTACCTAAACACCGAGCATGGCCAACCTGTGCATCTTAAAGCTGCATACACGGAAGCGAAGTCTTTCCCGCATCACTCACAACAGCTATAGTCCGAAGCGAAGATTAATGGATGGAGAATAATGAAATGACTCAGAATGTCGGGTTTGTTGGGTTAGGTACTATGGGAAAGCCTATGGCTTTAAACCTGCTAAAAGCGGGTTATCAACTTACCGTTTTTGATGTCGACGGAAGTGCAGTGGAATCTTTAGTGGCAGAGGGAGCTAAAGCAGAAACCAGTGCCAAAAATGTTGCTGAGAATTCTGAAGTGATTGTTTCAATGCTCCCAGCGTCGCAGCATTCTTTAGCTGCAGCATTCGGACCCGATGGCTACATATCAGGGCTGAAAAATGGAGCCACGATCATCGACATGAGTACTATCGATCCTGACACTACGCGCCAGATTGCACAGGGAGTAACAGAGGCTGGTGGCAAAATGCTCGATGCGCCTGTAAGCGGTTCATCTGCCTGGGCAACTGCGGGAACGCTGACAATTATGGTTGGTGGGAGTAAAGACGTTCTAGATGAGCATCATTCATTATTGAGCTGCATGGGGACAAATATTATCCACTGTGGCGATATAGGAATGGGAGAGACCGTCAAGCTTGCTAATAATCTTGTTGCTGGGGTTTCAATGGTTGCAGTGACAGAGGCATTTGCACTTGGCATATCTAAAGGTGCTGACCCAAAAATACTTTTCGAAGTGATGTCGAAGGCATCAGGAAATTGCTGGACGCTTCAAACGCGATGCCCAGCTCCGGATGTCATTGAAGATAGCCCGGTAAATAACGGATTCGCTCCTGGATTCATGACTGATCTCATGTATAAAGATCTAGGATTAGCACTATCCGCTGCAAGTCAGGAAAAATTGCCCCTCGCACTTACTGCTATAGCTCACGAACAATATGGCGCTACTAGTAGACAGGGCTTCGGTAGGTTAGATTTTTCTGCGGTCGCAAAATTATTAGAAACACATAAACACGAGTAACGGAGATTAGTATGGCTACCCAAACTGAAGAGCTTAAGCTTGTACCAATGCATGTTGGAGGCGAAGAAATTCTTGCTAAAGCAGGTGACACCATCGTGGTGGGAAACCCTGCTTTCCGTGGGCTCCCACTTGCTTTAGTGCCAAGGTCATATCAAGAAGATGTAGACCATGCGGTTCATGTCGCACAGGACGCCTTCCAGAGTTGGAGGAAAGTAGCTCCTCGTGAAAGAGGACGTATTATGCTTCGCATTGCAGATGCTCTGGAATCTGCTGCTGAGGAAATAGCTATTCTGATTTCTACAGAAACCGGTAATGCATTAGCACCGCAATCAAGACCTGAAGCTAACACTACCGCCGAGGTTTTCCGTTATTTTGGAGGAGTTGCAAACGAGCTTAAAGGAGAGACAATTCCCCTAGGGGAAAATCTCCTTGTCTACAACAGACGTGAACCCATTGGCGTTGTTGGCGGAATTATTCCCTGGAATTCACCAGTTCTATTAGGCGCATTGAAAATCGCCATGGCAATTACTGCCGGAAACACTTTAGTCCTCAAGGCTGCGGAAGATGCACCTCTTGCAGTTCTCAAAATGTCCGAAATTTGTAACAATTTTTTGCCTGCAGGTGTTTTGAATGTTCTCACTGGCTATGGTGAAGAGGCCGGCGCAGCACTAGCAGCTCACCCATTAGTAAGAAAGCTTTCGTTCACAGGATCAACTGACGTCGGGAAATTAATTATGCATGCAGCGGCAGACAGAATTGTTCCGGTCTCTCTTGAGCTTGGAGGTAAAAGCCCTGTTGTCGTGTACCCTGACTCCAATGAAGATAGTGTTGTGCAGGGAGTCATATCCGGAATGCGTTTCACCCGTCAAGGGCAATCATGCACAGCGGGGTCGCGTCTTTTCTTACATGAAAGCATTCATGATGACTTTCTAGGTAAGTTAGTGGATAAGCTCAAGGGATTAAAAGTCGGAAACCCACTTGATGAAGCAACTCATATGGGATCAATAATCAATGAAAAGCAATTCAATCGGGTATGCAGTTATATTGAGGATGGATTGGGGCAAGAAGGCTCAGAAATAGTACTTGGGGGGATGCCTCCCTCACATGGTCCGCTTGCAGAAGGCTATTATGTTACTCCTACGGTGATAACGCGTGCTAATAATGATTGGCGAGTTGCACGTGAGGAAATCTTTGGCCCTGTGCTTGTCGTAGTGCCTTGGTCAGATGAAGAAGATGTAATCCGCATGGCAAACGACAGTCATTATGGATTGGCAGCCTATGTCTGGTGCAAAAATATTAAACAAGCTCTCAATGCGGCTCATAAGATTGAATCTGGTTGGGTTCAAGTCAACAGAGGATTAGGGCAATTGCCAGGACATTCCTACGGTGGGTATAAGATGAGTGGAATTGGAAGGGAATTCTCCCTTGAAGGCATGTTAGATAGCTTTACTCAGCGAAAGAGCGTTACAGTAAACTTGGAATAAGAGTGCAATTTAGTCTCATTAATATAGGTGCAAAATGTTTGGTTCATTTAGCAGAAGTTTTAAATTATTCAAAGAGAGCTGGAGCGTTTTGCGGCAAGACCCCGAATTAATTTGGCTTACTGTCGCTTCATTCTTTTCCGTAGGGTTGATAATCGTAGTATTCACGGGGATAGGATTCAGCAGCAATATGATTGTCGCTGAAGAAGGCTCGGAATCGATTACGTCGGGGGGGATATTTCTTATAGCTTTGATCTATTTTCTCTGTTACTTCTCACAAATCTATTTCCAAGTTGCATTAGTTTCCGCGGTAATGCACCGTATGGATGGCTACGACCCTTCTATTCGATTCGCTATTAACCAAGCAAACCATCGCCTTTTCGCAATACTAGTGTGGACTTTAATTGCAGCAACAGTCGGACTAATAATTAAAGCTATTGAAGAAGGTGCTCGAAGACGTGGTAGCGGCATAGGTGCTTCCATAATAGTGATGATTCTCGGTGCTAGCTGGAATCTACTTGTTTTCTTTGTAATTCCCGTCATAGTTGCCGAAAACAAAACAGGTATTAGTGCGATCAAACAATCAGGAAAAATAATTAAGGAACGCTGGGGTAGCGCAATTATTGGTAACCAAGGCATTGGACTCTTAGTTTTTATTGCTGTGCTTCTGACAGGGGCAGGACCAATCGCATTAGGTGTTTTTGCAATTGACGCAAGTTTCTTACTTGGGGCTTTACTCATTCTGCTAGGTATTCTGTCAGGCATGACTGTCGCTGCCATAGGCTCGACACTTAGCTCAACATACCGTGCAGTCCTATATCGATATGCGACCGCCGGTGAAATAGGGCAATACCATAAAGAAATACTTGATTCTGCGTTTCGACCATCAAGTGATCTGCGCCAACACCAATAGGAATGTGTTAACTGGTGAAAAATAATCTGATTCTCAGCGTTACTGATCAATCGCCTATACGCAGAAACGACACACCTAGGAGCGCCCTTCTAGATACCGTAAAGCTTGCGCAAGCGGTCGAAAATTTAGGCTATTCGCGCTATTGGGTTGCAGAGCATCACAATACAGGAACATACGCTGGAGCAAGCCCTGAAATCCTTATTGGCCAAATTCTAGCGAACACCGAAAAGATAAAAGTGGGGAGTGGTGGGGTGATGCTCTCTCATTATTCTTCTCTGAAAATTGCTGAACAATTTCGAATTTTGGAGTCCTTCTATCCAGGTAGGGTTGATTTAGGAATAGGGCGCGCTCCTGGTAGTGACCAGGCCACCATATTTGCACTCGCATACCCGAAACGACCCGTTGACATTCAAACATTCCCCCAGCAAGTAGCTGACCTAATCGGCTATTTACAAAATAACCTGCAGCCAGATCACCCTTTCGCAAGCATCAAAGCACAGCCTGGTCCTGATCCAGAATCTTCACCTGAAGTATGGCTTTTAGGATCTAGTGATTACTCTGCGAATCTCGCAGCTTATCTAGGACTACCTTTTGCATTTGCAGATTTTTTTGGAAACACGGGTAAGCACGGTCCTGCAGTGACAGAACTTTATCGCAAAAATTTCAGGCCTTCACATCTTTGCTCTGAACCTCGTGTAAATGTGACGGTGCAAGTGGTATGCGCACCAACAGAAGAAGAAGCAAAATTTATCGCTACTAGCAGGAACTTAAACCGAGCTCGCCGCCTTCTAGAAGCTAAGACAGGGCAACGTATCGAAGGTTTATCTTCCCCAGAAGAAGCTTCCAATACCGCGCTTAGCGAAGAAGCTTTGCAGTATATTAATCAATATACCGCTGGGTACTATGACGGTGACCCAACGCAAATCGCAAAAGCTTTACATGACGTTTCAGAGTCCTATGAAACTCAAGATATAGGAATCGTCACGATTGCTTATTATCTGAAGGACAGGATCAAGTCTTACGAACTGATAGCCCATGAATTAGGCCTTACTAACAAAATCAGTCCTCAATTAACTACTACACAGCTGAGTGATTGACACCTGGGCTCGCCACTCTTGAGCTGAGGGATCCTTCAACCCAATCTATAGCTCGTGGTAAAACTACCGCAGCTGAACGTGTGTAGTAAACACCTGAATCATCTACGGAAGATGGCTTTATCCCGTAGTCTCTTAGATTTTTAGCAGCCTGAATCAATCTTTTTCGAGTGCGGATAATCGCCGTATCACTGATCCCAAGATGTTCGCGACTACGATCATAGATAAAACCCATCGTTTCCTGCATTCCCGAATCTTGTGGCCATGTGCCTGGTAAACCAGAAAAACGATCAGTTTTCTGTGCTTCCCAATCAATATTGAAATCATTTTCTATATTGTGCTTAGGCCACCAAGCCCCTTCGGGTTTTGTAAGAGCAGGCAAAAAAGCATCCACTGTAGGGTGCAGACCCTGCTGTCCAGGTCTTGGACCAAAATTTAAATAATCAAGCTGCCCTTCAGTCAAAGGTTCTTTGGGATTGTAGGTAAAGCACAAAGCAAGGACGTGGTGATCATCCATAGGCATATATGAATGACCACTTAGCACGGGGTTCTCACCATAGGGAGGTATCATCGTGTGAAACGGCAGGTAAAAATTAGTTATACGCCAATAGAATGAGTCTTCCTCCGCATTTCTCCTTGCGCCGATTAGCACTCCATAATCTGTGTCTAATGTCTCAAAGCGTGGGTGCTTATCGCGCATCTTATAGATCATTCCTTGCTGGTTGTTAGGCAAAGAAATTTGTGCCTTAGGATCACCTACCAATGTACCTACGTCATTAGCATTCATGCTGGGCAAGCCGGACGAAGAACTGCGATCAGCCTTATCAAATTGTCGATGCAAAAAACCGGAATGCGAAGAATCTATTTCACCTTCAATTGTTTGCATAAAATTATTTTGAGCAACCCGTTTGCTTAAATATACCTGGGACTCTGGCACCATATTCCATTCCAGCTGGGGTAGCTCCGGCGGGTTACCTTGATCAGGGCCCATATATATCCAGATAATCCCGTTTCGTTCAGATGCTAAGTAATGAGAAAGTTGCACCTTAGAGCCAAAATTTGACTCTGGGGGTTCTGAAGGCATGTCAACACATTCGCCATGAATGTCGAATTTCCATCCATGGTAAACGCACCGCAATCCTTCTTCCTCGTTACGCCCAAAATATAAAGATGCTCCTCGGTGGGGACAGCTAGGACTAATAACTCCAACGTTACCTGAAAACACTCTAAAGACGAGAAGATCTTCCCCAAGCAATCGAGTACGATGAGGCACTCCATCTTTTGTAACTTCAGCAGATAATACTGCAGGCATCCAGTACAATCGCATAAGTGTACCCATTGGCGTACCTGGGCCAACACGAGTCATCAATTCATTGTCTTCTACACTAAGCATCCTGCACCTCCTAACTAAGTCCGGCAGCATAATTATAAAAATTAGTTAATTTTTATATCAATTTACTCCATTTGAACTGAAAGAGGGGGGCCTAAGTACGACGGGACTCCATTTACCAAGCACTCTCAGGTTAGAACTACTTCTGAGTTGAATTATTTAGCAGACTCAGTTGATGCCTGGATTGACGCTGTTCCTTGCAACTCTACAGACTCGTATAGAAATTATGAAAACAAAGATATTAAAACTCGAATTCGGGGATGGATTAAAGGTAATTACGACGCAACTACTGCACCCGACCCTTGCCTGGAATCAAGGATTGCAGTGGTTGGAGGTACTAGCGGTCAGAGTGACGACACTGTCCAAAAAATTTATCTCCATGAGTTGTACCACGCCCTTCAAAAACGTTTGACAACTTATTGCCAGTTAATGGGAACAAGCTCGAACGGGTATTACGAACCGTTGGATACCCCAGAAGCGCGTGCGATAGAAGCAAAGTTTAAAGCAGGTAAATGGCTTGCTGAAGGAACTGCAGAATATTTTTCATTCATAATTCAAGCAGAAATCAAAGGAACTAATGACGGAGTTAACGAAATGATGAAAGCAGCTAATACGGCAGCTAACGAATCTAAAGATATTAATAATTCCATTGCTTCATCCGGTTCCGCAGCGGTACGCTTACTGATTGAGCGGGGTGTATTGACTGAAAAACAAGTGATGGACGGGAGCCTATTTCAAACTTGTGACTGGGTAGATATTTATAGCGCAGAAAAAATGATGTAATCCACGCAAAATCAAATTGGCACCGAATAACCTACACTGGTGGTAAATGGACCTTTACAGCACAAGCCTTAGATTAGTTCGTATCGATTGTTACTATTATTGCACAATCACTGGATAAATTGCCGTTCCGTAAGAAATTTTTCAGTCGATTGGCTAGTGCAATCATCTTGTACTGCCAACCGTATTTCGTGCGTATTGCATACACCACTTCTCCGTACTCGCGCCCATCAACAATGCGCGCACTACCTGATAATGTCTTAGCTCCTTTTACAGGATTACCATTATAGTCACTCGCGATCAGTTCGACAGCTGGGGTATGCAAAATTCTTTTCACTTTCCATGAATTTTGTACCGTAGTGAAGCCAACACCCTTATCTGAAATTAGTGCGATCCAGACAGGGACATGCTTTTTACTACCATCGCGGGTAAAGGTAGTTAGACGGACATATTTTTCTTGATGAATAGGCTTTGACATAGAAAATACTACAGTGCAGGCTCTGCCAAAAATACTGGAATAACTCGTTCTGTTTTGTTTTGATAGTCTGCATAGGGAGGATAAGCAGTAACCGCAATTTCCCATAGTCGCGCACGCTCTTCAGCGTCCTTGATTTCTCTCACTCGCATATTAAAAACTTGAGTCTCATCTCGTATTTCAACATCACGATCTGTCTTCAAATTGTAATACCACACTGGGTGCTTTGGAGCTCCACCCATTGAAGCTACTAATACATAATTATCTCCATCCTTAACGCGCATTAAAGGTGTCTTCCGGGTAGCACCAGTCTTATTACCTCTGTTTGTTACAATTATCACAGGTAATCCCGTATCTCTAAGGGTTAAGCCTTCTGTCCCTCCGCTACTTTCATAGAGAGCAACCTGATTAGCAACCCATTCTCTAGGGCTTGGGATATATTCACTCATTTCCCCTCCATTAGTTTCAGAATACAACAAACTGGCCAAGGTCTTATCATGACTCTTGGCCAGTTTGAATTCCACTAAAGTAAAAACTTAATCTTTTGCTCTTACGGTTAATACCCCAAGAGCAAGACTAACGATCATGGAGCCTATATAGGCTACGTAAATCAAGCTATTTGTTTCGTACCAAATAGCCGCAGTTACTACGCCCCACAAACCAACAGCGATAAAAAGTGAGGATAGGGCAACGTGAATGTTTTTCTGAAGGAAAAACGCAATTCCTATGACAGCAAAGCCAAGCATGATAAGCCCTGTTGAAAGAGCACCTGCCGCCGCTGCAATTGCTGCTGTCGACCCAATCATAATATACGCAGCTTCAAGTATGTTCCCACCCATACCAATAATCATTATTACTAATGCAAGACGGGCAAAATGAATACCAGGGCCTTCGCCCATACGATCTTTAATCCCATTCATACCTCCAACCATTAGAACTCCACCCATCATTCCCATAAACAAGGAATATTTCTGGGTAATGATGTCCAGTCCGTCAGGGCCTAAAACCATCCAGCCCAAAACCCCTAACAAGGGGCCTATGATCAAAAGTGCGCCGGTCAAATTTTTTTCAGTCATGTTCCCTCCCAAACCTAATTTATGACATATTTAAACCTTTTGTTACGATTATCGTAAACATATTTAGCTAACCAATCTGGAAAATTTACAACCTGATTTTGGTATAACTACAGCTTATCGAATGTTAGAGGTAAGCCTGTGTATTGCTCTGCAAGGCTTGCCATTGCCAGGCGAGACGATGTGAGGTAATTAAGTTGAGCTATTTGCAATTTCCTTTGGGTTTCATCTGATTGACCCGGGAAAATATGAAGCATTTGTGTCATCCACCAAGAAAAATGCATAACCTTCCACACACGATCAAGGCATTTTTCTGTGTATTTATCTAATTTGTTCCGGTTTCTAGACTTAAAATACTCATACATGCCTTCAGCCAAAACACATACATCTGCCACTGCTAGATTTAAGCCTTTCGCGCCAGTAGGTGGAACAATATGCGCTGAATCACCCGCCAAAAAAAGCCGCCCATATTGCATTGGGTCTATGACGTAGCTTCTCATTGCGGTAATGCTTTTTTCGATGATTGGTCCTTCATTGAGTGACCATCCTGATTTTTCAAATCTCAAATGGAGTTCATTCCAAATTTGGCTATCCTCCCAATGTTCAATTTTATCCTCAGGGGGGCATTGCAAATAAAAACGACTTAATGTTGTAGAACGCAAGCTATGAAGAGCAAATCCATTAGAGTGAGAAGCGTATATCAATTCGTTTGTAGACGGAGGAACAGCAGCGAGAATTCCCACCCAGCCAAATGGGTACTCATGGAAATATTCCTTCCTTTTACTAATGGGAATACTTGATTTTGCTACACCATGAAAACCATCGCAGCCAACAACGAATTCACATTCAATGTCAAAATTTACCCCTCCTTGATCGCACCTAACTAAGGGAGAATCAGAATTTATTTGCTCTATAGCCACCGCTTCGGTCTCAAATAATATCGGTTCACCCGTGCGAACACGTGCAGATATTAAATCTTTTACTACTTCGTGCTGGCCATATACCCAGATAGATCTTCCAATCAATTCATCAAAAGGTACTCGGTGGCTTTTGCTTTCGTAACGTAATTCAATTCCACTATGCACAATTCCTTCAGAATCTAATCTTTCAGCCAATCCCAGTTCTCGGAAGATCTCCACCGTGTTTTGCTCTAAAACACCTGCACGGATTCGAGCTTCCACATAATCCCTAGAGTGTGACTCTACAACTACTGATTCAATCCCAAAGCGCTGCAATAAATGCGCAAGCGTAAGTCCAGCTGGACCAGCGCCAATTATGGCTACTTGAGTTTTCATACGTCCCTCACCAAGCTACTAGCTACAGAAAATTTATCGAGTCATACAACCTTTGAGTAACCTGAGGCTTTAGTGAATTATTTAAAAATCTCTAATTAGCCCTGTAAGTCATAAAACGTTCAGGTTTCAAAAGTATAGTGCCCATCTCATACTCTGCTTTTAATTGTTCCACAAAAGCTTTACCTCTCTCAATACCACGATACCTAGATGCAATAGCTAGAGCTATCTCATCAAATTTTTGCTCGTTCAGGCTCGCTAAGCCTTCCGCTACAACATAACGATAAGGTTCGTCATAGCTTGCTACAGAAATTGAAGCACGGCGATCTGAGTGTAAATTACGAAATTTAATTGAATGCGCTGGAGTAAACATCGCAAAATAACCGGCAATAAATTTGTACCAAATTGGCGAGACATGGGGTGTTCCATCTTCTCTAAGTGTTACCAAATGTGCAATGTTAGATTCTTCTAAGAATGCAGATGTTTCAAGGGAATTCATTTTAGCCATAACTCAACTCCATTACGAATCAATAATTAAGTGCTTTACCATAGGCGTGTGGTCAATATCCGCTTCTTGAAATTCGGGACCATTCGGCACATACCCATGCTTTAAATAAAGTTGATTGACATAAGATTGAGAATGCAGTGTGATTTCAGCAAATCCCAGTTTAAGTGCTTCATTTTCTAAGGCTTCTAAAAGCAAACCTGCAACCCCAATACGACGCCACTTGGGGATGACAGCAACTCGGCCTATACGAGCTTCCCGATCAGTAGTTAATCGTGCGGTACCGATAATTTCTTTCTCGTGTAACGCAATAACATGAATCGCTTGATTATCTTTATGATCCCTTTCAATACTGGGGAGTACGCCTTGCTCTTTTATAAAAACTTCTTCCCTAACAGCTAACGCGGCATCCCAGTCTGATTGAGAATGAATCACTCGAGTCTCTATTTGCTCTAGGATTTCCATGCAAAAATTATATACCTAGAGATAATGTTAGGTTTTATAATATTTAATGTCTTCTTTCACGGCGGTATTCATGCGAAATCCTATTAGAGTTGGAGTTGTTGGGGTTGATTACGGTTCTCGAGTTCACATACCGTCACTCCTTAGTGAGGACAATTACGAAGTGGTTTCGCTGTGTTCGAGAAATTTAAGCAAAGTGAAAGCTACTGCTGCTAAATTTGGGATCTCCAAAATTAGTACAAATTACCAAGATTTCTTAGAAGATCCGTCAATCGATATGGTCGTACTAGCTACACCTGCTCACCTGCACTACCCAATGGCAAAAAATGCACTACTGGCCCAAAAGCATGTCCTATGTGAAAAGCCTTTCACAGTAAATCTGAATAATGCCAAAGAATTGCGTGATCTTGCTCAAATTTCTGGTGTGACTGCAATGCTAGGCCATGAGTTTAGATACTCGTCAGGGCGAGCCTACACTAAAGAGCTCATTGCAACTGGATACCTAGGAAATTTACGTGTTGCACGCGGCTGGCTACAAAGCGGGAGTCGGATTGGGCGTAACCGCACAAAATATAATCCTGAATCTGATGATACTAATCTGGGAGGAGGATTACTTTGGAGTCAAGGTTCTCATTATATAGACTGCTTAATGCACTGGTTCGGTGAAATTTCGAGTGTTTCAGGGCATGTGGCAACGCATATCCCAGAACGTATCGATCAAGAAGGTAATACTGTACCCATTGACGCTGACGATGCATTTGAAGTAACTCTTTTCTTTCGTTCTGGGGGAATAGCCCATTTATCTATGAGCTACGTTTCAAAGTTTGGTCAAGGAGGAGGATTTGAGCTTTATGGCGATAAAGGAACCATATTTACTTGCCAAGATTCAAATACGCCTAACCCACCCAGTCATGGCTCGCTATTAGCAGGTAAAATAACTGACGATGCCCTTAAAAATATAATCATCCCTGAAGAATTCAATCCTATTAAAGATGAACGTGATATGCGCATACCACCAACTAGAATGCTGTTACGTGATTTTTTACAAGGTATAGAAAATGGCTACTCTCCATCACCCAATTTCAATGATGGATATAAATTACAAATCGTACTGCACTCCATTCTAGAGTCATCAGAACGTAAGCAAGCTGTACTTATTGGAGATTAATTGAATAATTGCTTTATGTATGACGCTCACGCCTTATGCGTCAAAAGGAGTGAGCTATAGACTGGTATTACGCTGCTTTGCTTGCAGGGTTCTTTTTCGGATTTATGTCAATCATTGAAAAGCACCTGATCTCCAATTGCTTCGGTTCAATTGGAGAATTCATGGTCGCTTTTGGTGTGATTCATGTAATAAGAACTACAGTCTTATTCTCCATAATTCTGACCACTGGCACCTCACTAAATATAGGCGGAATAATATGGGCTTCAATTGCAGGTGCTTCAGTCGTATTCACTGCTCTTTTCTATTTCTACGCGCTTGCCCGCGAAGATGCTAGCAGAATTGCACCTGTGCTTGCAGTGGTACCTGCGTTTACGATCATTTTTGCAGTGCTTTTATTCAGAGATATACCAACTTACTTACAAATTTTTGGCCTCATTATTGCTTCTACAGGAATCTTTATTCTTGCGGTTAAACCAGAAAATGGACGTCTATATTTCGCTAAGAAAATCCCCTTTCTGGCTGCGTTAGCTTCATCGTTTTTTGCTGCCTGGGTAATGATCGCCCTCGATGAAGCATCATCTCATGTAAGCGTATTAACTTCAGAGGCGTTTAGAACGTTAGCGGTGAGCATTATCTTACCGCTCGTATTTTTCCGAAAAAAACACTTCGCTGGAGTATATAAATCACTTCGAAATTACAAAACCTTAACTCTCTTTTTCATCGCAGAAGGCGTATTGGCTCCCGGCTTTATGCTACTTACGAATTATGCAGTTTCAGTAGGACCTGTTGGGCCTATTGGGATTATATTCACCAGTATTTCACCAGTAACCGTACTAATAATTGCATCGATACTAAGTACCTCTAGGTTACAAATCTTGGATGAAGTTCTAAACAGGGAAACATTAGCTTACAAAATTCTGGGAACTTTGCTTGTAATTTCAAGTGTTGTAGCCCTACGTATATGAGCCGGATAGCTTAAAGCGGGATATTTTTACGATTTATGATTTTTCTGTACGATTACATTTCGATTTTCTTCAATTTATCTTATTGACTTAACTCTTCTATGCCTCTATGTTCCAAATCACTGCTGTAATACAGCAGTGCAAAGAATCGTCTCTGGAGGTTGAAATGATAAGTTCAAAGTTTAACGGAAGGCTGTTATTAGCTGGCATCATTGCTTTTGGATTGATGATGCTTTCTTGGGTTATGCAAGGCAATCAAGATACTACGCTCGAAACGATAGCCTGGGCTTCTGCAAGTGAGGATTGGCAAAACGTGGGCATGATTAGAATGCTAGCAATGATGTTAATGCTTATATTTTTGGCTGGCTATTCAGCTTGGGCGAAAAGCATTAATGAAGCAAGTACCGCACTAAGTATCGGCGTTTACTTTGCCTTGTTTGGCATACTTTTAATGTGGGTGGGACTAATAACAGGTATAACCGGATTTGACTTATCTGCCAACAATGGCGATGCGGCTGCGGCCTTAATTGAACTCAGTGGGACAGGCTTCTGGTTTGGTGGCACATGCATGGGGATTAGTTTTTTCCTAGTAGGTTTAAGCGTGTTCCGTCAAAAAGCTGGAAATCCAACGTTAATGGCAATCCTTGCAGTATTGGGATTGGCTGCACTTGTAGGAAATTTTGTTATGTGGCAGGTCTGGCTTGGAAGCTTTGGCTTAGGCCTACTGCTTTTAGCTTACATTGGCATAACCAGCTCTACTACCGATAAAAGCTAATAATTTCAATATCAAAAAGCTATCTATTCATTCTTAAGCGCAAGATGAGAGCG